>ERZ773050.87-NODE-87-length-58031-cov-4.433835_pt1 | contig 58031 bp, 54 predicted proteins | sample MGYA00580632_ERZ773050 | MGnify/ENA primary metagenome ERZ773050 (study PRJEB29015, sample SAMEA2738123) | human oral metagenome | biome: human oral; feature: human-associated habitat; material: saliva | place: China | collected 2166 ... | reverse complement strand
AGCAGGGCATCGATATCAGTTGCATTACGCGACACCACCGTCTTCGGGATCCCAACCCCAGCCCGCGCCAGCAGCTGCAAACTACGCAGTTTATCACGCGAGCGGCTAATAGCAATCGAGCTCGATAGTGAATAGACACCACTGGATTCCAGTTGCCGCACCATCGCAGTGCCGTAGCGCGTCATATTACTGGCAATACGTGGGATCACCGCATCGTAGCCAGCTAAGTCTTCGCCACGGTAGCTAATCACCGGGTGGCTCTGCTCAATCGAGGCGTAGCACTCCTTATACTTAATAACCCGCACCGTATGCCCCCGCGAGCGTGCAACTTCCTTCAAGCGCCGCGTGGAATAATTCCCCGGCCCATTTGATAATATGGCGATTTTCATAGTTACTATAATTGTATCATTTTTGCGGTGAGTGTCAATGCGCATAAGTCCCTTTTTGCGCGGTAGTGTCCCACTTTTAGGCACAAGGAAGCCCCGCGCCTACCTGCTATGTGGCGTATAGCTGGTAGACTACGGGGTGGCAGGGTTATTCATGGTGGCGGTGGCGGTCGTCGGCCTGGGCCGCCTCACTATCGGCAGCTAGGCTATGGGCTTCGATCCGGGACTGCTCAACTGCGTGATTTGAGCTATCCCAGGCGCGGTCCTCCACTTGCTCGTGGATGTACGCGCCCAGTGCCATCACCGGAATAGTGATGACACACAGACCAAAACCGTAAACAGCTGGCCAAGCAATGCCGCCTATGAAAATACCATAGGTGATCATTGCCACACCAATACCCCCAACAACAGAGGCAATGATGCGTATGGCCCATACGACTGGTTGGCACCAGCCGACCCTCAGCCAAAACTCGTCTTTAGCGCTCATGTTACACCTCCTTAGGCTAGCGAACGAGTCTATTTATATTGTACCATCTGTTGCGCTTATAGCAATGTGGTGTTATGACTTGTCGATCTTCATATAGGTTGGATCAGCAATGCCTTTAATGCGCTCTAGCGGCGGACCTTTCAGCACCTGGCTCACCTTGTTACCTTCAAGCACGCGCTGGGCAAATTCCGGCGTCATAAAGCCTGTATCAAGCGATTTATGCTGGCTCGATGCTGCCATATTCAGCCAGGCCGATGGCGCCATGGTTTTATAGGTGGCACTATCGGACGTGACCTGCGCGAGCGTCTTGTCATTCTGGTAGTTGCGTGCCCAGACGCCAATATCCTCTGCCTTGGTATTAATTGTGCTATTGCTATTGATATGGTGCTTAAACAGCTCGATATCCGGCATAGCATTGAGGTCGTTCGAGCGGTCGGTAATCACATCACGCAGCTGCTGAATACCAGGGTTAGCCGATTGCGCCAGCATGTCGGTATACGCCCGCATTGAGGCCATATCGCCCTTAGTGATGGATTCATGCAACCGCTGCCCCATGGCGGTAACATCACCGGCACGCACATCGGACGTTAGCTGAATAGCGTCGACGTCCTCGCGGTTTGCCTTAGCGATATCGCTCAGTGCACCAGCTTTTACCTTGCGCGCACCAATTTCCCCGGTAGTACCGGCTGCGATAGCTTGGCGGCGCTGCGCCTCTGCCAAGGCAGCACCACTTTTACCGCTATCATCCAGCAAATTCGCAAATTCAGACTTGTACTCCTTCTGCGCCATCGTCGTGCTCATGGCTAGGAGGTCCTTTTCATGGCTCGTGCTGCGGATTTGACTTGCCAAGGTACTTTCCTGCTCGCTCAGGCCGGTCGTGCCAGCGTCAGTCGTAATTTGGGCCATAAAGGCTGCCGTGCCCTGCTTGGCACGCTCATAGTTATCACTCGCTAGGCGGTTACCCATAGCCATCTGGCGCGTGGTGGGGTCAAAGCGCTTACGGTCCTCGTACAGGGCCCCGGCTTGGTTTTCTATAGCGCTCATGGCTTCTTGGCTCATCAGGCGATCAATTGCATAGCGCTGGCCACGGGTGGTGCGGCGGTAGCGGCGCATACGGGCATCGTCATAGGATTTAAGGCGATCTTCCTTCTCGAGTGTGCGGTTATCGTGCCACTTGGCAAAGCTCGTACCCAGGGCACCAGCAGCCATACGGCGACCTTTGGCCAAGTTGGCTTCGCGGTTAGCCCAGATTTTGGCTTTGTCACCCACGCCGCGGGTCGGGTTATTAATCATACCAGCAAAGCGCCCCAGCAGCCGGCCGCTAAAGCGAATCAAAAACGGTGTAATCACCAGCGGCACTGCCTGCACAAATAGAGCAATCAGCAGTGTTTCCCAACGGTTATTAGTCTGGGCAATTAAGTAACTTGCCAGGTGCGACCCGCCAAACAGCAGCGCAAACATGGGATACATCACGAGCATAGTAGAAAATATCTCTTGCCACCGATCGAACCACTTGCTGGTACCTGGCAAAATATAGAGCACAAAAGCAATCGGCGAAATCACCACCATAACCACAATAATTGCTTGGCGGGCCGCAAGCACCGCAAAGGTCACGATCATAATCGTCGCAACCGGCACCAGCGCGAATACCAATAGATAGAGCACTCCTGGGCCCATGGCGGCAACACTGGCCGCTGTGGCCGATGTCAACCCCGCTACCGCAAGCGTCCCACCAGAAAGCAAGTACGCCGCCGCCTCGCCCCAGCTTGGCACATCCAGGCTATTACGCCCTGCCCCTTCGCCCACAACGCGCAGCGCCTCGATCAGCAAGCCATTCAGCCCCGACCCCACAATGTTCGATATATCAATCAGCAGCGCACATATATAGTAGCTGAGGTTCACTGCCACAATTGCTAGAATCAAGCGCGGCAGCATGCGCTTCAGGTTATAATTACTAAGCCCCGTGTTTGTTAGGTGCGAGTAAATAATCGCAATAAACACTGCAATAAACATTACGTTGGCAATTTGGCGCATAATCGACCAGGCCTTATACATCACACCTTGGTCATCGGTGGCGAGCGTTTCTACCCGGAGCAGCGAAGTTTCCAGGTATTTAAACACGTTATCGGTAGCATCGGCCAAAAAGTTAATAATTGGGCACAGAATATAGCCAATACCATTGACCACACACGAGGTAATTTCCTTCTCGTCCTCGCCACCGTTACCATTCGCCGCCGGGGAGGCAGACTGCCGGTCAATACTAATAGGCGTATAGGTACTGGGCTGGTTATACTCACCATTGCTAATCTGGTACTCGACCACGCGGGCACGGTCAGCATTCGCGACATCGTCGTTTTCAAAATATATAACCGACGATTGGCCATCGCTCAGGTTTTCGTAGTACTTTTTACCCTCACCGATCCCCGGGGGCTGGTTAGCCGTAGCTGTTTTGGGGCCTTCGTACGTCCGGCCATTATACTCAACGCCATTGGCGCTCCAGGTGGCATCGGCAGCATAGGCGGGTGGCACATCACTAGCCAGCGCACCGAAAAGAGCCGTTAGGCATACAGCAGCGACTGCTACGACCCACCGGCTCATACGCGTTAATGCAAATGGTAGTAACGAACCCGAAACCCGCATAATAATGTCTTGTATATTATCATGATTTTGCGTAGCGGTCAATTAGTATGCATGCTTATACTTTGTGACGCTCGCATCACTCCATTCACTATACGCCCTTTTGCACTAATAGCAAGTTATTATGCTTATTCTACATCATCCGTTGATATCGCTAGAACAGCGAACGCTTTTTGTGTGCTTTAAATTGCTCAAGCAGCTCTTTCTGCTTTTTGCTAAGCTTTTGCGGAGTACGGACATGGATAGTCACGATATGGTCACCGCGGCCAGACCGGTTAGCATAGGCAACACCATGGCCACTCAGCTTAAAGTCTGTGCCACTTTGCGTGCCGGCCGGCACCTTCATACGCACAACGCCATCAACAGTACTCACATCTATCTCTGCGCCAAGGGCAGCATCCACCATATCAATGGTTTCGTGGCTTAAGATCAAATCACCTTCGCGCGTGAAATCCTTATCGGCCGTAACGCGAACATGCACATACAGATCGCCTTTACTGCCACCCGGGGTTGCCTCGCCACGCTCACGCAAGCGGATGATGGCACCATCATCAATACCAGCTGGTACTTTAATAGTCAGCGTCTGCTTGCGGCGTTCGGTACCACTCCCATGGCAAACGGTGCAAGGCTTTTCGGGCACCTTGCCACGGCCATGACAGGTGGGGCACACTACCGATTGCTGAATCTGCCCAAACATAGTGTTCATGACACGGGCAATTTGACCACTGCCATCACACTCTTTACAGGTAACCAGCTCGTGGCCTGGCTCGGCAGTCGTACCGTGGCAGTGCGAACACTCGTCATCCATCGTCAGGCTGATATCTTTTTCGGCACCAAATACGGCCTCTTTAAAACTAAGGGTGATATTCGTTTCTACATCACTCCCCCGTTGCGGGCCAGCTTGGGCAGCATTACCGCCAAAGAACTGGCCAAAAATATCGCCAAGGCCACCACCAAAATCAAAACTCATGTGGGGCCCACCAGCACCGGCAAAGTTACTAAAATCAAACCCCTCAAACGGGCCTGCACCACCGCCTGGGCCACCTACACCAGCATGGCCAAATTGGTCGTAACGCTGGCGTTTTTGCTGGTCCTTCAGCACCTCGTAGGCTTCGTTAATCTCTTTAAACTTGGCTTCATCGCCACCCTCTTTATCTGGGTGGTAGCGCACTGCTAACTTGCGGAATGCCTTTTTAATTTCATCGGCGCTGGCGTCCCGGCTCACACCCAGCACATCGTAATAATCTTGTTTACTCATTAGGGCTTTATTATAGCAAAATTAGCACTCAATTGGCAAGAGTGCTAATATACGTATTGGTAACCGTATTTACCGGACGCTATCGAGCTGAGCCTTACGGCCAAGTGCAATTAGCACATCCTTGGCAGCAGCACGTGTCAGCGGCAGCTGGCCTTCGGTAGAAACAGTGATCATAAATACATACGACTTTAGCCCTTTTACGGCTACCAGGGCGTACTCGCGCTCATTACGCGATGGGTCATCAGCCGGGAAGACGAGGTGCGCTTCGTCACCAACACCACTGATTTTTTCAGCCTGGGCACCGCGGAAAACTTCGGCACTCTTAAGCGCGTTGGCAGACGTATACACCATGGCATCAATCTGCAGTTTTACCTTCTTTTGACTAGTGGTATTAAAGGTGTAGGTAGCAGTTTCGGCGCGGTTATTAGCCACGTAGGCGGTACCGCTTAATTCTGGTCCCTGCACATCCTTGCCCAGCGAGCCAAGTGCTGCCGTTACATCGCGCTCCGCCAGTACCGAACCCACACCAATATGCTGCTTTGTATCGTAACGGTAGGCACTCTGGCTACTGGCTGGGGACGACTGCTGGTTAACAATAATAAGGATGGCACCGACAAGCAGCAGAATACCAATGCAGCTCCCTATTATAACAGTGACTGTTTTTTTATTCATACCTCGTCCTCGTCATGGTTATGGTTTCAGTATACAGCATACTATAGGCACTTGCCAAGGATTTTGCCAGATGACTTCATTTTATTCTCAGGATTAGCTCGTGTGGCCATGATATTTCTGGTGGAACTGGTGCGGATCACGGCGGAGCTCCCGCTTCAGTCGCTGCGTTTTGCTCGAAGGGCTCACATCAACCTCACCATGGCCAACATCCACCACAAACTTACCCTGCAAAGTGCGGCGGCCAATCAGCACCGGGAAACTATGCACCGAGCGGTCCGATAAACCAAACAGCACCCGCATGCGCCTGCCCGCAAGGTAGATAGTAAGATGGGTAAAATACCGAATATGATCATGGCCAGAAGCACTCCGCACCCGTGCCACCGTAAAATCCTTACGCTTAAATATTTTACCGTTGTAATAGGGCGAGCCTTCACCAAAGAGGCTAAAGCGCAGGAGGCCATCCTTCCCAACCCGTATATTGCTTGCCCATACAGCGGAGCTATCAGCACCTGTATCAATTTTGGCTGGAACGCCAACACTGTGTTTCACAAAACTAATGCGTGTATTGCGGCCGATAACAGCCTTGCTTTGTACGCTCATAGTGGTTAATTATAAAACATTACCTGGCTGTTTGGCAAATTTTTGCCTTACACATACGTAGGGCAGGGCTGTAATACTCGCCCTGCCCTACCGCTATGTATTCGTTACGTTTACCTAAACCAGGCTTACTTTTTGCCTTTTTTGTCGCTACCGACAACTTCGCCCTCAACTGGGCCGTCGTCCTTTTTGCGTGATTTTGCGCTGCTTGCCTTTTTAGCATCCGACTTTTCATCCGACTGGGCGGCCTGGTAGAGTTTGGCACCGATTGGCATAATTGCCTCTTGCAGTTCCTTTGCGGCTTTTTCAAGCTCGTCTTTACCAGCTTTGTCGTCCTCTTTCACTTTCTTAGCAGCGGCAACGGCTGTCTCGATCGCCTTTTTATCGTCAGCTGTGATTTTGTCTTTATATTCGCTCGGCATTTTCTCTGCCTGGTATATGCTGTTTTCAAGCACGTTGCGTGCCTCGACTGACTCACGCTTTTTCTTATCTTCGTCAGCATGCAGTTCAGCTTCCTTCTGAGCTTGCTCGATATCCTCTTTGCTCATGTTACCGCTGTCCTGAATTGTAATCGACTGCTCCTTGCCAGTGCCCTTGTCCTTAGCGCCAACGTTCAGAATGCCGTTCGCGTCTAGGCTAAAGGTGACTTCAATCTGCGGCACACCACGTGGAGCCGGGGCAATGCCGTCCAGCACAAACGTACCGAGGCTTTTATTATCGGCTGCCATTTCGCGCTCGCCCTGCAGCACATGGATTTCTACCTGCGACTGATTGTCAGCATAGGTAGAAAATACCTGGCTCTTGCTGGTTGGCACGGTAGTATTGCGGTCAATCATAGCGGTGCGCACACCACCGGCTGTCTCGATACCCAGCGTCAGTGGTGTTACATCCAGCAGCAGCACGTCCTTTACATCACCTGCCAAGACGCCGCCCTGGATAGCCGCACCAACAGCCACAACTTCATCCGGGTTGACACCCTTGAGCGGATCCTTGCCAAAGATATCCTTGACCTTGGCTACCACAGCTGGCATACGGGTCATACCACCCACCAGCACTACCTGGTCGATTTGATTTGGCTTTAAATCAGCATCAGCAAGCGCCTTTTGGACCGGCTCTACCAAGCGGTCAATCAAATCACCCACCAGCTCCTCGAGCTTGGCACGGGTCAGCGTGTACTCAAAGTGCTTTGGGCCGTCAGCGTCAGCGGTAATGAACGGCAAGTTTACCTCGTACGAATTTGTGGTAGAAAGCTCCTTCTTGGCTTTTTCGGCTTCGTCCTTCAGGCGCTGCATTGCAGCCTTGTCGCCCTTTAGGTCAACACCCTCTTCCTTCTTAAATACCTCTAGGAAGAAGTTGACGATGCGGTTATCAAAGTCCTCACCACCAAGGTGGGTGTCACCATTGGTTGAGCGAACCTCAAATACGCCGTCGCCCAGTTCCAGAATAGACACATCAAACGTACCACCACCCAGGTCAAAGACGGCGATTTTTTCGTCCTTATTGCCCTCAAGGCCGTAGGCCAGGGCAGCTGCGGTTGGCTCGTTAATAATGCGCTTAACCTCAAGGCCGGCAATCTTACCAGCATCCTTGGTAGCCTGGCGCTGGCTGTCATCAAAGTATGCCGGCACCGTAATAACCGCCTCGGTCACAGGCTCACCCAAGAAGGCTTCGGCGTCAGATTTGATCTTGCTCAGGATCATAGCACTCACTGCCTCTGGTGTATATTCTTTATCGCCCAGCTTAACGGCTACACCATCGCCCTTTTTGACAATCTCAAACGGCATAATATCGTGGTCGTTCTGGACTTCCTTATCGCCCCACTTACGGCCAATCAAGCGCTTCACGCCGTAAATTGTATTCTTGGGATTAGTAACGCGCTGGCGCTGCGCCACTTGGCCAACCAGGCGATCACCTGATTTATTCACCGCTACTACACTTGGGGTTGTGCGGTTGCCTTCTGCGTTGGCGATTACCTCTGGCTTGCCAGCCAGCATATATGCAAAGGCGCTATTGGTTGTCCCAAGGTCAATACCTATTATTTTACCCATAATCATCTTTACTTGCGCTGCCAGGTGGTGTACGGTACCGACCCGCAGGCAAGCTTACTCCTTTCTACTCGCTTTGGTTATCCCTTACGTTTAGTGTATCATGTTCTATTTTAGCACTCATTGGTGTGGAGTGCTAGTAGCTTTACTATACACGAGTTGGCACTCTCAAGTCAAGAGTGCTAATTAATAATCTTTAATTTCAGTTATAAATCACCATTTTTTAAGCTATTTACAAGTCTAGAGTTTTATAGCTAATCACTATATACTAGCCGTAAGAGTTATGCGAATATCAGATAGAACGTTTATTGCGATGATGCAGCTGCACAACACGCTTGATGCAGCTCAGCTTGCTGATATTCAACAGGAAAGCGAAAACACGCGCGCACCCCTGCAATCAGTCGCGATTAAAAAGCACCTTTTGAGCGAGGAAACCCTTACCAAGCTATTTTCGGAATACGCCGATATCCCCTACACCACCATCGACCCAAAGGAAATCACCCAAGCCGCGCTCGATAAAATACCCGAGCGTATCGCCCGCCAGTATAACGCCATTGTATTTAAAATTGATGATGAAACGGGCCTGGTACACCTTGCGATTGAAGACCCCGACGATGTAGAAGCGCTCAGTTTTCTACAAAAGCTAATTGGCCCAAGTATGCGCGTGTATGTGGCCACGCACGATACTATGCTGACAGCGCTCGAAGCCTACCGCGGTGATGTTGATAAAGAAATCGAACAGGTTGTTAACGACCAAGCCCAGAACACCAAAGAAACGGTGGTGCGCGAAGAGGACGTGGCAGAAAACTCGCCGATTGCAAAAACCGTCAACCTGCTGCTTGAATATGCTATTCGCTCGGGCGCCAGTGATATTCATATTGAGCCACGCGAGACGTTTATTCAGGTCCGCTACCGCATTGATGGCCTGCTCAAGGAAGCTAATCAGCTGCCCAAAAACATTGCCAATGCTCTGGCGAGTCGCGTTAAAATTCTAGCTAACCTTAAGATTGACGAACGCCGTGTGCCGCAGGATGGCCGCTTTAAAATAAAGCTTGGTGGGCGGCGCTATGCCTTCCGTGTCAGCACCCTGCCAATCACCGACGGCGAAAAGATCGTGATGCGTATTCTGAATGAGTCTAACGAAGCCCTGCCGCTCGAAAAGCTTGGCTACTGGGGGCGCTCGCTTGATACCATTAACCACGCGCTCGCAGAGCCAAACGGCATGATCCTGGTGACAGGGCCAACCGGGAGTGGTAAATCAACCAGCCTCTTTAGCGTTCTATCACGCCTTAATACCCCAGACGTTAATATCTCGACTATCGAGGACCCGGTGGAGTATAAAATCCCCGGCGTTAACCAAACTCAGACTAATAACAAAGCCGGCATGACCTTTGCTAGTGGCCTGCGTGCCCTACTGCGCCAAGACCCAAATATCATTATGGTGGGTGAGATCCGCGACGGCGAGACGGCCAACCTTGGCGTCCAAGCTGCTCTAACCGGCCACTTGGTATTTAGTACACTCCACACTAATAACGCCGCCACCTGCCTGCCGCGCCTGCTGGATATGGGGATCGAGCCCTTCCTGATCGCCAGTACCGTGAAGGCCGTGGTGGGCCAGCGCCTGGTACGCCGCTTGCGCCACGAAACACGGCTGCAATACGTGCCGACAGATAAAGAAAAGGAGCAGATCCGGCGCCTGCTAGATATCCAACCAGGTGAATCATTTGCACGCGTGCACGAGCTAGAAAAGCAAGCCGCCGCCATGGGTATTGGTGGCAACGCCCCGCTGGCAACCACGCCAGATGATATCTTGTTCGTGTGGAAGCCTAAGCAGGATGACAACGACGATGGCGCCCAAGGTGGGTTTAAGGGCCGCGTGGGGATTTACGAAGTCCTCGGTCTTTCTGTGCAAATGCAAAAACTAATTACTGCCAATGCCACCAGCGATGATATTCAAAAGCAAGCCATCACCGAGGGAATGCTCACCATGCAGAGCGATGGTATTATTAAAGCCCTGCGCGGCGATACAACGGTAGAGGAAGTCCTGCGCGTTACCAGGGAATAACAGGGGGAATTATGGCAAAATACACATACACCGCAATATCAGCAAAAAACCCATCGCAGATTATTGAAGGCGAAATGGAAGCCAGCAGCCGCGATGACGTTATCGCAAGCCTTGGCCGACAGCGACTATCACCACTTAGTATTAAGCAAGGCAGTTCTGAGTCCGATTTTCTAGAGCGCTTCTTTAGTAAAAAGAGTGTCAAGGCAGATGAAATTGTGATTTTTACCCGCCAGCTCAGCGCTATGATCGGCGCTGGCGTGTCGCTGACTCGCTCACTGAGTTCCCTGGCAGACCAAGCCGAAAACCCAGCCTTTAAAAAGGTACTATCCGCCTGTGTCGAAGATATCCAGGCTGGTAGCGGCTTTGGCGACACGCTGGCTCACCACCCCAGTGTCTTTAGCGATGTCTATGTCAATATGGTGCGCGCCGGCGAAACCGCAGGTATTTTGGATGATATTTTAAAGCGCCTGGCTATGCAGCAAGAGAAATCATCCAGCATCCGCAAAAAGATCAAAAGCGCCATGAGCTACCCAATGGTGCTGCTATTTATTACAATTATTGCCTTCTTTGGCCTGATGCTGTTTGTAATTCCGCAGATCGGTAAAATCATCCTCGATCTTGGCGGCCCAGATGCCAAATTGCCTATGCTCACCCAGGTGATGCTCGGCATCAGTGGCTTTATGGTCAACTTTTGGTATATCGTGCTGCCTGCCTTTGGTGGTGGCGTCATGGCTCTGCTGCGCTACATCAAAACCCCCCAGGGTAAGATTGTTTTCCATAAGGTTGTACTGAAGGTACCAGCTGTCGGTGGCATTATTAAAAAGGTAGCGGTTGCTCGCATGGCACGCACCTATTCATCACTGATTGGTGCTGGTGTACCGGTGGTTGAAGCCCTGAGCGTGACCTCGCGTGCAATTGGCAATACCGTATACGAAACTCACCTGACCGAAGCAATCGAGCGGGTCAAGAATGGCGAGCAGCTTTCCACCGTCGTGGCCGAAAACAAGGTCCTCTACCCGTCCATTTTGGCGCAGATGCTTGCCGTGGGTGAAGAAACCGGCCAGACTGATACGGTGCTGATTAAGGTGGCGGATTTTTACGAAGAGGAAGTCGATGTGGCAATTGATGGCATTAGCTCTATCATCGAGCCGGTCATGATTGTGCTGATGGGTAGCATGGTGGGTTTGATTGCAGCTAGCGTGATGGGACCAATCGCAAGTATTTCACAAAATATTAAGTAAAATTTAATATAATCTTAAGCAAAACAGTAGTAATAAGCGCTCATGTACGTTACAATAGAAACACAACAAGGTAGGTATGAAAAAATTATTCTATAAAGACACGCCCCTCATTGGGTTCGAAATCAACACCACCGACATGAAGATTATGTCGATTGACCCCCGCCGCTGGTCAATTCTTGGCTACGGCGCAGTCGATGTTGACCCCAAGCAGATGAAGCTAGCACTGGAAGAAAAAAGCGACTACCTTACCGAGGCTACCAAAAAGCTGCTCGGAGAAAAAATCGTTGGTATTATGCCAAGCAAGAATGTTGTGCTCGGCATGCCTACCTCACGTACCTATTCACGCGCCTTTAGTATCCCAGCTAGTGCCGAAAAGCACCTGACTGAGGCGGTTGAGCTTGAGGTTAGCCAGTACGTGCCCGTGCCGCTTTCCATGCTGTATGTGGATTACGAAGTCATCGGCCGCACCAAAGAAGAGCTTTCTGTGGTGGCATCGGCCGTGCCGCGTAATGCCATCGATAACGCCATTGAAGCCTGCGATAGCGCCGGGCTGACTGTGGTAGCGATTGAGCCGGGCATTAACGCAATTGCTCGGCTGGTAAAAGCCACCGAAAACGGCGACAATCTGGCCACACTCATCGTCGACATTAGCCCTGCCAACACCGATATTGCTGTGCTCGATGGCACCATCCGCGTAACTGGCGGCACCGCTATCGGTGGTAATACCTTTACGCTCGATATTGCTAAAAAGCTTGATCTCCCACTCGAAAACGCCCACCAGCTTAAGGTACTCCACGGCCTTAACCCAGGGCCACGCCAGGCAAAAATCGTTGGCGCTATGAAACCAAGCCTGCAGCGCATTGTGACGGAAATCCGCCGTGTGCTACGCTACTATAACGAACGTATCGAAAACGGCCGCAAGCTCGAGCAAGTCCTGATTGTCGGTGGTGGTAGTAACGTACCTGGTATTGGTGAATACTTCACCAACGAACTCGTGATGCCGGCTCGTGTGGCCAGTCCATGGCAAAAATTTGACTTTGGTAGCTTGCAGCCACCTACCAAGCAGTTTCGGCCGCGCTACCTAACCGTCGCTGGGCTTGGCAGTGTGACCAACGAGGAGGTATGGCAATGATCAACTTAATTCCGCCCAAAAAACGCAAAGAGCTGCATGCGATGCGCCAGAATACACTGCTGCTGCGCTACGTTATTGCTACGCTGATTGTACTGGGCCTAGTGCTGGTGATTAATATTGGTACCTTTATTGTGATGAAAACGACGGAAAACTCCGCTCGCCGCAGTGCTGATGATAATAATGCCCGCGTGGCTGACTACGCGAATGTACGCCAGCAGGCCGAGGAATACACTAAAAACCTGGCCCTGGCTAAACAAATGTTTGACCGCAATGTGCCCTACGCTGATGTGGTGATTGGGCTTGCCAAGACACTGCCAGAAGGCGTCTTGCTCGAGTCAATTACGCTGAGCCCTGCTATTACATCATCGCCCACAACGCTCAACGCACGGGCCAAGTCCTACCAGGCGGCCATCAACCTTAAAAACCAACTAAACCGCTCGAACATTGCTAAGAATGTCAGCATTGCTTCTATTAATACCGATGGCAGTGTCCAAGGTGCCCAGGCTGGCGACTACCCGCTTAGCGTTGTGATTAATGTCACCTTTACCGATAAACTACTGCGCCCGAAGGGAGATGCCTAATGGCTAGTAAACCAACCAAAGCCCGCAAAGATATCATTACCGCAACCCGCCTGCGCATCATCCTGGTGCTATGCCTGGTGCTGACAATTGGCGCCAGCATCGGTACTGTGGTAATGGGCCAAAGCGTCCTAAAGGAAAACTCCAGCAGCGTGACCGAAGCCGTCAAGGCAGAAAAAGCCAGTAGTCAATTACTGAGTCTCCTGCAGCAAGCCAAGGAGCGGCTCAAAACGCAAGATAGCAGCTACCAAAAATCCAAGCAACTAGTGGCATCCGACGTGCAAACCGCCTACCAGCAGCAGGTGATTAATGATATTAACCTCTACGCGCAAAAAGCTGGCATTTCGGTCAAGGGCTATACTTTTGAGGAATCGTCTGCTGCGAGTAACGCAAAAAGCCAGGGCAGCGCAAGTAGCAGTAGCGCCGCAGCGCCCGCCAAGCCAAGCAGTAGCGGCCCGTCCAGCGCCCGGGTTGTACTAGCAGTCGACTCCCCCATCGCCTACGATTCGCTGCTCAAATTCCTGAAGCTCCTTAATACGTCGCTGCCGCAAATTTACCTAAGTGAACTAAGCCTGGCACGCAACGAGCATAGCGGCGATGCAGGCCGGCCCGTTAATCTGGAAAGCCTAACCTTGGAGGTGTATTTAAACAAATGACCAAGCATATAACCTCGGTTGAAGGGTTCTTTAACCGCTACAATATTGTCATCTTCTTTACGCTGGCAGCCGTCATCACCGGTATATCGATCTTCCTATGCTACCAGGTCTATACCGGCGCAACCGATGTCAGCCAGTCAGATATCCCGCAGGAGGTCAACATTAACTTTGACCAGCCTACCGCGCGGCGTATTGATGAGCTCCACACCAGCGACCAAGCCGCCGTACCGAATCTACCAGGTGGCCGCCTCAGTCCCTTTGTAGAGTAATATTGAGAAAACCACCCATAACGCGTATACTAGAGGCATATGCTGATTCGATCGTCACAATTTATCAATATGCCGGTATTAAGCCTGCAAACCGGCGATCAAATTGCCCAGGTTGACCGCTTGATTGTCGACCCCAGCGATCTCACGGTGCTGGCGTTTGAGCTCAGCGGTAGCCGGCTTGACCAGTCCCCGTCGCTCCTGCGGATTGAGGATATCCGCGAGCTTAGTTCGATCGGGTTTATTATTGATTCTAGTGACGAATGTATTGCCCCCAGTGATGTAGTCAAGATCAAACAAGTCTATGAGCTTGACTTTGACCTTATTGGCATGCCGGTTATCGATAGCGTAAAGCATAAGCTTGGCAAGGTAAACGACAGTGTGATTGATAGCAATATGTTTGTGATTACCCAGCTCAGTGTGCGGCGGCCGCTTTTTCAGCGCTTGACGCAAGATGAGCTCCTGATTAGCCGCCACCAAATTGTCAGTATTAATGATGATAATATTATCGTGAAGGCACCAACCGTACCTGCCCAGCGCACTGCGCTTGTACCAGCCAGCCAAACTGATTTCGTCAATCCCTTCCGTACCCAGCCAGATAGCAGCGATTCGCAGTAACCTATCGTAGCCACACACTCAGCCTCGGCACGGCAAAAGCGCTCATTACGAATGCTCGTCAAGCTGCGCTACAATATCGCTATAGCCAAACCCCTGGCGCTGCAGGTAGGCAATTAACTTAGCTCTATCTGGGTAGCGGTGAGCCTTTTTAGCGATAACCTTGGCAAGTTCCGTCTGGTCACTACGGCCACTGCCAGCAAGCGCATCATCAATTATATCAGCTGGCACACCCTTCTGGCGTAGCTCTAACTGCAGCACCCGCTGGCTCACACCAGTGCGTTGCTTGCGGCCAGTAGCCCACCAGCGGGCAAAGGCCGCGTCATCAATATAACCCTTAGCCTGGAGGCGGGCGTATACCCGCTCCGCCACAGCTGAGCTGACGCCTGGCTGCTGATAAACCTCACCTGTGCGGCGATTTTTACGCGGCTGAGGGCAGGTTTTTTTATGTAAATAATCCTGTATTTCTTTGCTGCTATGGGGCCGGGCTAGGCAGTAGTCTACCGCCCGCACATAGAGCTTACCAAACTGGCTCTCTTGCTCAAGCTGGGCAATATCAACCTCCGTCAGCTCCTGCCCGACCTTTAGGCCCAGCTGCCCCACCTGGAAAATATCCAGGCTCAGGCGGTAGCACCCATCCACCATAATATTGACGCGGTCTTTATTCTGCACTTGCTGCGTAATTGCGGTGATGGTCATATCTTTAGTATACCGTGGTTTACTGGTATAGTGCCAGCGCCGGCTTGTAAAAGCCCCCCCCCGGTGCTATACTAACCCCATCGCTCTTACACCCGGTAGGAGCCCGTTCCTTAGGAGGAATTATGTACTCTATACGTCGATCTGCACTTACCGTTGCCACCACACTAGCCTTGCTCAGTGCAGCTGGTTGCGGCAGCCTAGAGGCCGACGCACCGGCGGACACGCCAGCCCCGCAAGGGCAGAGTGATCTGAAAGTAGTGAGGACCATCGAAAGGAGATACAAGGATTACTCGGTGCAAAAATTCTGCGATGGCAATAATCTCATCTATTTAGTGATACCCAAAACTGACCGCGTTGAGGAAAACCCCACTATCGCGGTCATTGCCGACGCAAAGGAGTGTATAAACCCATAAAACCAACCCACCCCTGGAACACGGGGTGGGTTTCTATTTGGATACATACCTTGGCAAGTACGTTACCGTGCCGTCTTAACGACGCGCTTGTTATAAAGCTGCCGCTACTCGCTCGCTTCCTTCACTTGGGCGCGGACTTTGCCATCAATTTCGGCCAGTAGCTTGGGGTTTTGCTTAAGGAACTCCTTGGTTTTATCGCGGCCCTGGCCAATAGTTTCGTCGTTATATTTGTAAAAGGCGCCAGATTTTGCCACAATACCATGCTGCACAGCCAGGTCAAGGATGTCACCCGTCTTACTAATGCCTTCGTTATACATAATATCAAACTCTGCGATCCGGAAGGGCGGGGCAATCTTATTCTTTACCACCTTCACCTTGGTGCGGTTACCTAATATGTCATCGCCAACTTTAATTTGGCCAGTGCGGCGGATATCCATGCGCACGCTGGCATAGAACTTGAGGGCATTACCGCCAGTTGTGGTTTCGGGGTTACCAAACATCACGCCAATCTTCATACGGATTTGATTAATAAAGATAACGGTGGCCTTGCTTTTATTAATAATACCGGTCAGCTTGCGCAGTGCCTGGCTCATCAGGCGGGCCTGGAGGCCCATGTGCGAGTCACCCATATCGCCGTCAATCTCGGCCTGGGGCGTCAGCGCTGCTACGCTGTCTACCACAATCAGGTCCACAGCATTAGAGCGCACCAGTGTTTCGGCAATTTCGAGCGCTTGCTCACCGTTATCTGGCTGCGAAACCAGCAGGTTTTCGGTATCGACCCCGAGCTTTTTGGCGTAGCTTGGGTCTAAAGCGTGCTCGGCATCAATGAAGGCGGCCGTACCACCCTGCTTTTGGATTTCAGCAATGGCATGTAGCGTCAGTGTTGTTTTACCGCTACTTTCTGGGCCGTAAATTTCGATAATACGCCCCTTGGGGTAGCCGCCACCCAGGGCTAAGTCAAGGCTCAGCGCACCACTTGGCAGCAGTTCTACATCTACCTTTTTCGCTTCACCAAGTTTCATAATTGAGCCATCGCCAAACTGCTTGGTAATCTGATCCATCGCTAGGCTTAAGGCCTTTTGCTTACCATCATCCACCGGTGTTACTGCATCCGCTTTCTTTGCCATCTGCGCTCTCCTCCCATTAGCTTTTCTCTATTATACCATATCCAAGTAGGGCCAGATTTGCTATACTAGGTGGTATGAATAAAGATCATGGCTTTACTGTTATAGAGCTTATCGTTGTGATTGCAGTACTGCTTGGTGCTGGTATTTTGTTCTTTTACCAGAGCAACTCCATCCAAGCCAGTGCGCGCGATACGCAGCGTAAAACGGATATCAACACACTATACCACAACCTCACCAAGGTATACTACCCAGAGCACAAATCATACCCCAAGGACTTGACGGAAAAGGCCCTACCAGCAGTGCCACCCGATACCTTTAAGGACCCGAACGGTGTGCGCATCAATGCTACTGGCAACGACCAAAACCTGGGCGCCCTGCTTGGCCAAGCTAGCTACCGCTACCAGCCAACCGGCTGCAACCAGCAAACCGGCGCCTGCAAAGGCTTTAGCCTAACCGCCACCCTCGAGCGCGAAGCTCAGTACACAAAAACTGCACCCACTCAGTAGGGTGCAGGTTCTTTCTATAGCTATCATAGCGTGCTGACAACGTACGCTACGCTTGATTAATCATCCACCGGGCGGCCGTTCTTAAAGGCCTCTACCGCGTTCGATAGAATTGCTGTCTGCTGCTTGGGGCTGGCAACGTAGTGGAAACGATAGGTGCTTTCCTCGCCCTCAGTGCTAAGGCGAATTGAGCCGTAATCGAACATCACCTGGAGTAACCCCTGGCGGCGGTAGCTTACATCCTCGATACTGCCAAGGCTGACCGTCTGTTCCTTATGGGATAGCAAGCTAAACTGTAGCTCCTGAATCACGCTTTCGTTGGTTAAGAAAAAGGTATTACGCATATACACCCAGGCTGCAATGTACGAAATTACGGCAATGATACCACACAGACCCAAGATTGCCGGCACAACCACCGCCTGCGATGGCATATCAGCTTCTACCACAGTTTCTGCAATCGATGGGTATAGGATCATCAACGACAGCAGCAAGATGATTGCAATAATAGAAATAAAAATCTGCGCCAGCATGCCAATCGGGTGGCGATGGACTTCGAGGATGACATATTCCCCGGCAGATAGGTTCAGGAAGGGATACCGCTCGCGCGACTCCTGGTGGCGGCGCATGGCTTCGGCGCTTGGCTCGCCAACCACTGGATTATACGGCCGAGTGGTGTGAATAACGCCCGGCTCGTTGGCATACTGCGTACGAATGCGCGGGTCATAATTTTGGCCAGGCTGCATGCCAGGCTGGATAGTTACGTGTGATTGGGTTTGCACCACTTTTTGGCCGGAGTCACCCCACGTTTGGGTTGAATGGCTCGGGCCTTCGTATGGTGGCGGCGTTTCGCCGACTGGCATGTCACCTTGATTCATGACCTTATTATACCAAATTTCGGCGAGCCCCCAAAGATATTAGCCCCAAAACAGCAGATCCCTGCCCCGCTGAGCCTTAGCGCTCCAGCCCAAGATGCTTGCGGGCGCGCAAGGTAACGCGGCGGCCGCGGGGAGTGCGCTCGATAAAGCCAATCTGCAGTAAATACGGCTCGTAGAAATCCTCAATTGTGGTCGCTTCGTCGCCAGTCAGGGCTGCGATTGTCGTCAGGCCAACCGGGCTATCGCCATAGGCCTCGGTAATGCTGGTAAGTAAATGGCGGTCTGCCGGGTCAAGGCCAAGCTCGTCCACTTCCAGCAGCGCTAACGCCTCTGTAGTGGTCGTAACGTCTATAATGCCATCACCATTCACATCGGCATAGTCGCGCACCCGCTTAAGCAAGCGGTTGGCAATACGCGGCGTCAAGCGGGCCCGTGTACTAAGCATCGCGGCGGATTCCGCATGAATAGGCCGCTCAAGGATGGCTGCCGCCCGAGTAATAATCGCCTCAACTTGGGCTGGCGTGTAGAATTCAAGCCGGTGCACCAACCCAAAACGGTCACGCAGCGGCGCCGCAAGACTACCCGTCCGCGTGGTGGCGCCAATCACAGTAAATTTGGGTAAATCCAACCGCACACTCCGTGCAGCCGGCCCCTTACCAATCACAATATCAAGCTTGTAATCCTCCATAGCGCTATAGAGCACTTCTTCAACCGTGCGGCTCAAGCGGTGGATTTCATCAATAAAAAGAATGTCGCCATCCTGCAGATTAGTCAGGATACTTGCTAAATCACCAGCCCGCTCAATGGCCGGCCCTGCCGTAACGCGCAGGTTGGTGCCCATTTCATTGGCAATCACACTCGCCATGGTCGTTTTACCGAGGCCGGGCGGACCATAGAGTAGCACATGATCAATCGGCTCACCGCGCTTTTTCGCAGCAGCAATCGCCAGCTGAACATTCTTCTTCAGCCTATCCTGGCCAATGTAATCCGCAAAGGTTTGCGGGCGCAGTGTTACCTCTACGGCCTGCTCGGCCGCATCGTCCTGATGGGTACTGGTATCTACAATTCGCTCAATTGCCATATGCCCATTATACCATTTGTGCTAGCTAATATAGGCCGTGCAACGCGGGTGCCGCCGCTACCCACCCATCTGCATAGCGCTACCCCTTAAGCGCCAAGCGGACGCGCTCCGCAGTTGGCAAGTCCTGGGCAATGCCTTCAAGCGCCTTGGTTGCATCAGCCAAAGTATAGCCCAGAGCCATCAGCGCCTCGCGGGCTTCATCCGGCTGCTCGCCTGGCGTAGGAGCCGTCAGGGTAGACTCAGTGGTGCCAAACTGGGTCGGCACGCCAACCTTATCACGCACATCCACAATAATGCGCTCGGCGGTCTTTTTGCCAACACCAGCCGCCTTTTGGACAAACCCCGCGTCCCCCTGGGCAAGCGCGTTACGCACCTGCTCGCTGCTACCTAGGCTCAGAATAGCCAGCGCTGCCTTGGGCCCAACCCCCTGCACCGCTATAAGAATTTGGAATAGCTTTTTGGCAGCAAGGCTCCCAAAGCCGAACAGCTCCTCGGCTTGCTCGCGAATATGATGGTAGGTGTAGAAGGTTGCCTCCTGGCCATTCTGGGCAGCTTCGAAATCGCCCAGCGCCACATTCAGCTCGTAGCCCACACCCTGCACATCAACCACAATGGTGCCAGCTATCTTTTCGGTTACGATCCCGCGAATATGTGCAATCATGGTGTGTAGTTTACTGACCTATAGCCCGCCGGAGGGCATTGTAGCCATCTTGGGCGCCTTGCCTGACGCGGTCAGTATCGACCGGCGGCGTGGTTGGTGTTGGCGTTGTGTTACCACCAGTGTTGCCACCGGTGCCGTTGTTGCCAGTACCAGTGTTACCAGTCGTGCCATCGCCCGTACCGGTGCCAGTGTTGCCGGTACCGTTAGTACCATCATTGCCGGTTGTACCATTGGTACCGCCGTTATTATTAGTAGCGTTATTTAAGCGGTCGCGTAGGTTACGCAGGGCTGAGTTAGCTCGGTCAGTTGCGTTATTATCCGTCGTGTTTGGTTGCTGCTGGGTTGGCGTTTCTTCCTTCTTCTCTTCCTTTTTGGTTGCGTTACAACCACCATCCGGCAGTGCAGTCGATAAGAAGACTTCTTTATAGGTATTGGCGCCAGCTTGCTGCGCTAGCTTGCCATCGCCACGGCAGACATCACGCGTCACAATACCGCCCGGCTGTTTAAAGACTTCGCCAGATTGCGCCCCAGCTAGGCTATTCATAGCCCCACGCCAGATTGGCCCAGCCAGGCCACCACCACCGTTGTTCATAACCGAGTTATCGTTATTGCCAACCCATACACCAATAGCTATATCTGGCGTGTAGCCGATTGTCCAGGCGTCGCGCTGGCTATCGGTGGTACCAGTTTTTACGGCTGCCTTCTTGCCGTTGAGACTCAGGGTGCGGCCAAACATACCAGAACGAGCTTCGTTATCCGATAGGATATTGCTAATCAGGTACGCACCTTGCTCACTCATAACGGGGGCATTCTTAGGCGTTGTTTTGCGCTGCACATACTTATCGTACTTGTCTTTGATTTCTATCACCTTGGTGACATCGTTCTTCTTACCACCATTGGCAAACACTGCGTAGGCACCGGTCATCTCTTGCAGGCGAGCTTCGCCCGAACCCAAGGCAAGCGACAAGCCATAATCTGTACCACGCGACAAGGTCGTGATGCCAAGATCTTGTGCCGTCCGCACTGCCTTACCAACACCGTACTTTTCCATGATTTTTACAGCTGGAATATTGAGCGACCAAGCCAGAGCGCGGCGCACGGTCACGTCACCATTGTAGGTACGCAGAGCGTTCTTTGGCTGGTAGCCACCAGGGAAGGTTGTGGCCTTATCTTCAAAAATAGTCGCTGGCGTAATGGTACCATCAGCCAGTGCCCCAGCGTAATAAATTGGCTTAAAGCTTGAACCTGGCTGGCGGGTCGCCTGGACCATATCGACGTTACCAAAGTCTTTATCGTTGTAATCATAGCTACCAACGTAACCCTGGACTTCGCCGCTGGATGGCTCAATAGCGATAGCACCAGCGTTGGAGCCACCCTGGGCACGGATACTTGCCATATTGGTATTGATTTGGTTTTCTAGCACGCTCTGAATATTTGGGTCAAGCGTGGTAGTAACTTGGTAACCACTACGGGCCACCTTTTCTTCGCCGTAGCGTTGCTTGAGCTCACGAATAACCTGCTGCACAAAGTGGGGCGCCTTTTTAATACCACTGCTCTCTTCTTTCGAGGCGTAGGCGAGCTCTTCGCTAGCGGCGGCTACCTTCTGCTCGTTTGTAATCCTGCCGTTTTTGACCATACGCTCAAGCACGACCTTCTGGCGCTCCTTGGCATACTCCTTACTACCACTAATTGGCGAGTACTTGGTTGGCGCTGGCAGGACACCAATCAGCATAGCGCTTTCGGCCAGGGTAAGATCCGCTGGCTTTTTGCCAAAGTAAATTTGGGCTGCGTCCTCAATACCAAAGGCATCCTCACCGTAGTAAACGGAGTTAAGGTACATCGCCAGGATCTCATCCTTTTTGTAGTGATTTTCAATTGCAATCGAAACAAACAGCTCCTGGTACTTACGCATAAAGGTCTGCTCGCTGCTAAGTAGCGTATTCTTGGCAAGCTGCTGGGTAATCGTCGAACCACCACCATGGCGCGTAACTGCTGCACGCAAAATACTGACTGGGTTAAAGCCTTTGTGCTTATAAAAATCCTTGTCCTCACTAGAAATCAGGGCATCCACAACGTGCTTGTTGATATTGTTCAGCGGGACAACATCGCGGTGCTTGGCCTTGCCGCTACGGTAGAGAACCTCGCCGTTTTTGGCACTAATCACGATACCAGTATTGTTGCGGTTCATCAGCCGCTCTACATTGGCAATATCACGCGCAAAGTACGCATAGGTTAAGAGCGGGATAAGCAGCATCACCGTAAAGATCGGAATCAAGATGACGGCAGCCTTTTGCCAGCGGTTTAAATTACGGAACCATAGTATGTATTTATTCGTGCCGTACCAGGCGGACCGAACACGGCGTTCTTTGGTGTAGCGTCCAACTCTTCGCATATCCCCTATTATACCACTTTTTATTGTCGATTCATAAAAGCGCACATAATTGCGGCTGCCAAGGCATCAGCGCAGTCATCTGGCCGTGGTGGCTCGGCTAATTGTAGCTGCATGCGCACCATCTCTTGCACCTGGGCTTTACTAGCCCGGCCATAGCCCGTGAGGCTCTGTTTGATTTGTAGCGGTGTGTATTCGGTAATCGTAAGCCCCGCCTGCTGGCCAGTCAGCATAGCTACACCGCGAGCCTGGGCAACGCTCATAGCGGTGGTAACGTTCTGGTTAAAGAACAGCTTTTCAATCGCCATATACTGGGGTTTTGTACTGGCAATAATACTGGTGAGGCCGGTGTAGATTTCTTCAAGGCGCTCCGGCAGCGGCGTATGTGCTGGGGTGGTGATAACACCGGCATCCACCAGCCGGGTGCGGCTACCTTGGGCATCAATTACCCCAAACCCAAGAATGCCAGTGCCAGGGTCAATGCCAATGATACGCGTCGTCGCCATATGGAGCCATTATACCACCAAGGCCGTATGCTGCACGTGGGGGGCGAGGACAACCCGCGTGGGTGCCCTGCTAAGCCTTATGCTGCTTACCGGCCAAATAATCGGCGCACACCAAGGGCAATTTCGTGCCGCCATTCCCAGCCGGCGTAGCCAAGCGCCACTGCACCGAGTCCGCCTAGCGCCACCCAAGATGCGATATTGCCACTTGATTGGTCTGTAGTTGCCTGCGGTGCGTATCCGGCCTGCCCAGTGGTGGCTTTATGAGCTACCTTGCGGCAACGGTTGGTGGCTGGGTTGCGTTCGTAGCCGGGCTTGCAGGGCTTGGGCTGATTTGATTTGGCCATGTTTTTACATCGGCCCGTCGTTGGGTTGCGGACTTGGCCTGGCTTGCAGGCAGTGGTGGCGGTGGCCTTTTTGCTACTAGCAGTGATGGCGGCTTTGCAACGGCCGGTAGCTGGATTACGCACCTGGCCAGGTTTACATGGAGCAGCCGCTACGCCAGTGCGGGCTTTGCCCGCGCCCGTGGTGCGCTTGGCACCGGTCGTGCCCCGGTGCGCCGTGGCTTTCTTGAGCGCTGCTGCCCCGGTATGGCTACTGACGATTTTATTACAGCGCTTGGTAGCTGGGTTACGGTACCAGCCGGCTTGGCAGGGCTCCGCAGTGCGCTTGGCTGCCTTAGTCTGCTTGCGGCAACGGTTGGTACCGGGCGAGCGCTCGTAGCCAGCCGCACAGGGTGTGGCCTGGGTAACCTCAGGCGCACCCCAGCGACAGCTCCCGCTTGCAGCCTGGTGGTGGTAACCACTTGGGCAGCTGATATCTGCACCGGCTGCCCCGCGGCAACGCTGCGCAGCCTCGTCCCACTGCTGCTGGCTTGGGCACAGTGGGTGCGCACTGATAATATTGTCTGCGCCTGGCGTAGGCGTGTATGTTACCTGCCAGGCCTCGCTATCATCAAGCGCCCAGGTAGTGCCAGCCGGCAAGGCCGGGTAGTCAACTTGGGCAGTTTCTTGCTGATTGGCATCAATTATATACACACGGCCAGCTTTGGTTTTTGTCAAAGTAATTGGCGCGCGGGCAAGCTGTACCAGGTGGTACTGCCCAGGGCCTAAGGTGCTATCACCAAGCTCTACCTTAGCAGATTTACTACGGTTGGTTTGCAGCCAGCAGCCTTTAAGCGAGATTGGCGCCGAGCTGGTATTTTGTAGCTCAATAAACTGGTCGGCTGCAGCCAGCGGGGCGCCTACCTCGGTGATGGCAATTTGCTCGCAGTTTGTGGGCGTAGCCTGTTGCTGAGATTGCTGCTGACCCTGGCTAGCCCCACCGGTATGATGGCTACGGTCCTTGCCAGCATCCTTCGACCCATCAGCTACGCGAGCTGGCTCGTGCGATGCATCCCCAGTGGGCGGCTCCGGCGCAGTGTCAGCTGGTGGTGTTTGCTGGGCGCTGCTACAATTTGGCAAACTGGCTTCTACCGCTGGGTTTTGTATAAAGCCCTGCACTGCCCCATCTGCCACGCAGCGCTGCCACGTAGCCGTTTTGCTATCTGCCAGCTCATCCCCACTTGGCTTTGGTGCCCAGCGTACGGTATCAACCGCATGCTCTGCGTGCATCAGCTGCAGCGAGCCCGTGGCTGGTAAGCGGCCTGCGGTGTAGGCAGTGCCATTGTGGTTAAAAATCAAATCACTCGCCTGCACGGCCTGGCTTGCACCTGCCAGGGCATCGTGGCGAACAAATAGCTGGCTGCGGGCTGGCACAGTTTGCCCGCTAAAGGTAAATACTTGGTGCTGACGGTCGGTACTGCCACGGGCAACTAAGCGCCACTCATCACTCAGCTGCACCGGCTGGTCAGTTGAGTTATAAATGCCCACAAACTCATTTGCTGACCCGCCACCAGTTTGCATGCTACCGATCAAGAGCCCCTCGCTACCCGCACTGGCCGGGGCAACCGTTGCAAACAAAAAAGCCTCGCTAACAGCGGGCTGGGCAGTATGGTGTCTAGCGTGGTTCGTGTGCATTACCGGGAGTAACGCGGCCGCGGCCGGTGGTGGCAGAGCAATACCAACCGTAACTCCTAGCGCTACTATCATTCGTACAATTTGCTTCATGCTCATGCTCCTTATCTACCGGGGCGTCTGCACACCTACTTAACCTCGTTCCTACGGCCATTGTACCATTGCCGGCAACCAAGTTCCGTTGTTTTTTGATCTACATCTACACATTACCTCTGTTATGTCAATATATTATTTGCGGGCTACCTAGGCACCGTGCTACCATACCAGGCATGAAACCCGCACACCCGCTCTACAGTGTGCTGGCTTGGTCGGCTGGCTGCTTAGCTGGCGTACTCGCTGCACGGTTTGTGCCACTGCCAGCGCTCGCTGACCCCTTATGGCTAGTGGTTAGTGCGGGCGGCTTACTGCTGAACTTGTGGCAGCAAAGGCGGTGGCTTATTGCACTGGCCTGTGTATGCGGGCTACTCGCGGGGCTGTGCCGCGGCACTGCAGTGCGCCTACCAGAAATCACCACCAGCTACTACAGGGGCCAAACCGTCACAATTCATGGCCGTATTAATGGTGACCCGTCGGCCAACCGCAGCGGTGGGCAGACTGTGCAGCTAGCGGTAGCAACGATCCAGAACCAGCCAGCTGGGGGCCACATCTGGCTCACAACACATGCCCACACCCACCTACAACGCGGTAGCCAGGTAACAGTGCGCGGCAAGCTAAGCCCAGGGTTTGGCGTCTTTACCGGGGCTATGTATCGGGCGCACATTATGCAGGCCACAGCCCCGCAAGGGGACATCTTTTTACCAGTGCGCGACTGGTTTGCAGGGCGTTTGTTTACCTGGCTGCCGAACGACGAAGCCGCCCTTGCTGCGGGGTTTTTACTCGGGCATAAAACCGCACTATCTAACCAGCTCGATGAAGCAATGCGCACTGTTGGCCTGACTCATATCGTCGTAGCGAGTGGCTATAATCTTACCATTCTGGTGCGGCTTGGGCGGCGGCTATTCGCACGCCACTCCCGTAAAATTGCACTGATAGCGGGGCTTAGCCTAGTGGCTGGGTTTATTGCTATCACCGGTGCCAGCCCAAGTATGGTGCGGGCTGGTATGGTAGCGGCGCTGAGTATGGCGGCATGGTTTTACGGCCGTGAGGTCCACCCGCTCACCTTACTGATTGTCTGCGCTGCCGCCTCTGTATTGATTCAGCCACGCTATATATGGGGCGACCTAGGCTGGCTGCTGAGCTTTGCAGCCTTTGGTGGTGTTATGTTCCTGGCCCCACTGATCCAGCATTACTTTTATGGTCAGCAGCGGCCTCAGCTTATACCACAGATCATGACCGAAACGTTCTCGGCCCAAATCTTTACACTACCCATTACTCTCTATGTGTTTGGTAGTGTCAGCATCGTAGCGTTGATTGCCAACCTACTCGTACTGCCGCTTATACCGCTGATTATGCTACTGAGTGCCATCGGTGGCCTACTGGGCCCGCTGGTGATCACGCCCGCCCACTGGCTGCTGAGCTACGTGGTTATGGTTGTTTACCAACTGGCCAGTGTACCCTGGGCCACGCTTGAACTCCGCTTGCCAATTAGTGCCATTATAGGTCTCTACCTTGGGCTTGGTGTTATACTGTGGTGGCTCCAGCGCCGGACGCAGTTTAGTTGGCGCAGTGTCAATATCACTCGGTAGCAAAGCCGCATGGATTCTACAACACGCTTCTGCTTGTATTTATAATACGAATAGGGTACTATAGCTTTAAGCAATTGTATATGTATATAAGGGGTTGTGGAAAACAATGTTATTGGGGAAAAATATGAAACTACAGAACATTTTAGCAGCAGCACTGGTCAGCATCGGGGCTGGTTTGCTTTTCTTTACTATGCCACTACACGCCAGCGAAGTCGCCAATAATGATTACAAGCAGCGCGTTGTCCAGGGATGCCAGCAATATATGAATAGTAATAACCCAGATCTACCAGCTGCCTGTCTGTATGGTGGGCTTGGTGATGCTGGCTTGCAGTATTTCCCACACTCGGCACCATCCTGCCAAGACCGGAGCGACTACAAGGGCGAAGAAAAAACCGCCTGCCAACGTGGTGCAGAATCCGGCAAGAATGCCTTCCGCGATGTGTTCCGTAACTTTGTCAACGCCGCCTATATTGCCCGCACCGATGAACTCTGTAACGGCCTCGGCACCGATAGCGAAACCGGCAAGGCCTGCCGCGAAGCTGCCCGTGGTGGTGACAACAACAACTCCTTCCCCCACTCCCCTGATGTTTGTACTAAACTATTCGCCAAAAACGGCCCCGTGCTCGAAGCCTGTAATAAAGGTGTGGCCGAAGGTAACCTGCTTTACGAGCAGTTTATCGCTATCGGCGAGCAACCCGGCGTTAAACCATCGAACACCGATGGTAGCGGTAATAACGCCGGTGGTAACGGTGGCGGCAACCACCTAGCCAATAACGGTGCAAATGCAAATGGCACCGGTGTTAACGGCCAAAACTTTGGCAATAATGCTGGCTTTAACTTTGCAAACGTTGCTGGGCCAAATGGTACTGCCAACGGCCGCAATGGTAGCAATGGGACTGCAAACGGTGGCGCCAATGGTGATGGCGGCAGCTTAAATGGTGGTACCAACGGTAGTAACAATGGCGCAGCCGGTGGTAACGGCGGCAATACCCGCACTGATGTCAACACACCTGGTAATAGCGGCAACCGTAACAATACCAGCCCAACCAACGCTGATTATATTGCCAAATACGGCATCGAAAATAAGGGCGCCGGCAAAAACAACCCTGGCCCACAGGATTTCACCGTTAATGGCAACCGCACCGACGGCTTCTATATTAACGGCAACGGTGACCGCCAGGCGATTACCATCACCCGCCCAGATAACCAATCAAACCGCCCTGCTATCCTATTTGTGAACGGCGGTGGCTGGCGAGCTGATGCTGGTACTTGGGGGCCAAACCGCTTTATTAACCAAGACGACCCGAAGGGCCCACTACCCCGTGGCTACGTAGCGGTGAATATTAGCTACCGCCTGATGCCAAATGGTCTCTACGCTATCTATAATGACATCAAAAACGCTACCGAATATGTTCGCAATAATGCTGCCAAGTTTGGTATCGACCCGAACCGCATGGCCATGTGGGGCGACTCTGCCGGTGGTAGCCTGACCGCACGTATGGCAGCTTCAGGCCGCTCTGGCCTTGCAGCAGCTGTCACAATGTCTGGCCCGATGAACGCCTTCCGCGATGTAACCAAGTCACTCCCAACCCTAGCGATTGGTATCGACCACTCTACCTGTATTGATACCGGCTTTACCCGTAGCTTTACCTTAGTCAATAAATACGCTGGTGCCGCGCTAGACCCCCAGGGCTTCCTGCGTGACTTACAGAGTAAAAGCCCGCAAGAGCAGTTCGCCTTTGCCCAGGGTGTGCTTGGCGACGCCTCGACTATCCTCAACGATATCACCAGCTATGACTGGCAAAGTGAGCTCAAGAGTTGGGGTATTGACCCAGAAGACGTACGTGACGTGACCAACAGCTTGCCATCGGCCAAGAATAGCTTGGAGCGCATCATTAAAAACTACAAGAATAACCCAAGTAGCGACAAAGACAGCCGCAATAGCACACCACAAAAGATCAAAGAGGATCTAGAAATGACCTCGCAGTCACTGGATAACGCTGCCAGCAAGAGTACCAAGGTTGGTTCCATCCAAACCGCTATTACCAACCTCGCAGGCACTATTAGCGCAAACGGTGGTAACGAGCAGGTTGTCGGGATCCTCCAGAAGGTGGGTGAAATCAGCGGTAGTATCGATGAGATTACCAAGAGCTTTAAGGCCGATAAAGGCCCTGGTGCTGGCCTACGCGATATCGTTAAGGATATGCAGAGCCAAAAAGCCAGCAACCCAAGCGCCTTCCGCTCGACCAAGAATAGCACGTACGATAAAGACAGTATCCTGCCTGTTGCTATGACAGCCGCTTCGGATGAAAAGCAGAGCAAGATCGCTAATGGTATCATGGCAGTTGATAGCTTTATGCAGAACAACCAAGCCAATGGTGAGCTGATCGGCCAAATGAGCAACCTCCTGCAGGGCGACAAAAGCCTAGCATCGATCGCTAGCGGGCTAACCAATATCGCATCTTCCCAGATTGCCAAGCGCGTCAGCAACCCACGCCTAAAAACACTTGCAGGCAAGCTCGGCCAATGTATGGATAATATGATCCAACTCTCACCAGCCATCTTTGCTGACCCGAATACACCACCGATGTTTATGTCGAACGCCCAGGAAGAAACGGTTGTGCCGCCAGAGGATGCCTACGATATGCAGAACCGCCTACGCCAGATTGGCCAACGTGGCGAAGTCATGATTCTGCCTGGCCCAATCCACATGGGGTACGATGCCCGTGCCGTTGACCCCGCCTTCAACTTCTTGGCGCCAATCCTGCAGCCACGCCCAGTTGGTGGTAACGGCGGCGGTGCAGCCACCCCAGTGCCGTAGGCTTATTGCCTCACCCACCGCACGATATACCACGATATACAATAGCCCAATACCCCCTATACACCCGCGTATAGGGGGTATTCACTTGCCAACCCAACCAGTGCCAAAGCTCCAGCGGCTTGCTGAGATACAAAACTCCGCCCCTACTGAGGCGGAGTGGATGCTTTGGCGCACGTACGCGCGATTCTATGATGAGGCAAGGTAGCAATAGCTTGCGTGCAAATATACTACTTGCGCGTTACCTTAACCATTGTGTGGCGAATTGGTGTGCCAGCCCGCTGGTAACCAGCCTGTAGCTCAAGCTCAATCACTTCGGTGTTACCCGTAGCGTCCTCGTTCACCTGCACAGCATCATGCAGCGTAGGGTCAAATGGTGTACCAGGGGCCGCCGCAATCCGCTCAATATCAAGGCTCCGCAGGGCTTTTGCCAGGTTCTTTTCTACCCCAGCCAGGCCCTTGCCAAGCGCCGAGGTTTGCAGCTCTTTTGGTACATGGCTAGCCGCACGTTCGATGATATCGACCACTGGTAGTAGCTTAAGAATGGTGGCAGTTTCGGCCTGCTCCTTAATACGGCGCTTTTCGCTTGCGACACGCTTTTGGTAGTTTTCGAAATCAGCTCGCATACGCTGCAGGTCCGTCGTAGCGGCAGCTAACTTAGCTTCGTAGTCAGCCTTTAGCTGCGCAAGCTCGCTACTGCTCGCCCGTGTGGCAGCCGGCTCCTGGCGCTGTGCAGTGCGGGCACGGCGGGCTGGCGGCGGGCTCGAACGGCGTGGCTGCGGCGGCAGCGTGGCTTGGCGCCCGGTGCGCGGTGCGTGGCTGGCTGTTGTTTTATTATTCTTGGTATCATTCTTTGGCATTATCGTCCCCTTCCTTTTCGCCTTGTAGCATGTCTTCTAATGTCTCAGCTGCTTGGCTCACCAGGCGCATCACGCGGCCGTAACTCTGGCGGGTTGGCCCCAATACCCCAATATAGCTTTGATCGCTATAGGGTGAGCGGAATTTACTAATAATCAGACTTGCACCGCTCTGCTTGCCAATCGGGTTTTCTTCGCCAATATAGACATTAATCGCTTCGGCCGGGGCCGCTTCCTTGAGCCACGGGCCAAGATTATCAAGCAACCGCGCCACCGCCTGGGGCGCCTGGCCACCGTGGATAAACTCAGGCTGGCTAAAGAGATTGCCAATCCCGCTCATATAGAGTTGGCCATCAATCGTGGCAATCCCAAGGTTATGTGTCAGCTCCACCAGGCTATCGACCGCGCTACGAATCGCTTGGTCGGCACTATGGCGGTTGCTGCCTACCCGCGCTTCAAGCGCACGGGTTGTACGCTCCATGGCTGGCAGTTGCGGCTGGTAGGTCTGCTCAGTAATCTGGTTAACATAGTAGCGGTAGCCTTTATCAGTCGGAATGCGCCCAGCGCTGGTGTGTGGGTGCGTAATATAGCCAAATTGCTCTAGCTTGGCCATCTCGCTGCGAATCGTGGCGCTGCTGACGCCAAATAGCTTCGCTAGTGTTACACTACCAACTGGTGCAGCAACCTCAGCGTACTGTTCTATAATCGCAATCAAAATCTGCTTTTGGCGGTTTGTCATAGCCCTATTATAGCAAGAATTTAGCACTCGTGCAATGTGAGTGCCAGTCTGGCTCCTGCCTGAAATCCAAAGCCGTGTATCAGGTAAGCGGCCCGCTCGGCACATACCTCGCGTAGGATGCGTATTGGTGCTATAATAGGCTTATCTTATGACCAAACGCACCAAAGCTCGCCTCAAAATCAACGATGTCCTGCGCGGCACGCGAACCAACTTCCGCGCGGTGGGTTGCTTGTTGTTTAAAGAAGACAACCCCGAGACCAAGCAAACCTCCTATTGGGAAGAGTGGGAGCTGACGGGCCTCGAAAATTACGATAGCTGGGTAGAGTACGACCACGATAGCAAGGTTGTGTCGCTCTATGAGCCAGTGCGGTTTGCCCAGCGGCTTGAGCCAGAGACGCTCGCGGCGGGTAATGAGTTTACCATCACGCTGGAGGACGGCACCGCACAGACCATCACCGTTGCTGAGGCCGGCGAAGGCACCATTATGGCTATCCACGGCAAGAATGCCTACCAGGTCTTCGAGGGTGAGCCAATGGCCTATGCCAGCCTACACTACACCGACGCCGAAACCGGCGCCACCACCACCTACACAGTCGAAAAATACAACCGGCGCGAGTACGATGTCTACCGCAAAACACCGCTGTCCGACGCGCAGCAGAAGGAATTATTTGGCCGGCTCATTCGCCCGCGCAACTGGCCGCTGTTTTGGCGCTGGGTGATGATCATCAGCTTTGTTGGGGCGCTGCTCTTTGCCATTTACGATGAGTTCTTTGGCCACGATGATTCACACGGCAGCGGCACCTACCACGGGCGCAGCGTCTATGGCGGTGGCAGTGGCGGCGTAGGCAAATAACCTGGGCGCGAAAGGTACACAGACACTATGGCACATACGCGCGTTACGCCACCGGGCACCAAGCGCATCACCAGCAAGGAAAATATCGCGCTGTTTGCGGCGGCGCTGCTGGTGGCAATTGGCGGACTTATCTACGAGCTTATCCTAGGCACAGCTGCCTCGTACCTGGTGGGTGATTCAATCCTGAGCTTTAGCCTGGCAACTGGTATTACCCTCTTTGGCATGGGGGTGGGGTCGCTACTGGTGCGGCATATTCGCTGGCACCCGGCCACCAGCTTTGCCGTTAATGAAATCCTGCTGGGGCTGGTGGGTGGTAATTCGGTGCTGCTACTCTACAGCGCCTTTAGCTTAAGCAAGCTGCACTGGCCGGTATTTGCGCTGATTAGCCTGGTGATTGGTGTGCTGATTGGGCTGGAAATCCCGCTACTCGTCAAGATGTTTACCCGCTACGGCCGGCCGTCTTCGGTGGAGCTCCTTAGCAAGGTACTGGCGATCGATTACTTTGGCGCGCTGGTGGCCTCGCTGGTCTTCCCGCTCTTCTTGCTACCCAGCCTGGGCCTAATGCGCAGCACCTACTTGATCGCCACACTGAATATCGCCGTGGCAGTGCTGATTCTGCTGCAGCTGAAGACCTCGCGCAGGCTCCTAGCTGCCAGTGTGGTAGCGACCATTCTGCTGCTGGGGCTGTTCTTTGGCGCCAGCTGGCTGGAGCACCGCATCGACACCAAGGCCTATAAAGACCCGGTGATCCTGTACCAGCAGTCGGCCTATCAAAAGATCGTCCTCACCAAGTACAAGCAGGATTTGCGGCTGTATTTGAATAATAACCTGCAGTTTTCGAGCCTGGACGAAGCCCGCTACCACGAAACGCTAGCCGGCGCGGCGATGACAGCGGTCAAGCAGCCCAAAAACGTGCTGATCATGGGCGGTGGCGACGGGCTGCTGGCGCGCGAGATCCTGAAGTACCCCAGTGTGGAGCACATCACCCTGGTGGATATCGACCCGGCGATGACGCAGCTGGCGCGCACCAACCCCCTGCTCGCCGAGCAAAACCAGCGCTCGCTTGCTAGCCCCAAGGTGCGCGTCGTCAACGAGGACGCCTTTTTATTTGCCTTCAAAACGCACCAAACCTACGACGCCATTCTGATCGACCTGGTCGACCCATCGAACGACCGCCTGGCCAAGCTCTACTCGCAGCAATTCTACCGCCAGGCTGAGCGCATCCTTAGCCCCGCTGGCGTGATGATCACCCAAGCGACATCGTCATACTTTTCGCCAAACGCCTTCGCGATGGTGGCGAGCACCGTCGCATCCGCCCAGCCCCAGCGGCATATCACGCCCTTTAGCATCAATGTGCCCTCCTTTGGCGAGTGGGGTTTTGTGCTCTCGACCAAGGATAAAACCAGCCTGCTGAGCCAGCCACTGCCGCCTGGGCTCAGCTACACCGATACCAAACTGCTCGACTACGCCCTGCGCCAGCGCCCCGCCAGCCTACCCCCAGCCGGCATCTCTACCCTACTGACACCGCGCATCATCGACGTCTATAACCGTGATATGGCGCAGTGGCGGTATTAAAGTTGGTGCAGCGCTACACGCACATGCGCTGCCACCTCACCCGGCCTTACCACTCTCGTGAACTTGACTTTGGTTCCTTATATTGATATATATATCAGACTTTCACGCCTCATGTGCGAGTCTTGTACCTTAAAGGTACGTAGTTTTTCACTCCTACCAGAGAGGATTTGTTGTCATGTCTACCACCGTAACACGCCTGTACGGCGACACCTGGTTCTTGCAAACAAGCAAGAACTCCCCTACCGCCAAACTATGGACCAAAAATGGATACACCATAGAGGGCCAAGATGCCCGGGTAGAAATGCTTAAGTTCCTAAAGAAGGAACAGCGCGCCCTACGCTGGGATGACATTTGGGAGCAGCAGCGCTCAAACGTTATTCTCGGCGGCTTTTCCCTAGCCGTTCTTGGTATTGTTGTAGCTATTATTGCATCTGCTGATGAGATACTCAAAGGAGCAGCCGTGTTCCTTGGTGGTATCATTATCATCAGTGCGATAATTATCGGCCTTGTGTTGCGATTGTGGCTCAACGATACGAGCCCAAAGTTTACACCACACAGGCGCAGTCAAATTGAGCACTACGGAAAGCTTATCAGGGATCTAAAGGACCCCGAAGGCAGTATTACGCTCACAAAGGATGACTTGCCAGTGGTGCTGCTCACTAGTATGTTTGAAGATCATCAAGAGTTTAACGACCATGTCTTCTTGCCGCTTGATAGTAAGCAGCTGCGGGACAAGGCCAAGGAAACAGCCCTTGGCCTCATTGGCGAGTATGTTGAGCAGCTCGCCAGAGCAATGCTCAGCAGCAACTACAATCAGATCACAAATGGTGAGCTCAAGAGGAAGCTGCAAAACGCCTTCCTAAGCGCAATAGTCCTGCCAACCGCAGAGCTACTACAGGATAATGCAGCACTCTACAAGCAGATGGACGAAGATTTCAAGGAGGTGAATATCAATTCACACGAGATAGCCGCACGAGCCTACCTTGAGGCTCACGGCTTTGATGACCAATAAACCGTACCATTCCCGCCCTGATGCCATGTATATGTGGTATCAGGGCGATTCCCTTATTCCCCACTCATTGCAATAATTTCATCAAGCAAGTCACGTGCGGCAAGGCGGGCTTCGTCGTCTTTACGCGTGTAGATATCTGGCTTAAGGGCAATCTGGCGAGTGCTACGTACAGCCTCGGCCAGGTCATCGTTAATAATAAAGTGGTAGTACGGCAGCTCCAAAGCGTGCGTCAGCTCATCAATAGCGGTGCGGCGGCGCGCTGGCCACTCTGCCATAAAGGCCGTGTGGCTTGGGTAGCGGTTGCGCAGGCGCTGCTGCCAAACGCTAAAGCTCGGCGGCAGAATAAATACCGCCACCACCCCTGGCGAAAGCTCTTTGTATTCTGTGACGCCCTGCACATCGATATCAGTAATTGCGATTTTACCCTGGCGGTAGGCCTCTTCTACCTCGGCCACACTGGTGCCATAGACCGTACCATGGACAAACTTAGCCTCAATAAAAGCCTGTTCACCGAGCATAGCCGCGGCCGTCTCTTCGGTGATAAAGTGGTAGTCACGGCCATCCACCTCGTGCGTGCCGTTATTAATACGTGGCTTGCGGGTTGTGTGCGAAATAATATCACGAAAGAGTGGCTCTGCCAGCAGCTGGGTTTTAATGGTATCCTTGCCCGCCCCCGTAATACCAACCAGCAGCACTAGTTTGGCATCCACCACCAGCTGAGCCGCTGCCCGGCTGGGGGTATAGTTAGTAATCAGTTCCTGCAGTTGTGCCATCTGGTCCCTTCCTTATTATTAATCCCGCTTAAGCATCACCGTAAAAGCTTCGCTCGGGATATCTACCTTACCAAAACGCTTCATACGCTGCTTACCCTTGGCCTGCTTGGCAAGGAGCTTTTTGCGCCGCGATACATCACCACCATACAGCTTGGCCGTCACATCTTTACGGTAGGCGCTTAGGTCCTCGCGGGCGATAAACTTACCGCCAATTGCTGCCTGCAAGCTTACCTGGAAACTCTGGCGCGGCACAACCTCTTTAAGCTTTTTAACCACCTGGCGCCCTAGCGCATGGGCTTCGGTGCGGTGGCACATAATACTCAGGGCATCCACCATTTCCCCCGCCACGTAGAAATCCACCCGCACCAAGTCCTCTGGCTGGTACCCCTTAAGCTCATAATTAAACGAGCCGTAGCCGCTGGTAATACTCTTCAGCTGGTCGTAAAAATCCGTTAGCAAATTAGCCAGTGGCGCCGTAAACGACACCAGGGCGCGCTCATCAATATAGCTAATATTGCTCTGCACGCCGCGCTTAGCAACAATCAGCTGAATCACCGCACCAATATATTCCTGTGGCACAACGACCTCGCCATTAATCCAGGGTTCACGGATCTGGGTAATCTTAGTGATAGGCGGCAGGTCGGCGGCAGATTTAATATCCTGCTCGCTGCCGTCTGTCATGGTCACCTTGTAGTCGGTGCTGGGGTTGGTCACAACTAAATCAAGTGCATACTCGCGCTCCAGTCGCTCGCGAATGATATCCATATGCAAGAGACCAAGGAAACCAATCCGCACGCCAAAGCCAAGCACCGGCGAGTTCTCTGGCTCGAACTGCAGGGCGCTATCGCTCAGGCTCAGCCGCTCAATCGCCTCCTTCAGGTCATTGTAATCTTCGTTGCTCACCGGAAAGAACCCTGCGTAGACGAAGGGCTTGACTTCTTTGTAGCCAGGGAGGGGTTGAACGATAATTTTGTCGGTCATTCCATTGATTATAGCATTTTACCAAAGCAGGGACTATATTCACACAGCCGTTCAAATATATTAACTAGCTGTGTGAATAACTCCCGCGCGTGCTGCGGGTCTTTTGTGACTTCCAGGTCTGCACCTAGCTCAGCAAGTTCATCAAGTAGCGGGTACTGCGATTGATATTTCTCTTCCCAGTCATCACGCACAAGCGTTGTGCCCACAATATACCCTCCCAGTACATCGAGTGGTTTGTTGCCCCTATTTTCAATAATAACTTTTAATCGCTGTATAATATCCTGAATATCCTGAATATCCTCGTCCATAATACTAGAATTTTACCATGAAAGTGCCTCGTTTAAACGGGGCATTGCTCCTTTCTTTAGTGATTCTTACGCCACTCCTCGAATAGCACCGCGCCAGTCTCTTCATCTATTCCAAGATGAAGATGTTCTTCCCGACTCGTCGCGCGATCAATGATGATGAAGTCAGTCACGATAGAGTCAGTATCTCGGTGGTAACCGGACTTAACCTTTACAGTGATAGTACCATCATGGTACTGCTTCCTTCTAGGACTGGTGGCAGCCCTATCGAGCTTGCGCTTCACAATATCTAGTGCAATGCAAGCTAAACGACGTTTGACTTCTTTATTCCGCTGAAAATTCTGACCACCATGCGGGTCAAATGGATCGCGCTTATAGGTAACATTGCCATTACCGTCCAACACATAGTGGCCATGCCCTGGGCCATCCGGTGCACCAACACCACCAAAATAGATATTGGTATTGCCATCGGTATCGGTTGATATGACCACATTATTGCGGTGCTGAATTGGCACACCAGCCTTAGCAGCGATAGATTTTTTATCGTCACGCCGCTTTTGGTTGGCAACCTTTACCTTGTCTAGCCGAGTTTTAAAGGCCTTAGCAGCTGCATCAAACTCAGCTTTGGCCCGTTTGAAGTCAGTCTGAGCGCGTTCGTGTGCTGCTTTAGCCGCCTGAAACGCTTGCCTAGCGGCCGCAAAGTCTTCCTTTGCACGCTGAAAGCCAGGCTTATGCGCATCCAACTGCGCCCTAGCCACTCGAATCTCTTCGACTAGCCGGCGGCGCTCGGCCACGTAATTTTGCGCCTCTTCCTTGTAGCGGCGCCCATCAGCTGCATAGCTGCTTGCGCCGGCGCCATCCCGGCGTTCATATGCGGAAGATGCGTTTTCGTACGCACGTTTCATATCTTGAAACGCGCGCTCTTGATCAGCGTTGAGCGAATCAATACGTGGTCCGTTATAGCTCTTCACCGAGCTATAATGCTGCCAGGCTTGATCCTGCTCATCACGCGCACGTTGTTTTAATTCGTACGCGCGGTTCATTGTATCACGCACAGCAGATCGCCGTTCCCACGCACTCTGTTGTGCGCGGTACGCTTCCTGCTTGCGCTCAAACGCGCGCTGCTGGGCCGCGTGCAAACGGTCCAGTTCGGCATCTCGTGCCATCTGTATCACCTACCCTATGAAAGGAACGACGCTGCGGCGGGATTGCCGCAGCTATTCCTAGCATACACCACATAGCTTTACTCATACACACGTTACCTGTAGTAATTATTACGGAACATTGTATTTGACGCATCAGCAACCATGCTATATGATATGAACCGGCACATAAGCGGAGGAACCATATGCAGCAGCACAGCAACGTCACCAGCAAAGCCCTACTCGAGCGCAATATCGTCAAATACTCGTGGTTCCGCATCTTTACCAAGCGCGTATACCTACCGCTTATAACGGTACAGCTGGTCAACGTTGGTAAAGTCAGCCTGGACGAGCTGGCTCTTATGGTGATTATTTCTTCTATTGTGCAGGCGCTGCTGCAAATGCCGGCGGGCTACGTGGCTGATACCTTTGGTAACCGCCGGGCAATTATCCTGGGTACAAGTATCGCGGTGACATCACCGCTTTTTTATGCCTTTCTGCCAACCTTCTGGGGCGGGTTGATAGCCTCGCTCTTATTCTTTGGTGGGTATGCCTTTTTATCAGGTGCAGTAGAAGCCTTTATGCACGATACCCTGGTGGCACTCGGGCGCGGGCGCGACTATACCAAAGTGATGGGACGCGCCCAAACCTATGGCCTGGTTGGCAACACAGTGCTGATTATCCTGATTCCTCTTACCTACCAAATCCACCATACGCTGCCCTTTATACTAGGGTTTCTATCGCTGGCGGCTACTGTGTGCTTAGCGCTAAGCTTTGCCCACCCGCCACGCCGGGATACAGGTAGCACAAAGCGCCCTATGGGGGCAGCTAAAGCCATCATCACCCCACACAACTTGGCACTATTTGTATTTGCTGGCTTCTTGGCTGGCGTTTCGAACAAGGGTACGGAATACCGCGAGCTGCTCTTTCAGCACGTTGGTGTCGGCGTGGAGTGGTTTGGGGTGATTGCCGCCGTTGGCAGCATCGGTGGTGCACTGCTTGGCTGGTACGCGTACTGGTTCGATAAGCTCAGGCCGCTTGCCTTCTACTGGGTGGATGGGTGTATTATGGCGGCTAGCATTGCACTGATGGGGGCAAGCAGCTGGCCGCCAGTTGCCATCGCTGCAGTGGTGCTCTTTACCGCCTACACACGCGTGCGCCCAATTGTCCTGCAGGCCAAAATCCTCAGCACTATGCAGCACACCTACAAAGCCACGCTTATTTCTGCCCTGAATATGTTTACACTGCTTGGTGATGTGCTTGCCATTAGCCTCCTAACCCACTGCGTTAACACCCACGGTTACCTGATTGGGCACCGCTGGTTTGGCGGCTTTGTAGGCCTGATTGCCTTTGGCTTATGGCTAGTGATTACACTAGTGCACTACGCCGGTCGCGCTCAGAACGCCCGGCCAGCTGCGACGGCCTAGACTGGTAGACCCAAAGAGCCCCCCACAGCCGCCAAGTGGGGCCCAAGCGCTGCCTACACCCTACAGGGCATAGCTATTGCCACTGACGTTATAGCCATTAAACTCAGTATCCGCATGCGGCACAGCAATGCGCTGCAACTCACGGCGCTCCGCACTCATATAGCCAAAGAGGGTCGGCCGCGTCGTCGCTGCCCCGCCAGTATGGTTATCGATCACAATAGCAGGCTTAGCACCAATTGCTTGAGCTTGCTGGCGAACATAATCCGTTGCCGCCTGGTAAAAATCGCCCACATCTACCTTGTGAATATAGTTTTCGGTTGGGTTAAGGCCACGCATCAGCAGCACCTTTTCACCCGTGGCGGTGTCTTTGGTTTCAATCAGCATACCAGCACCAACCACGCGCTCGTTGGCCTGGCCGGGGCGGGCTTTCATAATCACAGCGGTAAAGTTCGGTAGCGTTTCGGCAATCGACTGGTACTGGTCCGCCCAGCAGGCATCAGCAATCTGGCCCGACATCTCCATCAGCAGCCCGCGAGTAGGAATAAACTGCAGCTTCGTTGTGCCGGTACGGTCGGCTTGCTGCTGGTAGCGCTGCATGGCTTCTTCCAGCGCCTTGGTGCTGTTCATTTGCTTAAACTGTTCAGCCTGCTTTTTGGTACTAAAGTAGTTGCCGTAGGTTTCTTGGTTAACGATATGCTCTATAAACTCACGCATGTTGCTCATAGAATCAAGCGTTGGTTCTGGGGAAAGATCACGCGCGATTTCCGCGTGGACCGGCTCCTTACGCATAGCCCAGGCAAACACCAAGCGGCGCAGCTGACCATGCAGCTCTTTATGGGGGTAAAGCTCGCTAAAGGCCCGTGTTGCATCGGCCGGTGATTCAAGTACAAACCGGCTGCCATCCACCCATTCGTTATCATCCACCTGCTGCAAGTAGGCCGTTAGCTTGCCGAGGCGCTGCTCAAGATTCTGGCGCTTAAACTCTGCCTTGGGGTCATTTGCATCAATTGCCTCCAGCTGGCTGGCGAGTCCATCGGCAACGCCATCAATCGCCTGGCGTAAATCTTCCATTGCCCGGCGAATCCCACCCTGCTGGCCCGCCATACGGGCTGCCTGCTGCATATCACTATACAGCAGCTGGTAGCGTTCGGTGGCATCTTGCGTCCAGGTAACACGCTCTTTCTTTGCCTTAACGGTGGTTAGCTCGTAGGTTGCGCTGACTGCGTAACCAGGCTTAAGCGGCGCAATCCGGCCGTCCTCGACCGCCCTGTTGTGGTAACCAATCTTCTGGCGCAGTCCGTCGCCGCTGCTACTCCCCCATGTGCTTTCCCGGTAGCCCGTCACACTCATAAGTGCCTCGCGTAGAATGGCTGACTTTTCAAGCTGATGGGCCCGCTCGGGGCTAATATCCCCAGCCTGGAACTCGGCCAGGAACTCACTCACCTGCTGCTTCATTTGGTCAATACCAACCAGGCCGCTCTCGGTAATACCAAGGCTCTTCATGTAATCGGTTGGGGCCTCGGCGTTCAGGATCATATTAGCAATGCGTGTCCCTGCCACACCCACCGTACCGAACACATCCCTGGCGTGTAGCATTGCCGGGGGTAAATCATCCCCAGCAATCGTCGCATAGCTACTCAGTAAGCCTTGGTCCTGGCTACGGAGGATCGCCTGGATATCGCTATCACGGTGCTCCGCTAGTACCTGGCGCACGGCCGGGCTATCCTTCAGCTGGCTATGCATAGCGCGCGGGATTTCATTCAAATACGTGATAGACCGGCCAAGCAGCTGGGCTGCAACCTTACCGTCTGGGTCATCAAATTTACGGAGCGCATAGGCTACTTCGTACCCATGCTCGGTTGCAAGGAGCTGCTCGGCTAAATCAACATTCAAGCTCCCATTCGGGAAATAAATCAAGTCCCCAAGTAGGCGCTGGGTATGCCCTGCACGGTAGGCCTGCTCGGCAATTGCCTGGTGGTCAATACCATCAAATCGATCAATCTGGCATAAAACGCCCATAATGTCACCGGCCTGAATCAAATGGCTCGCGATGCTACTATCTATATGATTGCTACCAATCTGCCACAAATTCATTGCCACGATCCCCGCACTCGATTCATCACGGTCAATAAGCTTCTTGATAAACTCATTCTGATCAGCCTCTGGCATGTGGTGCTTGTAATACATCAACTCCTGAGTTGGTGTCCGCTGGTCAGCAAATGCCCGATCGATAATTGCCTGCTTATTGATCATGTCTGGCGGGAAAACATCTGCTTGATCTAAGAGATTCGTGTAGCGGCCATCTTCTATCAGTTGGTCGGCCAGTTGTTGTTTGTCAAAAATATCATCATCAAACGCGCCGAACCGACAACCCCGCAATACGTCTGGGCTATGCCCATGCTGATACAACTGCTCAGCTATCTGCGGGCTTAAATCCCGAAAATGTGCAATACCATCGCTTAGAAAGTCTATACCTTGCTGGCCACTATCCAGCAGTGACTGCGCCAGCTGCTCGTGGCTGACACCAGGTGCAAGATCGTCCATATCAATTGGCTCAGATAGACGTGCAATCCTATCCGCCAAATCTAGCCCCTTTTGGTACTGATCAAGATACTGCCGTATGTCATCAAGATTTGGTATATGTGGGGCGGCCTCATCACGGGACTCCCGCACCCCCACTGGTAGGTCAAACGCGGAACGCTGGGGTACAGCCACTGTGTGGCGGTCAGTATCTTCCCGAGTAGTAAGCCGGGGCTCAGTAGGTGGTATATCAGATTCACGCCGGGTAAGCTCAACTGGAACTTGGCGGGATTCGCTCCTTGTAAAACGCTGCAACATAGCGCGTAGTGCCGCCCGCCCATACTTACGCTTGACAGCAGGCTGGGGTGGCTGGGCTTCGAAGTTAGATCGGTCCGGCTCTTCCATTGGTGAAATAGGGGGTAAATCGCGGTGCGGCATATTGCCAATATACCATAAAAAGTATCTATATGCTATTTGTGCTGGTAGTCCTGGCTGAGATATGGATAATAACCTTACCTATTTGGCCCTTTCTTAATGAAATTATTTTTCTTAACCCCAGGGACACGACGACGAGACAACATCATAGCCAACCATAAACAGCCACTACATAAAACAAATCCAATTGCCGCAGGGGCAATCACCGCCAGGCCAGCTTCACCAGAAAAAGTTATACTCCATAGTAATTTACCGGCAGCCATGAACGCCATGACTGCTACGCCCAGCCAGATATTTCGCCACCACAATGCCGCTGCTAAAGCACTAAAGGATAATGGTATAAGCAATGTAAGGAAAATCTTACGTAACGTCCATTCACCCTGCAGATACTGCTGCTCAACTTGCAAAAACTGTTGCACCTGTGAACTCGTTTCACTGGGCGGGGCAAACCATCCCATGCTGGTCAAGGTCAAGAATATCACCATCATTATCCCTGCCCAGCTCCGCCGATAGGCAAACCAGCAAAACGGTATCAAAAATAACGGGCGGATGTACCAGCTCAGCTGATTATGGTGCCGCTGCCACAGCCAATCCCAAAAACTCGGAACAGTAAACGCCACGGTGATGAATAGTATAATCAGGCCAGCAAATACGATGGCGATGAATGTGTCGTACTTTTTTATCGCAGCCATCATACGGTAAACTATATCACTATATTATAACTACTCAAAGTATTTCTTGAGTGTCACCGTATCCCCCACCCGTGCCTCACGTGTTGTCTTCAGATTGGTGACGATGTAGCCGATTTCGCCGGTGCCAAGCAGTGGGTCGGGCTGCATGGTTGGGCTCAGGTGCCCTACTTCCAGGGCGAGGCCACGGGCGCCGGTGGCCATCATGGTGATGTCCGCACCCTTGGGCACCGTGCCATCTACCACGCGCACGTAGAGGATAACCCCGCGGTAGTCGTCATAGTAGCTATCAAAGATCAGGGCGCGGGTTGGTATGCTCGGCGTCTTGCCATCTTGCGCAGCCATGCGCTCAGCCTGCACCGCTAGTGGCGATACTGGTGCTGGGATACGCTCGACGATAGCCCGCAGCACCTGTGGTACATTCTGCCCGGTCTTGGCCGAAATATGGATAATATCGCTCTCATCGCAGCCGAGCAGATTAATCACCTGCTTGGAGACGCGTGGCACGTCGGCTGCTGGCAGGTCAACTTTGTTGAGCACCGGGATGATGGTGAGGTCTTGCTCCATCGCCAAGTACACATTCGCCAGCGTCTGCGCCTGGATCCCCTGGCTGGCATCCACCACCAGCACCGCACCTTCGCAGGCCTGCAAGCTGCGCGATACCTCGTAGCTAAAATCCACGTGGCCGGGGGTGTCGATCAGGTTGAGTTCATAGCTGACAAGCTAGGGCGGGGTATTATCGCTTTGGCCTCGTTTCGATGCTGGCCCGCTCTGTGTCTGCGCACTGGTAGGGTTTGCATCCTCCATACCATACTCATACTTCATCCGCACCGGGGCGAGCTTGATGGTAATTCCCTTCTCGCGCTCCAAATCCATACTATCCAGCAATTGCTGCTTCATATCCCGCTTGGTAACGGTGCCCGTCAGCTCCATCATGCGGTCGGCCAGGGTGCTCTTGCCGTGGTCGATGTGGGCGATGATGCAGAAATTCCGAATCAGCGGTTGGCTCATTTTTTATTACCAGCCGCGGTTTTACGGGCTAGGCTTTCTTGCAGCGCGCTGATATCCAGCTTGCTGGCACGCTCTTGCAGGCGCTGTTGCACCTTGCTATCAACCGTGCGGGCGTTGGCAGACACCACACTAATTGCCGTCTTGGCGTCCTCGATACCATCGCCAGAGCCAAGCGCCTTGTCGTAATCATTATAGGCTTTGCGAATACCTACCAGCAGCGTCTTGTAGTCGGCATCGGCTACTTTGCTCAGGTCAATCGCGAGCATCGCCTTAAGGCACGGTGAAAATATACGCCGCGCATCAGTACTATCCGTGCTACTGTAGGCCTTTTCAAATGTTTGCTTGGTGCAGGCATTTTTAGCCGTTGCGGTTTGGCGCAACGACTCCGCTACGGCGCGCACATCAGCACTATAGCCCTGCTCATTCTTTTGGTAGGCGGTGTAGCCAGCTTTAAGCTGGTCGTCCTTATAAATACCTGGCAAGCGGCTTAGTGATTCGGTCTGCTCATCGAGCTTTTTGGCGCCATCCACCATGCTATTTGGGTTGGTATTAGCGGGGCCATCGGCATTACTGATGGCAGCAAAGTAGGCATTGGTCGTGGCTACCGAGGCAGCTTGCACCTTGGCCGTTTCGTCCACCGCGCGCTTGGCTTCGGTGTACTGGTACTGCAGGGGCTTACCCAAAAACTGCAGGGCAATAATCGCGCCTAGTACAACTAGAATACCACCAGCCACACCAGCGCCAATCAAAATTCGTTTTTTTTGCGTTGTTTCCTCAGACATAATCTTCCTACCCAATTGTTTTATACAGTCAGTATACCATAAGCGCTGCTTAAAATCATCTTACACCCGGAAAAAGAAGTGCCGCAGCTTGGCAATCACGGGGTCGGCCTCTGGTAGGCGCAGTATTTTCGATAGTACTAGGTAAGCACTAAGGCTAACGCCGGCAATAATACCGAACTTAGGGATACTGGTAAAGAAGCTCTTGTCATCCGCCGTGAGCGGGAAAAGCGCCGTTGCTGTGTAGGCCACAACAGCTGTTATAGCGGCAGCAATCAGCATGCGACCAACCGCGTGGGCGGTGTGGCGTGTCAGCGAGCCAGGTACCTGCACGGCCATCAGCGATAGTAAAATCGCCACCTCAAGGCCAGATACAATCACCTGAGCCAGGGCTAATCCAGATGCCCCCAGGCGCCAGCCAAAGGTAAACCAAATTGCTAGGGCAATATTAAGCCCAATCGCAAAAATAGATACATACAGCGGTGTTTTGGTATCCTTACGGGCGTAAAAACCGCGGGCCGCCATATGGTAAATGGAGCGGAACAGAATCGCCAGGGCAAAGGCGCCCAAGACACGCGCAATAGCTGGGTCACCACCGTTAACGATAAAGTGAATCAAATACCCCCGGGCAAAAAAGGTCACCACCGAAACCGGCAAGGCCAGCCAAATAATCGCCCGCAGTACCTGGGCAAACTCCTTACAGAATAAATCCGTCCGGTTTTGCGCGAGGTATTCTGTCATGCGTGGGTAGGCGGCCGTGCTAATCGACACACCAATCATATTGATCGGTGCCAGGTGCAAGGTCGAAGCTTGGTTGAGTGCCCGCACCGAACCTTCCGTCATGCGGCTTGCTAGGTTATATTCCACTAGGGTGACTACGTAATCCATGCCTTGGTCGAGCGAGCGTGCCGGTAGCAAATTCAGCACCTTACGAAAGCCGTGGTTCTTCCAAAAAATCTTAAACTGGTAGTCAAACCCAAGCCCAGCTAGGCCAATCAAGCTTACTACTAACTGCAGCACCGAGCCAAACACCACCCCCAATGCAACACCCATAATGCCGCCATCGAACAGCTCCCAGCCAAAAATAGTAATACCATTGGTAAAAAAGAGTGTCCCAATGATAATCCCTACGTTATAGAGCGCCGGCGCCAGGGCATAAAAGGCAAAACGCCCCACGGCCTGCTGAATACTGGCGATGACCGCTGCAATGGCAAATAGGAATGGATTGACGGCAATCACACGCATCATGCTCACTGCCAGGGCAGTGCCTGACTCGCTCAAGCCCGGGGCCACCAGGTAGCGCACAATTGGGTCAGCAAAGATGATGATCAGTACACTGGTAATCAGCGTTACCAGCGCCATCAGGTTAATCATACTGGAGCTAAGCTGCCAGGCGGATTTTTTATTCCCAGCCGCCGCCCGCTGGTTAAAGACAGGTATAAAGGTAACACTCAGTGCACCAGATACCAGGATCATAAACATAAAGTCGGGCACGGTAAAGGCCGCAGTGTAGGCATCCAGCCCCACTTTGTAGGTACCCAGATACATACTATTCAGCAGCCTATCGCGCTGCAAACCAAGCAGGATCGACAACAGTGTCGACCCCGCTAGCAGTGCAGCTGCATACTGCACCGTTACCTTTTTGTTCATACGCAGCACAGCTGCGCGGAGCTTACCAATCGGTGCCATAACCTTCGGCAGACCCCGCTGCTACGCGTGCAGTGCCACTTCGGGTGGCATGGCGGCGTGCTTTAAGATTTCTTCTACCTCGGTGCTTTCGATCGTCTCTTTCTCGAGCAACGCATGGGCCAAGGCATCCAGGCTTGGCCGGTTAGCCTGTAGCACCAGCTCGGCCCGGCGGGCAGCTTCTTTTACCAGCATTTCTACCTCTTGGTCGATCAGCTCAGCCGTTGCATCACTATATGGGCGCTCGTGAGTGATTTTATCAAATACCATGCCGCCATTATCCTCGTGGAAGACTTGGTCGCGCAGCTTGCTACCCATACCCTGCTCAATCACCATATCGCGGGCAATTTCGGTCGCTTTGCGCAGGTCGCTACCTGCCCCTGTGGTAATACCATCAGCGCCGTAGATCAGCTTTTCGGCAATACGCCCACCCATCGCCCGGGCAAGGATATCCTTAAACTCATACACGCTCGTGTAGCTTTTATCCTCTGGCGGCAGGAACCAGGTTACACCACCGGTACCACCACGCGGAATGATCGTTACCTTGTGCACTGGGTCGCTATCGGGCAGTACATGCCCTACCAGCGCATGGCCAGCCTCGTGGTAGGCAGTCAACTGCTTTTCTTTCTCGTTCATGACCTTGGCTTTGCGCTCAGGGCCAATCGCAACCTTTTCAAAGGCCTCGGTAAGGTCAGCATTGCTCACCTTCTTAGCGTTACGGCGGGCAGCAATAATTGCAGCTTCGTTGGCGATATTGGCAAGGTCTGCACCGCTACTACCTGCTGTCTTGGCAGCCAGTTCATCGAGGTTAACATCGTTCTCGACCGGCTTGTCCTTAAAATGCACCTTAAGGATTGCCTCGCGGTCCTTGCGTTCTGGCAGGGTAATATTCGTGCGGCGGTCAAAGCGGCCGGGGCGTAGCAAGGCTGGGTCCAGCACATCAGCACGGTTCGTGGCGGCAAGCACAATCACGTTCGTACCCGTCTCGAACCCATCCATTTCTACCAAGATTTGGTTCAGTGTTTGCTCGCGCTCATCGTGGCCACCGCCCATACCGCTACCGCGCTTACGGCCAACGGCATCAATTTCATCAATAAAGATGATGGCTGGGGCGTTCTTCTTGGCTTTGGCAAAGAGATCGCGCACACGGCTGGCACCAACACCCACGAACATCTCGACAAATTCCGAACCACTAATGCTAAAGAACGGCACATCCGCCTCGCCAGCCACGGCTCGGGCGAGCATCGTTTTACCGGTACCTGGGTTACCCACCAGCAGCACGCCCTTCGGTATCTTGGCGCCGAGTTCCTGGTACTTTTTGGGGTGCTTGAGGAAGTCTACCACTTCTTCAAGATCCTGCTTGGCGTTTTCGTTACCAGCAATATCTTTAAATACCACCTTTTTGCGGTCCGGGCCATACAGCTTGGCCTTACTCTTACCAAAGCCCATTGCTTGATTGTTCTGCCCCTGGGCCGAGCGCATCATAAACATAAAGAAGCCAATAATAAGCATGGTTGGGATAAGCAGCATGGCAATATTCCAGGCTGTTTCGCCCGTCTGCGATGGTGCTTTATCCGAAATCACCTTGGTCTTTGCATCGCCAGAAAGATTGGCATCCTTCAGCAGCGTGCTCACGCCACCCTGAATATAAGACCGCTGCGTTGGGCGCTGGCTGCCTTCTGGCGTAATCTTTAGCTCACTCCCCTGGCCTTCAATCTTGGCAATCTCGCCCTTATTGGCACGGGCGATCACATCAGAAATCGGCACCTCGCGCAAATTTTCGTTCGGGTTGAAGAGGGCCATTAAGGTTATACCCACCACAATAATAATTGCCCAAAATACACTCAGGCGCAAAAAATTAGCCATTCGATTGCCTGGTTTTTTAGGACGTTTTGCATTCGCCATAAATCTGTCACAGTTCCTTTCTGCTCTTGTTCCACTAGTCTCTTCCCCTTAGTATAGCACCTTTCGGCCCCTGCACAGCAAAATCACGGCGGTAAAATACCACAAACTGCCCCGGGCCGCAACTCAGGCGCGCGCCGGGCCGCGCAGTTTTGATAGCCAGCAGTAACCGCTCATATTGCGGGCGAGTCAGTCGCACCCCGGCCTGGGCCAAAGTGGCCCTCAGTACCGCTTGGGCCTCGCGGGCTGGTGCCTGGCAGTAAAAGTAGCGCTGCCACGTTGCTAGCCGGCTGGTTTCCGTGTCGATATGGCGGGCACACTGCCGCTGACGCTGCCACAGAGCATACAGCTGCGCCTGCGTGGTAGCCGGAAGGCGCCGCACCAGGGGGCGCACGCGGTTACGTAGGTAGGCGTTACTGGCATTGGTTTCATCCTCGCACCATTCCAAGCGGTGCTTAGTCGCATACGCCACGATATCCGCTTTGTGTAGGTGCGCGAGCGGGCGAATAATACCCGGCGCGTTCATAACGGCCAGGCCGCGCCAGCCAGTCCCGCGCACCAAGTTAATAGCAATTGATTCAATAATATCATCGGTGTGGTGGGCGGTGGCAATCAACGCTTGGTGCCTAGCTGCCAAGGACCGCAGCCAGCTATAGCGGGCCTGGCGGGCGGTATTTTCGCTTGCCTGGGGGCCTAGTTGCGCCCGGTGGAGCCGGAACGGGACGCCATACTGCTGGGCTAGGCCACGCACAAAGGCTGCATCATGGTGGCTTGCCGGGCGGATACCGTGGTCCACATGGGCAACCCATAGACTACCGCTTGGCTGGCTCTGCATCAGCATGTGTAGCATCACCACCGAATCCACCCCACCACTGACCGCTGCAACAATCCGCTGCCCGCACGCGCCGCTTGCTTCCATACCGGCTAGTATAGCACGTAATCCTTATACCCATGCTTGCATTATTGCCCTTTTAGTGATATATATATCAGCTTTTGTTACACAAAAGCTTGCACCTACCTCGCTGTGCGCCCAATGCGCACATACGCACCCACGCGGGCGAGGAGAGATTGGATGGTACTACCCCCTTAGCGTAGTGCCTTTTCATACTCATATTGGTAACATATTAAAAAGGAGAACCCCATGCGTGCAGCAGATACCGCATACCCCGTCGAAAAACATATGGCTAGCGTCAGCCTCGTTTTTAACGACGAAGCTAACCAGTGGCTACGCCAACTTTCCGCTGATATGAAGCTAGACTTTGGCGAGTTTATCCCCCACGTCACCCTTATTAACGTGACCGAGCAAGACATGCCACGCCTGCAAGCAGCCGCCGCGAGCCTAGCGCCGCTGGATGAGCTGGTGCTCGATGGTGTGAACTTCCTGCCAGATGAAGCCGGCAACTGTGTGTGGGTAGAACTACGCACGCAAAAGACCGCCTGGATGAACCAGGCTCGGGAACAGCTGCTAGCAGCGCTTAGTGATATTCACCCCGGCCTGAATACTGATGGCTTCCGCCCTCATATCACCCTTGGCTGTGTTGAAGCTGGCACACTGGCTGATGTTGACCTAACGCCTATCCCCCGCCAGCTAGCTACCATTGCTCAGCCGCGGGCTGCAGCCTGCTACAATGGTGTTCATGGCAAGGTAGTTGAGGTCTTATAGGCCCCGCGCACCCCTGTTACCACCACTTATCAAGCCCTTTTCTTAGCAAAAGGGCTTGCTTTTTTAGTTAGTTTGTGCAATAATATATCTACACAACAATTAACCATAAACACAAAAAGGAACCGCATGAAAACCACCACGCTTGACACTTTTACAGCGGCCAAAGATATAGCCAGCTGGAACCGCCACCGCACCAGCGAGGAGCTACAAAGTTTTGTAGCCCACCGCCTGGGTGTGCTAGCAACGCGTACCCGCGCTAAGTAAACCTTTTAAAAGTAGCCCGTGTTTGTTATAATGCTGAGTGATGGTGCATATGCCATCACTCACTTTTTGGCAGCGTAGCTCAGTTGGTTAGAGCGTAGGACTCATAAGCCTAAGGTCACTGGTTCAATCCCAGTCGCTGCTACCAGGTATTATCCCCACCCACACCCGGGTGGGTTTTGCATTCCCCTAGCGGTGATGGGCTGGCCATACAACATCAACAGTCAGCCACAGCATAAGCAAAATTTCAGTAAAACACCAGTTTACTTTGCGCTGACTGGTCCGAGTATGGTATAACTAAATACAGGAACTTAAAAACGTAACCATGATGCACTATATTATTGCTTTTTCTATCATTGGGCTCGGTGCTTTTGTGCACGCGTGCTTTTGGTTAAGTGTTAGTACACTCACCATGATGAGTGGCCACGCACTTGGCAAAAAGCGTTCGCAGACGCAGCTTGTGCGGCTGATTATAAGCTTTTTAGGCGGCAGTGTTGCAATGACGGCGCTACTCATAAGCATCAGCGTTGCCGCAAGCACATGGTTATTCCCAACTCGACACGTACCACCCGTCGCGTGGGCGGTGATATGCGGTCTGCTTTTGGGCCTTGGCATTGCAGCCTGGCTCTTTTATTTTAAAAAGGGCGATGGTGCAACCCTGTGGATCCCGCGCCACTTTGCTGATTACCTGGTGCGGCGCAGTAAACGCACCCGCCACAGCGGCGAAGCCTTTGGTCTTGGCCTAAGCGGGGCATTCGGCGAGCTGCTCTTTACCATCGGCCCAATTACCAGCAGTGGGGTTATTATTAGTACTCACCTACCAGCCTACCTACAGCCAGTTAGCGTTGTTGCTTACACAGCGATTGCGGTGGTGCCACTCAGCTTTGTGGCTATGCTGATTGGGCGCGGTGTTAAAATTAGCCGTTTGCAATACTGGCGCGAAAAGCACAAACGGTTCCTGCAGTTTTTGGCCGGGAGTAGCCTGGTGGTGCTGGCGCTCTACCTGTATGTTAACGAAGTGGCTATTGTCGCCCTACACCAGGGGTTATAGCTATGGCGATGGTCTGTAAATACTTACGCCCAGGCCGCAGCAGCCGCGAGCCCTACCAGGCAGAAAAGCTCCACCAAAGCCTCTATGCTAGCTGCCTGAGCGTGCGTATACCCGCACCGGAAGCTACCGAAGCCGCCCAAACTGTTACCTCCCATGTGACTGCCTGGCTACGTGACCGCCACTACGTTAGCAGCCGCGATATCCGCCGCCAAGCAACCATTGCCCTCTTGCCTATTCAGCCGGATGCAGCATACATTTACCAACATGGCCGTGATGCCTTATAATAGAAGGTGATTATGGCACGTAGTAAATATGATTTTGACTTATTAGTAATTGGTAGCGGGGCTGGTGGCAGTGCGGCTGCCACGATTGCCGCCCGGGCTGGCAAACGGGTTGGCCTGGTAGAAGCAGATACATTTGGCGGTGACTCCCCTAACTGGAGCGATGTCCCGACCAAAGCGCTGCTACACGCAGCCCACCTATATGACGAAGCTCGCCACGCCAGCCGCTTTGGCTTACGCGTGAGCACCGTGGGCTATAACTACCCAAGCGTCAAGGCCTGGAAGGATCTTGCTGTTAAGCGCACCGGGGCTGGTGGCAACCGCCGCTTTTATGAAAACGAGGGCATTACGACCTTTCATGGCCGTGCCCGTTTTGCCGGCCCGCACACCATAACTGTGGGCGATAATACGCTCAGCTCAGCCCGGTTCCTGATTGCCACCGGCGCCCGCTGGGCCTTACCAGACATTGAAGGCCTAAAGGAAAGCGACTACCTCACGCCACGCACCATTCTGGAAGCCAACCGCCCACCACGCAGTCTATATGTGATTGGCGGCGGCAGCCAGGCGGTAGAGATCGCCCAGCTTATGGCCACCTTTGGTACCAAAGTATACCTTGCGGAGATTGCGGGGCGCATCCTGCCCGATGAAGACGAAGCCGTTGGCCAGCTGATGGAGCAGCAACTCACCGAGCACAAAGGCATGGCAATCCTCACCCAAACCCGAACTTTGCGCGTTGAGCGTGACGGCCTATATAAGCGCGTCACCTACAGCCAGGGCGGCGAAGAACACAGCGTGCGGGTCGAGGAAATCCTGGTGGCAGCTGGCCGTACCCCCGAAGTCGACCTAGGCCTGGACGCCGCTGGTGTGGCCTATACGCCCCAGGGTATCGATGTCAACGAGCAGCTACAAACCAACCTCAAGCATATTTATGCGACTGGCGATGTGCTCGGCCGGCCCAGCCACACCCACACCGCCCTGCTCGAAAGCCGTGTGGCAGCGCATAACCTGTTTAAACGCAGCAAAATCATACCCGACTACACGGCCACACCACGCGTCACTGCTACTTTCCCAGCAGTCGCTAGCGTCGGCATGACAGAAAACGAATACCTAAAGCGCGATTTAACGGTTAAAATTGGCTTGGCGCCGCTCAGTATTATTGCCCGCAGCAATACTAGTGATTTTCGCGATGGTTTCGTCAAGATTATAGCCGACCCCGATGGCGTTATTATTGGTGCCACCGTGGTAGGCCCCCACGCCGGCGAGGTCATCCAGGAGTTGACCCTAGCCATTAAACACGGCCTCACTGCGAGCGATCTTGCTGATACACCCCACGCCTTCCTGACCTGGAGCGAGGCTGTACGCGTCGCGGCTACCAGGGTGTAAACAGCGGCGCTCAGCCTACTACTGCACAACCGCCTGCAGCGCGGTCACCCGACTCCGCCGAACCACTACCGCCATTTTGCCCTTGCACCAGGCATACAAGTCTGCTACAATAGTGAGCGTATCGCGGGGTGGAGCAGCCTGGTAGCTCGTCGGGCTCATAACCCGAAGGTCGTAGGTTCAAATCCTACCCCCGCTACCACGAAAAGCCCTCACTAGCCAATATGGCGGTGAGGTTTTTTCGTTGTGTCTTTCCTTGCTAATTATTGATTGGCATTGCCGCCAAGCAGAAAAGTCAACCACTGACTAAAGTTGCTCGGTTCTGGGGCAGGCGGTGCGGCTGTCACACGCTCTGCTGGTGAATCCTGGGCGCTGGCCTGTGGGCTATTGGCGGGTAAAACCACCACCTTTTCGCCAGGGTCACCTTTACCAAGGCGTTCACGAACGGCCAGCTTGCGATACTCGTCACTCTTAAGATAGGCTTGTTCGTACTCAAGCGTCTTCATCTGGAGCTCTACCAGGGAGCGCTCACGCTTTTTAGCCGCAACATTAGCACGCAGGCTGTAGTTCTTCTGCATGGCGACCACCGAGCCCCATATAAACCACAGCACAATTGCCACAACCGCCACGATACTTGCGATCTGGCGGGTTGGGTAACGGTAGCGGAGCTGATAGCGTAGTTTTTGTATTGGTAAATTGGGCATTTTCATATCTCATTATAGCCTAGGTGGCGGTTTTGCGCTATAATAGCCTACCGGAGGGGGCGTAGCTCAGTGGTTAGAGCAGCGGGCTCATAACCTGTTGGTCGCTGGTTCAAATCCAGCCGCCCCCACCACGGAATTATTTTTTTACATAAGCATTCATCAATCACGTTCAAGATATGCGCCGCTAGCGCGCTCAGCGTGGTCAAAGCTTTCCCAGCGGCGTAAATTAGTAGTATCCGCAATTACGCATTGCCCTAACCTGCTCGCGGGTGCTTGCTGCCGCACGGGCGCACTTTCGCGCCGCGCCTGCAACGTTGCTATTTTTTGCGTTTCTTGTTCGCGGCGGATGACATCATCATATAGTTCGCGCCGCGCCGTAAGTACCGTAATATAACCGTCCGCTTCTGTGTGATACGTGATATCGCCTGTCTTCAAGTTTCTCGAAACGATCGATTCAGGGTTAATGCCCGCGCGCGCTGCGAGTGCTCGGTAGAGTGCATAGTTGCATTCGCGCCACTGCGCGATAAGCGCACGTTTTCCTGCGCTATCACGGCGTTTTGCATCAATTTTCGCTTTCAGAGTCTTTTCTTCAATCGCCATAGCGAGTAAGCTTTCCCATTCTTGTGAACGCTCATGTAAATTTACTGTGTCAGCGCTATCAGCAGCATCACCATTTTGACGCTGGCACACCTCAAGCATATCGTCTATTCCCGGAAGGGGCTGGTCAAGCGATATTGACGGCATAAAATTCCCAGAAGGTCTATAGTTGCCCATACATTGTATTATAACATAATTACTACATTTTCACAATTACCTTGCGGGATCTGAGACTGGCATAAAAGCACCGCGCACTACCAAACAAAAAGCCCTCCGTCGGGGAACGGAGGGCAAGTTTGGCACCTGTTTGTTTCTATATGTAGCATATCGTGTTTCGAAAAAAAGCGCAAGCGCTTATTATTGTAATATTTGCGCCTCAAGATACGCGAGATTCCCCTCTAGACATTCCGTCTCCACCTTTGGGCGCTTCATGTCAATCGCAGTTTGTGCGCGATAGTTTGCAATGTCTGTCATCGCATCATCGCCACACATATGTTTCTCAATAATTCTATTCCGGTACAAACAATTTAGCCTGACAATCGTATCGGCAGCATAGTGCAGCCACTCCTGAGAATTATCGCTACGCACCATTACACCGCGCCTGAGTTGGCATGCTTCAAGTAAACTAACACTTATATCTTCACGAAAAGAATGTACGCATTCGCCATAGCGTTCAGTTAGCGCCGAAAATTCCAAAATTAATTCGTGAACTGCTTCAATCTCATCATACCGCGACACCCGATACAGCGCGTCAAGCAGCTGATAACCCCAAGAGATTATATAATCTTCAAGTACAGCACTGCGAGCAGTGAATTTAATAGTGCCAATGATATTATCGCTATACCGTGTCGCCATGCATTCTTCTCCTCTAGCTATGCCGCTCGGACTATCTAATAAAATAGCCCCGCCCTTATCCCTAAAGCGAGGCTACTCTAAAAACTATTCCTATTCCGCTTTATTGGAACCGTCGTCGTCTTTCTTCTTCGAGACAGTCAAAAAGCCGTTGCGCGGATTTTCTTTAACAAAACGGTCTTCCGGCAAGTCGCACGGCGTGCCTTTTTTATTCTTCGCTACCTTGGCAAAAAAGTAGATAATTTGGTGCTTGCCGCCGCGCAGAACGGATTCAGTCTTGTGTAAGTAATACGTAATGCCCTTCGAGTTTGTGTGCTGATACGCCATAAGTGGTACCTCCTATTTAAGTGTCTGGTTACACCTGCTAGCTTAGCGTATACATATAACCATTGTCAACACCTGCTACCTCTATAGCGCAAAATCAAATCGAGCAATGTTAGAACGTGCTATAATCATAGAATATGAACACGATATGGCGGCGGATGATTTATTACACGACACGACGGGCAATAATGATGTGAAGTTGCGAGCAAAGCTCGATGATACTGCAGCATTTTTTTACTGGCTCCAAGTGGTAGCACGGTGGGATAAATCATATGCACACAATGAGAAATTGCTTGATTATTATCAACAGACGATAACGATAGAAAATGAATCAGTCTTAAATGCTATACGAGCAATTTTACATCAGCAAGCTAGTCCATACGGATTATTAGCGCAATTATATAGCGGAAATGCTCAAAGCCATGACGCACAAAAGATCATAAAGATTAGTGAACCACTACGCTCGCAGTTCGAATTTTTATGGAACGAGAATCAGGCGTTATTAGCGCAGTGGCAACATTACATAAACCAGTTTTCATGCCATAAAGTTGAATACACGCTCAGAAGATTAGCAATATTTCTAGGGCTATCTGAGAATAATGTACGTGATGTAAAAATATTTTTATTGCCACCAAGTCTACGGCCGCTTGGTGCGGCTGGCCATGCTATCAGAAGTACTGATTTTATTTTACTGCGCCCGCCACGCGACTTAGGTAAAGCTACGAAACAAGGCACGATGGTGACAATTTTTCATGAGTATACTCACTTGTTGGCGCACGCTTCGCAGTCGTTTGCAGATTCCGCCAAAGCATCGTACCAGACAAACATAGTACCTCGTAAAATAAGGCCGCCCGCAGGATACAATTGGCGTGCGGTATATAATGAATTATTTGCTTATACGGTTGCAAGTCGTACTATCGGCGGTCTCTTAGGTCTGGAGTTGCTTGGCGATAACCACCCATCCTTTGATGAATTAGAGGCATCTTTTAATAAATTACGCGCCAAAGGTCGCCCATCGCCTAATCAATATATTAATTGGGCAAGCTTACATATGGTACCGATATTGCGACAGTACCTACAGGACAAAAGATTAATAGATAGAGAGTTATTTGATGCAGTGATTGGGTTGACTATTGACGAGGAGGTATACTAGCGCTACTATTGGGCAGGACGACAGCCCTAAATGTGCCACTAAAAGCACTTGCAGTAAATTGTAGGTTCTTCAATAAAGAACCTCTTTTTTTATATAACACAGAATCAAATTGAGCGGTAATGGCGGCGCAGCAAAATTCGTAAAATGCCCATGCTGATTAACCGCACGATGATGATAAAAACCAAAAAACCGACCAGTAGCAAACTAAACCCAGCAAAATCAGGCGACCACAGTGGCGATACGAATTCGTAGCGGTATAGTTCGGTATTGGGCAGCTTCGGTTCGGCAAGCTTGTCTGATGTCGGATATTTTGCAAGCTCCGCCAAAACACACTGCATATACGCCGTCGACCAGCCAGAATACTGCGGATGGCAAACGGCTTCGGCGCGCGCATTGGCGGTAGCGCCTTCCGATGAAGTATTTGATACCGCTTTAATCGCCGCTTGCGCGTCGCGATCATATTGATGCTGTAAATAAATTACGCTGCTGCTTGCGTTCATGTGCGCAGTAGCGTATCGCTGTAATTCCGCCAGCCGCTCGGTGATTTGCTGCGTATCGCCTACCTTATCAGCGGCAGTGACAGCATTACGGCGCTGCACCATGCCTGTGTTATTTAAGCGTAAGAATGTTGCTGATAGGAACCCTGCCAAAATCAACAAGATCAATAGCTGCCACGTTTTGACGCGCTGCAATTTTTTGATATCGCGCCGAATTGAGCGCTTGTCTGCCACTATCGCCCCACCTTCATACTCTATTAGTATACCATACCATTAGCGCCGAGCATGCTATACTAAAGATATGAATATCTACTTTTCGGGTATCGGCGGCGTCGGGCTAGGACCGCTTGCAGAAATCGCACGCGACGCCGGTCACATTGTGCACGGCAGCGATGCACAGGAAAGCCTCACAACGCGCGAGTTGCAAGAGCGCGGTATTCCCGTGAGTACCGATCAAACGGGCGATTACTTAATGTACTGCCACCGGCAGCAATCAATTGACTGGTTTGTATACACCGCCGGCTTGCCGAACGACCATCCGGAACTGCTTAAAGCACGCGAATTAGGATTGCACCTGGCGAAACGCGACGAGTTGATTAATTACATCATCGGCGAAAAAAGGCTCAACCTCATTGCTATCGCCGGCACACACGGCAAAACTACCACCACAGCAATGATGGTGTGGGTATTTCGCCAGCTGGATATACCAGTAAGCTTTTCGATCGGGGCGACGACATCATTTGCTCCTGCCGGGCATTTTGATCCGAACTCACGCTACTTTGTGTACGAATGCGACGAATTTGATTATAATTTTTTACATTTTGAGCCTGACATTTCGATCATCACATCGCTTGACTACGACCACCCGGACACCTACCCGACCGAAGGCGATTACCGCGCTGCGTTTGAGCGCTTTTTAACGCAGTCAAAGCAAACTGTCATGTGGCTGCGCGACACATTTTCCGGTTTGCAAACGCCGAAAAACGCGTGGCTGCTCAAAGATAGCGAGGTTATGCCGCTTCGGCTAGCGGGCGCACACAACCGCGCCAATGCGACGCTCATTGCGAAAGCCTGCGAATATTTGAAACTCGGGCAGCAGCACGCTGTCCTAGCAGCACTGTCAAGCTTCCCCGGCACCTCGCGCCGCTTTGAAAAGTTAGCAGATAATCTATACAGCG
>ERZ773050.77-NODE-77-length-61627-cov-6.928295_pt1 | contig 61627 bp, 39 predicted proteins | sample MGYA00580632_ERZ773050 | MGnify/ENA primary metagenome ERZ773050 (study PRJEB29015, sample SAMEA2738123) | human oral metagenome | biome: human oral; feature: human-associated habitat; material: saliva | place: China | collected 2166 ... | reverse complement strand
TTATAATTAAAGATTTCTACCTTCTAAACGAAGGTACAGAAATGTCAACAGAATTTACTTTTACTAAGGAATTGTTTGAATATATGGAAAAGAATAATTTACTTGGTTTAAGTCAAGGTACATTACATAGCCATAATAAGATGAGAGCATTCTTTTCATCTACAGATATGGAGGATATAATTACACAAATAAATGCAAGACAAGAATATTTGTCTATTGTAATCAACAATAATCTAGAGGTAGTAGCTAAATTAGCAGAACATGATCAAGATAGACGGGCGTTATAAAGACGCAATTTGGTATAAAAAAGGTACTCAAGTTTTAATTGGTGGTGCTGGTGGTATTGGGAGTCATCTAGCTTTTATGTTAGCTAGAGCAGGCTTTTTGCCTACTGTATACGATTTTGATGTTGTAGAAGAACAGAATATTGGTGGTCAATTATATGCTCGTTCGCAAGTGGGTGTTGATAAAACAAACGCATTAGCAAACAATATCAAAGAGCTTGTAGATATAGCAATTAGTACTGAAACTGAAAAATATACAGCAAACAGTAAATATGGGCGATTTATGTTTAGCTGTTTCGATAACATGAGTGCTAGAGCTATAATGCTTGAAAATTTCAAGAAGGAAACAGCACAAAATAAGTTGTTTATTGATGGTCGATTATCATTCGAGAACTTTTTAATTTATTGTGTTCAAGAAAAAGATATAGAACGTTATGAAAAGACATTATTTGATGATAATCTTGCTGTAAATCAACCTTGCACACTACAACAAACTACTCATGTGGCTTCTATGATAGCTTCTATGATGACTGCGTTGTTTACAAATCACTTGACAAACATTTTTGAAGGTACTGAAGTCCGTTATGTACCTTTCAAAACAGAAGTCATGTTACCTTTACTAGCAATAAAAACAGAACAATAAATGTTTGATATTTGTAAAATTTTTAGTCCGTTTACTCGAAGACTAACAACTACTATATCACCAACATTATGTGGTCATAGTTCACAAGATTTTGTTCCGTTTTATGTTGCGAATGAATATGTTTCAAGATGTATAGAGTTAGCATCAAGTATACCACAGTATTATGTATTAGAGCTTTCTAAAAAGGGAAATCTTAGAGATTTCAATTTCTTTTTTTATTCTCCTTGTGAAATAGATGATGATGAGTTTTCATTTTCATGTTTAGAGAAAGCTCTTATAAATAAGCAATGTGGGAAAATAAAGACAAAAGAAAGTACCATATATTTACTACCACATTTTATTCGTAATTCTTCAAGAGATATTCTAATGACTTGTGTTGTGAATTTGGAGAAATATATACGAATTTATATTGACAACGATTTATCTGAAATTAGTAGTAAGGAAGTTGCAAAAGCTATTAAAATTCTGATTTCAGATAAACTTATGTTTGATGACAGATATAAAACGTTCCTTAAAGTAGTACAAACAAGTTATTTACATCCACTGTATAAAGAAGGTGTGAAAATTGAAATGAGTAGTTCAAAAAGTATAGAACAAACTATCTTTGCTTCATCATTAGAAGACTTGCCTACTTCATTAGAAGAGCAAGATAAGTTGTTACGAAAACTTCAATTAGATGGGCAATTGTGGAGGAAAAAGACGCGATTCAGCGAGACAGGGCAGGATCAATAAGAGAAAAGGTTCGGATGCAGAAAGAGAATATGCCAGGCTCTTTAGAGAGCTTGGCTTCTCGTTCTGTCAAACTTCTAGATATGGTTCTAGAATACATGATGACGCGGGTATTGATTTGATCAATTTACCAATCAATGTGCAAATTAAAGCAGGTAGACAACGGGGATTGAATATTCCAAAACTTCTCATGGAGTTGAAAAACAGAATATTTAATATGTTCTTACCAAATGCAAAAGAACAAGACGCACCGTTAATTATCATACACCATCGTGAAGGCAAACAAGGTGTACCCAGAACTGAATTTGACAGTATTGTAAGCATGACATTTGAGGATTTTTGTAAACTAATTCAGCAGATAGAATGGAAAGATTGAAAATCAAGTACACGAATGATAAATACATCAAAAAGTACTATACGACAAAAGCATTAAACCAAACTGCACTGAAACTTCTAGAAGGTGGTATGCAGCACTTTTTACTGTGCAGAGACATGAAATCAGATTCAGATTCTTTTCGCTTGGGAAGTGCTGTAGATTCGCTTATCACAAGACCTAAAGAAGCTTTTTTGGAAACTTTCTATGTGGCTCAAGAAGAAAATTTACCCTCAGATAAAATCAAAGGCATCGTAGATTCTTTTGTTCAACAGTATGGTTTTGAAAAGACACTTGAAGAAGCGCAAGAGAAACTTGTAACCATAATTGAAGAATCTGGTTGGCAAGCTAACTACAAGATTGAAACACGCTTAAAAAAGGTTTTAGAAGAAGGTAAAGCTTACTTTGAGTTACTTCAAAAAAGTCAAAACAAAACAATTCTTAGTTCAGATCAGAATTTGAAAGCTTGGGGAATAGCCGAATCAATACAAAAATTGTTGGACACTCAGTTGCAAAACATCACAGAGTACTTTACTCCTACAGATGTTATTATGCAATTTCCTGTCTATTTTGAGTATGGCGGCGTAAAATGCAAGGCATTGCTTGACATGGTTCTAATCGAAAAAGTCAACGGTGTTCCGATTAACGTGAAAGGAATTGATATTAAAACTACAGCAGATCTTACTTCTAACTTCCCTTTAGCGTATAAAAAGTTTGGATATGATGTTCAAGCAGCTTTTTATCAGCAAGCTTTAGAAGCAGCTTTCCCTGCTGCAAGTATAGAGTCATTCGTGTTTGTAGTAGAAAGTACAAATGAAGTAGGTACACCACGTTTCTTTGAAGTAAATGAAGATCGTATTACAGATACACGAACTTTTAAGCTTAACCCTTTAGTAGAATACTATAAACAATGCGTCGACAATAATTGGGAAATAGATCCTATGTATGGCGTTAAAAATTATTTGTAATGAGTGCAGAAAGATACAACGAAGGAAAACCACGATGGGCTTTAGTACCACAAAGTGCGTTAATTCCAATGGTCAGAGTCTTGGAATATGGCGCTAAGAAATATACTCGTCTTAGTGAAGGTTTCAAAACTCCAGTTATAAAGCTTGTGAACGATCTACAAGAAATATTTGCGGTTTCTGAAATTGGTGATATTTATCTTGTTACAGAACAAGTGAATTTTGACACGACTAGCTATATTCCAGGCGCTTCTATCATAGTACCATCAGGATACTATCTTAAAAATATCACAGATAGAAATAATGAATTCTACATTCCAATAGAAGATCAAGCTTGTTGGAGACACATTAAGTATCCTGTAAGAATTCTTATAAGTCACAAGGATGGATACTCTATTCTTATCCTCATAAGAGATTACGAAAACATAGCATGTATCTTAAAGCAAATTCTTTCAGAACTACATCCTGAACTTGAAGATAAGTTGGCAGAAGTTTTCGCAAAAGACTATGGATTTCAAGATTTCATAATCTCTGGTAGAGATAATTGGAAAAAAGGTTTGCCAATTTTATCGATATGCGAATCCTTAAAAAGACATTTAGATGCTTTCATGGAAGGACAAAACAATGACCCTGAGTCGGGTCTCAATCATGTAGGGCATATTCAAGCTAATGCTCTGTTTTTAGCTTGGATGCTAGAGAATAAACCTGAGTTTGACGACAGAATTGTATCACAGATAGAACACAATAAAGTACAGTATAATGGCTAAGATAGACAAAGCTTACGCAAAAATCATCAACAATATTTTCCTTGACGGATTTGATTACAAAGATGAAACTAGAAATCAAATCAGAACTCAAATTTATTCTGATCAGCTGGTTTATAATGCAGAGGAATTTGCTTCAATTAAAGACAATTTTCCTGTGCTAACATCTAAGAAAATTGTATGGAAATCTGTCGTAACAGAACTTCTTTGGTTCTTACGAGGAGAACAAAACTTAGAATTCTTACATGAACATAATGTTCATATTTGGGACAAGGATATGGAAGCCTTTGCAAAGAGAGCTCATCTTGATACTAATGAAAAATACGTAGGACGTATCTATGGCGCTCAATGGCGTGATTTCGCTTATGCGATTGATCAAATCAATTTGCTTATGACAAATCTTAGGAAGTATCCTCTTGGAACACGTCATATTGTGACCGCTTGGAATCCTAAAGATTTGCAGAACATGGCACTACCTCCTTGTCATTGGAGTTTTGAAGTTCTTGTTGCTCCAGATATTTATGAAGACGGTCAGCAGAAAGGCTATAAATTCGCGCTTAAATGGCATCAACGTAGTGTTGATACCTTTTTAGGTTTACCGTTTAATATTGCCTCTTATGCGCTTTTAGGTTGTATCATTGAAGCATGTACTGGATACAGATTTGAGACTCTCATCGGTGATTTGTCAAATGTACATATCTATCATGGTCATATAAAGCAGTGTACAATGATGGTAGATAGGGCAGACAACCAGTATAAAGCGCCTAAACTTCGCTTTAGCACTAATGCCGAGATACTATTCACTGATGTCAAAAATCAGAAATTTGATTTAGTGGATATAGTATACAAGCTGAAACCAGATGATTTCATTTTAGACAATTATGAAAATTGGGGAAAAGTTGAAGCCGAAATGTATGCGCCTATTGCAAAAAGCTAAATCAAGCCTAATTCAATTTTATCTTCCAAATAAAATTGGATTATTTAGATTACTTTTGCGAATATATTTCACCGTGTTTCTATTCGAGGTGATTTTACTAATTCTTACAAACGTGAAAACAATAATCATATTTTCTATATGTGCTCTGTGTGGTGTCGTGTTAGCAATGTACACAGTGGCTAAGAAACGTGTTGCAAAGAAAAAAGCCCTAAAAAAGGAGTCTGAAAACTATGCGAAACTTGCAAACTTCTATAAGCAGAATCCACTATGAAAAAACTGGTTATAGCTACAGTTTGTCTAGCTGTACTAACGTTCATTGGATTACAGATTTATGTATACACGCTTTCTATAAAAAACAAAGTTGGTATACTACAAGAACAGCTCAAGGAGAAGATGCAAACTTGGCGCTCTAAAGACAGTCTTATGCATGCAAAAATTTCTGTATTAGAGACAGAAAATTTAGAACAGATGTTAAAAATAGAAAGCCAAGATTCTTCAATTTTAGAACTTCAAAACTTAATCACTAAATACAAAAATAAACTAAAACACCAAGGTAATGTTGTTAAAGTCAAAACTAAAACTTATGTGGAAAGCGTTCAACAAACAGATAGTAGCACTGTTAGTACTACTGATGATCATTTTCCTGTGTATTGGTCTGTATTATCGGACGAAAAACAATGGTACAGAGCTGAAATCCGAGCAAGTAGAGACTCTACAAGACTCAAGCTCACTACAAGAAATGAATACGCCGTTATCATTGGAAGTGAACCAAGATACATTGGCATTGGCAGATTCTTTACAAGTCCAAGATACTTTGCAGAAGTAGTAAATTCTAATCCTTATACAGAAACTACATCACTGAGAGCATATCAACTGAAAATGCCTCAAGTTAAACGATTTGGTGCAGGACCGTATATAGGATTTGGAATAGACTATAAAGCTCGGATGACTGTAAGTTTAGGACTTAGTGTTCATTGGTCTGTTTGGCAGTTTTAAGAACCTTTATTATTAACTCAATCCCTATCTGTTTATTACAGGTAGGGATTTAATATACATACTAAAAATGTTTACCAAAGCACATATTAAAGTACCAAATCTCTATCTAGAAGAATTTCCTAATACATATAGCAGGAATATTTTTGTGCATTTGCAAAACGCTCCTTGGGAAGTAAAAAGAAATATAAAAGGTATTCCTGTTTGCTTAACTATTAGGCTAGATAAAGAAGATAACCTCTTTTATCTATTAGATGAAGAGGATAAAGAAATTAGAACAGGCTCTATCTCTGATTATTTTCTACATACACTTACAATTGATACTCTACGAGTTGCATTTTCTCAATCTGATTCAGTTCGTTATATAAAAGTCTATGGTATATTTATAGAACAAGAAGAATCTAAACCTCAATTTGTAATACATGATATATGGTTCAATAGTGGCTGGCTAGGATGGAGTAATGTTAAACTGTATGCAAAACGATTAGGATATGAAGTAGTACCATATTATGGTATAATGACTCTCAATCAAGCAGACGCACTGTTTCAATTTACGAAAAGAACACACCCTGATTTTGAATTTGTATTAACATGTATGTTGGACATCCAAACAACTTCAGGAGACAGAATTATGGCAAAACTTGTGTAAAACAAATTTTTAATGATAATGTACCCATAAAAGTTTAATATTTAATAGTGATGACAAATTCATTTCTCAAATGGGCAGGCAATAAAGAGCAAATCAAAGATAGAATCTTGCAACATTTTCCTGATTTGGAATCTATCAATTTGTATTGTGAACCATTTCTAGGTAGTGGAAGTATTTTTTTAGAGTTTGTTCAAAATCGTATAGAGACTAGGTGTGATTGCGTGCTTAACGATCTCAATCGTTGCATTATGCAAATATTTAGTGATGTAATTGATGGTAAGTTTACAGAAACAATACATTGTTACGAAGTTCTCGTGTATGATTACAACTATTCACTAAATAAAGACGCATTTTATAAAGATTTTCGTGCTGAATTTAATCAGTTAAAAGTCTTGGAGCATGAGCTAGTAAGATTAACACCTTATCAATTAGCTTTGTTTTTGTTCTTAAATAGAACATGCTACAATGGATTATGGAGAGAAAATAAAAAAGGAGAATTTAATGCTCCTTGTAATCATATTAAGTGCATAGACCCTGAAATTGTGTGTAACAAACTACGAGGAGTTTCGACGTTGTTTAAGTATAAATGTCTCGGTGAAAGAATATTTATGTGTACTGACTATAAAACTGTTTTTACACATCCTCTTTTCAAAAAGCATCATCCAGAACAGGTGTTTATCTACCTAGATCCTCCTTACTATCCAACTTCTACTACATCGAATTTTACACAGTTTAATGCTGGTGGATTTGATATTGTAGAGCAAGAGAACTTATGTCTCCTGCTTACAAATTTAGATAAGATGGGTTATAAATGGCTGCTAAGCAATTCTGACGTACCTAGGATTCGAGAATTATATGCAAAATGGCATATTACAGAAATTGAAGTTCCTCGCAAAATCAATTGCAAAGGAAATAAACGAGGTTGTGTAACAGAACTTTTAATACGAAATTACTAATGAGTATATTATCTTTTCCATACGACTCTGAATATCCTACAATTCAATCTCTATACAAAAGAGACAAAAAAGGAAAGATTATTCCTGAAGATTATAGCGAAAATGTTTTCAAGTATTTAAGACAAACACCTTGGGAAGCCAAGGAAAAAGTAGATGGGACGAATATTCGTCTAGATATACGAATAGATGGCAATAACATAGAATACTGGTTCAAAGGCAGAAATAAAGAATCAGTTATACCAAAAAATTTGCTAATGTTTTTAAATAGTCTTATTACCAAGGAGGCTATAGATGAAGCATTTGCATCGAATAAACATAGAGATTTGTATATAACAATACACGGAGAAGGTATAGGACATAATATTCAGAGTAATCCATTGCAATTACCTGAAAGGGCATTTGACTTTTTAGTGTTTGATATACATATCAATGTATGGTGGTTACAATGGTCAAATGTATGCGATATATGCTCTAAACTAGGGCTTAAAGTAGTACCTCATTTTGGACTTATGACAATAAACGAAGCAGAGGAAATTGTTGAAAAAGGCTTTAGAACTCATACAGAATATAATGGAAATGCGGAAGGAATAGTTCTGGTTGGAGTTGAAGGGATTCTTGATCGCCGTGGACGCAGGTTGATAACTAAATTAAAAACAAAAGATTATGTCAAATAACACAAATAAAAAACAAGAGTCCTTTGGTGAAATTTTTGAGCATGTATGTGTAGGTCTAATTGCCATTGGTTTAATGGCATCTCTTATAGTACTTCTCTTTTTAAAACACTTTGCTGTATGTGAAAAGCCTATTGTAATTCAAGATTCAGAACGAAATATTGTAATTATAAATGAAACTGATAAGAAAATTATCATCATTGATGAATACGGCATAACAAAAGAAGGGAGCAATGACAAAGAGTGACAAATATGTACTTTTATTTCTATCATTTTCTCCTCTATTAGTGCTTATATCGAGAGCTATATATGATAGTGCGCTTGATTATTATCATGAATATATTGAAGAGAAAAGTTTTAGAGTTCAAGCAGACTATATTGCTAAAGTAGATCTTGCCAATATAGAAAATTATGCTATAACAATAGGAATAGAACATAGAAAAGTATTTCTAGCGCAAGTTATTCTTGAAACAGGTTGGCTTAAAGACTCCACAATGATTTCAAAAAATAACATCACTGGAATGCACAAAGCTTATAAGCGACCTACGACTCAGTTAAATACCAAAGATTCTACAAGCTCTTTAGGTACCTATAAAAGCATCGAAGCATGTATATGGGATTATAAAATCTGGCAGAATATCAACATACAGGATAAAATATATGATGACGCGGGATATATTGACAAAGTTATAGCTACGAAATACAACGCGTCATCAACTTATAAGGACAGACTACTATATATTTATAACAGACTAAAATGACATTGAAAGAATTAGAAAAAGCACTTTTAGCTTACAGAGGTGATTATTCATCTCCACGTGAAGCCTATCCTATAGGCGTACAAACTATAGACGCTATTTTAGACGATCTACAAAGAACAATGTCTATTAGTAAAGACTGGGCTAAGAGTCGTGTACATAGTTTCTTTTACGCAGACTCAAGGAAATTCAAAGAAGCAGATGCAGATACACAATGCATCGGAAATGCTGATTTTCAATTTTTTACAAACACTTTTGCAGATCAGCGTAGTGGTATGGAGCGTATTGCAAACCGCTTGAAAAATTTTCTTAATAATGCTTTTGGGATTTCCTTCGGAAATTTTGTATCTATAGACATATATGTAGATCAACTCTGGATTATTTTCGCAGATCGTTTTACTATAAAAGTGAATATTTTTGAATCGGATGAGATCGTAGAAGAAGATTAAAGTATTATCTTTGTGATTGAATTCTCATGTATAAGTGTTTACCTGCTACAAACGAGTTTTGTCTGGCAGGTTTTTGGCTTAGTAGTTAAAGTGGATATAACAAAGCTCTTCTAAAGCTTAATTACAGGTTCGAGTCCTGTCTGAGTCACTGTATTCGTTCATGTTCTTTTATTTTTAGTTGCGCCCCTACACTTGTTATTAGTGTAGGGGTGTTTTTTTTGCTCTACTCACCTCTTCTTTTCTTCTTGTTTTCACGTTTCTTAGGCTTAAATGGGTCATACACTTGTCCAGAGATACGATTATAGTACTGTTTATAAGTTTCGTCTTTTTTCTTGACTCTGAAGCGATTTCTTACAGCTTTCTCTATATCATTCTCTTTGACATTCCGATTTGCTAATGTACTGCGGTAATCCTCTTTCAAAGCCTTAACTTTTGCAGTATAGATCTGTTTATCTGTTTTAGATATATCTAATTCATCAAAGTAATCTGTATCAAGTTGTTTAGAACCTGTTGCTTCTAATCTTGAAGTAAACGGAAAGAATACTCTTTTCGTAGTATTAGCTAAATTACTTTCGCCTGCATGTACACCAGATTTCAAAGTGTCTTCACCGTGTAAAGCCTTGTTAACAGCACCTACCATATTGATCATGTTCCCAATCTGCTCAAAAACAGGCACAGATGCTACAGTACCTTTATATAAAGCTTGTGGGCTTAAAGAAGCTTGAATTTGAGCAGACATCTGCATCATTTGGTTTACAGCGATCATTCCCGTTTTATTCAACAATTCATTTTCATCTTCGTCATCATCTGCAGAAACAAGCGCTGCTTTTACGATAATTTTCAAAGCCACTAAAGTCATAAGCAATGCAATTTCTGTCATATTAGCTCTGAAATTAGCAGCGTCTATATTATCAAACTTTCCTCCAAATTTATCTGTGAGTTCAACATCTGTTTCTTGACGTAGTCTATTACCGCTTGCTATAGGTGTACTATTGATTGCTATACGTGCACCTGCTTTTAAGATACCACGAGCGTTGTAAAGTAAATCTTGTATAATATTTAGATCTGTTTTTACACCAAAGAACTTGCCCATTAAATATCCTACACCAGCACCAGCAGCTAATCCAATAGGTCCAAATGCTATCATACCAGCTAAACCAACACCAAGCGTTGCAGTACCTTTTGTTGCTGATCTATAACGTCCTTTGAAGCCTTTGATTCCTGCTTCAATATCATCTTGTTCTGTAGCAAATCTATTATAAAAGTATCTAGGCATCCAACGCTTAAACATCAATAATGCTTTACCTGTCATATATTCTGATGCCATCATGCCTCGCAGTTCATGATAATCACCGTGTATATTTACAATAGTCTTTGTGACTTTGCTAGCAAACTCGCGATACTCATCTGTTTTACATAATTCCCAAGTAGCAATATTTTCATCTGTTCTATATTCGGGTAATAAATTCCCTTCATTATCCATAGCATCCCAAACAGTGACTTCATTAGCTCCATTGATGTCTTTAATTTTTTGATCAAAAAGTATTGCTAACATAACAGGGGATTGGTTTTTGTATTCTACTTTACGAGTCATCTCAAAAGGCTCTGTTACATTGGCTGCGCCTTGTAAAGGAGACTTGTTAGATGCCTTCTGTAGTTCATTAGTCGCATCTTGTAACACATTAAACCTATCCATTAGAATACGAAGCTTTTTCGCATCTCTAGGAACACCTTTACCAAAGGTTAGAAACTTAATTGTAGATTGGCGTACTATGTTATTAGCTCTATAGAGATTTTCTGGTGAAAAATACAGCCCAGATGCGCCTGCTAACATATTTCCCATCTGACCTTCAAAATAGTTAGTCAAACCAGATTTATAGTTATATCCGAGAGCCTTAAAACGGGTAAATTTCATAATAGAATCAAAGATAGCTGTCACACTTACTTTACGTCCTATTTGGTCTCTTTTAAGCGTCAAATAGTCAATCTCGGCTTGAGCTTTCTTTATCTCATCCGAGTTGTTAGAAGTGTCTACTGTATGTTGCAACACTGCTATAGCCTCATCTGTTTCTCGAATAAATTTTTTCTCCTCTCTGGACAGAACACGTCCAAAATCCTTATCTCTTACATTTTTCAAACGAGTATCTCCGAACTCAATTTTTGAATTATAATTTCCCAGTACAGATCTCTGAAACCAAGACTCCATCTGTTGTTGTGCATTATGTCTGTTGTCTTCTAATAATGCAGATGGAGATCCATCAGGATTTAATCTTCTACGACTTAAACGTGCTCTACCATCAGAAGTAGGTGTAGCTTTTTTAATATTGTCGTAGTAATACTTCATTGTATTAAGTATTGGTAATGCTTCTTGACGAGCTGCGTATACTGCTCCCAAGTGATTATACAATTTCAAAATCTTAGGCAAATCGAAAGTATTCTCTGCTACTATTTGATGTGTTATTGCAGCACGTAATTCCTTCTCAATATTGAAGTCGTTTACATTGCTATTTGGTAATCTATTCTGAATAGCATTTACCGTAGGTTCACAACCTAAATTTTGCGCTAACAAAACAACAACTTCATTAGGCACATTATGTAAATCTACATGTGCGAAATTAGATAACGCGGGATTATTTTTAGCGAATTCTCTAATCTTAATTAACTCAATCATAGTTCTATCTTTAATCTTACCACGATTGGTTTTTAGCCAAGAAGTACTCACTTGATACATTTCTTTATGAGTAATAGGATCTATGTGAGCATAACTAATATCATCTGTGAATTCCTCTGCAAAGAGACTTTTCAACTTATAGAGTAAGTATCTAAATGCTTCCGAGAGCTTAGCTAATCCGTGAATAGTTGGATCCATTAAAATACTTACTAAGTTTTTCTGTAGTGCTGGTATAGCATTTTCTCCTAACTTATCTTGTTGATCAGGTGGTAAATAGTTATAAAGACTCTGCAATATCTCTTTTGTTAAAGAGTGGAATTCTCTTAACACATCATTCTTTTCGATAACTTCAAAATTCTGATCGTAAAAATCAGTTTGTTCTGTAGTGTTAGTATAAGAAAGTACTCCGTTACTTGTACTAAGTTTTACTTTATATTTTCTAGGTATAAAAACGTTGTTTTCGTTAGCAGAATAAGCAGTTATATTGCCAATACTTGGAACAACACCATTGTAGAAATTCTCTGCAGCTATAAAAGGGTTATAATTCTGTTCCCACAATTTGTATTGATCTTGTAATGGTTTTGTTAAATTATAAAAATTATCTACTTGCTCTTCAGCAAATAAGCGATCAAGCTCAACTTCACTTTGTGCAATGTAACTTCGGATAATCTCTTTTTGCTTCTCTATATATTCTGCATAGCCTCTATCTCCTAAAAGATCTATCAGTTCTTGTCTATGTTTTGCATCAGGCTGACCAAAAAATCTTTTCAAAGAAGCAAATTCTGGATCTGATATTATCTCTTCAAGAACAGCAGGGCGCATTACTACAGAATTTTCTCGCAGTTTTTGTGCCCTTTCATTATGAGCTTTAGCAATAAGTCTTTTCTTTCTACGAAGATCTGCCTCTTTGAAGGCTAATGCCATAGTCTCTGCAAAAATCTTCTCTATTTCTTCTCGTTTTTCTAACCAATCCTGAGTAAACCTATCACATAAACCATCTCGGTAATTGCCATTCTTATCTTTCTGTCGGAATATATCATAAGAAACCCCTTTTGCTGTCAAGAAGTTAATATTATATCCCATCTTACGTAATTCTTCTTCTACTTGTGGCTTCAATGAATCAAGTCTTCTATTAAGAAGAGCTGCTTCTTTACTTTTTTCGTCTACAGATTCTGTTAAATGAAGCATCATCATCTGAGGAATAATATGACCTTTAGACATTATTCCGTTAGTAGTATCCATAATCAGAGAATCCAAGAAGCTTATATCAGGCAAACCTTTACTTGTAGCAAAAAGCCATTCGTTGATTTCTTGCTGAGACATATTAGATGGTTTATACATACGTTGAACTCGCTTATCATTGAGTACCAAGTTTTTTACACGCTCACGCATAACTTTATCAATAAACACATTATACTTCTCTGCTTGGGATGCTAATTTCTTACAAAAATCTTGTACCACAGGATCTAGTATTACATTACCTAAAGGACCAAATACCTCATCATTTTCAAATAAGATGTGGCTTCCTTTATTGATGTCGAAAATGCCCAATTCTTTATAGAAATCTAAGATACGCTTAGCTTCTACAAGATCTTCATTGCTACCATCCGATAACAATTGTTGTACTCGAAGCATATCCATTTCAAAATAATGTTGCAGAGTAACAAGTTCTGGTGTACCAGATTTTAATTCTTTTCGTAGTGCATAAAGCCCTTTTATATTCTTTTGGTAATTACCATTAAGACGCTCTTTTAGAAGTCCTCTTTTACGTATTAACTCTGCATAAAGCTGTTTGTCATTAGGATGCTTTGCAATTTCTCTTTCTATACGCTGTAGTTGTAGCTCTGCTTGATTTATTAGCATGTTAGTACGTGCTATTAAATCATTATAATGCATTCTTAAATTACTCGGCAGAGGAGCTTGAGCTGATTGTTGTACAGGAACTTGTTGCTGTTGTGTAGCCCCATTTTGAATAATGTTGTTATTCACCTGTGTGACTAAACGTCTTTCTTGCTCGTAAGTAAGTATTGCATCATTAGCGCCAATAACTGTATTGAAAAATACCACTGCATCACGCGACATTGTCAGCATGTTAATAACAGTATTATTCTCAACTCTTAAAGGATGGGTCTCAAATAAAGAATTAAATGTTCTTTTATTTGGGTAAAGCTTGTCAATCTCATCAAGAATTGCTTGTTCTTGTTTCGATATTTCAACCCATTGATAGTTTGGAAACTGTTGAAACTGATCTATTAAGCCTTGATTGCGTAACAGATCATAAACTTGAGATCTTGTACTACACGCTAACATCTGATACTAAATGTAATGTCTTCTTTTTCTTGAGTTGTTAATTGCTCAACAGGTTTGTTCTCTTCAAATTCTTCTGTTGGAATACCTACTTCGTTTACATCTGATTGTGCTTGCAACAGCTCATAATCAATACTACCATGTATAACACCATTTTCAAGCGTAGGATGAACGTTGTTTTGATTGTTGCTTGCATCTCGTACAACTTTCAAAGCGGCACTTATAGAGAACGCAGATAAGCTGTTTTCTTGCGAAACATTAAGAAAATCAAAAATTTCCTGAATAATATCCACAAATTTTTCCCAAAAACTCTTGCCCGAAGATTTGTATTCCACTTCAGCTAACAACTTTTGGAAATCTGGCTCTGTTAAAGCTGCTGTAATAAACTCATGCAAATTTAATGTACCATATCCAACTGCAAAACTTTCTCTAGAAGCTTGTTTATCTCCTTGTCTATATTCTGTAATCTTATCTGCAAATCGTCTTTTAACTTCTGAATATACATTAAGCAAACTTATAATACTCTTTGGTGCACCTTGTTTAACTACATATTGTCCATCAACAATCGTAGTATAGTCATTGATAAACTTACTAGTGATAGCATGCAACATCTCATGTGTAATCAATTTAGCAAGTTTATTTTGCATACCATCCTGCAGAAACTTAGACCTAACGTAAATAGTATTGTTTTTACTGTCGTAATACCCTGCGGTATTAACTCTCTCAGGAACATTACCCCATTCACTCTCTTCTATAACTTCAATTTTTGTTGTAGTGCTTAAATACTGATTATTTACAAGAAACTGAATTACAGGTCTTAAAGGATTTTTCTTATCTAATTTAGAAAGTATATTCATAAATACTTGTGATAAAGAAACCTTTTTGTTAAGAAGTCCAAACTCATCTACTTTTTCATCACGAGTTATCTGTTCAGATGTGGCTTCTGCTTGAACTGCAGGCTCAGGATTATTCCCTTCAAGATTAGACTTAGCTATTACTCCTTCACGTACTGCTGTCTGATTATACTCAGACATGCCTTGAGTACCCAATGTAGGTACTCGCCTGTAAACACATTGTTCGTCACTGCCTTTACCTATAACATTTTCTAAGAGAAATACATTTCGCACAGGTTTTCCACCTCTTTCAAACTCTATGACAATCATAAAAGGTGTGTCTTTCTCTGTGAAATCACCAAGCCAAGGTGACGGAACAGTAAATTCCACAATATCATTAAAGCCTTTTGAAAATTCTCCGTTCTGCATTCTTGAACTGGTATATTTAGACATAACTTTCAAGAGTTTTGCATACGGTATTGCAGATAGTAAATGAGAATTGTGCTGAAAAAATTGAACTAAAAAAGGATTTACACCACCTTCTTGATCTCCTCTTATAAGTCTACTGTACGAATTCAGCTTTTCATTAGACTGATTGTTAAGAGTATCATATATTCTGTAATAATCTGTTTGCTCAAGAATACGAGAAGGTATATATTTCATAAAAGAAGTAACGCCATTAGTGTTTCCACTCAGAAGTGAATAAGCTAATAAGTCATTGATTAGTTGTCTGCTTGTATAAGGTTTGCCATTTTTTGCAGGTAATTCATAGTCATTATCATATAAATCTTCTATTGCTTGTGATATATAACTTTCATTTAATTCTGAACCTAACCCAGAAGAAAATGCAATAGTGGAGATGCTATTCAAAGCAGTTACATGCTGCAGATTTACATCAAAACTTAAACGTTGCAAGAATGCATTTTTAGAAAGCACTTCTGCAAGATGCGTATTAGATTGTAAGATACTGGATAAATATCCTGCAAGAGATTGATGTCTTACAAGATTACCATTTGGACTATTCTCATTATATTCAAAAAACAAATCTCGACGTGCTACTTGAGAATTATTCCACAAGCCTATATTATCAATAGAATTCACAAATTGCTTCAATGCGTTATGTGCTTGCTCCATAATTCGAGTTTGCATAAACTTAGAAGAAGCTGTAGACATATATACAACAGCATTGAACATTTTCCGAATAATATTGTCTTCATAAGGTAATAAATTTGCATATATACCTTCCAGTGCTTCAAAACCATTTTGTAGCAAATAACCTAGAGGTGTATTTGGAACAAACTTTTTCTTTTCATTCCCATTAGAATCTGTATAGGTTTCAACTCTAAATAACAATTGATGTATACCAGGTATAACAATATCTCCTGAGGTCTCTATATCATAGAAATTGTTATAAATCTCTTTTTTCTCTCTATAATCCCAATAAGTTTTACCAAGACCTTTACTTTCTATACCAGAAATCTTATTGATAGATCTCATCCTATCAGAAAGTTGTTCTAAAGCCAAGAACATAATCAAAGCTTCTTCTTGTGTTTTCTGAGATGGTGCAAAAGAGCCGACATTGTCATAGAGATTTTGACCTTCTAGATTATTCCCAAAACCATCTCTCTGTGTCTCTCTTACATAATTGCCAGAATTCAAAACCTCTGCAGAAATAGAAATACCAAACTCATCTGTAAGTTTTTGGAGAATTTGTTCATCTGTTAATGCTGCGGACATAACAGCATTATTAGCTTTTCTATACTCAACTAATCTTTTGATAATTGGTTGATTCAAAAGCATAAATGGTATAGACATCTCTTGTCTACCTTTGTCTGTTGTTACTAGACATTTATCAAAGCCCAATAAAATTGTCATTACATGATCATTGATTGTCTCAAGAGTTACACCTAATTTAGTTAATGCCTCTTCTTTCGCGTTATCTGTAGCTAAGTTAAGAGCCTCATCTAGAATTTCACTGATTGTACGAGTTGTACCTGAAACATCATGCTCTATTGCATTTAATCTGCCCAATTTCCCGTCAGATACAATTTGTCCAAATCGTAAAGTAATAGGCTTATTTTCTTTTTTACCCTCGCCATTTTCCGTCCTCTCCATGAACTGAATGGGCTTTTCTGCAACTTGTATTTGCCCATTTAGTGTTAAGCCATTAGCATAAATACCAATAGCAACGCGTCCAATAGCCCCGTTTTCGAGTTTTCTTGCTTGGAGAGTACTACTTAGTACAGAATGACCTTCTTCTTGATTTTGCAGGTTTTGAGAGAGTTTTTTCTCTATTTCAGAAGCCTGCTCTTTTGCAAAAGCTATAGAAAGAGGTTTTAGGATTTTGCGCTGAACTTCTGGATTAGTAGAAGACAGAATTGCTTTATGTATTCTAATAAATTCATTCTCAAGAACTTTTCTTCTTTCTGTACCTCTATAAACTCGAATTTTCCCAGTCTCTGGCTCTACATAAGTGTGTAGTTGATAAGTATGTTCTTTATCAATATCAAAGTCAAGACCCTTTTGTGTGGTCAAGCCTTTAGGTAATATCACTAAATCTCCACATTCAGGAGGCAGAAAACCTGCCACTTCCATAGCACACATAGATACGTGTGAACCAGTAGGAATACGACACATAATCTGAGAAAGAAGCTCCTCTTCTATCATACCCTTCTTAAGTCGAAGTCTTCCTTCTTTGTCTACAGTAACATATTTTTCATTAGGTGTTTTATCATTATTGAAAAAAGAGATAAGTTCTCCTTTTTCATTTCTAAATTTTGCTGGCAATAACACTTGAACTTTTCTAACACCTGTTTTCGGCTTCCAGTTCTTAGGTATTCTTTCAACTTGAGAAAAAAGTATATTTCTCTCTTTCTGAGAGAAAGCTTTAGGTTCAAGCACAGCACGAGAAACAAGATCTATAATCTGATCTGAGTCGGTGATAATATAGCTGCGATCTTTTAGAGAAGCAACTTGATATTCTCCAACAACATTGAAAGAAGTCGACTTCTCTAAACGAACTAATTTATTGGACTCTAAGTCAATAACCTCATGTTGTCCTCTCGTATATTTGCTATAAATATATCTATGACCATCTACCTCAACTACTGCCCCGTTATATGGTATACTTCTTTTAGGAGATCGTAATCGTGTAGGTTTAGTTTGATTTTCATTCTCTTGTACACCATGTAACTCACCATCAAAAGAATCTGTGTAGATGATTCTACTTTGTTGATTTGCACTTAAATTCCCTACACTATCATCAACCCGATAACCTGCTTCTGAAGCTGCGATAAATGAATATCCAGGCAACTTCTGATTGATGACTCTAGAAGTTACTATAGCTTGCATCATAGTTTCTATTCTCTGATGATTTGAAGCAAAAAATAGTGGCATATTCAATACAACGTCTTTTATAACTAATCGCTCTTTACCATTGGCATCTTTTACTCTTTCTTGTACAAATTTAATTTTAAGCCCTGTAACTTCCTGTTCTGTAAATCCACGAGTTAACGCTTCTGTCTGTAGTATCTTTTCTAAGGCTTTACCAAACTTCTCTATGTTTTCAGACTTTAACTCTCCGTGTTCATCCAAACCAAGTTCATTATAGAGTTCCGATTTACGTAATTCTATCATTTCCTTGTTTATCTCATTGAATAAATTATAGAGTTCGCGTCCTGTCAACTTTTTTCCATTATACTCAAAATCAGTTATCTCTGTTATTCCGTTACCAAATAACAGTTTCTTCATTTGAGTCATAAGCGCAACTTCCATGTGCCCTTCATAAGGAATATCCTGCTGTATTCTAAAGAAACTTCGATCTAACAACACAGCAGAAGCAAGTAGCTTTTCAGTTGTTACTTCTTCATTAAATGTACCGTTTTCATTCCAAATCTTTATCTTGGACTTTGTTGCGCCTACCTTAACTCCTGAATGATATGCCGCTCTTACATATCTGTTTGTTTCAAACTGCATCTTCTCTAATGCAAGTCTAAGCTTGTTGATTTCTAAGCCTGCCGTAAGTTGAGGTATAAGAGGATAAGAAGATGTTTTTACATACATAGTACGCGCAACACCTAAATCATTATCTACTACAACTCCATTATAAACAGGTTTAATAGGCTGTAGTACTGATTTAAGCTCTTCTTGAGTTAGTAAAAGCTTCTGCGGTATGGGCTGATTTGGATTTTGTATTTCCCAACGAGTTTGTAACCGCAGTTTTTTAATACAGGACTGATATACATCATCAGCCATTCTACCTTGTCTAAAGAGAATTTCTACATGTTCTATCGCTGTAGTATATTCCTGTGCATCAGTTTCTGCATTCTCTAAATACGGCGCTATCTTGGGATACTTTTCACTTAAATCACCAAGAATATCTCTTTGTTCAGCAGGATCTGTACTTTTATAGAACCTGTCTAATTGCTCTTCTGCGTATTTGCGAGCTTCTTTACCATAGAAAACCTCTGTTATATAACCATAGTTGTCGGAAACAGCAACCCTATCTTGTAGAACGACCTGATAATAATGCTTAAAAGCAGGTGTTTCACAATTCGCCAATCTAATCCCAGGCGCTACCAATTGCGCTAAACGTTTACCTAAATTAGACTCGGTAGTTCTTACAAAGTTTTCATAAGAATTTGCCTGTGTAGGATTGTAAATAGATCCATCAAAATTCTTTCCTAATTTTTCTTTACTAAACAGTGCGAGGTCACCAACTATCATCATATTCTGATTAGCAATGCCAATCATTTCATTGATAGTCAAATCGTAAGCTAGCAACTGTGCCTGTGCCAGCAACTTAGCTGCAAGATCTGTAACTTCTGAATTAGTAACTTCAAACTTTTCCTTATATGCTTTATCTAAATCTAAGTGTGGAGAAGTGCTTTTGCCTGCAGCGTCTACACCAGTACTTAATTGCAACGTTCCGTTTTCTTGTAAGAGCGCAATCTTTCTAGCAACTTCTGCTCGCATGTAATTATCAATCACATCATAAGATTGCTCCTTAAATTGATGCATCAAATCTTCAGGAATTTGTTCTCCATATTGATCTAAAGCTTCAATAAAACGAATAGACTCACCATTCTGCTGAGTTACCATAATATTGTTCAAAGCAGGTAGCATATAAAAAATTCTACTGCCATCATTAAGCCCATCGCAATTAACAGCTTTACCATTTTTACGATGCATAGCAAACTGTATAATACGCGATAACTCAGGCTGTACTACTTGACTGAACAACAGTTCATGAATATTTCTTTTGTCATTTCGTCTGACAGATACTTCCCCAGATTTATCTATCTCGAAATCAGAATTTTCTAGTTCTACAGCGAAACTGTTAAAGATAAGTGACGTGCTTTTGTCGGACAATGTTGGAAACATTATACGACCCATTCTAAGAACAAAGCCCATAAACGTTGGCGTTTTACCATTCAAACTTATAGCAGACAATTTATCTGAATGAAACAAACCAAATTGATATAGAAGTTTATCTGCATTAGTCAATTGTGCAATATTTCCGTTTGCTCCACTACGACTTTTATCTTTCTTAAATGCTGTATTAGCCACGTGTTCTATCGCGATGTTCCTTGCCAATTCTGGGTTCTGATCAACAATCTGCAAAACCATAGAATTTTTTGTAAACGCCATGCTTAAATATTGTTTTAGCATGGTTTTATCCTGTGTATTTAAGAGCTTGTACAGAAGATCATGCGCCATCATAGAGTTAGTGAAACCATTAAAAGTTTTATCACCATCTCTAAAAGATCGTGTTCTCATAACTTCGCGATGCTGACCTTCTACTTGAGAAAATTTACGTAGAAGACCGCTTATATTATAAGTCGGATCTGTATCTGTGTTTTCTACAAGAAGTGCTTCTCCAGACTTATTTACATTCTTTTCTACAAAATCTTCTAAGCTAGCAAACAGACTTCCTTTTTTATTTCTAAAGAAATTAAGAACACTATTTAATCCGTCAACTGTTTGCTTGTTTTTACTATTCGGTAGACCAAACAGCAATATGTTTTCTAAAGTCTTTGTGTTTAAGTCCATACCTAAATCTAAGAAAATATCTCTAAGTTCTTCTAAATCTATTTGTTCAGAGATAACAAAAGCAGTCCCTCGAGGCTTATTTTGATGCTCTTGAATAGCTTTATTAACAGCATCTTGGAAAGCTCTCATCCTATCTAACAATTGCTTGCCCTTTTCTTTATTAAAACGTATATCTCCGTTTATATCTGCATACCAAAGATTAGAGTTGCGCATTTGTTGAGACCAAGCTTGTGCAATCATTTGGCTAATTCTCACACCATTAGCATCAATTGTATTATAAGTGATAGTGCCGTCGGCATTTTTCACAGCCAAAACCATCTTCACTGTTAAAATATGCTTTGCAAATTGATAAGTAAACATGTTTTGGAATTGTTGAGATTCCCGATTTACATTATCAATAACAGTACGTAAAAATGGATACTGCCCAACCTTCTGTTCCATTCTCTCTAAAAGCTTTTTAATATCAGATTCTATATCAGCTTCTGAGCTAATAGCCTCTTCAATAGCAGTTATGACAGTATCCACAGGAACGTATTCTTGAGTTCCGAATAAGCCTTCTTTGGGTTGCCCATTTTCATCTAGTACAGCAACGGTAGAAAGAGCAAGCCTTAATGCGATAGGCATACCACGACGATGATTTGTCTCCAATGAAGACTTGCTATAGTCTCTTACATTCAAAGCTTGCTCTAGATCTTCATCTAGAAAAGCATTAACTTCTTCTAAAGTAGTGTCTTCATCTGTTAATTCTGTACTTAAATCTATTCCAAGAAAAGTCTCTACATCAGCAATGCTTTGTTCAATAACATCTTTCAAAGCATTATCTATAGATCCTACGAGCTCTTCTGTAACTTGTGTAGAAGCTCTAAGCCAAGCTTCTGCATGTTCCGTATCTTCTGCTGCAATTTTATTGGCATTTGCTGCAAGCTCTAACAGCTTCTTTTTTGTATTAGTTAGATGCTCCCTAACAAGAAGACCTATCTGTTGCGCTACTGCTTCTTTTGGTAGCTTACGCAGTGTTTCTTCGGTCTGTTTAGATAAATACATCTGAGCAAAAGAACGCCCTAATTTTTCTATCTCGACATGAGAAAGTTGCCCCATACTACCAGATGGGTTTACACGAGTAAGTAAACTGTCAATTCTTACAGAAGTATCTACTGTTAAATTCTGTGATAATAAAGCTTCAATAAGTCCTGCTACAGTATCATGTATATCGAGATGTGTAGTGGACAGATATTGAATAATCAGAGTTGCTACATCAGAACGATTTAATTCACTGGCAGCAGTAGTAGAAGTTTCTTCTTCTTGAGTTACATTTTCTGTATTTGTTCTAAGACCTACTTTACTACATTGCAACTCACGAATAACAGCACGCAGATTTTTATTTTGTACAGGATACAAATTGCTTAACTCATTTATAACACTTTCAAATTCTGCTAAAGCTTTCTTATAATCTTCAGTTTGATTTTCTACAGACCAGAGTTTTGTCATCAAATCCTGTAAATATTTAGCAGGATTTTTCTTTGAAAAAATCAAAGTTCTTGCAAGACTTACTGCGGAAGACTTACTTAGACGTATCAAGTTTGCTACTAACAAATCTACATTATTAGCCTCAGCGAGTTCTTCTAAGAAACTTAACTCTTTACTAAGAGCTGTGAATTGTGTAAAGGAATCAGCGCCTAGTAAGTTATTGAGTTGTTCACTAGTTAAATTGCCTTTCTCAAAAACTTTGTACAATAACTTTAGATCTGCAGGGGGTAAACTTAATATTGTGTCTATAATTTTCGCTTTCCCTTTGCCCTTAATTCCAAACAGTTTTATTATATTATTATAAGTTATTTCTTGTTGACCATCTGTTAAAGCTATCGAATTAAGTTTCTCTTTTCTTTTTCGTATGGCTTCTTGCTTATCTTTAGCTAAAGCTTCTTTCTCTTCTCGCACTTCCTCATTTTTCTCTACTTGAGAAACGGATTGTACTGTTTGCTGTGGAGCAGTATGAGTTACTACTTGATTTTCTGAAGACCATTTAGCACGAAGTCTTTCTACACGTTCTTTATGTTCTTCGTATATTGTTTGCTCTGTAGGAGTCAACTCTTTATTAGCTACTAACTTGGCTGCAATATTTCTAAGAGCACGTTGAGGTATTGACGTTTGCCTTTCTGTTTCTCTAGTTTCACGAGCTTGATCTTCATTTCCTAATTCTGCTACATAAATTGCTGGATTAAATAAAGATGTATGTGCACCATTACCTAATTCCTCTTCTAGCACATTTGAAGTGTAGAATCCTTTTTGAAATTGTTCATAGTCTTGCTTATTTTGTACAACTCCATCCTCATCAATTAGAGCAAAAGAGTAATCACCTCTTAACATTGCCAAGGAAGTATTTACTCTCGGAGCTTTGTCTGTCAAAAAAGACATCATATTCTCAAACTTATTCATGAAAATATTGCCTGCCTGAACCTCTTTTTCAGCTTCTGACAAACCACTCAATGAAGGATCATTATAGATATCACTGTAAGTAAATTGGTTGAACTTCAGATAGTAACTATCTTGAAAATTTGGATGCTTAATTAACCCGTATTGATTAGCAAACTGCTCTGATATTCCTTTGATACCAATAGTAATAGTACCTTTTTCTATAGAGAAAAACAGTGTGCCATTAGCAATTTTAGGATTATTGAAAAAGTCTTCAATAGATGTCGTCTGAAGATATACAAAAGCACTTATATAACGATTTAGATCTGTGTAATTAGCGAAATTAAGCCTGCCGTTAGTTCCTTGAGATTTCTCTTGCATACTAGCAGTTACTTGCATCGCAGTAGTATAATCCTCTCCGAATACTCTCTGCATTATTTCTGCAGACAAGAAAGTACTACCAGTATTAGTTTGGTATCTTGCATGCATCAAATATGCCATTAAAGCATGTCTTATAGAATCCAGTTGAGATTTACCAACAGGCTGTGGCGTACAACGCAGGACTAAATTTTCACTTGTATTTACACCTTCCCGAACTTCTACTACAGTACCAACTTTATCAGCAGCTTCATCAGCAACAACTGCTGTTTGACCTTCTTCGTTTACGTTACCATTAACGCCTTCAAATACACCTACAGAACGTACAATAGCTAGTTTAGAATGGGGTGCTATTTCACTTAAAGGTTTCTGTTGACCATCGCGTGTTCTTTGAATATGACCACTAGATTTTTCGATAACAGTCAATTTCAGTCCACTTTTACCATTAGTAAAAGCTTTAGTTCTTAACTCTCTTGTATTATTCTGTGCTTCTTGAATAACTTGCTGTTGCGTTACAGCATCATTTTCATAACCAACGTTGTTTGTGTTATACCAACCAACAGTTTTTACAATACCAATATTCTTGCCTTGTTCATTTTGATAAACCATTGGAATAGCATCAATGTACTCTTGCGAATTTTCGTTGATGTTTGTTCCGAACAATGAATTATAGACTGTAATGAAATCTTTGAATTTAACAGTTCTAATAAACTCTCCTGTATTAGGATTGTATATCGGTGTAGTTAAATCCATATAATTCTCAGGCACTACAGCACGAACTGTAGTACCTGGATTTAGCTTATTTTGTGGCAGCACTTCTGATAAATCAATATCATACTCTTCATTTAACTTTACGTCATTAACACGGTTTTCTGTACTGTCTACTAAAACTTCATCTTCAACAGTAGACTCTACCGTATCTAAATGCACTTTAGGTACAGTACTAACTGTCCTCATGATAGCAGTACCATTGGGCTGTGGAGAAACTTCTGTTTCTTCTACAGAATGAGATTCCTCTCTAACTTCAGTAGCTTGCGTTGGTGTTTCTACTGGTTTTTCCTCTGGACGAACTTCAGTAGCAGTTTCTGTAGTACCGTTTAGAGTATTGCTCAAATGTTCCTCTGTAAGTCTAGCAAGATCATCTACTATATCTTGTGCCGTTGAAAAATACTGTTCAAAGACTTGTTTATAATTAGATGGTGTACGTCCACTAATTTCCCAAGCGTGTTGTAAAGTCATAAAGACAAATTTTAATCTCTCTTTATTTTTCGTATGAGAAATAAGAAATCCTACAACTTCCTGAAAACTAGGTTCATGTCCAATCTCTTCTTGTATTAATTGAACAGCTCTACTTAAAACTGCCTTTGACTCATCATTAAAAGCAGCTTGTGCATTATGTTTATGAAAAGATTCTGCGTACTCGTCATAAGATTGCGAGAACATAAGATTCTGATCAGATACAACAAAATAAGGAGAGTTCTCTTCTTGTGATGATCTTGCTGCTTGTACACTTTCTTCTGCAAAAGGAAGTTCTTCATCATCAACTATTGTTACTCCTTGATTAGCTTCAGACTGTGCTTGAGTCATGACAGCAATAAGTTCATCAGCTACTTGCTGACGAGCCTTTTCTTTGTCATTCTCTATTTGTTCTGTTTGAGAATTACTCGGCTGTGCTACAAGTTGATTGTATTTATCAAGAAAACCTTTACGTCTTAATGCTTTTCTTAAATTAGCTTTTCTTTTTTTCTCATCAGGTGTTAATGGGTTTACGCTATGTAATAAACTGTCATACTCTTCAATTTTACGCAACCAATTTTCATCTTGAGTAATACTTTCAAAAGGAGATTGTGCTTGTGTGTTAACAGCCTGTGATTGAGCTGGAGTATTTGTGGCATTAACAGGCTGAGATTGCTGTGTAGAAGAAGCTGTAGTAGTTGTAGACTGATTCTGAGTCTGTGCTAAATTTGAACTCTGTTGAGTTGTACTCTGAGCTTGTGTGCTATTTTGAGTTTGCGCAGCATTTTGCGTACTTACTTGTGTCTGACTATTATTCTGAGTCTGTGTTTGATTATTACCTTGTGCATTATTTTGTGGCGTTTGCGCAGCTTGTTTTTCTCTTTCTAAAGCATCACTAATCTTTTTGTCCAATTCTCGCATTTCAACAGAAGAAAGACGTATATGCTCTCGCTTTATCCTCTTGCGTAATGCAATAAGATCTTCACTTTCAGTAGAGGCTGCTATGGCTTGACGAATACGATATTCTATAAAAGATTGTACTTTATCATAACTATCCCATTTATTGTGCTCGGCTTGTATCTGTGCAATTTGAATGTCAAAGTTTATGCGATCAATCATTGCATCTTGTACATCTTTACTGATAGTTACTAAATGTTGAACATTACTTGTGTCTACATTACTATTCTGTAAATCTTCAAATTGCTTTTTGTTTTGTTCATAAAGTTTCTGAATAGCTTCTTGTTGTTCTTTATCGAGGTTGCCGAATTCTTTAGAATTGATGTAGTTTTCAAGAGTCGTTACACGTTGCTGTTGCTCCGTTAAATTACTAAGATGGGCAAATGCAGCTTTATCTTCATCAGACAGATTAGCCGTAACTTGCTCTCTATAATCAGCTAGGAAATCTGCATTTAACCCTTCTCGCATACGCAGTTGTTCAATATCAAACTTCTTCTGAGCTAAATACATAGCTAAATCTTGATTCCGATATTTGTTATAAGCATTAGAGAAATTCTCGTAAGTACGCTTAGCAATCTCTATTTGCTTTTCAAAATGATCAAGTATAAATTGATTGTCTACATTCTCAAGTCCTAATGCTTTAAGCTTTTCTCTGTCGTTATTACGTGCAGCTTCCAAAGCACTATTAAATAATGAAACATGAGCATCAAAAGCGCTATTATCTCCTCGTATAGCATCTATTTGCATAGCAGCGTGCATAGTTTCCCATGTAGTCTCACCTAAGAGAATTGGCATCAAGGCTTCACGTTGGTCTTGAGTCATGCCAGCTGCCATTTCATTAAATTTGATAACAGCCTGTATTGTTTTATTAGTGGTATTTTCAATAACACGATTTATTTCGCGTATTCTCTTATCATTTCTTCGTTTGTCTATGCCTCTACGAGCATGTGCTGCACCTGCAAATACGAGTCCACCAAGTGCACCACCTACCATAGATTGAACCATTTCTCCATCACCCCAGATTACATCTGAGTATTCATCATAGGAGGCTAGTCCATTATCAAATTTATATTTGAAACCAACATGTTTATTTACACCTGTTTGCCATGCTTCTTCAAGAGATTCTGAGCCAGCTTGTGCCACATAGCCAACAGCATTCCTTACAATTTTATTCTTTATCTTATTTAGTAAAGGATCGTAAATTCCGTTTATAGTACCAGATACGCCAAAGCCACGTCCTATATTCCTAAGCTCAGAGCCTAGCATATTTTGCTCTGCAATAGTTCCCTGTGCTGCTACTCCTGCTTTACCAAGTCGAAGTTTTCCTGCACCAAGAGCCATTGTTTGTGCAGCTTGAATCAACATTAAAGGACCTAAATCTGAATAGAAGTTTTCTGTGATTGCTTTTGCTGCAATCTTTTTAGCTTCTTCTTCAGTATACCTACCAGATGCCATAAGTTCTTTATATAATTCAGAACCCATCTCTCTAGCATTCTGAATACCTTCTCTAGCTCCTTGCCATGCACCTAGAGCTGCATTTTTAGCCACATTTAAGCCGATTTTAAGAGCGGCTTGTCCTTTTTTACCTGCAGAATATAAACGCGCTATTTTACCTACAGCAGACGCTACACGAGCTGGTGCTGTTGCAAGTCCTGCGCCCTCTGTTAAAGCAGATATAGCAACAGTTTCCAATATTTGCTCTGCAGCTATGCCTAATGTATAACCAAAATTTTGTATTTGTCCTCCGAGATTGTTCCAGCTAAAAAAAGCATCTGGAGTTCTCATATCTTTGAATAAATAAAAATGATCAGCCTGCTTCTTAATTAAATCTGCAACAGTATTTAGAAAATTGCCTTCAACAGAATTATCATCTTCTGTTGCTGCATCTACTAATTGAGTAGGATCTATGGAAGCTAGATTGTTCATAAATCCACTTAGGACATTGATGCCTAAACCAGCTGCTGTATACCCAAGGCGTTGTCCAAAAGTTTGATTCTCATAACCAATCTTTTCCCACATATCATGGTTTGCAGCGGGGTTAATCTTACCTTCGCGTATCAAGTCACCATATATAGGATCGTTATAATTTACATCATAACTTTCCTTATCTCGTACATCAAGAGGTGTAAAAAAAGGATTCTTACGCAAATTTTCATGAAGAACATTCGGATTAAATTGTTGTTGTTCTTCATATTGCCTGCGTTCAGCTTGCTCTCTACGTAAAGAATCTAAGAAACTTTCATCTTCTTTTGGAATAAAAACAAAACCATTTTTATTTTGCTCCCTTAGTCTTATTTCATTGCGCAACTTTTCTATCTGTTGCTCTTTACGTAATCTATCTAGAAAGGTATCTTCCATTATCTTAAAGTTCCTAAATTACTATTAACGACATTAAGTATGCCTCTGACACTATTACTTTTTAAGGCATCTACTTCACCTTTAGAGTTTGCAAAAACTCTGTCCCAGTATTTTAACCCTTCACGAATACCACCCTTTATTACTCTATTATCATTATCTACTATTGCACCAGTTGGTGTACAAGGATATGCTTCTAATTCAGAAGTACCTGCTCTTTGTACAATTAAAAAAGTCCTTTGAGCAAATCCACCAGTTTCTCTATCAACAGCGAAAGTATTATAGATAGCTGTTCTATCATGTTCATGCTGTCTATTTGCACCAAGTTGAGAACTAATTTTATTGGCAACTTGATCTAAGAAAGGTTTGTAATTTTCATCACGTCTTTTCCATAACCCAAAGCCCGTTAAAGAAATCAGTCGACTAGCTAGTTCCTCATTTTGAGGTTTTATACGGTACTTAACCGTATTACCGTTCTCATCTTTTTCTAAAACCATAATTAAAACGTCTCCTTGAGCACTACCTAAAACTACTCCAACACCTTCGCTTAAATCTGGATTGGTCATAGCCGTTAAAACCTTACTAGCTTCTTCTTGCGATAAAGGCTCTCTACTATCACCCTGAAAGACTTCCGCCGTTTGTTCATTATTCATATATCCAAATTGATTCTTCAAATCTTTTGAAACAGATTCTGAGGGATCAAAATTGATAAGGTTTACAGTATCTTTATAATTACCTAATTTTTCTTTATTTAATTCGTTAAGTTTCTTGTCTAGATGTTTAAGATTTTTAAGAACATCTTCTAAATCTAAATCATCAATATGAATTTTAGTACCTACTTTTTGTTTTCCTAATGCACTAGAAGAAATAGTACTACGAACAATACCCGTTAAAAAATATTGATTGCTAAATAACCCTCTTGGAATTCCAAATTGATTTTCCATCAAATTCAAAAAAGTTTCTTTATTGAAAATATTTGTTCCTTCGTTAGCTGTCTGTGAATACAGTTCTTCTAAGCTAATGTTATTGAATTTGTTGACATATTTTTTAATTTCTTCTTCATGTTCTAATGAAAATTTAATTTGTAAAAGTTTATTCAAAGGTTCTTCGTAGACTTTTTTCGTAGGTTTGCCAGATCTGTGATTAGGATCAGTTAGTTCAAGTTTTATTTTTTCAGGATTCGTCTTAGCCTGTTCTTTTATTGCAGTGTCAATCGCATCTAAAAGTTGTTCCTTCGTTTCATTTATTGGATTAAGTGATCCAAAAACATTTCTTACATCAATAGTTCCTGCGTTAAAGACATCTTCTATTTTCTTACTTTTGTCTCCTAATATTGTGAGTTCTCCTACTTTGCGCCCTTTTTCTGACATCCAAAATGCATCTACTCTAGAAGAAATATCTCCTAATGTAATAGGTCTGCCAAGACTTTGGCTAGCTTCCTCTATCGTCCTTAATTTTTGCTCTTGCCCTATACGATATGCAGCAGCTTTTGCAGGATCTACATAGCTTCCATTATTCACAGCATTTTCTACATACTGTCTGGCTTCTTCTGCTTTTTCTGGTGTCCAAACTTCAGAAGGTACTTGAGTAATATAGGGCTGAGAATACATTTGTTTTTCTTCTTTAGGTCTAGAAGCACGTTCTCTAGCATTAGCTTGAGATTGACGATACATTTCAAGCCAAACCTGATCAGGCGTCATGTTTTCTTGCTTGCTTGCAAGAATCTGTGCTACTTCATTAAGTTCAGGATAGTAACCTGCATCTGGATTAAGCGCTTCATTACCTTTACTATCTTTAATAGTTAAATCTACAAGCTGCCCGTGTTCCCAGTCTACATTACCGTCTTTATCAGGTTTTACGAATCCTTGCACACCAAGACGAGCCATTTGCCTAGCATAAGCTTCGTAGCTTGGATCTGATTGTAAATCGCCAAGAGCTACTGCAATAGCTTTAGCCATTGTAAACTCTCGTGTATGATGTATATAGTGATCAGGTTTAATTTTGCTTATTTCGTCTGCAACTTTTTGAGAGTACAGTTGCAAACTCTTTGGAGTTTTTAGATCTGGACGATTTATTTGTGGACGATAATTGTATCGCCAAGCCTTGTTACCATTTACAAGTACATTATCATGATAGCCTTTCAAGTACTCTCTTTCTTTTTCATTAAGAAGCATCTTAGCTAAATTAGGATCTTTAGCTTGTACAGCTTCTAATTGTTTGAGCCATTCGTCATCCTTTTTCTTTCTTGCAGCAAGATTGTATATATCACCAGACATCTGGTCTTTTAGCATTTCACCACGAAGTTCTGTAATCCTCCTGTTAAGTTTCCCCATAGCCCAAGGATTAGCAACACCTTCCCGAGTAATATCTTCCAATGCTTTAGCATATTGTAGATATTTCTGACGAGCTTCTTCGGACTCATAAGCGTTATCTACGAATTCCAATTTGAGTTGCTCTTGTAAAGCATTCTTTGCCGCTTCAAATTGATCTTGAGCTTCATCACGTCTTTGGATAACTTGTAATGCTGTATCTACAGAAGGATGATACAGACTGTCTTTTGCAGGCTGTACATCATCTACTCGAAATAAGTCGTTTAACCTTGCCATATTAAGATAATGTTATCTTATTCTCATTTAACAAACCGTTAATCAAAGATACAATGTTTGCTTTTAACTCTTCATCTGTCGCTGAAGCAAGCTGTTCTTGCAAATTCTCTAATTCAGATTTTACTTCTGGAGATATTTCAGGGTTACTGCTTAAGTAAGCCGTTAATTTCCCGCTTAAATCTTCTGGAGATAGTTCTGTGTTATTTACCATTGGCTCTGCTTGATTTGCGCCCTCAGAGTTTGTTTCTGCTGGACTATCTACATTAGTAGTATTCGCTGTATTGTTCTGCTGCGGCATTCTACCATTAGTTTGCGCAAAGAGCTTATTAAACAGTGCCACACCTTTATCTCCTAAACTGTGTAAACCTTCTCTTAATAAAGATTCGTCCTCATTTGTTAAACCAGTAAGAGGATTAACTGTTTCACCATACTTAGAAGCTTTTGATACTAAATTGGCATCTGCAATATTCTTTTGGATATTATTGTATCCAGCTGCAATAGCGTTATCAACTTGCTGTTGGTTTGCAATGGTTTTACCACGCTGCGTATACACGTTAGCAAGTTGTTGTCTATTATTCATGTCTCTATCTGCTTCACCTTCCATAACAGCACGATCTCTATCTGTTTGTGCACTAGCTATCTGCCCTGCTAATTGTGTACGCATTTGATTAGCTTGTTGATAAGCATTATCTAATGCCTGTTGATACTGTGCTTCTGCTGCTAAGTCTAGTGCTCTCATGGTATTTGCGCTCTGTGCAGAATTACGTAAACGAGCTTGCTCTTGTAACTTGCTATTACGTAACTTCTCTTGTTCTAAAGCTAGGTTTTTGGCAATAGCTTCTCGCTGTGCTTCTAGTGTTGCCAATCCTTGCAAACCATAATTTTGATTATGATTTACATTATCAGTTAGTTGAGACTCATACTCATTCATGTTTCTGTTTAAGTCTCTGCCCATTCTATAGTTAGAATACATATTGTAGAGATCACCTAAATGAGGTCTAATTGCATTAGCGCCTCTTTGAACAGCGCCAAATATAGAAGCTAGATTTGTAGCCTTTCCTGGCATTGCATAAGGCTTTTGATCTATATTCAAAGACTGTGGTGGATTATATGCTTTTGCTTGTATAGAGTTTAGTTTCTGTAGAGTGCCACCAGTTGCATATTGCTTGAATTTCTTGGAATTCAACTTAGTCTTATAAACATCTTCATATCTCTTTGATAGCACATTTCTTATATCTTGTAACGGAACTCTACCTTTTACATTATCTGCCAGATCATCATCAGAGAGATTATATATGGTATGTTCAAGTGCGTCTCTATCATACTCATCTCCATTAGCAAAAAAACCTGCTGTAGTATACTGATCTATATTCTTTAGATAGATTTCAGGCATTTCAGCTTTTAATATTTTCTCTACCTCAACAGGATCATAAGTAGGTGTACTCGGATTAGCAATACCTCCTGTTGCAAAAGGATTATCATCAGTTATCTTACCTTCTTTAGTATATGTGACACCATCACGTTTATAACGATTTAATCTTTCTCCTGTAGCACGATAATAGTAATCTTCAAGGAACTGTAAATAGTTCTTGTAATATGCTACTTTTGACACATCAGAATTTTGAAAAACTTGTGCAGTAATTAACGCATAAGCATCCTGAAACGCTTCTTTTTCTTTTTCAGAAGGATTTCGAGTTAAGTACAAAGATCGATAACGATTACGTAGCTCTTCATTTGGAAAATGAACAAAAGCAAAGGGTCTAGATTCGGTAGTACCTAAAATTGTTGCATGATCTCCGTAGCCTGTAAATTGATCTTTCCTTCTGAGTATTATTGGTTGATTTTCATCTTCATTATATATAAATTTTGATGTTATAACATTACCCATAGGCTCAGGTCGGTGTTTATCAAGGTCGTCTCTCTCATTTGCCCAACGTTCTATATATCCATGTTTTTCTGCAAACTCTAGAAGCTTTTTAGGTGTTACAAAACCCGAAAAAGGTGCGTGCTTATCTAATTCTTCTTGTGAGATTATTATTTCGGGATGATTTTTATAATCCCTGATCTGTGCTCCTGTTGGCGTAGTAAGTTTTCCATCTTTATCTACGTATTGAAATTTGATTCCTTTTGTATCACCATAAAGTATAGATTTTATAGCACGAACTTGTTTTCTATTCAAAGAACCAAGTTCATCTATGTTTGCAATTGAATTGTTAAAATCATCAAAGACACTTTTGTCTAATTCTCTAGAGTAATATGAATCATTGGGATCATCCCAATTCCAATTATTTTCGGTGGCATTCATATATTTGCCATCGTGTTTAGGAGGTTCATATCCACCAGTAGCAAACATCCTAGGTTGCTCTTGGACACCACCCTGAGACATCTCGTGTAACAACATCTGCAAATCCATATCTTTCTTCTCTTCTTTTTCATTGATTTGCAAAATACGTTTCAAAGTCTTTTTAGCTACAACATCTGTAGGATTTTGCTGTAAGTATTTCTCTGCGTTAGCTCTACGTGTCTCTCTTTGTATCTTACGCTGAGCCATACTCTGTCCTTCCTGTTGAAGTCTCTTTGAATAAATTCTAGTACCAGCTGGCTCTTGAACAGGAATACCGCCTTGTTCGTGATTAAGCCCAATATATTGATACATAGAACCATCAGGTCTTTGTGCTACTTCTTCTCCCTCTACTTCTATTGGTATATTACCTCCAGTAGCAAATCCTTTAGAACCAACAGATTGCATAATATTTCCTGCTGTTTGTAGCACTCCTGCAGCAACACCTAATCCCCTTGTTAAATCATTTTCTGCACCTGCTCTAGCTTGTGCCAAAGCTTGTCTTTGTTTCCATAAAGCACTGTCAACAAATGCACTTGGATTGTATTCCATAAAATTAGATTGCGGTAATTGCGCAGGGTTCATAGCATAAGGACCAACTATAGAGCCACCATCCATGAACTGCGATACAGGTTGTTGCTGTGGTTGCATAGGTTGTTGTACAGCATTTTGTACTTGATTATAAATCTGTATTACTTGTTCATCAGGAAGTTGCATAATTTGTTCTGGACTCATACCAATTTCCTGCGCATGTTCTATAAGAAATTGACGCATAGTTTCTATATTGGTCTCTCCACTATCAGCAGCCTGTTCTATAGGCATTTGACTAGTTTCTGATTGAGACATATTCTCTTGATACTGTGGCTCTTGATTATCCATAGTATTCATACCACCGAGTGAAAAATATTTACGTTTTGCCATTATCTTTCTGATTTTTGTCCTTTTGCAGTTGCCATAATAAATTGTATTCTACCGTTATCAGAAGTATTATTTGCATAGTGGATAAAACGCACAGCTAATGCAGTGCCTCTAAATACTGTTGCTTCTTGCCATGTTAAACTTTTAGCATGCTTCTCAGTATATCCAATAGCATAATTTCTCATTTCTTCATTAAAAGTAGTGATAAAATTGATTGGTTCATTAACCATCTGTCTAATCATACCGTGAATAGAAACACCATCGTTATTCACTGCTCTAATGTTATTTATATGCCACAACTCTTCATCACGATTAGCCAACACATAGTTATCAGCTTGTTTCATACTAGTGATTAAATATTGCGACAAATCTTTATCAAGCTGTGGTTTTGTTTTTATGTCTTTAAGTTTTGAGACTTGAGTATTATTATAAAACATGATCTTATTAAACGTCTTAAATAAATCTTCTTGTGAAGGTGATATTGTTTCACTAACTCGTTTTATTGCTCTTGTCTTAAAAGAGATGTCTTCCCATGTTTGGATATTAAATGCTTGTGTCTTTAACACAATATCTAATATAAAAGGATAGAATACATAATTATTTTCACTGTCTTTTTCAAAACTGAGAGTAAGATCATTGTACTGAAAAGGTGTTAAATCATGATCCCAAAAGTGGTTATCTTTATAAGTGAGGAAAGACTTCCCTAGTCTTATAAAATCTTCTTGACAATAAGAATGAAAAGAGATCCAGTGAGGTTTAGCACCTTCGTTTGTGAAGCTAATTGTAAATGATCCTATTTTGCTATATTCAGATTTTTCAGCTGTAGCCTTCGCAAAAAGAACACGTTTTCTTGTTTTATCATATACCCCATAATAACGATTCTTAGAACTGTCGTCAAAAGCATAGCCAAACCAACTTTTCATTCCTAGATCACTAATTGGTATCAATTGTTGACCATTAAATTGATATATCTTTCTATCACTTCTGCTAACCCAAAAAACAGCGTTATCTGTTTTAACAACAGATTCTACATCAACACACCCTCCTGCAAAAATTTCGTCTTCGGAAACACGTCTAGGAGGTAAAGAAAAGAAATCCCCTGTACCTATAAAAGAAACTATACCTGCTTCTCCTGTTGTCCTCTCTTGTATATTCTCTGGCAAATACCATAGACCGCGTTCCGTATGTACAAACAATTGTCTGTTAAATGTAAATAGATTGGTTACATCTCCCGTAGTACTTACAATATCAATATAATTATTGGGTTGGAATTGTGAGAATTCATCTGTGATACCTTCATTATTGGACGCATTCGAGTATATGATCCTCTTTGAAAGTATTTCTGCATCAAGTCCTTTATAAAACTCCGATAAACAGAAAAACTGCTGTGCGTTATTAGAAGCTAAGTAATCGAAATTCATACTGTACCATTCGGCAAGTGGTATTGGTCTTAGAGATTTACCCGATTTCTTTCTCTCATCAACTTCTAATAACTTACTGATAACATATTGAGAACACTCATCATCTGGCAATCTATCAAAGTTTACATATTTTTCATTCCAATCATCTTTTTCACTGTACCACAATTCTGTTTGATTATAATCAAGACTCCATGTTTTATAATTTGGCAAAAATAAATTAGGGCTGTTTTTTATATTAAATCGCATATCAAAATTATAACGACTTTCAAACCATAAATCGCGAATTACAGTACCAACATATTCCACACAGTCATCTCCAGGATTTTTTGGATCATTTTTTTCATAGTTTATATCTCCGTTTTCATCATAGACATATCTGTAATCATCAGTCTTAACATTTCTCTGCATATATTGCCAAATAAGACCATCCTTTATTGTGTCTCTTAAGCCTAGCTTCCATTTTTTTTGAAAAACTTCAAGCATGTTTTCTATTTCTATGCCAGATTTAGTCATATATGCACCTGCTGCAATAATAGCAGCACCAACACCAATAGCGGCAAACATAAGTACTATAGAAGTCCCTGCTGTAAAGATAGCTCCAACAAGACCAATAATAGCACCAACAACAGCAATACCTATACCCATAAGTTTATAAAATAAACCTTCCCTCTCTTTTTCTTTTGTTTCTCTATATTTTAATAACACATCAACAAAACTTGTAGTTACAAAAGGCATAGAAGAGATATAAACATCACCACCATTACAATAGCAAAAGCTAGTATTACTGTCACCAAAATATTGTTTCTCTAATTTATAATAAGGCGCTTGTAAATAATCGAAATATTGATTCTTATTCTTTCTCTCAAGATATACTAAAGGTATTTTATTATTCTTGTAATATAATATAGATGACGGTTGTATAAAACAAATTCTGTTATCTAATGATAAATTAAAACATTCGTCTTTGTAACCAGTCAATCGGATGTGTTCTAAAGCTTTAACATAATTCAACTCTCGTATGTCTGAGTTAAATTTTGCGGTTTCAAATGTAACTGTTTCAAAAGTTGTGAATATTTCTCGTGTTTGAAGAAATAATTGAAAACCTGTTGAATCGTACTCTTTTTTATCATGTACACCTTCTACATAAGAAGAACCTTCTTTTACATCTTTATAACCACATTGATGTGCAAAATAAGCCTCTATATTTAGATTTCCTATTTGTCGTATTTTAGTAAAATTAACCTGATACTCTTCTCTAAATAATTGTGTAGGAATGATAGCAGCAAAAACTTTATCGGAGTATTTCATATTCATAAAATTGCTACTATTGTTTGAGTATGTATTTGCTTCTTCAACATTTGTATGCGGTACAGTGTACTTTGAAGTTGGATACCATTTAATACAATTAAATGGTATTATACCAAAAGCGCTTTTTTTACTGTCCTGCACACTAAACACTGCTCCAGAGTTCATAACAGGCATTAAACATGCAGAATCTATTATAGAGCTATGCTGTAAAGTTCTTTCTTGACGAACAATATAATATCCTATTATATCTTCTGATGGTTTCTTAATATTAAAAAAACACACTCCATAGGGATGTGTCTCTATTTCTTGTGTATCTAATAACACTACCTTTTTAGACTCAGAAGAAGGCTTTACATAACTAAAATCTGATATTGAAATTCTTTTAGATAGTTCCATATCTCCAACTAATGATTTGGTTATTTCTTCTTCTTCTTTATTTCCCCAGATCACTTTCTCATAAATTGTTAAATTAGAAGGCGAGATAATTTTTGTTATAGATACTTTATAGCCGCCGCGTTTTAATACTAAAAATATACATTTGTCATCTTGAGTCTCAAGATACTGTGCCTCTATATATTTTATCTCTTCAAAAGACAAAATTGTGAATTTGCAAGAAAATAAGTCAAGATATAATTTTATAATATCATAATTATATGATTCTATTAACTCTAGAGTGTATATTGTTTCCGAGTCTGTAAAAACATCTTTTACGGTTAATTTCAATGTAATATCCTTATCTCTCCAAAAGGAATAATAATCATTTACATTTTTCTTGTTATAATTAAAGTTTTGCAAACAAGAACACTCTTCTGCTGATAACCAATAATCTTTCCCGTTTTTAATAATAGAGCTACAACTAGATTGCTCTAATTCTTTTTTAGAATAGTATCTAAGTTCTATTTCATAGCAATAGTCAACTTTAAGTCTAAACGACAAATCACTTTTAAAGTTGTTTGTTATAGAATATAAATCTTGTTGTCTGTAAGGAAATTGATGAAATCCAACATAAGTATTGTTTAACTCTCCCCATTGTTTACCAATATATTTTAATTGACACTCTTTCTTATTTAATCTTAATATACCAAGATATTTTCTATCGGATGGTAAATTTTGTAATATTCTTTCGTCTTTTAGATAGTTTCTGCCATTCCAATCAAGTTTAATATTTTCTGTTTCTAATTCAAGAATTACGCTTTGCGTATCATTACACGGAATATGAAATACAGGACTAGTTGTACCGTCTTTATAAATATAGACGATGCCGAAAGAATAAGCTTCACCAGGGCAATAGCCTGCGCTATAATATGTAGAACTAAAATGCCTGTTACAACCTCTCTCTAATTTGTTTTGTTGTTGTTTCTCAACAACTCCAATAGCACATATCTTAGATGCATATTGTTGGAGTTTACTATAATCTTTCTTTATATTTTGAATATTTCCAAGCAGTAATCTATTATCTAAAATAGCAAGAGTCTTTGCTGTTTCTATATAATCAAGAAAATTTTCTATAGATTGTACACCAGTTTCAACAAATTCGTTACCTGTTATCGTATAAATTAGTTGTTTATTTGGAATTCTGTCTGTGCGAAGTATCCTGTCAAATTTCCCAAGACCTGTATTAGCGCATAACAAGCCGAGTCTATAATAAGGAAAATTAGGATCTAAATTTCCCACACGAACTTCAATACCTTTACTCGTAAGTCCTTTGTTATAGATAGGAAAATCTATATTAGTAGAACCATAAATACGTGTAATAGTATCTGTAAATGAAGCGTGATAAACAATCATTTCATGAGTAGTTTCTACCCAGTTAGTACCATTATTCTGATTGTCTACATATTGAATCATAACTATATATTTGCCCGCTGGCAAACTACCTCCAGTATTGACTACTTCAGCTTCTAATTGAGGTATATGAGAACTCTTGAGAAAAAGATTGAATCTGTCCACAAATAATTCATTTTCGCTTTTATAATATGTATAATCATCTTGTATTTGAATGCGTCTTGGTTTGTTCAAATTGTCTGTCCAATATACAAAAATCTCATTGTTATTACGTATTCGAGTAATAGCTTGAATTCTATACTCTGGATTAAAATTTAGCTTTTGTGTGCTTTTACGATCTGTAATCAATTCTTTGCAAGCGTTATCAGAAGTATATCTCAGTTTATAAATAGAAGAGACTTTTACGAGTTGATTATTTGAATCTTTTTCCTCAGAGTATGTAAATAAAATAGCTTCTTGGTCTGAAATATTTGTATATCCTAAAATTATGATTTTATCCTTCCCTACAAAGTTTCCAGATTCGTTCACAGCATCTTCTAAAGATAAAATATTTTCTCCATGAATACTACTTTCTACAACATTAAGCGCAAAGCGATATGTACCGTCAGGCTGCTCCTCAAGAATATGATCCATATCCATGCCGTTTAAGGGCTTACTTATAAAATCTTCCATTAAAATCTTTGCTTAAATTTTCTATCTTCCTCTCTACCTAATTTTCCAAAGAACCCGTAATACCGTTTTAAGCGTGGTATTAGATGATGCGTCTCTTCCAATAGATCTTGATAATCGTCTATTGATTTTGGCATCTTAAAATAGCTGTTCGCTTGCTTTATATAGTGCTGCCAATTCTGCTGTGCTTTTTCAGCAATAGCGCTATATCCGTACTGACCATTCCACTGATACCATTCTGCTAGTTTCCACTTAATGTAATACATAATAGCTTGTAATACGGAAGGATTATCTGGTATCAATGGGTATCCTGTTTCTTTATCTAAGGCTTGTTTTAGATAAGCAATAGCAACAAATCCTTCTCGAAAGGAGAACCGTAATCTTTTTGCCATTGTACCTACAATAGTATACTCATCTTGGCAACCTCTATAAATATCGTGACCCTTCTTTTCTTTGCAGACAATTGAATTAAAGAAGGTGCTATTTGCGAGTCTAACAGGGGTAAATAAGTCCCTTTTTAGCTTTGAGCCTCCCCATAGGTTATATTCCCATTGTAGGTCGAAAAATGGACGGTAATAAGAGACTTCATAATCGGTAATAGGTCTGCCAAAACAATCTAATGGTACAGGGTAGCCCAGTTTATTTACAGGATGATCTGTACATAGCTCAATGATGTCTTTAGTAAATTCCGAAGTTTCATGTCCACCACAACCACAATCATCCGCTTTTTCTCTAGGTAAGTCTTTTATACACTCTGGACTTGGGCAGATGCATGCTGTCTTATAATCATTGCGATTATATCTTGCTATTTGCAATATAGCATGTAACCCATAAGGTATATCACAATGATGATCGTTTACTTCTAAAAATGCAACAGCCTCTTCAAGGTTTTCGGGTTGTTTCAAAAATTCCAAAGCTTCTCCTATCCACTCAATAACATCTCCTTCATTAAGTGGTGTCCCTTGTAAGTCTCTGTAGAGCTTAGTAAATATCGTATCTACAGTTGTGTAATTTATATTTACACTCATTTCTTTTTCTGGTATCTTACATTAAGAATGCTCTCGTTCGGATAAGATGCACCTCCTTTAACTAGCTTTGCAAGTGCTCTTTTGTTATCTTTTAAGAATGTTAATCTATACACAGATTTAAGAGGCATTGTGGCTTCTTTCTTATGCCACACAAAAGAATATCTTATTCCGTCAGAATGACCGTTATCACAATAAATAAACTTCTTTTTTCTTAACTCTGGTTTAGCTGCCCAGAGCTTATTAGTAGCACCCCAGTCTATAGGAAGATTGTCTATTTTACCTTCCTCATTGAAGTGTGGCGTGTATTTTTTGCCTGTAATCTGTACCGTGCCAAATCTCCTCGGTAAAGACACTATCTCACCCCCAAGAAGTTTCTGCATAAGATATGCATGATACATATCCTGTATAGTACTGTAAACTTTCTTTGGTACAGGTGCTTTACTTCTCTTTCTATAATATTTGTAACTACTCTTGTTCGTTTCCGTTTTCATAGTTCCGTCTAATTGGTTGATGTGTTCTATCTTCAGTAGAATTATTCGACAAGTCTTGTGCACTAGCACTAAACATTTCAATAAGTTCTCTATACGCAATCTCTATTAGCGGCTCTATAAATCGTCCCTCTATTGGAAATTCAAGCGTATAAGGATCTAGACATTGTTTTTTTTCACAAACAGCGGGATAAGTAGCTACCTCAATTGGATCTTCAAATAAGCCTGTTACAGTCAAAATCCGAGGACCTCTAACCCAAGTAATATATAGGAAGTTATTCCGAAGATAAAAATCTGGTATACGAGAAGTATACTTATTTCCTTTCTTATACTTCTTAGCAGACCATTGTGTTTCGGTATATCGTATAGTACCATCTACAGATGTTACGGACTCAATATAATTAGTTAATCCGTCAGATGCTGGTTTAGGCAACTCCAATTTACTTCGTAATAAGTCACAACCTAAAGTAGGTAAACAGTTACCACACTCTTGTATGTTAGCTTTAATTAGCTCAACACAAGGTAGTGTTTGATAATTTATTGCATTAACAGATTTTTTTCTCTTTAGATCGTCATAAAGCAATTTCATCCTAACACTCTTCAATTTATTATATATATGTCTTGAAGAGAGTCTAGAGTCATCACTCTGCACTCCATGAGAATATAGAGACTGTACTCGTTGAATAAGTTCTCCGACTATCATAAGTAGTATTCTGTAAGCCACTGATTAAGTGGTAAGGTTAAATCTTTTGTTGGTCATACATCAATAGTACTATTATCTTTTAACCAGAGCAGAACTCGCTCACTCACTTTTAAGTTACATTGCTCTAGCATCAATTGATACATACTGAGTTGTAGTTGATACTTATTATAAGGACTATCTAGTAAGTCTTGAAACGGTGATAGCAATTTCTTCTCTTTGTAGTTTTTGTCTAAATCTTTATTTGTCTTCCAGTCAGCAATAACATAAGTACTGTTCCGAGTATTATACAGAACTATATCAGCAGTACCTGCAAAAAGAAACTTCTGATGCACCATTTTCAGTTCTGAAAATACTGGAAGTATATGTTGTGGTAACCAGTTGTAGAACTTAATTATTGCTGCCTCGTAAGCTGTTTTTGGCTTAATATTCTTGTTATAAAAATATTGTTCAGCAAATAAATGTATATCTGTTCCTTTATGGCATGCTTGCGCTGCTGTGTCTTTCCACTGTTTCATCAATTCTGTTGCAATCCGTTTATTTTGATCACACATTTGCAACGCCACAGCCTCTGCTTGAAATGGTTCACAAAAGTTCTTTATAACAGAGGAAACAGACTCCTTTATGGGTCTGTTCCTCCATGTATATGTATGATTTTCTTCTTGAAAATCAATATCTGAAAAGTATTCTTTTATGTACGCTAAATCTTGCTCAATCATGGCTCATCTTGATGCGTTTCTTTCTGCTGCTCATCAGAATGTTCTGAACCAAATTCATCAGGTATAATATTAAACTTCGAGTCTATTTTTCGCTCTATAACCTTGAAGAATTTATTCTCAAATATATCAAATATTTTATCAAGCAGTTTGAAAAGATATGGCATCTTTCCATTATATCGCCTACCCATATTTTCTCCTATAGAGATATACTCTCTGAGTATAGTGAGAATAATAGGTATTAAGAGTAAAATACGTAGCCAACTCTCATTGTAGATATACTTAATAACAACTACAGGCAAAATAAAATATAGCACTTGCGCTAGTATCTTGTTAATAGTCAATCCGAATTTCAAGCTTCGGATACTATGTCCTTCATAACGCGCTGCAACTATTCCTGTAATCATATCTACAAAAACTGAAAACACGGCAATAGCCGAAAACACAATAAACACTGAAAATTCTTTTACATCTATCATGGTAACATTACGATTAGTCTATTATACATTTTGCTTGATAAGTTTGATAAGGTCATCAAGAGTTATTTCGGATATTACAGCTCCATCTGTAACTAGTAACTTCATTTCGTCAAGAGGATTAGTAATTAAGCTACTAAAATCACTCCACTTATCACGTTTTATACTTCGTAAACCATTTTTTGTATCTGCAACAAAATGACTTACACTTCTATAAAAACCTGCTTTTTTTTGATATAAAGCATCAATGCTTAAATCAACTATTTTACTTTCTGTGTTTGACTCATTCGTATAATATAAGCAATTGTCCCTGTAACTTAATTGTGTTACTGTTTCTTTCGGAAAAGCAACTTCTGTAGATTGACCTTTTTCATCAATATACGTAAATCCTGCAACTGTCTTTTGAATAGTTGTAAGTGTCTCAAAAAGAGGTATCTTTTCTATAACTGCTCCTACGTCTCTGTCATTTTCTATTGGTACTGGATTATCTCCAACCTGAGTAGACATAGAAGGTTCATATATTTTTGGATACAATATTTCGATAACCCCATTTAATATAATATTGTCTTTTAGTGTTAAGCTACCAGAGTCACTATCCCCAAAACATCTATTTGGGTCATAAAAAATCTCACCTAATTGAGGTGGTTCATAGTCTGTTAAAAGCGTGTTCTCATCTGCTGTGCCAATACTGCCTATATTAAGATGGATACATCTCAGATCAGAAAATAATAAATTCTTTTTAGAAGAATGTTTTTGATGCCTCAAACTATTGTAGTTAGTAATTATCTCAGCATTGTTTTCTAAAAAAGTGTGATATAAATAAAATGTTCGTCCAAGCCAATCTAATTTCAAATTCTTAGTCCAAGTTAAATCATACTCTTCAGGATTCTTCATAAATTCTTCAACAATAAGCTTTATATTTTCAGACTCTCTTTCATAAAGATTATTAAACGTTTTTATTGTAAACTTGTTATCACAATATTGAGTATGCACAAATTCTCTTGTATACAAAGGTTGAGTATATCCAAACACTTTTGTAGGTGAAGAAAGATTAAAATCTCTAATAAGAGTTACATCTCCACTTTCGTTTAAATATTCAATACCAGTTGACTCATGACTGTATTTTTTACTTAACGTAGTTTTTGTTTCAGATATTGAGTTATCATTTATCTGTGCAATTACATGAGCGTTAGGTTTAGCAAATGACTCAAATTTGATTTTGAAAAGATCTTTGCCTCTAATAGTCGTAATCACACCTTGTTCATCGGTATAATGCAGCTCTTGATCATTTGACTCTACACTAAGCTTAGTTACAGTTTCTTTAACTTCTTTTGTGTTATCAACTTTAGCAATTGGATGACCTTCTGTAATTAAAGGAGTAATTTCAACAGATCCACTTCCTCCTATGTCTACCAAATCAGCAAGCTTAATTGCTGTAGTTTTCCCTGCTTCATTACGATAGAGCAATTGTTTATGTATTTTATCAGCACTAAGCTCTGTAACAGTCTCGTATAGTTTTACCCGATCTTCTTTCCCGTAAAAATCTAGTATGTGAATTGTGTTGCGCCATTCTTCAGGTATTGTCGAAGATTCTGTCCTTAATGCAGAAGGATAATCAATAGTAACAACTCCTCCTTCTGAATAATACTTAAAGCCATATTCTGTTGGTTTTATGTTAGTAATTGTCTCATATATTTTCGTTATACTCAACATCCCTATTTGACCCTGCATATCCTCTGATAAAGTAAGAGTCGCTATTAAATTATTCTGATGAGGTTGAGATTCTATGTCACTAGATATAGAATATCTTGGTAAACCAATTTCTCTCTTTTCTAAATTTTCATTTGTATATTCTAAACTACGATTAACACGATTATAGTTTAAGAATGTAATTGTCTCGTTTTTAGCTAAAGTAAATGACCATTTTTTCTTATTCTCATCTATATAAGAAATCTCGTTTTTGTTGGGGTTATAAGATATCGATGTGAGTGTCTCTTCGGCAAGAAGAGGATAAGACGATATATTTCCTTTCTCATCTTTATACTTTAATGCTCCATTTTCTATAACTAGAGAAGTAACTGTTTCGTAGAAATCCATACCATCTATAACAGGTGAATCATCTCCTCTGTTAATTGAAATAGAACCAATAAGGTGATTATCATTTGTTACATAAGAACGCGCATAAGCATCATTGACAAATAAATGTGATAGTGATATATCTTTTTTCTCACCTTTCTCGTTGATATATGAAAACACTTTCTGTGTTTTATCATATTCGACCTCAGTGTTATGTTCTAATACATCAAAAATCTTATTGACTTTTAGTCTATTGCCAATACGGAATTCACCGATCTTAACAGACTTTATTTCCTCAACAGTATTGATAAAATCAATCTCGTCTTTAGTGAGAAAAGGAAACACACCATAGCCGTCATTTACAAGCTCAGAAGTACGTTCTACTGTCTTTGCGTCTATAAATACTGTATGACTACTTCCATCAACGAATTTAGCTGTTAATTCGTGTTTCTTAGTATCAAATGTAAGTGCTGTTGGATAACCAAAACATAGACACCCTTTGTCTTTGATACATTGCAATTGTCGAACTAAATATTCGACCTTACGCGTTAAATTATCCAAGAGTTCCATTATAGTTATAGCAGGTCTTTAAGATCTAATGAATAGCCAAAAATAAATTCATCGTTGATATACTGTTTATCCGCAAGAGTAAGTTCTTTGAATGTTGCTGTTTCTTTTGTCGTCATAAAACAACGTATATACACATTTACTTTCATAAAACAAAAACCTGTTGATAAAACTCTTTTCAACTCAGACGAAGCTTTAGGTTTAAGAATATAAGATTTCCCATCATCCTTAATTTCAAATTCGAGGTCTCTAAATTGTTGTGCGCCATGCGCAAATATTAGCGGATTTGAATCTGGATAAACAGTACTTAACATATAACTCCAATCGTTAAAGCCTGGACATATACCATTATTAATAAGTTTTAATTGAAAATCAGCACCACAACGTCCAGGACGTTTAAGATAATCTTTAATTAGAAAACCATTATTACTATATGCAGTATATAGCATAGCTTGATTAAATAGCTTTGTAGTAACATTAAATTCTATAGAATCTGCGAGCTTGTTGTTATCACAATCCAAATTTTCATAGTTAAAATATTTATAATTAGTATCAAGACATCTTCTATACGGCAATTTTTTTGCGAAAAAATATACAGTATAAGTTCTATCTTGTTTTTGAACAAAACAACCATCTCTTTCTATCTTGGACGTGGCGTCTATATCTATATCTCTAAAATAATCTACTATGTGCTGACGCTCTGATCTAATTAAGTTATTGTTTTTGCTTATAATGTTAGGATTTATATTGTTTGCAGTTATCACTGGTAATGTATGTAAATATATAACTTCATTGTAATCAATACGATTTTCTTCAAACTCAATTGTAAATTTAATGCAACCAGTTTGTGGTATCGCTTCATAGTTCTTCTTTTTAACAAACCATTTTGGTTGTTTTATTCTTTTTGACGTAATTGAGCTTAAATCCAGTGTATGTTTCTTTATAATCAATTCATTAGATTTAAATGTACGATCATCAAGCATATACGTTATTGTAGCGTTTATAGTGTTTTTTTCTATTAAAAACTTCCTATAATCTGCAATTTCAATTGTAAAAATAAAGCCATCGTAATATGTTTGTTTATCTCTAATAGAGACATTCTCTGAGGTGCCTTCTACAATTACTTCACCTTCTTTTACTCTTAGATCATTAAATAAACGCAATGTAAGATTTCTAATAATATTCTCTTTAGTTATATCAAGTGTATAGTCTACTTTGTCTTTTGGGTGGGTAACAAAAAGTTGTACCTGAATCTTGACAGTTTTGTCTGCGCAAATAGAATCGTTTTCACACGTATAACACGTCAATATTTGATATAGTTTAATATCTAATAATTTGTTTATAGAGATATTCTCATGGCACACTTTTCTAATTATAACCTTCTTCGCTTTTGTTTGAAGATATTGCATCTCATTCTGTATAAGTAACGGTGTTTTTTTTATGGCTTTTTTATAATCGAAGGTTATTGTTGCAGGCACATCTAGTTTCTGCAAATCATACATCGTAGGGAATTCCTCAAATGCAGTAGCAGGATCAACTAAATTCTTATCAGTAATAAATTGATCCCATAACTCTTTAGTACCTTCGACAAACACAGTATTTGTTCTCACACCTAAAGTTCCAAATAACTGCATGATTTTTTGATGCACGCTATTCTCAAAGTAAACATTATTAAATAGTTTTACATCGTTGGTATTATTGTTCGTTTTTCCTCTTCCGTATCCTAGAAAGCTGTTAAACAACGGATCGATTATAATCTCAAATGTGTCCTCTTCAATCCCCGTATAGTCAATTAAATCAACATCATAATTATGCTTAATAATAAAATCAAATTTCTCTGTTTCGTTATCTGTAAAAGTTAATTTACAAGGAATAGTACAATCTTTGAAATCCACTTCTTCAAATCTAAAATTGCCACCACTCCAGTGAGCGTTTTCTGGTTTAATGTAACATGACAGTGTATCATACTTTTGATCATAATACGGTAGAAATAACGCAGTTCCATCGTTATTTGAAGTCAATGCATGAAAAAATCTTACTTTGTTGTCAACGATTTCTAATACAATATGTTCAATTGGAACTAAGTCTGGATTGTCATTTGCTAGTTGTGATAACAATGGATACAATTTGTCTTTTACAATTAAGAAGTTATCGTCTTCTTTACTTAGAGCAAAATCTTTAGATCTATCAGTTGCTCGTAGATAATTTTGTGTATTATCTACTAAAACTAAATGTTTGATTTGAGTCTTATCATAACCTTCTGTTTCAAGAAAAGTGAATATATCACGCGTGAAGAGCTTGTATAAATTTTTGCTTGCATTCTCTAATTCAAAAGTAATTTCAATATCTTTTACAACGGGTTTAAATTTCACATCAACTAGATTAGACTTCTCTATCCAATCTACATCTTTATAATCACAGATAATTTTACATTGATATTGAAGATTATATGCCAAGTCTTCAATGTGCTTTATTGCTACTTGGAAATCTTCGTAACACACAGCTTGTATGGAAGCAAAATTCCATGCTTTTAATAGAGCATTGTATAATGCCAATGTTTTTGCACCATATTCTTGCCCTAGAAATTTCTGTAAATCTAGAGTCTTGTTTACGCTTCCAATAAAAGTCGTTTCTAGTTGATGTTTATTCGCCATTATACTGGTTCTATATGATTATCTTTTATACCTAGATTGACACCTTCTACTGGCTTGTAATTCTTTTGTGGTTCACAATCCCTGCAAATTTCGCAAATATCATCCAAAGCTAAAAGAGTCTTTTCAGCTTCTTTGATATAACCTGATTTGAGCGCAATCATTAGCGCATCTATATAGACATTGATTGTACTAGCATTCGACATACAATCTGGACAATCAGGGTAAATTTCATTGCATCCTTTAATTGTTTTAAGCTTCATGACTGCTTTTAATAAGCAGTTGTAGTAGGTAGAAAACTCGGTAAAAAAGCCTTCTACTCTATTACCTTTAACGTCTTCTAATTCGACAAAAAACAACCCTGCAAACATATTACCAAAGCCAATTTCCTTAGCAGTATAAGTCAGACTTATTCGTGCTGATTTGTTTAACGTATTAGACAAGTCTTTTTTCTCATAACTAGTGCTTCCTGTAGTATCCACAACACGCTTTCTGATTATCAATTTCGTGAAATAGTTTTCATTATCAGATGATGTCTGTGTTCTCGCTTGTAATACGAGTTTATTCTCATTATCTAAAAAAAGTTTACTTATCAGTATCATCTCTCTTAATTTTAATAAAGGGTGAGCCAGACACATATCCAACTCACCCTTCGCCAGTTATTCTGTGATGCCTACACAAAAGGAACTTTCACCAAAGGCTTCAGCAATGCAATTAGAGGATCTAAAGCTGCATTAGCCGCACCAGCACTTGCTTGTTTCAATGCGATTATAATACGCATACCATTCTTGGCATCATGCCAATTAACAGCACTCATGATATTGCAATCTAGTACAATCTGTGTATAGAAAGCATCGGGATCTGCTACAAGCTCAATACCGTTAATAGGTAAATCTGCTCCCATCTTATAAGGACTAGGATCCAATTGCCAGCCTGTAGACAAATATTCCAATTGGCGTACATCATAGCCACTACCCTGTTCACCAGTCATGGCAGACATACCATCATCTACTTTAGCCCAATTGCATACATGATTTTCTCTAATAAGAGAAGGCAAACACCAAATACTACGTCCTTTCTGATATAGAGCATTAAGAGGCGACGAACTTGCAATCTTTGGATACTCTTTTAGTTCAATTACAAGATCTAAGAACTTTGTCGGAGCAGCAGGATTAGCTGCATTAGCATTTGTCTTTACAAAAGCTTTTGCTTTATCAACTCTTTCTTGTACATTAGTGCCAGCTGCAATATCTGCATCAGTTGCACCACGTTCTACAAGTTTCACATCAAAGAGTGCATCTCTATCAATCACTAGAGCCTCAAATAATCCTACAGCAAGTTTATTCGGGTCAGAAATATTACATGTAGTACAGCTATTGCAACATTCACCAAGAGCTTGATAAGTCTTAGTAAATGTGTTATAACCTTGCATATTCATGATCTGTGTAGATCTGAATTCTAGTTTTAGCACGTATTCTTTCCCACACAAGAACTCAAAATCTGTAAACTTAATTTTCTGCTTGGTTGCTTTCTTATACGGCAATTTTGTGATGCTTTCGATTTCTGTAAGCTCCAAATAAGGATCGCCTAAGAATTTCAGTTTTCCTCTACCGTCTGCGTAAGCAATATAACAGTAGTGTGTAGCGTCAAATGTGTCTAGCTTAACTGATAGATTTGTACTTCTATCAAACACTGCGAAAGTCTCTTTAGTTTTCGCAGCAAGATCATCCAGAGTTTTACCTGCTTCATTGAGAAAATCAACGACAGCTCCTCTGGTAACTATCATTTGGAAAGGTAAATTATTTCTGTACATTACTAATTATTTAATTGGTTCAAATTTAGCTTTGTCATCTTAAACGGATCTTGTATTTGAAGCTGTCCGCTTGCCAGCATTACTGCTATATCTACTATTTCTCTATGTGTATGTGGAGATAGTTCACAGTCTTGTTTTCCTGTCAATAAAGACTTCGGGTCACTATTCAATTGGTATCCTTTCCCATCTTCAACGCCTTGTGCAAAATGTATATATGCAGGTTGTCTAATATATGTTAAATAAAAATCTTCCAAATCAGCTCCTTCTTCTTCTTTTGGATCAGGTAATTCAAGCTCTAAAAGATCTTTTATGAACATACCATTTATTTCTCTCCATACAACACTAGATCTATCAAAAGGACTTATATGATTACTATCATCGTGTTGCTTTATTTTGATTACACAAGGTACATTTTCACAACTTCTTGTTTTTCCGTAAACTAATGCTCTTATAAAGAACATATAATTTTCTGGCAATTTATAATACTTACAATGATAACCGATTCTTTCTATCACTGCATTCTGATAAGGCTTAATAAGTTCTTCGTTTACAAGCATCTTAATATCATCAGTGTTCCGCTGTGATTTCTCAAAGCCTAAATGAAATGACAATCGAGGTTCTGCTACCATCTTGATAAACAATTCCTGTGCTTCATTAAGAAGCCAGTCAACTTCGGGAATCAGAAAGTTTCTATACTGCTGACTGTCTATCTTATTCAACTTCATTTTGAAGTCGTAGTGCATCTCCTCGATTGTCATTCTCTGCTAATTTAACTGTGACATAATTCTCAGTTTAAGCTCTTGGTTCTCTACATCTTTGAAGTACTTAATCACATCTTCAATATCAGAACCAAGCATTGCATCAAAGTAATAATACTTTGCACCTTTCTTCTGAAGCACATTCTTTTGCAAAGCCTCGACAATCAAAGCTCGTAAAGCTACATCTTCTTTATCCTTTTCTAAGAGAGACAAAAGATTTTGTGCTTCTTTCTCCAAAAGATTGTCCATCTCAACATCTATAAAATCATCCGACTTACCTTTCAAATTCTTACCCTTAAGAATAAGAATGAGCTGGATTTTACGCTCTTTACTGAGCTGAGCAACCTCCATGAAAGCTTTATTCTTCATAGCAATTTTGCTCGCTTTTGCCTCAACTTCTTCTGCTTCATCTATAATTACAAAGAGTGCTCGCGGATATAAACCCTCATCAAACTCTCTAATAGAATTAGCTACAAAGGGAGATGCTTTCAGTATCTTAACACGAATATAATCCAACGGATTATCTGTATCGAAAAAAACAGGATAATTAGGAAGCTTTACAGAAGCGATTTCTGAGTCCCAAAATGGGTGTGCCTCGCTTTGGCTAAAGAATGGGGTCAAGTCATACTTGACTCCCATTTCTTTTAGTTTCTCTATGTCCTTATCAGTAAGCCCTGTGCAATACAGATTAGTAGAAGCATCTACTAAGGCACGTATTACTTTAGGTCTTGAGAAATCTTCTTTCCCTTTTTTCTGATGCCAACGTTCTTTTTCGATTGGTCTTACTTCAACAATCATAAGAGTTCTTTTTAGTTTCTAGCAAGGATCAATTCACCGCACTTTGTTACATCGGTAATTTGAAGACCCAAATTGCTAACAGTTACCATTTCATAAGCATCCTTGGATGTTGCTGTATTCGAGCCTTGAGCGGGTCCGAGATGCCCCCAAAGACCATCAATATAGCTAAATGCATCACCATCCTTTTTCTTTACAATCTGAATGTTAGACGAAGCTCCTTCTCCAGAGAAATCCAAGAAAGTCATACGCTGAGATTCGAGAGGATAACCCGTGATAGGATCTATCTCAAAGTTCAGATCGCGAGCATCATACAGAGGCTGATGTACAACAGTCAAACTAGAACCGTTTGCCATATCATATTGTACATACTGCATACCTGCCGAGAATGCGTTACTATGATAAGGACTTGATACTTTTCTCTGGAATTGTTCAATGTTACGAACAAATCCAGACTTCTGTGTCCAATCTTGAACAGCTCTGTGGAAGTTCAACATACCATATTCACCCGTATATGCTACAATTTTTCTACCCTGACCTGGCTTGGTTCTACCATAATAAATATCCATAAGATATTCTTCGATAAACTTAGCCGTTAAATGATTATAATATGCAATATTACTATCTTCTAACTGCTCTTGAATACCAGGGAACAGTCGTACATTGTTTCCTGTACTACCTACCAGAGACTTAGCATCACGACCATACCAAAGAACGATTTCTTTTTCTCTTGCCCACTGTTGCCAGAACTCTACCTCTGCATATCTAATCCACGTCTGATGAGCTTTTCCGTTGCTATCAATAACTGCAATAGCAAGAATTTCAGTAGAAGCATAGTCAGTAATATTATAAGTTTTACGCCATTTCCCCATGTGATTTCTTAGCGAAATAGGCATACTAAACTGTGTAGAACCAGCCTGCTCTGCAGCTTCTTCGTATGCAGAAGCGAGCTTTGCCCATTGAGAACCGTAGTTTAAATACTTCGCAGGAATAAACAGATTATCATCATCAGTAACAATCTGCATGTTATAAACCCAGCCGTCACCGTGACGAATAGGACCATCCATTACACGCGCTTGATAACGCTTATCAGATGTTCCAGGAAACAAAATATCACCAGGAAGAAACCAGTTCTCGTCCAACTTCAACTTAAATGGTCTACGATACTTTCCTGCTTGATTACCTGCTTCAAGATTCTCAAGCACAATCAAAGGACGTGTATTAGCTCCTTTCAAATTCCATTCCCATTCGGTAGTGCCAATGGTCTTGGTCATATTTGGATTACCATGTGCCATTGACATAAGCGGGTTATCAGAATAAATATTCCGTGCAGAGAATAAAGTGCCCATAGTGTCCAAAAGCATTTCGGGTCTTGCTATCAAAGCGTCTCCCAAATGCTTCTGTGCAGTGTAATTGGCATTCCACTGCATCTGCTTAGTAATAAATCTACTTCCTGTTGTTGCCATTATTGTCTATTTGTTTGTATTATAAGTAGTCTGCTAATGTTTTCTTAGTATTATTTTGAGTTGTTACTCTTCGTACATTATTACGCATATCAGCTGTTATATCAGATTTTAACTGCTTTGCTATTGCAGACATATCTAAGTTTGATTTAACTAGCTTTGCTAACAATACAGCTTTTTTAGGATCTAAAAGAAGTTTGTTAATGTCTCTAATAAACGGCGTTACAACAGCGCCATTCTCCTGTTGAATATTTCTTTCGGTAAGATAAGTAGGCAGTGACATTTTGTCTTGATGAGAGAGCTTAACTCCATCAATAACAGGGTTTAGGTTAATCAATTCTGCAAACTCTACTTTTCTTTTTCTTCTATCTTCTCTTTCTGCTAAAGCTTGCTCACGTTGGCGCTGAGCCATTTGCTCTTGTCTTTGTGCTTCCTGCTTTTCCCAACGCTTAAAATGAGATAATGCTACAGCACGTAATTTGCCAGAATCTTTGAAAAACTCAATTTGAGAGTCTATATATTCTTGATCGTACCCATCTGCTAAAAGTTGTGTTTGAATTACAAGTTCTTGGTTAGCTTCATCATTAAGATCAAGATTTGCTGAAAGTACACGAGGTTTTTCACTCATAATAGTATTCAAAAATACATGAGGATCCCCACCGTTTACTACATACTTAATTAAGTTTTGTACAATATCTGGTGTACCTGCCACAACTTCTTGCACACGATTTTCTACTGCATTATGTATAATTTCTTCAATTGAATCTATAGCATCTTCTTCAGTTTGAGGCATATCGTTGTCATCAATTGACATGATACCTTTTTCTTTGAAAAGATTTAACGCAGATAATATAGGAGATGTTTTAGTATTAGGTCTCGCTTTTTTAGTTTTATCCTCATCGGTATCTTCTGCAGAATTCTCAGTAGGCTCATCATCAAGAAAATCTACATCTATATCACTATCATCGTCATCATCCTCAAACAAAGGATCTACTTTTCTATCCTTTTTCTTAGGAGGTTTAGGTTCAGTGTTTTGAGAATTACTTTGGTCATTATCGTCCTCATCATCCAGATCTTGTGTATCAGGATCTTCAGGAAGCGCAGACGACAACTCGTTGAAAAAATCATCAACGTTGTCATTCCAAAAATTCTTGTTATTCTCTTCTGTTTTCATCTCACACAAAAATACAGTTTAATTTATGAAAATGTTATACTCAAATCTGTAATTTGAGTTATTTACGTCAATAGGATTTATTGCTCTTTCTTATTTCTCTCGTTTTGCAATTTCTGCTTTTGCAAAGCTAATTTTTCTTTTTCTATTGCTATCTTTTTTGCCTCAACTTGCTTTTGATTTTCAAACTTTTCTCTATCAAGTTGATTTTTAGCTTGCACTTGCTCAACTTTCAAATTATGATCAGCTGCTTTAGCTAACTCCATAAAATCATTTGTGCCGTCATTATCTTTATCTAAATCGGGATTAAATGAAGCTCCCGTTAAAGATGCTTTAATAATTTCCGTTTGACGCCTTTCAGCTTCTTTAACTCGGATGGTCTCAAGTTCCATTTGATGGCGTTCTCGCTCAAATTCTCTCTTCTTCTCTTCTTCTTGTGCAAGAGCTTGCTGTTCCTGTTCTTGCATTTTTTTAACTTCCTCTAGTTTTTGCTTCTGTCTTACTTTAAGAACTTCTTCTGCTTCTACAATAGTTTGTTGCCTCAATACAGAAATAACATCTGCTAACTCAATTTGCTGCGATTGTAGCGCAGTTTGTGCTAACTGTTGTATCTGTTGTTTAGTTTCTTCAAGCTTATAAGAATCAGTAACAAAAATGCCATAAGTACTATTGTCCAATAACTCGTCATCCATTTCGATAATCTTTTGTGTAAGATCATCTGTAACATAAACCAGTTTTTCTTGATGATAAGTAGAATATGCAATCTTTGCTTGTTCTAACAATGCTTCTATAACAGCTTTACGCGCTTGAGTATGTTGAGAGAAGTAGGGTTCTAGAGTATTAGACGATTGTTGTAACGATTGTTGATAATTTGTACTTGTCTCTCTATTTCCTACTTCTCCTGTTATCTTCTCGTTGATTCCAACTGCAACTCCTGCCTGTTGACGTATATAGTCAGCTAACTGTATATAACGAGATATATCTGACGCTAGAGATAAGTCTATTGTCTTTGCAAGAGTATTTACATCATTATATCCAGAACCTTCTTCATTTGGGTCAATCCACATAATAGATGTAGACTCGAAGAAATACTGCCATTTTTTAATATCAATCCCTGAAGATTTAGGTATGGCATTTATATTCATTAGAATCTTTTTACCTTTATCTGAGGCAAGCATAAGTTCTAGACGATACATCACAATATTATAGTAATATTGATATGTTTTCAATCTATCCATAATAGAGACAGGTTCAGAGTTCATGTTATCACACACAACTCCGTAATAAGGTAGCTTGCAATAAAAAAGGTTGTCTATATCTTTAAATTGTCCTGGTACAGGTTGCATCTTCACATAAATATCTGTACCTATTTTCCAACCTTCATAAACTTCTGGTATCCACTGTGATTCTAAGTTTATATCACCCGCGTCCTCATTTAGTTTGTAACTTTCATCTACAATAGTTTCTAAGATCTCGCCTTCTTCATTTGAATATGTGAGAAATTGAATTTTTCGCAAACCTTTCCAAGTACAATGTAATACTCGCACTGTATTTAGATCGCGTTCAGTTATATCGTCATCAAACTCAAAGAACTCGTCTATAGCTTCTTGTGTACCTGTTGCAAATTGTTTGTCATAAATTTTATCAATATCGCTGTCTGTAAGATATTCCCCAAACTTATTGACTACTTCTGATGGTGACATCATGTACTCACAAGTAGCCCATTCCCCGTCTTCTATCTTATCACTATTTGCAGACATACTACATCTAAAATGTAACGGATTAACTACTTCTATGTTAGGTTCTTTATTCCAAATTTCAATAAGATAAATTTCACGTGCCGATAAACAATAGTGTTTGAATCCTTGTGAAAATTTTGCTTTTAACTCACAGCGTTCCGCTAAATATGCTAGCAATTGATTTGCCAAAACTTCCGCAGGATCTTGATGTTCTCTTTCCATGTAACGCATAACTTCTGGCGGAGTCATTGCGTGTTCTTGTTCTTCTTGTTGAGGTTGCTGTATTTGTCCTGCTGGTGCTTGTTGCTGTTGAGGTTGAGCCTGCAACATTTGTTGCGGAGCTTGTTCTTGTGGCGTTTGAACTGGTTGTTCTTGATTGATAGATGCAAGAACTTGTTCTATAACATAGTCTCTAATAAGTGAAAATTTCTTTTGCTCTTTTCTTGTTGTTGCTTCTGCATTAACAGCAAAAGCTTTCCAAGAAAAAGGCAACCTTAACTCCATACCTAATAGTGCTTTCACCTTTTCTGAAACTATATCTCTATTAACCATTTGAGCTGGCAACTCTCCCGCTTCTGCACCAAAAGGTCTGCATACATACGCAAAATCTTCAAGATTGATTTTATTGTTAAACAGAGCATAGTTAACTTTCATCCTCTGTTGATCTGTAATTTGATAATCAAGAGAAGCGAGAAAAGGATCTGTTGTATTATGATGATCTAAACGATCTATATGTTCTCTGTACCATTGCTTATGATTGGCTTCTTTCTGCGCCATAGTAAGTCTAGGTCTTGATAATAAATCTTTTGCCATTATTCTAGAAAATTGTTGTTTTTTGATACATGGTATTCATCATCTCAAGTAATTCCTTACCGTTTGTTTTAGCAGGCGTTTCAAATTGAACGTCATCTGACATAGATTCTTGTACTTGAAACATACACATAATAAGTGCCGAAATCAAGTCAAAGTTATCTTTTCTATTATAACTAATCAATTCTTCTAATAGTCTTCTAGAATATATTCTATCTAGAACTCTTATCGGATCTCCGTTTTCATCATAGTCTACAACATCTATAAGCCAATCTTGTATATACTTTTCTCCTTGACTTCTAAGACTTGCATTCATGTGACAACCATAAACACGCGCTACTGTAGAACCTTTAATAGCTTTTGAAATAACTCTATCTGGTTGTGCCGCTAATAAATTTAAGCGTTTAATTCTACGAAAATAGTTTTTTGTCCCAACAACTTCATTTTCATACATAATGGTTGTGTTGTAGAAATCCGCAAAATATTCTGCTATAGCATCTGCATATTCCGAAGTATCTCCTCTTCCGATATATTCTGCCACTATGTTAGAATGTGTATAAGATTGTCTTGTAGGAGATTTATAAACTATGATTGCAGACAATGATGTTCCTGTGTCTTGTCTTACAGGGTCATATCCTATCTTATAAGTTCCACGCGGGGCTCCTTCTTCAGGATACTCATAAATCACAGGACATCCAAGCAGATTTTTAGGCAATGTTTTATAACTTGTTATTGGAACCGCTTTACCTGTTAAAATTGGTGTTGCAGTGACTATTTTTCCTTCTCTTTTGAATTGTACTGGAATACCTTTTTTTTCTTGCCACTCATTGTCAATCACCTTGGTAAGTTGTGCTTGTAATTCTGCAATTGGAAATAATGAAGCATTATTAGTAGCAAAAGCCTCTTCACCATTTAACGGCTCTTCTTGGATTTTATTCTGAATTTCAACAGTGGAAGCTCCGTCTTGTTTTCTCTTTTCACGTGCTTTAAGAATTGCTTCTTTAGCACCTTCTACATCTGAATTCCCTTGCCTATCATAATATCCCTCTAGATTCCAATTAGCAGGGTGAAAGAAGCTTCTAAGAGATTCTTTCATATCAGGATTCCAAATATTGTAGAACGGCAGTAAATCGAAGGCCTTGGGACGAGTATACATATCTGCAAAATCCACCGATCCAGATTCCATATCTCCTGAAGTTCCAAACAGTGTTATTAAGCCTGTTTTTAATGCTCCTGCTTTAACACAGTTTTCTGAAGATGCGTATAACTTTTTCAATAGCCCTGGTGTACCAAATTTTCCACATTCTTCTATGAAAATGTCTACAGCATCTTTACCACGATTTGGATCTGGGTTGTTGTTACAAGTAATGGCAGAAATTTCCGATTTGAAACCCTTCTCGATTTTAACACCATCTTTGTATGTTATATAAGAAGCTTTAATATGCTTGAATGTATTAACTACATCCGAAGGCATTGTCCAAGCTGTATTATCATTTACGAAAGTAATCATCTCCAACGCCATTGAGAAAACACCTTTTGGATAAAGATATTTTTTATCAAAAGCATTGAATATTGTTAGAGAGTTAGGTTTAGTAAAGAAATTATTTACGGATATTGCAGCATTCTTATATGAATAACCTTTACGACGTGATTTACCTACTAAAAGATTTAACCCACCCTTTAATGCTTCTGGTGGTAACTTCACTTCTAGCCTCAAGTTGTTATAGATTTCGAGCATCTTTTTTTGAAGCTCTGTCTCTGTCAAATTCTCAAATTCTTCTGGAACTCCACCACGATAATAACCATCTAAAGTCCCGTAACGAGCTATTTCCCGTACCCAAAAATAATTATAGTCCCCATCCCAAAAATCAGGGAAAGAGACTTCTTTAACCACAACACGAGCATTTGGATCTGCTACTCTAGCAATCTGTGAAAAATTGAGGTAAAAATAGTGATCACCTGTTATCTTAGCACCACCGACTGAGTAACCTTGAATACATCTTCTACGCTGTTCTTTCCAGTAATCAAACCAACCAGAAGACATCTCGGGATCTGCACAATAATATCCCTTCTTTCTGAAATGATTGGCTTCTTCTTGAAAACACGATGTGTTTATCCAGATGCCATCATCATTCCGAATACTTCCTAATAAACCATCTGTGTACTCATTTTCAATCATCTAAGCTCTCTGGATTTGCAAATGGTGAAATCTTCTTTTGAGCTCGAATTTGTAACTCCTCTTGTACCTCTTCTTGAACTATTTTCTCGACACCTTTTAACTCAGTAATCACTTTTTTAGTATCTGCAACAGCTGCTGTTAGATCTTTTGGCTTAAACATAGGTAGTAATGTTTTTGGATTAACTGCTTCAGGATCTAGATTATTAAGATAATTTTCAATCTTCTTTACGAGTTTCAAATTCGCTTGGTAATATGTATATGAAGCCGAAGCTTCTGTATTAAATTTGTTATACAATGCTATTGCTTGTAAAACTAAATCGTCAGGAGTATACCCTTTTTCTCCGAATACTTGATCTATAATTCTTGCACTTCTTACATTCTCTTCATATTGTCTGAAAAAGTTCGTTTTTGCTACAGAACAAAAGAACTCTATATATGCAAATTCTTTTAGAGCAAACTCTTTGTCTTCTGACTTATCTCTTTCCCATATATCAGAAAAAGGATGTACCAACAACGTCTCCGCTGTTGGTACAACTTTCTGATTTACAACATGGAATAGTATAGCCATTACACTGTTATTCCGTGATGATACAGCGTATAGATTGCTGCATAAAGACCTTCCACAAAATCTTCCAAGAATGATTTGTCCCATAATTTTTCATAGTCTTTTTCATTATCCATGAAAGCAACCTCAACTAAGACAGCAGGACATACAACTCTTGACAAGATATAAAAATTAGCTTCTTTATCTGAATCACCATCAGATAAATCTTCTCTTAATTTATGATTTGGTACTGCCTTTATAGCTTCTTTAATAAATTCATTACAAATCAAATCAGAAGTAGTTACTCCTTGAGTTGTAAAGAATTCCATTCCTGAGCCACCCCCAGCATTAGCGTGTACAGAAAGTAGCATACCGTTAGGCACATCACGAATGATCTTGTTAACACGTTCAACTCTTTCTTCAAGAGAAACATCACGAGACTCTTCTGATACTCTGTAGTACGGAATTTGTGCCCTATCTAATTTCTCTGCAAGATGGTTAACTACCCATCTGTTAAACATACCTTCATACAGAACGCCATGTTTCCAATTTGGAGAACGCTTTCCAGCTGTTTGATATTCTCCACCAATAACCCCACCATGACCATTGTCAAGAATGGGAATAAAACGTTTTTCTCTGTCCATTATTTCGACACAACTGCATCAATAGTTAATAACTCTTCAGAACCGTCTTGAAATTCCACTTTTACATACTTCTTGGTCTCGTATGCATTATTTCCCTCTGCGACTAGATGTTGTGGAACTTCTCCAGCTCGCATAGTGACTTTAACAGCTCCGCCAGCAATATCATAAGATGGGTTAATACATCCACAAGACGCTGACACGTTAACAATTTTACTCACATCTTCCTGCTTAGTGAGTTCAAAAGACACTTCTACAGTATCTTTTTCTTTACAACTAACTGTTTTAGTTACCTCTTTGAAAAGACTCATTTTTGCAACTAACTTTTATTGTTTTTTGATTGACAATTTCATTATTCAAAAGTATTGACAGCAACACATAATCACAATCAATAGGATCTTCTTTTTGTGCTATCTGCCAAAAGTTACCTCCTATTCTTACAAGTCTTCCTGCGACAAAAGCTGCCCACTTTTTAGAGCTCATAAACGGAGGATAACAAGGTTTATCACAAGATTTAGAAGCCATCTGCAATGCTGTTGTTGCACAGCCACACATCTTACAAGAACCTGTTTTGTAACACACTTGATCCATAACCGATATTCTGAAGTCTATCTGTGCTAGAATATGAGGTCGTATAAGCTTTTTATACTTGGAATAATATAGCTTGTAACGAATATGACCTGTTATAAATGCATAAATGTTTTTAAGCGTTGGCTTCGCTTTCTTTATCGGCTTCTGCTTCTGTGTTTCTGACATGTTTCTCTAATATTTCTAAGTTTCTCTTAGCAGCTTCAAAATTAGTCCCTTTTTCAATAGAGACTGCTATTTTCTTGATAAGATGCTTTGCCCTACCTAAACAGATTGAGAACACTGCAAAATGCATAAATCTAAATCTCGGCAATACAGGTAATTCTGAATCAAGTATCATCTCTTCAAATCTCCTGTAAGGCGCTTCTACAATCTCCTGAATTTGATCTAGCGTATATTGTTTACGCATCTCTTCTGGTAAGGTTTTGTAGAACTCGTTAATGACTTGTCTCGATGTCTGTACCATTTTCTTCTTCTAAGGCTGAAATTTCCAGCTTAAACTGATACCCTTGTATTTCAGGTTCAGGATATAGATATTCGGGAATATATGCCACCTCTCGCTTCTCTATAAAGCCTTTTTTCTTTAAGGACGAAATATAGTTTGATAACCCTTGTGGACTGAGCTTTAGTTTAGCACAGATTGTCGTCTTGTACTCTGTAGTAAAAGCTTGCTCAGGGTTTTCCATAAGCAGTGCTAAAACTTCAATTTCCATCTTTGTTAGCTTCTCTGGTAGCAAAGGAGATATAATCTCTAAATGCTTTCTCATGTACTCTTTGCGAGGTACTTTTAAGCTCTTCTGTAGAATTCGCATCGTTCAAAATTTTCACAAATATACATATCAGAATTGAAACACAGAAATTTTCTTGTTAGAAAAATTTGATAAATGATTTGGTGATCTGAAATTTTCTTTCTAACATACGCGCTCACGCGCGCGGATATTTACTATAATATATATATATTACAATATATACTGTATAATACTATAGTGTATTATAAAGAATTTT
>ERZ773050.74-NODE-74-length-62262-cov-8.771987_pt1 | contig 62262 bp, 93 predicted proteins | sample MGYA00580632_ERZ773050 | MGnify/ENA primary metagenome ERZ773050 (study PRJEB29015, sample SAMEA2738123) | human oral metagenome | biome: human oral; feature: human-associated habitat; material: saliva | place: China | collected 2166 ... | reverse complement strand
AACGGGCTGATACATTGTTCAGATTTAAGTAAAAACACGCTTAAAACCGTTCTCCCACACCTAACCCTCTTCTACATATTCTTGATATATGAGATGACGAAATAGAAGAGAGGTAAAACAGACATGCCATTCAAAAAGAAGCCAGCAGATACAAAAGAGTTGCTACAAAAATTAAGAGACTCTAATAAATGGAAAATGTACTACCAAAAACTAATCTTAGAAAGCAAAATGAAGAACGGTGGTTTTAAGACTCCTGAAGAGGCAAAAAAGCATATTGATAAATTAGTCTTAATGAAGTTTGACAGAAAAGACCCGTTTGCAGCCTTTGACGAGTTTTGGGAAAATCAGAAGAGGAAATAAATTATGGTTATTAGAGTAATTGCTTTAATTATATTCTTGTCTTTCTGGACACTTTTAGAACAACTTGTCAAGATACTTCAAAGCGATAATAAGAAACGACCTGCTAGAATGCAGAATAAGGATGCCATTCCTAAGGAAACGTTCTTTGAAGAAACAAAGGCTCTACATAAATATGCTTTTTCCAGAACACTGTGGCCTGAATTAAAATTAAATAAAAAGTTGTATATTGGTTTGTATATTCTTTTTATGCTACTAACACCCATTTTTGGTGATATTAAGGCATTGCTTGTGGCGGTTGTATTAAGTATTGCATGGAGTATTCTTTTACGTGTTTTATTAAAGCAAAAGCGAGATAATGAATTAAACATTATTAATAAGTTCTTGCAGTTTAAGAAGAAATATATGGGTTTAATTGACCCAACTGTCACAATCAGAAATTACCAGTCAGAGTTCCAGATTAAATGGGATGATACCAATGAATATCCAGAAAGTATAAAATGGTTCATTTCGCCAAGTTTTGAGAAGAAGAACAAAATCCAGTTTATGCAGTCATTGAGTGAGAACCTTGGTAAAGGTAAGTTCTTTTACGCACCTGACGAGGACTGGGAAGATGATATGCAGATTACAACAACCCGTAAGTCCTTCGATAATCCTAAGTTAAATGAATTTATTGAAAACTGTATGCTCTTAAAGTCAAAGTGGATTGGTAAGGTATATCCTCAAACAGGTACCTATACTTATGAATATGAATTTACAATAGACGGTTATGATAGTGGTGGCTATCCGAATAAGATTACATTAAAACTACCTATCGGTGTAGATAATTCAAATGAGATGGCTCTATTAAGTGCTTTTTCTAAAGAATTAGGAGCCGGCCGTCAGTGGGAGTTAAATCCGTCAAACGGTTGGGATTTTATTAATCATAATCTACACTTAATCTTGCTTGACCCATTGCCAACAAAAGCACCATGGAGCAACGAGTATATTTTTAATCAAAATATCTCACCTTACTACTTCCCTTTAGGACTATCATCTAAGGGCGGAGTGGTAATTAAAAACCCAGAAACAGGAAAAGAAGAACGAGTTATCGGCTATGACCCTGTAGGCGAACAATGGAAACTCATGGGTAAACTCGGTATTAGAGAAACAGACATACAGCCTCCAAGTATGCTAAACGCCCCACAGGTTATCGGTGCAGGTAAGACAGGTGGTGGTAAATCTGTATTACTTAGAAATATTGAAAACGGCTGTCTATTGAGACCAGAAAATTGGCTATTAATGATTGTTGACTTAAAACGTGTAGAAGGTAGTAAGTTCTTAAAATTCGGTGTACCTGTTGGTACAACCTATGAGGATGCGGCCTCTATCTTAACTTATGCACAGAAGATAATGATGGATAGGTATGAAGAAATGGTCCAAAGAGATGTTGTAAACTATATGGACATACCTGAATCAGAGCGAACACAGGCAATCATGGTAATTGTAGACGAGGCGGGTGAGTTGTTGTCTCCTATCAAAGCAGGTAAAGAAGATGAACAAGGGCAAATGAACGCCCAATATCAAGCACAGTGCACCCAAGCGATTGAAAGTATTTATCGTCTAGGACGTGCCGCAATGGTACACGTACAAGTATGGAGCCAGCGTGTCGCTTTAGACCAAGGTATCACTATGGCTATGAGAAATAACGCAAGTGCTAGAATGTGTGCAGGACCACTAGACCCAACATTATCAACAATGGTATTCAACACCGGACTTGGAACCCTAGTGCCCAGAAGTCCGCGAGGTCGCATAGGCCTTTCATTGAATGATGAGGAATTCATTGCCCAAGGTTTCTTCGCAGATGACTATTTTTTGAGAGATTATCTTGAAGAAAAATATGGTAAAGGCAATATTAATGTTTACAATAACCAGTCGATGGTGAAACTTGACGAGGTCATTCACTCAAAGAGTGATAATATTATCGAAGAGATGTCGGAAGACGAGTATGAAGAATTGCTAAGTCTTGCCAATGCAAAGTAAAAGAGTAGGTACATCAGCCTACTCTTATTTTTGTTGTTAAGTTGTTTGTACAAAACTGTGTCATCTGTATTACTTGCGTGGTAGATGAACAGTAGTAGGCATTCCTCAATGATATTAAGTCCACATGATAAAGTACTTATTTAAGTCAGTGAAGTGTCAGGAAACACCTATTACCGTTGTGGTAAAACGTTTAGGACATATACCTCTTATCATACAAATACAGAGCAATCCAAGGCAGGTTACTCTTTTTAAATACAAACATACTCTCGGGTAAATAGAACGTTCGGTAACGCCTAATCCGAAAAAGGGAAAGCCTATTTGCTTTCCTTCTTCTTTAATACATAGATACTTACACCTGACATGATACTGCCGAATAGCGTTGCTACGTATGCTAAGATACTATCACCAGTTGGTGGTGTACCACCTTCTTGTACAACGCTAGACTTAGTGTCGTTCACAGGTAAGTCTGGTTTGCTTTCCTCTGCAGGAGCATTTGGTTTGTTGTCTTCTGTTGGGTTGTTAGGCACCTCTGGCTCTGGTGTAGGATTTACAGGTGTCTCCTCAGCAGGGTTGCCAGGATTTACTGGGTGATTTGGTGCTTCTTCACCCGGAACATTTGGTTCTGGTGTAGGTGTTGGAGCCACAGGTGTATTATCTTCAACTGGATGCTCAGGTTCTGGTGTAGGATTTGGTGTTGGTGTAGGACTAACAGGTGTTTCACCATCTGTTGGGTTAGCAGGTGTTGTATCTTCATCATTGCCACCATTTACGTTACCAGAATTATCTCCAGGCACTTCAGGTTCTGGTGTAGGATTTGGTACAGCAGGTGTTTCTTCTGCTGGATTAGTTGGTGTTTCTGGTTGAGTTGGTGTTGGGTCAGTTGGTGTTACTGGTTGCTCTGGTTCAGGTGTAGGAGTAGGAGCAGGAGTAGTAACCCTCTTATACACATGAACCGTATCACCATTTGCCTCAGTACGTGTTGTAACATATTCGTAACCATCAAATGTTTCTTTCTCATGTACACCATATTCTTTATTCTTTAATGTAGTGCCATCTTCTGTCACGTATTGTGTATAGTCAATACCTACATGTAACAATCTCTCTTTATGGTCTACTGAACCGCCTTCAATAAAGGTAGCCATACCCCAATCACGAATAAAGAATGCATCCTTTTGAATTGACGAAGTACTAAATAAATCCTTTAAATCGTTATAAATCACATCAGCATCATAATCTAAGTATCTACTGCCTAAATCATCACCAATTGTGAGGTTGAATGTGCCAATTTTATTGCCGATTTCTCCCTGTGTAACTTCTACAATTTCGCCTTGCTTTAAATTTTCATCAATTTCGGCAATCGTATCGTAAGGAATTTCCTCATTGACAGTAGCAGTTATTTGCCAATAACCGGTTGCTCCTGAAGTAGCCATATCACCTAGACCCATAATGTCATGGGTAAAACGTGAATCCACTTCTTCAATCGGATAATCAAACACGTATCTATTAGGGTATGCAGTCTTATCAAAACGTTCCCCACCATCATAATCAACTGGTAAAGTAACGTTATGTTCTGTAAACTCTGTACCATCATCTGTTACAAATGTTACCTGTTTTGCAAACATAAACTTGCCCATAGAATAATCTGGTCCATAAGGTTCAGCAGTTGATAAATCAAAAACTTCTAAATCTTGCCAATTTTTGATGTGTACTGTTTCTCCTGCATGGTCTCCATCATCTAATACAAAGTCATAGTTTTTATCTAACTTGGTCTTTGTTGAACGACTTTCAAACACAGAAGTAAAGTTGTTTCTACCTGGGAACATATAATTACTATGGCTCACGTTGTTTGTAAGTCCTAAACTTGTTCTTGCACCGTTTGTTGGCTGTGTTGCTAAGAACTCTGTAAGTTTTTGGCTCTCTTCTGGCGTTAAATCTGCTTGTGCGTAAGTCTTTAATGCACTGCCACATAATAATACAGATGACATCAACAACGATACGCCGACAGACGCCTTTTTAATCATATTTTTCTTTTTCATTAATGACCTCTTTCCTTTTAAAGTACATAATATATCATTTCTTGAATAATGGCAAGAAAAAGATTACTACACTATATAGTAACCTTTATTCGTTAAAGTAACCCTCTCATAGGACCAATATTAATTGCATAATATTTGCCATCTTTACCTTTAACAATATTTAAATCCATACCTTCAATGATACTGTCGTCTTCTAAAATGTATTCAATATCATTTACACTAAAATCTGTTACATACTCAATATCGTCTGGTGTATCATATCCCCCACTGTGCTCTTCCACATGCCCGTAATCACAGTCTTCACCGTTATCGAGTTTATCCACAATAGCATCTTCTATTTTATCGAAATAATGATTATATAACTGTTTATCTAAATCTTTCTTAGAATCTGCAACAAAAACTTTATCATCATGATAAGCAATATTAAAGCATGCGTATTGAAAATTCTCCTCGGAATCACCACACGCAGTATATATTTCACATACACCCATCTCTCTAATATCTTCTTTGTCATCATCTGGAATGTTTACATGAGACAAAAAATTCTCTGCTTTTACAAGTTTTTCATTGTAACTGTCCACCTGTTGCTGGAATTGTTCGTCAGTCATGCCGTCTAATTGATGTAGTACATGATTACAGTTGCCGTTTCCTGGCACCTTAGCAGTACACCATGTTAGTTCGCCTTTATTGTTCAATGCTTTTACTTTTGGCATAAGTTATATCCTCTCTTTCAATAAATATATCATAAAATCTTGCATTTTTCAATAGTATGATAGACAGGTTAGAAAGTTTCTTATAACCCGTCAGTCAGGGCGGGTTTTATTGTTGTATAATATAAGTACATTCAGTCAAAACTGATATAATATTCAGATACCAGTAGAAAGGATGAGTATGGTTCATTTGATTAAAAAATTGTTTATAATCGGTGTAGTGTTATTTCTGATTCATACCTATATAGGTACAATAACAATATACTATAATAACAATATGTACCCATCAGTAAAAGACGGCGACCTATGTGTTATTAAAAAGTATGACAAGCATACTCATCTAGAGGATGTTGTGTATTATCATGATAACTTTTATCGAGTAGTCGCAAGAGAAAATCAAGTAGTGGATATTACAGACAAAGGAATTTTAACAGTCGATGGCCAGCAACCAGTAAATGCAACTAATACATTGACACATAAATTAGAAAATAGCGACATTGTGTTTCCTTATACTGTACCACAAGGTGAGATATTTCTTTTGAATGATTATCGAGAAAAAACATCGGATAGTAGAGAGTTCAAGTCAGTAAAAGAAAAAGATATTACAGGCACCTTATTCTTTATTTTTAGACGTAGAGGTTTCTAATGCGTTTTAGAGTAATGTTGATTTGTTTATTGTTTTTAACACTAGCCATTCATACTAAGGCTGCCAATGTCTATGAGCCTATTCGTGGTGGCAAAATTGAAATAACATTGAATTTAGTAGATAGAGATAAGCATGAGGTTGCCATCTTTCAACAATCACATTTTGTCTTAGAAATTACAGAAGAGAAAAGTAGTCTTGGTTGTGGTGAATTAACGTTCTCTACACCGGCATCAAAAGAGTTGGTAGAAACAGGTAAGACTAAGGTTGTTGCAGATTTAAGTAAATTAACTTTTAAAGAGCCGGGTGTTTATCAATTCTCAATACACGGATTCTTCACAACCAGTAAGGATTTAGAACGAGATACGGTGTATTACCTGACAGATAATGAGTATGATTATTTAACCGTTTATGTGTCAGATAATAACGGTAAGTTAGAAATTTCGTCCTATATTCTAGGTGATAATGTAAAGACTTTTGAATACTACGGAAAACTCGCAACAAACAAATTAACGATTCAGAAAATAGTAAAAGGTAATCAAGGAAGTGTTTTCCAGAAATTTAATGTAACAGTTAAGGTGAAAAATGCAATACCCAACTTTACATATAACCTAAGAGATGGATATACTCTCACAACAGACGCCAAAGGCTATGGAAGAGTAACTATTCCTCTAAGTCATAGAGATACTGTCACGTTCACAGACTTGCCTATTGGCTCGTCTTATGAGGTGTCTGAGGACTACCAAGATTATCAACAGAGCGTAAGTGGGAAACAATCGTATTTGTTTAAATATCCTTACCAAGATATACATGTCGTGTTCACAAATAAAAAAGATGGTTTGATTCCAACTGGTATTATCATGAGCAATGGTTCTACACTACTACTAATTGGTAGTGGCATTGCAATATTAATCAGTGCGAAAAAGCACTCAGGAGAAAAGAAAAAAGTAAATGAAAATTAGAAATTTAATCGGAAGTTTATCAGTCACAGCACTTGTGGTAGCCGGAGCAGTTGCACCAGTATTTGCAGCCGACGGTTATGACCCAGTTGCGGGTACAACAGCAACATTTGAAAAGTATTTTGTCATGGACAAAGACATTCAAGTACCTAATGCTACATTTAAGTTTACAGTAACAGCAGGTACAGCAGTAGCAGGAGACGCTACACATTCAAAAATCTTAGCAGGTGTAGGCACTCCAACGATTGCAGACGTTACATTCTCTGCAACAGACACAACCTCTGTCGTTAAGACAGGTAAGATTGGTGAGCATGGAGATAACTTACCAGCAAATAAGCAGTATGCTAAGAAAACAGCGACTATCGACTTTAGTTCATGCAACTTTACAGAACCAGGCGTATATCGTTATGTCGTTACAGAAACAGGTACAAACACAGGTGTAACAAACGACACAGTAAAGACACGTGTTATGGATGTATTTGTAATTGACAACAACGGTTCACTAGAAGTATCAAGTTATGTAATGCACAAGACAGCAGATGGTATTGAGTTAAAGGACACTGATGCCGCTTATGAGTTGGCAGACAAGTCAGACGGTTTCGTAAATACTTATACATCAGCAGACTTAATCTTTGGTAAGGAAGTAACAGGTAACCAAGGTAACAAGAATAAAGACTTTACATTTACATTAAAACTTACAGGCGCCGCACCTAACACAAAGTACTCTGTAGATTACAGTAAGGCTAGAGAAGATGCACAAGATACTCCAGCAACAGGTACTAAGACAGTTATTGAAACAGACGAACATGGTGCAGCCACTCGTACATTCAAGTTAAAAGATGGTGAGTACATTTCAGTTAAGGGTATTGCGGAAGGTGTCAAGTATGAATTAACTGAGGATGCACAAGATTATACATCAACAGCAGGAATTACACAGGAAGTAAACGGTACAGAGGCTTATGATGGTGGAACAACAGGAACATTCGGTACTACAGCCATTAAGACAGGATTCACTAATAGTAAGAATGGTTTAATTCCAACAGGTATCTTACTTGAAACAGCACCATACGTAGCAGTTATGCTTGCAGGTGGTGGAACAGCGTTCTTAGTATCACGTAAAAAGAAAGAGTCAGAGTAAAATGAGCGTTACCAAGAAACTAAAAGAGGTAGATAAAAAATATCCTCTAAAACGTATAAATAAACTGATAGACAATTTAATTATGATAGTAGGTATTACATGTATGTTTCTTGGTACGTATTGCTTACTTGATAACTATAATGTCTATAATCAAGTAACAAGAACACAAAAACTAGGATTTAGGCCAGAGGTATCAGAAAATAGTATTACATTCTCTGATGTACCTTTGGCGAAAGCCTGGTTGACAGTTCCAGATACGCAGGTTAACTACCCAATTATGCAAGGTAAAGACAACCTTGAATATATTAATAAAGATTGTTTTGGGAAATACTCATTATCTGGGAGCATCTTTGCAGATTTTCAAAATAAACCAGACTTCACAGATAAGTATAATTTACTTTACGGTCACCACATGGACAAGGGATTAATGTTTGGTTCACTTGACAACTGGAACGATGAAAACTTTTTCAAAAAACATGTAAATGGTTTCCTATTAACGAAAGATAAGATTTACAAAATTCGTTTTATTAAAATTTACGAAACAGAGGCAACAGACCCTAAGATATTCTCACTAGACTTAACAAACACAGACAGAGGTTTTAATGAGAATAAACGTTATATAGCATTAACAACGTGTAAGGTAACGACAGACACAAAGAGAACTGTACTATTAGGAGAACTAACAGAGAGTAGTATTAAAGAATATAAACAGTCTGTGGAAAAGGAGTAAAACATGCAAAAATTTATAAGAGTATTATTTGCGATAATTTTATCTACGTTAATTATGGCACTGGCACCTGTTCATGCAGAAGAATCAGATACAGTAGAGTTCACGTTTAGTAAAGAAGCAGTATCACATGACTTAGCGGTCGCTAATTATCTTGATGCAACCTTAACAAACCTTGTTATCTCTGGTTTAGAGCCAAATAAATCGTATGATGCTATTTTGGGTAGCGTTACAACAACGATTACGACAGATGACAATGGTAACTATATTCAACCAGTCTATGGTATTCATGATATAACTGACTCGAGAGGTGATACAACCATGATTATTAAAGGTGTGAGTAAGTTAAATTATTCGATTGAGTACCCACAGTTTATTGATTCTGAAACTAGACATCAGTCAAATATTGAGGTATATCACAATGGTGTATTGGTAGATACAACTGTCGGTAAACGCAATCAAGGTGTACAGACAAAGACTTATATGGTTGAGTCTGGCTCAAAAGAGAAGATAGTATTAAAAGATAATTATTACAAAGCATTTACAGCCATTATGTATACAGGAATTGACGGTGCAGGCGACCCAAATCAGATGTTTAAGTATACAGCACACATTACTGGTTTAGACCAAGAAGACACTGTGTTTTTAAGGTCCTTGGACAACCCAACAGGTAAATTTACGGAAGTCCATGCAGTGAACGGCGAGATTAATTATGATTTTGAAACAAGCAGTTACACTGGAGGCATGAACATTGTCTCAATACCCGAATCCGCAAAATTAACCATCACACAACATGCCAATAATTTAGGTTATTTGTCAAACTATCAAATAGATGACGGTAAAGATGGTATAGAGAGCAATAACACGGTTCCTGGAATTGAGTATTCAACACCAGAATTAGTTTATGTCAATAGGCCAGTCATATCTGGTGGGGTAGTAGAGGCAAACACAGGGCATAGAATTGATATGATGTTCATAAACACAAAAATTCAAACAGTTGTAGTAAACAAGGCAGTCGAAGGAAATCAAGGCAATAGACACAAGCAATTTAACTTTAATGCAAAGTTTACCTTACAAGATGATACAGATTATACAGGGCCAGTATCAATTTCTAAAAACAATGGAGCAATAGAACAATTAACACCAGATGCAAATAATGTTTATACATTTAGACTCCAACATGGCGATACAATTAAACTATTTAATTTTGATAAGATAATCAAAACAACCGCAATCACAGAGGAAGATAATGACTATCAAACAAAGGTATCACATGATAGTGAACAACCAGTAGATGGTAAATCAGTAACAGTAGATATTGAGAATGCAAACGCAAATATTCGATATATAAATAGTAAATCATTAATTGTACCAACAGGAATTAACCTACCAGTTGGTGGAGTATTATTTATCATTGTCGGAATTGGAATTATATTTATTTCTAAAAAGCATAAGCAAATTGTATAATATAATAGAGAGGAAATACTTATGAGAAAATTTTATAAATTATTTATCGTAATGTTTTGTATGGCAATTGGATTATCACCAGTTATTGCTTATGCAGAAGAGACGACAACTGTTGAAATTAAAATCGAATCAGATTATGAAAATGTAATTGTTGAGTCAGAAAATGGTAAAGAAACTGTTAATAATAAAAATCTTATATTAACTTTTTCAGATGTTGGCGAACATGAGTATAAAGTTTATACAAACGAAGATTTAGAGAATATTTACACAGTAAAAGTATTAGTTGGAAGAAATGAAAATAACCAATTATATACAGAAGCAGTATTGTATAACAATAAAAATAAAGATGTAAAACTTGATAAAATAGAGTTTAAAAAGAAAATCACTCCAGAAGAGCCTAAAAAGCCAGAAGAACCAAAACAAAAAGAATCTGGAGAAGAAATTGCAACAGGTGTATTAGACAACTCACTAATGTGGGGTGCTATTATTACATTATGTGCTATTGCATTATATTTAACTAAGGGAGAAAAACAATCATGAGGAAGTTACTAATTGTATTCTCCCTCTTCTTTCTAACTGCATGTAGTACTAGTATCACATATAAGAGTAATACAGAAACAATCACAATCAATCATGAACAAGATAGTATCACAACTGTTTCTATTAATGCAGAATATCCTTTAGGTGAAGTCAAGGATGCAGACACAATCAGAAACGATTATATGAAAGTGTTAAATGAAACGTATGGTGAAAAGGCAGTAAAAGATGTAAAAATCACAGTTCATGATAATAAAATAAAATCTATTACAGTATTAGATTTCAGAACAATCAAAGACTTAACTAAATTTGGTATCACAAGTCCATATCCAAGTTTAAATGAGTTTGAAAAATTCTTAAAGAGTAGTGGCTTTAGTAGAAAGGAATAGTGAATGAAAAATAAATTTTTAAAAATGATACTTACGATTGCATGCCTTGTTACGTTTATTCCGAACAAGGTTACAGAAGTATCAGGAGAAGAACCAACGACATCGAATGCAACAACTTCAATTTCAGACTTCTCTATCGCAAATGCTGAAACTGAATATTCTCCATCTACAAATGAGAGTGACCATATTGTAAAGTATTCACTAACATTAACAGCGAGTGGAGATGAAGGTAGTGTCAATTCTGTTGTATTTGAAGTACCAAAGTCTTTGTTTAACGATAGAACAGGTAATAGTGGTGATAGTTTCCAAATCTCTATTCCAACAAAAGATGAATACACACACCTTACAGCACAAGGCATCGAAGTAGATAGCCCTTGGATGTATGAAGAAAAAGATGATAAAATACTTATTGCAAGTACAAAGCCAATCAAAGTTGGTAGTACATACAATATTGAAATTGGTTATCAGTTAGATGGTAACATAACAAATTTCAAAGACGGTGAAGTATCTAAAGAGTTAAAAGCAACAGTTACACTTGACACTAAGGGTGGAGAGTTAAAATCAGAAGCAACCGCAGAAAATGTTACAATCAATACAAATGCAACAATTCAAGGTTCACGTTCTGACACAGACAACGTAACAGCATTTACAGATGTGTGGAACGATAACTGGGGACCAGAGCCAGAAGATGCGAACGAATATTACTACTCATTAGTAAGAGTTACATCATACATTACAGGTAGTCAGCCTTATAATATTTCTATCAACTCTAAGGCAGTTGATGATGAAACAGGTGAAGAGTTCACACCTTATATGTACAATATAGGACTAAATGGTTGGGGTGATAAGAGTTCAGAAGAGAGTAGTAAAATCTTTGAAGGCTCTAATGGTAGAAAAGATTATATTCTATACAGATTCCCTATTGCTACTTATAAAAACAGAGAAAAATCAAAGTTCACTGTTACAAACGAGGTTTCAACAGAAGGTGTTGATTTAATTGATGGACCTAATGAAATAAAGACATCAACTACAAATATTACTTACGTAAAAGAACCATGGATGCCACCTGAAGGCAAATTTATTACTCTTCAAAACGGTGATAACTATTATAGAGTAAATCATAAAGAGCTAGAAAAGTGGTCTTTAGTAAATACTAAGATTGATAAGTATTCAAGATACGATTTACAGAATTTCCAGAATGGTACTTTAAATAAGTATGATAACTTAGACTTCGGTTATTTTGTGTTTGGTATGCCTATGGGACATAGTGTACCGAAAGGTCAAGATAATACACCAAGTAATTACTTTAAAGAAAGTGTTACATATAATCAATTTATTAATGGTATCAGTTTAGTAAATGATGACGATACAACAATTTCAGATTTAAATTCAGACGATTATCAGATTAAAAATATTTCAGTTTACACTCAATATTTAGATGGCAAGTTGAACATTAATAATAAGTATGATGAAACAACTAGAAAGCCTGTGGCCAGCGATGTGGTAGGCGTATATGCGAAGTATAACAATAGTAATAGTGAATATGTACATATCGCAGACTACTCGCCTTTAAACAAGACGTATTCAAATGTAAAAGATGGTATTGATGTAGTAGGTAATAAACTTATCTTAGATGATAATGTAGTTGCTTATAAATTAACAACATCAAATCCTTACTATTACACAAAGATTCTGTCTGGTGCTGAATACATGTTAAAGCATTCAGATAAGGTAGATAATTACACAAGAGGTAAAGAAGAAATTAGAATAGCCTCAGGTGTAAATGCTGAAATGTTAGATAGTACAGGTAAGCAGATTTACGAATACACAGCACCTACAGAGTATGACTATGCACGTAAGACTGAAACAGTTAGTGAAATCACAAAAGATGTTGTAAATGTACGTAATAATAGAACAAGTAAACGTTATGAATTGATATGGGAAATTAAAGTGAATGAGGTTGCTAAACTTTCTAACACAGAAGAATCTCCTATTGAACAGTCAGGTGGTACTTGGTATGATTTAATGCCTGCTGGTTTAGTTGTAAATGAAGATACTGTAACACTTTATGACAGACTGACAGGACAAGAGCATAGCGTATCTGTTTCAAGTACTCCTAACTATAGAAATACAGGTAGAACTCTTTATAAGTTTACAAGTACAGATACATTAAGTAATCCTCAGTTATTCTTTACAACTTATTTATCATATAATAGTGTACGAGATTATGGTGATGTAATTTATAACCCAGTTGCTTATGAAACAGGTAATAAAGAAATCTCTAACGGTACAGCAGATAAAGCAAGAGTAACGAGATATAGTAAAGAAATGAGCAACTTAACAAACGATGAAGGTAAACGTTTTATTTATGCTGAAAAAGTATATAATTTAACAACACTTGTTTACTTCTCATCAGGACTATCAAAGTCAATTAAGAATAGCACAGATTCTGAATATCAAAGAGCAACACAAGTATCACAGAATGAAGAGTACTCATATAAATTGACAATGGCAAACTCTGCGATTTCAGTTTCAAAAGATATTGTGTTGTTTGACTCGTTAGAAAACTACACAACACCATCTGGTGAAACATCGAACTGGAAAGGTATCTTACAATCAATAGATACAACACAGATTGAAAAAGCAGGTATTAAGCCTGTGGTATATGCAAGTGATGTAGCATTAGACTTATCAACATTCGGTGGTTTAACAACAGATGAAATGTTAAGTAAGTTTAAACCTATTTCAGAATTTACAGATTATTCTACAATTAAGACTATTGCCATCGACTGCCGTAAAATGCAAGATGGTTCTGAGGCTGAATTAGGTAGAGGTAAATCACTTGTATCTATTGTGAATATGAAAGCACCAGCAAGCCTTCCAACAGGAGTTGTATATAAGAACTACAACAATGTATATGCTCATGTAACAGCAACAGATAGCGGAGCCGAAACAACAGCATTTATTAACAATGGTTATACAGTTAACTCATATAAAGTAACAGGTAACATGTTCGTAAATAAATTAAATTCAGACACAAAACAAGGAGCCCAAGGTGTTCAGTTCACATTAAGTGGAACTTCTGCTTATGGAGAACAAATATCTATGGTAAGAACTTCTGACTCTAAAGGTCTTGTAGAATTTAAGAAGATACCTGTTGGTAAGTATTTACTTGTTGAAACAGATAGCACACCTAATTACTTCTTAGATGATACAAAACATATTGTAGAAGTAACAGAACAAGGTGAAGTATTAATTGATGGTCAAACAAGAAGTGCTATTACACTTGAAAATAAACCTAGAGTAAGTGCAGATATTAAGTTCAATAAGAAGTCTTATCCTAACAGTGTTGGCATTAGTGTACCTGTAGCAGATGCAGAGTTTACATTACAAGGTACTTCTGATTACGGTAACGATGTGTTAGAAACAGCAAAATCTAAGGATGATGGTACAGTAGAATTTAAGAATATTGAAATGGGTACTTACAAGTTGTTTGAAACAAAAGCACCTACTGTATATGCAAAATCTACTGACGAATTTAAGGTAGTAGTTAGTTCAACTGGTACTGTAACAATTACAAACGTAACAGAGAGTAAGAATACAGATACAGTATATAACTATCGCAGATTAGTACCTGTTTCTTTTAAGAAATTAAACGCAGAAACAAATGAACCGATTCCTTCTGGTTCAGGCGAGAATAAGATTTCATTCAAACTTTCAGGACAAGATTCAGAAGGTAGAATTGTCAATCAAGAACTATCTGTCAATTGGAAAGGTGTAGTAAGTGCAGAAATTCCTGTAGGTATTTACACAATTCAAGAAAATCCAAATCCAAAAGATAATAATGGTAAGTCATATCTACGTGATAGTAGAGAGTATATTCTTGAAGTTAAGAGAGATGGTACTTTCATACTAGATATGGAAAAGGTCGGTGATGATTATGTGGTTAAGAACACACAAATCGCAACTGACGTTATTACAATTACAAAACAATGGGTAGGTGGCAATCCAAATGGATATATTCCTAAGATTAGAATTTACACTAACCCTAACGATATTCCGCAGAGTGGTACAAGTGAAACAAGTCACGAAGAAATCCCAGAAATAGCAGAGCCTGATGATGGATTATAAGATAAGGAGAAGAACATGAAAAATAAAATATTAAAATTTATACTTATGGTAGTATGTGTTATTGCACTATTACCACATAGTGTACACGCAGAAGGTGGTTCTTCTCCTATTCTGCCTGTTGCTAGTCATGGTAATGTAATTAAAAAGATGAACTTATCAGACTTCTCAAATGGCACAAGTACAGATGCTACATTAGAAATCTATGAAGATGGTTATACAGTAGTAAAGTCTAATAGTACAGTTCCACAAGCACAAAAAATAGATAATACATGGGTTGTCAATGCAATTAACAATTACTATGAAAATCCTACTATTGACATTACAGCACTTGTCTATGACAGTGACACTAGATTGCTTGTAAATTCTATGAATGTGTATGGTAGTGGGATGCTTAGTAACGTTGGTCAATTCAGAACTCAACGTAGGTACAACTCTGAAATACATGATTTTGAATTAATGGGAACTAAGTTAAAATTGATTGACCTATCTAAGACTACTCCTATTAACGATGATGGACTAGATGAAATGACAGATTCCACGCCAGAAAGTAAACATCTTCAATTTTTCAATACATTTGAAAATCTTGGTGTAGATAAACTTGTCTTTGGCGAAAACTGGTCTAAGGTGAGAATTTCTAGTATGTCTAGTGTGTTTGCTTATGCAAAAATTAAAGAGGTCGTTGGCTTTGATAAACTCAAAATTCAGACTGCAAATATGAACAGTGCATTTAGTAATAGTGATATTGGTAGTATTGACATAACAAAGATTGACTTGACACAATTAGTGACCGCAGATAGGGCATTTGATACAACAAGCGTTCCTGTAGGAGATTTATTTTCAAGACAGCATATTACAAAGTTAAAGGGTGCATCTTACATGTTTAGTTTATATAAGACGGATAAACCTCTTGATGTAACAGGTATTGATTTAAGTGATGGGGGCAACTTTAACGGTATGTTTGAGGCTGTTCAGGCACCTTCGTTTAAGTTTGATTTTAGTAATGCTAGGGGTAGTTTTGCATATGCTTTCTCTCGATTAGGTATGCAGATTGATACAAGTAAATTACCAAAACCAATTTATAAACCCGCTGGGTATGACCCATCTGGTAGTGCTGATAATTCCTTTTATGAGGATATGCTTTCGTATAATAATAGTTGGTGGGAAGTTTACCAGAAGTCGTTAGACCTATCAGATTATAGTACAGATAATATAGGAAGTAGTAATATACTGGATAATCAATCAGGTGTACAAGTAATTAAAACATCTACAAGAACAAAACTTCATCCTCAGTATGGTAATGGTCTTGGTATTGGTAGTTATAGTATCTTCGATAAATTTATAGGTTTCAAGCAAGTTTATACAGGTAGATGGTTATTAAAGTATTATTCAGACGGTTCTGTAGTTCCAGAGGCTGACAGAAAGTATGCTTCTACTTATGCAGATTTTAACGGTATTGATGGTTATTGGGTAAGAGAACCAGTAGCAGGAGATAACAGTCCTACATTGTCTGGTGGTAGAATTTATGAAACAGAAGATGATAAGTGGGTAACTAATGCAGATGGTTCTATGACATACAATATGAAAGTCTTTGATAGAAAAGATACTCACTACATCGTAGAAGATGAAAACCCTAACTTTATTAGAACAGGTAGCACAACAACAGTTAATGGTAAACAAGCATCCACAGCAGTGGTTGGAAAAGATGAAACGACTGCAACAGTTGTTAATAAGTACATAAACAGTACTAATACAGAAGTTAGAAATCTTACAATTAGAAAGAACGTTGACGTTGAAGACTCAACACAATTTATCTTCGATGTTACATTAAAACATTCAACTCTTTCTGGCATTAAGAAAATCAATGATATTCTGTTTAAAGATGGTGTAGGTACTATTACTCTAATGGGTAACAAGTCTATTACATTAGAACTACCTAAAGGCACTGAATATACTATTACAGAACGAGCAGTAAAGAACTGGACCTTGACAAGCCAAGAAAACACATCAGGAACACTTAATTTAAACGCAGAGGCAGTATTCACTAATACACGTGATACATTCCCAAATACGTCAGATAGTGTAACAGAATTAAACATTGAAAAGAACGTTCCAGAAAGTTATAAAGGATTAAACGGAAATAATGGATTCCAATTTGAAATAACATTATCTAATTTATCTCCTAACTCTACTTACCAATATGAACAATACGGTCAAACAAGAGATTTCCAATCTGATGAAAATGGTCTTGCTACATTGAAGTTATCTGTTTCCAAGACATCACCAGTTAAGATTATTGGTAATGGTTTAAGTAGTTTTAAATACTCTATTAAAGAGAACGCACCTTTAGCAGGTGATACTTATACTTATATTCCATCCATGCAGGTCTACGAAGATACATCATTAATGGATAATGTAGGTGGTAAAAAGGGTATAGACTTTGTATCTAAGACTTACACAGCCAAGACAGGTAAGATTAATCGTGCAGTTGTAACGAATGATATTTATGACCTTTATCAGTTTAATTTATCCAAGGTGGTAGAAAATAGTGAAACAGAAGAACCATTTGACTTTACTGTTTCTATTAAGGGATTAAAAGAAGGTGATTTTGTTTACTATCAAATATACGGTGAATCAGAAGAAAGAAAAGTTAAATACCAAGGAGAGTACAGTGAGTTTGATGTAAAAATCTCTAATGGTGGTGGTTTAGATATGTTCAATATTCCTATGTATGCACAGGTATCTGTAATAGAACATGCCAATACTAAGGGATTTGTGTCTAACTATCAAGATATGAATGGTGTTATGACTGAAAATACTACAGTTGGTAAAGAAATGGCTACACCATATATTTCTGGTACAGTAAACAATAGTTATGTATCTTACACATTCTACAACCGAAAAGAACAAACTATCGTAACAAGTAAAACTGTAACAGGTAATCAAGGCGATAAATATAAGAACTTTGATTTTAATGTTAAATTCTTTAAGGAAGATGGTAGTGCCTATACAGGTAAAGTTGTACTCGCTAGAAAGAATGGCACTAAGGAAGAATTGACACCTAATTCTGAAAATGTTTACACTTACCAAATGAAACATGGAGACATCATGCAGTTGTCTAATTTTGAAGAAAAGATTAAGAGTGCTGAAATTACAGAGGCTGATAATGAGTATGAAACAACCGTCCAAGAAGTTGGTAAAGATGCTGTAAATAGTAAAACTATAACGGTTGATGTTGAAAATAGCGACAAGCAAGTCAATTTCACAAATAACTTAGGTATCGACATTCCTACAGGCATTGCTCTACCATTAGGTGGTATTGCTCTACTTGCATTAGGTGCAGTAGTAATTGTTTTAAATAAAAAGAAGAGAGAAGATTAAGGTCTTCTCTTTTTATTTTATAACATAACAACAGATAGACGCATTTCCAGAGTGATTTAACATCTAATGATATTACACTCATTAAAAAGAATAAAGTGTCAAGAATCCCCTATTACCGTTGTCCTAGAGCGTTTTAACACTACGCATAATATACAAATTGTAAAATATTGATATATACAATAAGAGAGGTGCATAAAATTGAAAAAGAAAGTCATTGCATTAAGTGCGTTAGCACTGGCACAGAGCGTTGGTACAGTAGCGTTAGTTCAAAATAGCATCGTACAGACCTATGCAGAACAAAAGAATAAAGATGTTACAAGCCAACAGTTCTTAAACTACATCAAGGAATTAAAACAGAAGTACCCAAGTATGAAGTTTGAAGAAAATACAACTGTTTATAATTCCCTACAAGAAGCACAACAGGCAGAGCAACAACAAAAACAACAGTTATCACAATCTATTAGTGAGTATGAGCAGGCTCTGAAACAACAACAGGACACATACAATCAGCAAAATGCAAGTGTTATTGAGCAAAACAAACAAATTGAACAGGCAAACAAAGTAAAGCAAGGCGAGTATGAGCAGAAGAAACAACAGTACGAAACAGATTTGGCAAACTTTGAGAACACAAAGAACGAGTACGAGGACTGGTATCGTGACCAAAATTGAGTTGGTTAAGGAACATAGAAGTATTGATAAAGTCGCTAAGAAGTACGATGTTGAAATGTGTATGGCATATTTAGCGAAATGCGATAGTTCTTTTGAATTGACTACACATAAATCTAAGAAGTGTCTTGAGTTATTATATTTCATGAGTGATATTCAAGAGTTTGTTTGTGGAGATTGTCTTATTCACGAATTAGCAAAAGCATGGGTAAGTCAAAAATTCGATGACTCCATGATTAGTGTGATATTCGATATTTTCTCATTAGATACAGGTATTGATATTGAAAAAGAAAAGTCAGAGTTCATCCAATTTATTAAAAGTGTTAAAGGACAATATCTAACATCTAAAGAATTGATTGAGTTAGGTTACACAGGACAAGAGTTGGGTAAAGCATTAAAAGAAATGAAGTATTTGGCATGTGAAGGACTGACTCGTGAACAACTCCTTGACAAGTTCAGAAAGTGATTAGAAACATATGGAAAATACTAATTTAACAACAATTCAATTTGCACAAGCATTGTTTGGGCTAGAACCTGATGCACCAATTACCCATGAGTTTGATATGGAATTTGGTCAGACAGACGAGAGATGGTGGTCATGTCAGAGAGAACATTTTGTATTTTGGGCTATTTCACAAAACACAAATGGTGTTAAAGGCTACAAACATAAACCAAACACAAGTGCCATGATAATGTATAACAGAATTGGGGCACCAGAACTATTGCTTTGGTTAATTGAGGCATTACACATTTCATTAAAATTAGACACAACAGAGTTTAAAGAGTTTGTAACAGGGTTGTCAAAGTTAGGTAGGAGTCCAAAGAAACAATGTAAAATGATTAGGGATAAATACCCTTATAGACGATACAAGACAATGAAATGTCATTGTATACCAGTCGAAGAATTGTTGGTTAAGCATAGGGGAAAGTAGAATAATGACTAAGATTAAATTTCTTAGTCTTTTTTATTTACTTCTGTACAAAACTATGTTAAGATATAACCGTAAACAAAGTAGAGGTAACAAGCATGGAATATAGAGTTGTACTATTTAAAACTAGAAACAAAGACAATAAACATATTGAAGGTTTTAAAGAAAATACCAAACAATTCCTTGTAACTGATATGGATAATGTTTCTGAAAAATTTGACAAATTTGTTTCAAAACAACCAGAAGGTGTACTATGTCGTTGTTATGTGTCAGTAAATAAGCGTAACGGTGACCTAATTCAAAAACAATTAATTTCATATCTTGCGTTGAATGATATGGATTTGTCTAAGATTGAAAGTAAGTCTGTATCTCTCGCTATGTTGCCTCAATGTGCGACATCTAAGAAGTGGTTGTTTGATTTTGACTATGAAAGCGAAGAACAGGTGTTAGAGTTTATCGAAGATATTAAGAAAATCGACAACACTTTAGAAATCGCATACAAGAAAACAGTACATGGTTACGCAGTAATTACAAGTCACGGTTTCGATACACGAGCATTATTAGCAAAGTGGTCAGAGTGCGAGAACAAGAAAGATGGAATGCTGTTGGTAGATTGGAAGGTGAAGTAATGGATATTAAATATTTTAAAGAGAAGTTTATTGATTGGATAGATGAAAGCAATCAATTAGGAATACCCGCAACTATCCAAGTACATGAAAGTTGTTGGTTCGGTAATCACTGGTGGGGAGTTGTAGATAAGTGTACAATTTCCGACGGTGTTGCAATTCTCAATGTAACAGAGTATGAGAACAATATTGAATACAAGTTTACAGACAAGTCTTTATTTGATAATATCAACAAGGTTGTATTCCGTATTAATGGAGACATTATCGAAGATGCGAAGTTGGTTGATACCAGTTGGAGTGATAGAATATTCTTATTTGAGGTAGACTTTTAATTGAAAGTGAGGGTGATTGAGGATATGAACACAGCAGAAAAGAAAGAATTATTAAAAGATTGTCTAGGCAAGATTCTTTCTAATCGAGTAGCATATATTAATGGTAATATTGTCCGAGCATCTAATTTTGCATACGATGATTTATTCCAAGATGTTAAAGAGTTGGATTTCGGTGATGTTAAGATAACAATTCGTCCAGAAGCGTTTAGCCTCAAAACAATTCAGTCATCAATAGATTTAAAGATTTATGAAAATGGTGAAGTAGAATTTTATGGAAGAATACCTGTATACACAAACAAGAAATCTTTGAACTTCGTTTCACAATTCAATAATAATAAAATCAACAAACTAATTTCAGTGTTAGGGCCTATTGTTTCTGAAATTGATAAAGAAGTAGCACTTATTGATGAAGAAGAAAAATCTTTAGAGTTAGCAGAGAGAAACAGCCTCATCAAAAATATTAAGAAAGACATCAAGTCTGGAATTAAGTTTGGTAAATTAACAACATTAGAGTTAAAACAATTAGATAGGTTGTTGTATAAAGCAGTTAAATAAGGAAAGAGGTACATCTTATGGTTGAGTGCAATGTTGAAGTTCGTTGTCCTGTATGTGGGAAAGTATATACTGTCAGGGTTCCACACGAAGGCTTTATTAAGTGGAAAAACGGTGACAGAACCCAAGAGTGCATGCCACACCTTTCTAATGAAGATAGAGAGGCTCTAATAACTGGTATTTGTGGTGATTGTTGGAATAGGATGTATGGGGAAGACGACTAATGATGATTGAAGAATTAGAAAAGAAATTAGAAGAATTGTTTAATAAGCAGGGTATTGGCAAGTGCATTGAACGATGGAAGAGTACAACCAAGTATGCTACCAAGACAGAAGAAGCGTATATTGAAGCATTGAAGTTAAGATTAAAACAAGGTGGAATACTTTAATTTGTATAATATCAAATAAGAACTTAAAACATGGGATAAAACCATGCTTTTATTTTCTCTTAAAACCGTTTTATACCCCCGGCCGTGCGACTTTTTAGACCTATTTTAGACCTAAAACCAATGGGCTGATACTCTGTTCAGAAAAAGCAAAAACAACGCTTAAAACCGCTCCTCCTGAACGGTGTAGGTAAATCGTTCTTATACACTTTAAAATGACTATATAGAGAACTTGCATATATTTGTCTTTGGGCGAAAACTATTGACAAGTAGCCACTTTTCTGTTAGTATGTGTACGAGGTAGATATAATGAAAAATAGCAATCTAATAAGACAGTGGTTTAAAGGGTGTGCAGTTTGTGAAACAGAACACTCGATTAAATTTTTCAATCCTTATCTAAACAATACCACAGAGATTTGGTATAACAGTTTTAATGACACATACGGATTTGCAAGGAAGAACTATTCTGGCAACTATCGTGCAGAAGATGATACGGCTGATGGCCTACTATTTAGTGACATTCAAAGAAAGTTTAATAATATGAGTTCAGTAAACCCAACATTAACAGATGTTACAAATGTTCTACAAGAACTTAGAAAGAGGTTTGGTTAAATGACACAGTATAATTTCAGAACATTAACAAAGAACAGACTACGGGAAATGGCTAAGCGTGGTGAGATTCCTATTAATATCATGTACACTGATAGGGAAGACAATTTATTCGACTTTCTATGTTTTGAGGACCACTGTGTAGAATTTCATAATGGTTGTAGAGTAATACTAACTAGGGCAGACTCACGGAGTAAAATACCATTACCCGCCATCCACTCTCTGATTAATTTATTTAAAGGTGTGTATAGTGGCTATCATCTTGAGTTCGAGAAGGCTGATGATAGAGGTCTATGTGATAACGACCGAGAGGAATATTTCACATTCATAATCAAGAAGAGCGAGAAAGAAGACCTCTCCGTTTCTGATGATTATAAGTTGGCAACAGAGAATATGGAAGAGGTTAAAGAAATCCGTAGCCTAGTCAACGAAGCAAAAGAGGTTCAAAAGACTTCGGTTGAGCGTTTAAATTTATTATTTAGACAGGTCAATGAACTACGGAAATATGGCAACGACTTAAAACTGGACCAAGAACGTCAAGAAAAGTACAAGCAGAGGCTAAATGATTTTAATGATGAAGTCAGAGAACTAGAACTTAGATTAAAGAAAGACATTCCAGAATTGGACAAGAATCTGGATATTAATAACTTTAAACTTTAAAAAGTTGTATAATATAAGAGTACACATTATGAGACGATAGGAGTGGGAATTATGGATAACTATAAACTTTCATATAGCAGGCAACAGCGTCTTAAAAATGAGGAACAAGAACTTGATAAGAATGTTGCTGAAATAGATAAAAGTAATAAATTCAATAACTCTGTAGCAGACATCAGAACAACCAAGGAATTATCATTAAAAGAGATAGACAACTTCATTGGTAAAAAATCGCTACCAGAGGCAATGTCTGTTCACCCAAATATGGCATTCGTATGTCTTGGTTTTGCTACCGCAACTGTTATAACCGCTATACTAAGCATTGTACAAACATTACTTACACATAAGGCAATCGCTATCGATATGATTGTTCTCTGGATGTTCTTGTCGCTTATACCTGCTATATTGTTATCGGCAGAGTTGGTGTATGAGATGCCAGATGCGGCGCACACTAGAATTAGGAAGATAGAAGAAAAGACGTTACAGCCTAACTACGTGATTAGTAGTGAGATTGTGGACTGCCCTATTGAGGTTAAACGTGAGTTGTACTACCAACTTAAAGAAGGCTACGTGTATTTCTCTTATAATTTCTATTATCAAACTATGAAATACTTTACCGAGAGTGGTCAAGAAAAGTGTGTTAAGATATTAGATTATAATAATGGTAAAATCTACTATTCAAGAGAGTTCCACTATTTTAGAGACCAACTAGTACGAGATAAGATATACAGAATTGCAGATGTCTTAACAGATAAGGCGATTAAAGGGTGATAAAAATGGCGACTAGAACTTATTTAATTTTTAAAGAGAATAATAAAGAAGTATTAAACACCCAGATATTTGGAAACAACTTTTGGGATAATACATTCTTCACTGAAATATCTAAACTTGTTGGTAAAGACTGCTTTCCAGAATGTGAAGAACCTGATGGTGAAGAAGTTGAAGTACCGTTTGAAGAAGTTTTCAAACTAATGGAAGATGTCTTAGTTAGAGAAATAGAACAGTATCAAACAAAACTTGTTGAGAAGTATGATTTTGATAACTATGTCTTTGAGAATATCTACACTAACCCACTTCTTGATTTCACAAACAACTTTATTAGTAGAGATGACAAGACAAATGAAGAGCCAAATGAGACTGTTAATATTGACATCAGTACAACCATCAGTTCTAAAGTTAATTTTATTATTCAGTTTGGGAAGATTTTTGCAACCTATAATTTAATGCAGAAATTAAAAGAATGTGATTTGTTACAATCAAAGAATCCAATAAGAATGTATCAACGACCAATATTGAAAGATGGTATTAAATGCTTTATTGCACAATATTAAAGAAAGGAATAATAAATATGCACGAGAATGATATGCAATTACCTTATGATAAATGTGTCAAGATTGACGAAGAAATTGATACACTATTAAAGATGGACAAAGAAAAACAACAACTAAACGCACGTAAAGCCAAACTAATCAGAGAGAGTAAAAGGTCAAGACATCTTGCTATCTATAAATGGTTAGGCCCAAACTTAATGCTTGAATGGTTATGTGGTAAAATTCTATACTTTATTCTATGCGTTTCAACAATGTTTCTTATTATGTGTGCGGATATTGCAACCAAGTATCAGATACTCGCCATTGTGGCACCATCAATAAGCGACCTTATCAAGGTAAAAATGTTAAACGATAAGTATATGATTCCTACTAACGTCATTGATTGCCCTATTAGCATTAAACAAAAACTATACGATGTCATAAACAACTCATCTAATTACTTTTTTAACGAAGTACGTTGATGGTTTATATGTATGCGATGTAAATTTTAGTGGTAAACAGTTATATATAAGGAATAAAGAAGATGCTAAATATCTTTTAGACCAGTTGGTAGATGGTGAGTGTTACTCTATCGCCGACATCATTACAGATAAACAAGTAAAATATGAGAAAGGGAATTAATTTATGAAAAGATTTGGTGCATTAGTAATTGTCCTATTTATTTTAGGAACCATTATTCACAGATTTAACACGACAGATTTTAACACAGAGAAAGAGGTTGCGTATGAAGAAGACAAAGAATCCATTAAGGGAGTAAAAGGAGATGTATCACTAGACTTTCAACCAACACTTGTACAAGATGTAAATGTATCAGATAAGCAGACAGTATCTGGAACAGATAATAAGGCAAACTTACGAGAACTCTACTATAAGGATGGTTATATTTATTTTAAATATCTCATGGCTAAGAATGATGAATTTTCAGTTGGTGGTGTAAGTTATGTTCAGACTAATAAGGTAAAGTTTGAAGTGAAGTTAGTAAAGGAAAACCCATTCGTTAACCCGCCTGCACATCCAGATGGATATGAACTTACTGAAAATGATAAGTACAAAGGTGAGACAATTGTAACCATTGAACAGTTTAATGACGATTTCGGTAGAGTGTATGTAGGCGAAATTACTGATGGCGAAGTTTATGGTGGAATTACTGCAAGAGTGACAACCTACTATGTAGCAAAAAATGCATATTCTAACGGTTTATCAATGTCAAGAACAGTCGATTACCGCATTTATATGAATTAAAGGAGAAATAAATTATGTTTACAAGTGATGAATTTGAACGGGAATTTAATAGAGGCAGAAGAGAATTTGACCGAGGTATGAAGATTGCCAAGTTCTTCATTATTGTGATTTTCATTATCGGTGTTTTGACATCCGTATTGATTACACCATACAATAATTTAGTAGATAAACACACAAACGTGGAAAGTGCATATTCCGTAATTGAAACTACATTACAAAGAAGAAATGATTTAATTCCTAACGTAGTCAATTCAGTTAAAGGATATATGGCACACGAGGAGAAACTACTAACTGAAATTACTAATGCTCGTAAGGAGATTGGTAGGGCAGAGATTGAAAATGGCTCTAACCTCGATAGTTCAATTTCTAAGTTAATCGCATTGGCCGAAAGCAATCCAGAATTAAAAGCAAATGAGAGTGTAAATGCTTTGATTATCGAATTAGAGGGAACAGAGAATAGAATTATGGTTGCACGTCAAGACTACATCAAGGCAGTAGCAGAATACAACACGTTATTGAAACAGTTCCCTACAAGTATTATTGCTAAGTTGTTTGGATTTAGTGAAGTAAAGTTATTTCAAGCAAGCCCAGAATCTAATAAAGTGCCAAACGTTGATTTAAAGTAGGTGTAAGTTATGAAGAAACTTATATTACTATTTCTATTATTATTTTCACCATTAATTGTTAAAGCAGAGAGTATTCCCACACAGGCACCTACAAGCGGTGTCTATGACCCTAATGGGTACTTATCCAATAAAACTATCAATCGTATTAAAGAAATTAACGACAGATACGCAGAAAGTGGTTTAAAGTCACAGATTGGTATTGTAATTGTTAATGAGGTTGATGGGAATATTGAACAAGTAGCAAATGAAACAGCGAGAAATTGGAAGATTGGTTTTTCTGATACTAATAATGGTATGTTAGTAGTAATTGACATTAATAACCGTAAAATTAGAACAGAAACATCTAATAGTCTTTCTACATATATTACTGATTATCAAACATCTATCTTAAACGACTCTGTTAAATATGATTTTAGAAACAGTGATTATGATAGTGGTGTAAATGAGTACTTAAATGAGTACACTAAAATGATGGATAGAGTTGTAGGTGGAAAAGAACCAATGTCACATGAAGAAAAATACATGAGAATAATTTTATCTTTTATGATTTTCGCTCTTGTTGCAGGTATGATAGGAGTATTACTAACTAAGTTAGTACAGATATTTAGTAGTGTAGGTGATGATGATAACTACTATGGTGGTGGAAGTTCCGGTTCAAGTGGCTCTAGTTCAGATGGTTATTATCATCACTACTATTCAGGTCGTTCTTACTCTAGCGATAGTTCAAGTAGTAGTTCAAGTTCTCCTTCATCAAGTTGGTCTGGTGGTGGCTTCGGTGGTGGAGGTAGCACAGGTGGCTGGTGACAAGTTTGATTTGACACTTCCTATATTTAAACACTGGGGAAAGGTGTTTAATAAATATGGTTATGAATTAGTGAACGAGAGTTATTATTCTTCTAATTACTCTGAAAACTGTATTAGTATTGTTCCAATTAACGAGGAAGACGTGTACCAGTATCATTATCCATGTCTAGTTCATGGTCGAAGTACTAAAGGATTTGGTATTAAAGTTAAGCACTGGAAGAATTTAGGTAGCAAGTTTGATTGTGAAAATTCTGTAGAACTTAACAAACTACTAAAACAGTTTATCAATGAATTAAACACTGGCAACAAGAGTAAGAAATATATTCAAGAAAAGCAAGACGAATTAAATAAAATTGCAGAAGAATTAAGTAATCTTTATACAGAATGGGAAGAATAGTGTATAATAAAAACATGGAAGAACAGTACAAATTAGATTTGATTCAAACAATTCAAGAAACAAAAGATGGTGAAGTTAGTGTGGTTCAGTTTCCTATTGAATTAATCGCAACTTCCACTATGTATCAATAAACAAAGGAGAATGCAGTATGATTAGTAAAAAGATATTAGCCGTAATGTTCTATACTTTTGTGTTAGGACTATCAGTTTGGGAGTTGTTCAGTTGGGGAAGTTCACCATTAGACAAAACAGTAGCATTTTTCACAATCCTATTATGTGTTAAAGGTATTGTAGAGAATATTATGAAAGGTGAGGATAAGTAATATGAAAGTAAATATTAAAGAAACACTAGACATTTTAAATAATTCAAAAGTGACAGCAGTTAAACATGTCAAACCAAAGAACTTAACATTTGAAGTATATAAACTTACAAGTTTTCGCAATGCTTTGAAACAGTGGGGAAAATAAAATGAGTACAACAGAGATTAATAGTATTATTGAATATCTAACAAAGAATGGACTAACTCCTGAAGATGTTGAAAACAATGGTGGATATGCAACGCTCAATTATGATTCCTTTTGGGTTGATGTTTGTTGTGCAGATGATAAGGTAAATGCTGAATTGCATGTAATGCTTGATTATAAATTCACTTTCGACCAAGGTTGCTCGTATTTTCTAAACTCATTTGCAACCGATTGGGAAATCTATAAGAGGTATCTAAAAGTTGTATTTAATGTGAGAAATGCACAAGAGTTAGTGATGACATTAAAAAAGTGTACTGAAAAGTTTAATGTGTAATTAGAAAGAGAAACGGAGTAACTAACATGAGAGAAGAACTATTAGCATTAGAGAAAAAGTTGCGTGATGACATTTTTGAATTTGCAAAAGAAAATAACAATAAGTCAGTAGTGGAAATCCTAACCATGCTTGGTATTAAAGAATACACACTTAAAGATGGTGTTTATCATTTCACCACATATGAGATTGATACGAATGACTTAGTTCATATGACATATGAGAAAGACCACTTACATGTACTTTACACCAAAGGTGTGGAAGTAGTTAGTATAGACAATACATTTTTCTGCCCTACAGGTGTAGAGTTAATCATTGAGATTTTGTTTGCAACCACATATCATAAAGATTTAGTAAGAGCAATGATGACTGCCATGAATAGAACCACAGAATAGTGGCTTTTCTTAATATATAAATAGCATAAGGAGACCGGAATGATTAAAGAATTAGAAATACACTTGAATACTTATGATACAATTACAGTTGATTGGAAAAATGTTATTTGTCTTAAAATGACCGACGTAAATAAGTCATATCAGTTTGCAGGTGATTTTATATTAGAACAGACTGTAGCAAATAATGTTGTCTTAGACATCCTTAAAAGGGGTGATTTACCACATAAAGACTTTGAAACAGGTAAAGAAACGACAGTTTTCAAGCGTTTAATAGATTGTAGAGATATTGTCTCACTTACTGTTGTTTATGATGATGGTAAGGAAGAGAAATTCTCTGTTTTGTACAATCAAGATGAGCGTAATAGATTTTGTAATTTACTCCAGTCAACGGAGATAGATTCTTATGGTAGTTTAGTTATTAAGATAGGTAAAAATGTATGTTCGTAGTGATTGTAGTAGGCTCAAGGAGTTTTAACGATTTGTCATTAATGTACAATAAGTTAGACTATTATCTGCAAAAACAAGACAAAGTCCTCATTGTTCATGGTGGTGCAAATGGTGCTGATAAATTAGCAGACATGTATGCAAAAGATAGGAATATTGAAACAAAGGTCTTTCTTCCTGATTGGAATAAACATGGTAAGAAAGCAGGCATTTTAAGAAATATCGAGATGTTTGAATATGCCTCAAAGTTTCAGAACAGAGGATGTGTAGCCTTTTGGGATGGCACATCTAAAGGCACAAAGAATGATATTGAACTATCTGAAAAATACAATGTTCCTTTGCGAATAGTTGAGTTTAGATAAACGAATAAAGGCATTTCCAACACGGTTGCCTTTTATTGATATAATAATATGTGAGGAGATTAAGAATGAAAGAACTTAGAATCTTTTTAGAAAATTGCGATTCAATTACGATTGACGGTCAACATATACAGTTTTTAGATATGGAACATATAAATAAGGTTTCTCCAGATGTAAATATAGTTTGTCAAACAACAAGACAATTATGTACTGCTGATAGAACCACTTTGATATTGTCTAAAAATGCCAATTTACCTCATAGAGAATTTGGTGTTTTTGATGAATCGACAGTCTTTAAACGCTTGGTGAGACGTAGAGACATTGTATCTTTGACGATTGTTCATGAAGATGGAAAAGAAGTCACATATCATGGGCCTTACGATGAGGATGAGCGTTTAATTGGTAATATAGCAACCGTTCGTAAAGGTGGTAAGGAAGTCACATATTATGTGTCTTACGATGAGTTTGCACATGGATTTGACAATAAACTCCAAACAACAGAATTGGATGATAACGGAAATTTAGTAATTAAGATAGGAGATTTTAATGAAAAAGTTAATTAAATTAGGTTTAGTATCATTGTTAGCATTACCCATTGTAGGTTGTGCAAAGCAAGAAAATGAACAACCTGCAACAGAGCAAACAACAGAAGCACCAAAGAAAGAAGAGAAAGACACATCAAAATTTGATATTCTTTCACAGAAGAAACTTGAGGAATTTAAGATAAGAGCATCTGGAGCAGAATATGACGGAAGAATGGTTGATGAGAATGGTAATCGTATCATGGGTGATGATGGAGAACCAGTAGGACCAAACGTTCAGAACTTTGCATACGATGTGTCAATTAAATTACCAACCAACTATACTGTAAGAGCAATCGTAGTAGACAAGAACGGGCATATTTCAGATAAGTACCGTTTAAATAAAGAAGTAGAAGAGAGAGACCACTATTGGGATGAAGAATACAAGAAGTCCACTGATGAAATCAATAATGACTATGTTGGTAAGGTAATTGCAACAGGTTTTGAGAAAGACCACGACACCTATTCTTATGATAAGTTAACCTTTACAGCAAGTTTCATGCCTAAGCATTTCAAAAATACAGAACATGGTACTACTCCTGAAGAAGTAGACTCTTATTACCTAGATTTTGACAAGAAAGAAAACCTAGTTAAGAGTGATTATAAGGGTTATACTTTATATACTAACAAGGTAGATACGGATGATGGTGGATATGTTGAAGGCTACTTATATTTGGATACTAGAAACAAGTTATACCTCACGTATTTTAATAAATATCAGAACACAAAGGACATGTCTAAGGAAGATGCTCATAGGCGAGTAGTTGAGTTACTTGACGAGTTAGTAACAATTAAGAAGTAGGTGAATAATAAGTGAAAAAATTACTATTATCTGCATTGTCGATACTAATGTTGGTTGGGTGTGCTTTCAAAGAACAGGGCACAACCATTCCACACGAACAAACACAAGAAACAGAAAAGAAACAAGTGCCAGACGTTCGGTTACTAAAACAAGACAAATATGACACTATTAAGTTAAATGCAACAGAAGATGGTGTCCATGGAGTTAAGGGTATCGACAGTTTTGACTATGATGTTGAAGTAAAATTTCCACACTCTTACTATACAACAGCAACGACTGTGGAAAATAAAAAATTTGTGAATTACATAGTAACAAATCCTGAATTAGAAAACGAAAGAAAAATTACTCTTGATAAGCATACACTAGAAGAGTTAGGCAACTTTCATATTTCCAAAATCACGACCGGTATGGCAGACATGTCAAAACCTTTGCAAGTACGTGACGATATTTTTGAAGTATCAACCATAACGATGGATAAGAAAGATTTAAAAAAGGGCACACTTCAAGCACAGTACGAGGCATGGAATAAATACCTCCAGAACGTAGAAACAGAAGAAGGAAATTATAAAGGATATAAATTAAGAGTCTATAATTCCAAGTTCGGTGAAGATAATACAATTATTTCTATGTTGTATTTAGATGAAACACACATGCTTAGAATTGATTACAAACCAGAAGCAGAGGCTAAAGTTAGTGAAAAATCATTAAAGGAAAAATATGATTTAGTTGAATCTGTATTAGACAATTTGGTTACAATTAAAAAATAGAAAAGTAATTAAAAAGAGAAAAGTCTAACAAATTTCTCTTTTTGATATACTGATTGTAATTTAAAAAGGAAGTTAAAATTATGACATATATAATTTCAGTCAGAGATTTAAATTTTGAAAAATCGGTGTATGTTCCCAATAACGTAAACACACAAGCGTATATAGATGAATGGTTGTTTGCAGAGTATGGAATTAAAGACAAATCATACCAAATTAAAGAGAGTGCTTAACGGCCTCTCTTTTTGTTTATTTTTACAATCAGTAATTACCGCTTAAAACTGTTTTATACCCTCGTCCGTGCGACTTTTTAGACCTATTTTAGACCTAAAACCAACGGGCTGATACATTATTCAGATTTAACGAAAATTAGTCTTAAAACCGTTCTCCGGAACATTTAAAAGACTTGACATTATACCAAAACCACGCTATAATATCCTTGTAAAAACAAAGAGCGAGGTAGATAACCATGACATTTAAAGAACTTATGTTAGAACAAACAGGGTATGAATGCTTCACAACATTTTTTGAAGACTTTACGATTGCAGAAAAATTTGGGCTTAACGCCGTAAAAGACACTTTCAATAGAGCATTTAAAGAATGGAAGTCAAACTATAAGTATTTAACTGAACTTACTATGGTTCTCAACTGGAAAATCTGGCAACACTATGAAAAGAACGATGAATTAGCAGAACTATATAATAGTCTGTGGGAAAAGGCAGATACTTATGCTGGTGAGCATCTTAAAGGTGATGAGTTGCATTATTTTTGTAACACAACAGACTAATTAACAATGGTAATTAAAAGAGAGGCTTAAAGACCTCTTTTTCTGTTCGTAAGTGATATAATAAACCAAGAGAGGACATCGGATTAAACATGATTAAAACAGACAATATTTCATATCTTAAGAGAGGATATGACAAGAATAAACTAAGAAAGATAGTCTTTATGGACAGAGATGGAACGATTCATATTGATAAGGTTGAAACACATTTAATTAATGACTTAGATTTTTTCCCTGACACTGTGTCATTTATGCAAAAAGTCACATCATTAGGATATGATATTATTGTGGTAACAAATCAGAGTGGAATTGGGAAAGGTCACTATGACATTGAAACTATGAAAGAGTTTAATCTTTATATGGTACAAGAGTTGGGAAAGTATGGCATTAACATACTAGCAGTTCTGTATTGTCCTCATATCAAAGAGGATAACTGTTCTTGTATGAAACCTAAATCTAGCATGTTTAAGAAAGCAAGAGAATTGTTTAATATTGATGTAAATAGCAGTATTATGGTGGGTGACCAGACATCTGATGTATTAGCGAGCATAAATACTGGAATAACTAAAAACTATTTGGTAACAACTGGTATCTATGATGGTAAGTATGTATTGCCAACGGAATTAAATGGTAAAGTGACAGTGTGCAAAAACTTGACTGAGGCAGAAGAACATATTAGTCAGAACCACTTATAGACAAAGGAGTACAAATTAGAGAGAATTGTAAAAACTTCTCTTTTTCTATTTACTTTTTGTGTGAACTGTGATATGATATTTCCATAAACAAGGAAGATAATATGAATAAAGAACAAATCGAAGATATTATTAAGAGTTTAGAAGAACGTGAATATGAGGTTGTGCTTAAAACCTATACAGGTAATTCTGTTTCATTCTATTGTAATAAACACGCATTCACAATAGACTATAATGGTGCTAAACCTGTAGTAGGTGTAGGTATTCGCTTAGATGTTTACTCAACATTTAATCAAAAAGATGTAGACTGGTTAAATTCTATTACTGACCGTTGGGAAATATACAAATATTGCATTAGTTTTTCTAGTACTGTAGAAAGCGAAGAAGAACTAGAAAAATTACTGGTACATTGCGTTGAATATTTTTAGTAATTAAAGTAGGAGATTAGATATGGATTATATTAATGTTATCAATGAGGAAACAGCACTTCAGGAAAAGTTAAAAGCACTTGAAGAGAAATATGCCGCAGATGTTTTAAACATTACAACTAGATTAGAGGAACTATCTAAACATAAGGAAGATTTCCAAAATGGTAATAGTGCATTTGCTTTTGCCAGAGAGTATATTGATGTTAGGAGTCCGTTAACAATATTGCGATGGTTTAGTCTGTATATTGAAAGCCTTAAGAAAGAATTAACAAAAGACTATAAGCAATTATTGACACACAATCTTCAAATTCAAGATAATTCATACGGTGGTGATAGCACCAAGTACACAACACTTGTACAAAAAGGTTATGGTACGAATTACCATCCAAACTTAGGCTCAATTAACTTCTCTAGTAAAATGCCTGTGCAGTATTTCAGTGACTTAATGATGGAATTGGAAAAATTACCTGTTATTAAACATATTGCAAGAGAGAAATTACAATATGAAAGTATCTATTTCGACCCATTCTATGGGTTTAATTCCTTAAATAATACCCTAGAGTTTAAGATTAAGACAGAAGAGTACGACTACACCAATTTGCTAAAATTATTAAATTTCCCAGAAGAATTTAGTTTTAGTTCCAACTATGGTAACGAAAAAGGTATGTATAAATTAATTGGCGACTCGTATGTGTTTCATAAATTAGATAAATACTCTAATCAATGGTATAGTGTTGCAGAGTCTTTTGAAAAATTCAAGAAAAAGAACTGGAGATAGTGTATATGTTAAAAATCACAAGAGATGGAGAAAAGACAATAGATAACGAAAGGCCGTTCAACAAAGAACTTTTGCCAAGATGGAAACAGAAATGGTTAGTGTTTAAACTTGGATTTGTAATTGGTGACGGTTCTGATAATGTATTTTTCAAACTTAGAAAGAAAGTTTTAACTAGATTAGACCAAATCGACTATAATATTATTGACACGACATTAGACGAGCGTTTAAAAATTGCACAGTGGTTCGCAGAAACAAAAAATTTGGTTGGTATTAAAAAGAAGAAGACAACCTAGGACAATACACACTGTTTTATAACAAGAATGGAAGTCTTGATGATGAAGTGGAATGGGAATATCGCACACCGATTACCGATGAGATTGACGAACAAATGATTGATGGGTATATTTACTCTATCAGTGACCTATTAACATACAATGCTCCATGCAAGGTGGATAAATAAATCGTATAATGATATATAGAAAGAGGTATGTATGGTAAATGTTGAATTAGATAAACCTTGTGGTGGATGGTCTTTCTTATCATTTGAAGATGATAATGGTTCTAGTACTGTTGTTCTATCTTATATTGATGGGAATGTTGCTTTAAATATCTTAAAGAAATTTTATAAGTATTTAAACAATGCTGAACCATGTATTCTATTTGAATTTGATGGAGAAAGCCATGGAACACAAGTTGTAGTAGTATCTGAAAAAGAATGTTATGTTTGTGGTTGTCCTTACGATGAAAACAAAGGTAGAATCTATAACATTAAAGGAACTGATTTCATTGAACAGATAGTAAATGCTATATGCGAAAATTTTGTTAGTTGGGCCTCTTTTGATGTTTTCGGTGAATCTGATGAAGAGTATTATTCAGAATTAGAGAAGAGTAAGAAAGCACTGACGAAGTGGATTAAGAAGGTTCGCAAAGAGTTAAAGTCATATCGAGATACATTTGGTGAATTAGATAGTAAATTTGCATCAAATACAATATAGTTTTTGGTGCATGAGTTGTATAATATGAGTTGTATAATATAAATAGAGGACTGATATGAAACATAGAGAACAATTAATTAAAACATACAAGGCAAAAGGTCAATTAAATGGTCTTGGCTACATGTTAGATGATGTAGATGATTGGGATATTGTTGCAGAAATGCCTATTGAAATTAAAGAGAAAATTTTAGACCTACGTAGCCAAGGTTTTGGTAGAGTAACAATTCAAAACACAATAGAACCAGAATATGCAAATTATGTAGAATTTGTTTTCTTGTATCACATTTAGAAGTAGGGGGGTAAATTATGGTAGATTTAGAAAATATTAAGAATTGCTATACAGAAAAAGAAAAACTTGATGAAGAACTTATCAAGCAATTAAACTTAATTAAAGACATTTTAGGTTCCTGTTTTTCTTATAAAGAATTTGAGAACTTTATTACTTTTAAAGAAATTACATGTATCTATGATATATTAGATGTAGAGGACGGTATTCTCGACATATTTTTCTTGAATGAGAATATGGACTTAGGAATAGTATCACTTGATAAAGAACTATTAACAATGAGTGAAAAAGAATTAAAGCAAATAAAGGAGAATGCATAAATGACACTAATTGAACAAGCAATTAAAGCAGAACAAGAGTATCAATTACAAATGAGAGAAGTTACTGACAAACTAAAGAACATTCAAAGTTACTTGGGGCTCCTTTACATTCAGGAACAAATCGTTAGAGTAAAGAGTGTGTCTGTCGAAAATGATATGGTTCATTTGGTAGTTGATTGTTCTGCATGTTGTTGGGGAGTTGATGAGGACATTTCTTGTGAATGTGATATTCCTTTAACGATTTTTAATGCTACTGATAAAGAGTTGGACATGTATCGTGCCCTATCTCTGGCACGTGAAGCAGTTGAAAAACTGCCAGATGTTAGAGAAGAGTATCAGAGAAACCTATCTGTTATTCGTATAAGTAAGATGGATATAGAGCGTGCTGAAAAAGCAAATAAGAAATTAGAAGAAAAGTATGGAGATTTGGTGAAGTAAATAACCAAATCTTAAGGGAGAGCATATGAAATTAACGGACAAGATTTTGAAAATGAAGCAAGATATGTCAGGCTTTGATAAAGAAGTTTTAACTAAGTTGCGAGAAATTGATGACATCATTCCAGTTGTAGACAATGAATATGTGTATAACGGGCACATTACTAATATTAATATTGAAGACAACACGATTGCGTTAGAGGTTGATTATGGTGGATATAACACCGGTTATGCAAAAGTGCCATTACGCTATTTCGATATGTCAAAAGAAGAACTTATAGAAGAGAAACAAAGACTAGAAGAAAAGAACATCATTAAGATGTATAATAAGAAACTTTCAGACATTGAACAAATGAAAGAACAGATTGAACAAATGGAAGACCAGTTAAATGTTCTTAAAGCAGAAATTGTCGCCACTCAAGAAGAGGCAGAAGAATTAAAAAGATTGTCAGAAAAGGAGTAACGAATGAATAAATTAATTAAGATTGGATTAGTGTCATTAATGATGTTCACTATTGGTTGTTCTTCTAAAAAGAATGACTCTCAAACAGAATCCAACACCACAATACAACAAACAGAAAACACTTCCAAAAAAGATGGAATACAAAATGATGGAGAAGGTGAGTACAAGACAACTGAAACTGGTGCTAAACTTTACATTGAACCGAAAGAGGAAGTAGAAGAGAAAAAGCCTGAGCCTGATTTAACTGGTGTTGAAATCACAGAAGAAAACTTTAGAGATTTCCCAGAAACAAGTAAGCACTACTTTACGTATGAGTGGAATGAGTACTCGAATGGCTACAACATTACGGGTTGTACATCAGAATCAAGAGTGGTACATGTACCTTCTAAGATTAACGGTAGACCTGTAAGGATGATTAATCCACATGCTTTATCTGAACTACCTAATGTAGAGGCTATTGTACTTCCAGATAGTGTAGGGTCTGTCAGACAAAACGCATTGTCAAACAATCCGAAGTTAAAGTATATTGAGTTTGGCAAGTCTTTATTTGTTCTTTGTGAAGATTCAATGCTTTCATTACCATCATTAGAAAAGGTTGTACTTCCTGAATCACTTGAAAAGATTGAGGCATGGGTATTTAGTGGAGAGAATTTAAAGGACATTTACTTACCATCGAATGTTACTAAACTCTCTAACCTATTCTGTCTTTCAAAGTCATGTAGTCCTGATTTAAAGATTCATGTTAAGGCTGGTTCTGTAACAGCAGAAAACATTAAAAACTCTGATGTGTTTAAAGAAGGAAAAGTTGTGCTTGAATAGGTGACATGATGATTAAAATATTGAGAAAACTAATTTGTGCATTACTATGTGTAATAACACTAGCAGGTTGCAGTAGTAAAGAAAAACCAAAACAGTATGTAGCAGAATTAAGTAATCCGTATCTTAGTACACTACCATCATCGTTTAACAAAAGATTAGATGTTAGTTACCAGTTCCAAAATACATTATCAAAAGAAGGTGATTTCTCAACGATAGATTTCCTTCATTTATCAGTATATAAGGGCGATGTCACGATTGGGTATAAAATCGTGACTGCAAAGGATACTAGTTATTATCTAAAAGATGGTGACTATGACATGATAATTGGTCGAACAGACGTTCCTTTAGACGTTGAAGTTAAACGTGGGGATAAACTTCGTATTGTTGGTGAGGTACATGTTCACTATGTAGACGATGATAGTAAAGATACTACGCTCACTGACGAAATTGAATATACTGTCAAATAATTTAAAGATAAGTGAGATAACTTAAAAATATCTCACTTTTTTGTTTACAAATATCTCTTTTTATATTAAGATAATATTGTAAGCAAGAGAGGTACAGTATGAGTACAGTATATAAGGTTAACAGACTTTGCAAGATTAACACAGACAATCCTACTCCATGTAAGTATAGTATGGACGTAGCGATTAATATTACACCAGTACGCAAGAATAAGAAGTTTGAGAACTTTGTATTGGGTATGGATGGGTATCAGCAATGCTACGAGGATTATGATGCACGCAATACTTTAACAGAAGATGAAGTTATTAAGTTTGTAGAGTCTATTGAGGTAGATGCTGATATTCCTGATAAGTTATACCCAACTTATTTAGACTGCGGTGGTGCATTCGGTGTTAAGATTAATATTAGAGATGAAGAACCTATCTATGCATGGGTATACAACAATCATAACGGTTATTACTATCACAGCATTTATTATACAGATGGTACATTAAAGATTGATTGTTGGGAACAGGATTGTTTATAGAGGTAATGTATAAATACAGAGCAAATTGAAAAAGTAATAGAAAGTATCGCAAAGAGTGGATATACACCAGAACGCAAAACACATATTGATAAGCACATTTCACTTGATTATGGTAGTTGTAAATTTACATTAAACTTTAAAGGCAACCAATTGACTGTTGGGGTGACTATTCAAATCAGTCATTATACAGCATTTGACCAAGGTGATGTTGATTATCTGAACTCCATCACAGATGATTGGTTTATCTATGAACAATGTATCAACTTTTCGTTTAAGCCAAAAACAGAAAAAGAACTAGAAGAAGTAATGTGGTACTCAATCAAGAGTTGCCAATGAGGTAACAATATGAATTATGAAACATTAAATGGACAACAGTGGTTAGCACTGTTAACAGAAATGACAAAGGCAGATAATGTCATTAAGAAAAGACTGGCAAAAGTGCTTGTGAATAAATCTGAATTTTTCTCACGACAAGATAAGGTTGACTCATACAAGATTAAGAAAACACCTCAAGGTGATTTAATTTTTGATGTTCGCTGGCAAACATTAGCAAATTTTGGTGATACAACACAATATGAGTATGTGACAATGGCAGAGTTTTGCTCTACAAATTAGATGTGATTAAATAATGTTAAAATTTTTAAATAATGCTTCTGTAAAACTTGGCATCATATTTGTGCTAGGTATTATAGGTGGGTGTATTATTTATTATAATATTGCACTACCTCTCGCAGAGCGAGGTATATTTGCAATTCCAGTAATACTGTTTCCATGCTACCTAGTATATATGGCGATGAAAATAACATGGGAACTGTTTGAGTAAAGATTGATATAATTTCTATAATTTAAGGTGGTGATAATTAATGGCTAAGAAGTTGAATAGATACGCAAGACGAAAAAGAGATAAAAAACTTGATTTCATTAAAGGTTGCCATCGTAAAAACTTTAGATTAGAGAGATATGTTCGCACTTACAATGCATTTCCTATTATTACAAGAATTGAAAAAGATACATTGCACGAATCTAGGGTACGTTTCCCTCTTGAACTGTTAAAATGCTGGTACCCTAAGTATTTTGAGTTTAAATACGTTCGTAACACATGGGATGAATACCCAGAATGGAAATATATTTGTATTGGTTATAGAGAACAAAAGTACTGGGATAGACCACTTTTCGGTAGAATTAAAGAACGTAAAGAAATTCATGTTAAGAACTATGATTATTACAGAAACATTCAAGAAAGAGAGTGGAATAAATCTAATTGCCATGATAAGATGGACTTAATGACAAGAGGCAGACATAAGGTTCATACTTATCTGAATAGTATCAAGAACGAATATAACAATGGTTACGAAGAGTTGACAGATGAGTTACTAAGTGGTAAAATAGAATTGTTCGATAAATGGGATTGGCGATATTAAGGGAAAGTAAATTATGTGTAAGTACTGTGAAAGAGATAATGTTAAATTTATAACAGATATGCCGAATATACCTTTAAAGGTGTGTGGGAATGTTTTAGAAAACGAAGATGCTAATATTCAAATATTTGATTACCAAGATTCTCAGCCATTATTGTTAATTACTCAACAAAACTACTTTGATGGAGAAGGTATTGGAACTATTTATATTCCTATAGATTACTGTCCTTATTGTGGAAGAAAACTTGAAAAAGATATAAAATATGACAAAAAACTTTTGTGGAAGAGAGGATGAATATGGGGCTAGTAGAAAAGTATATAGAAATCGAAAAAGCACATGATAACTTATGCGAACAGTTTCGTAATAAGATTCGTTTTATTCATGATAATGTTGGCAAAGATTATAGGACTGATGAACGTTGGTTTGATAGTGACTATACAACCATAGAAGGTATTTGGGAAGATGGTGTGTTTGTTGTAGTTTATGAGTATTTTATACGCATGGAAGATACATATAAAGTTTATGTTAAAAAAGAATTACTGGATATGTCTGAGGAAAAAATCTTAGAGAACAAGGACACCCTAAAAGCAGAACTAGATGCATACAACGAAGAACAATTAAGACAACTGAAAGAAATTAAAAAAGAAAAAGAACTTGAAGTCAAAAAACGTGAATACGAACGATTGATGGCACAAGTGCAAAAATTAGAAAGTGAAATCGGTAAATAACGTTGGTATGCTAGATATTAGTAGATATACAAAACTAAAAAATGAAGTTTCTGAGATAGAGCGAAAAATCAGAGAGAAGGTTAAATTAATCCACACCATTATTGGTATAGATGTTAAATCTCGTGGATGTATTATCTTAGAAAATATTGAATCTGTTTATGAACAATATGATAAAGACTTGTGTGAAACATATATTGTTATCGAATCCACTGAACATGGGTGCGATGATGAATATTGGAACACAACATACATCAAGAAATATTTGTTTGATACACCTGATACTGGATTAAGAAGCAGCCGAGAATATTTTGCAGAAGAGTTAGAAAAGTCGAATCAAATGCAGTCAGCACTAAAGAAACAAAAAGAAGAAGCTGCCAAGCAGACAAAAGAACAAGAGTTAAAAACACTTTTAGACAGAGCAGAACAACTAAAGAAAGAGTTAGGTAAGTAAATTATGAATGATAGATTAAAAAATTTTATATATTATTTTGTGGTAGGAGTAGCACTAGGTATCGGGGTAGTAGGAATATTTACAGGTAACCCACAGGGTGTTACACATATGTTTTTATTGTTAATCCTTCTAACTTTGCTTGCAATTGGGGAAAAGGTTAAATAACATGAAATATATAAAGAACCTGATAGTCGTGTTCTTAGCAGTTGTTGTGGGTGTTATTTTAAGTTTGTTCACTAAGGAAAATTTATATGTCTACTTAACATATTTTATGGTAATATATAACACTGTTATCACATTAAGCATGGTATATGACCTCGAAGAGTTGAAAGAACAAATTGAATCAAAGGATACAAAGTAATGAAAATTAAATATAGATACATCGGCAATTATGAAAAGCCAAAGAAACAGACAGTTGGTTCTGCTGGTATTGACCTATTTAATAATACAGATAAAGATATTACTATTAAGCCTGGTGAATACGCTATTGTTTCCACTGGCTTTTATGTAGAAATTCCTGAAGGATATGTAGGACTATTGTTCGCTCGTGGTTCATTAGGATATAAATATGGTTGTACTTTAACTAATTCTGTCGGTGTAATTGATAGTGATTATCGTGGAGAGGTTATGGCACGTATTACTAATATCAGCCAAGAACCACATACGATTAAAGCAGGAGAAAGATGCGTTCAGTTAGTCATTATGCCTATATTAGATACAGAATACGTAGAAGATGAATTATCAGACACTGAACGTGGTATCAGTGGGTTTGGCAGCACTGGAAGAAATTAAAAAAGAGACACATTGAGTTGTGCCTTTTTTTATTTTGTCTATTTACATATTACTCGCATTATAGTATAATTATATTTGTAAGAAAGAGGTACAATATATGGAAAGAAAAGACTTGACACCAGAGAACGAGGAATTATTAAAGTTGTATAATGACACTCACGAGTATAAAATTAAAATGGAACATGTAGAAGAAATATATGTTCTGGATAATATACTGACTATTATCTTTGGGGAATATGACGATGACGGTACATTCTTGGGGTATTTAGGCTACGACATGGATATTTCAAGTGCCAAATAATGAGGAATAAACAATGAAAACATACACTAAAAAGACAGAGGAACAATATTTAGAATACCTAAATGGTTACACACAGGTGCTTAAGCAAGAATACGCCGATAGAATTTTAGCAGAATTAAGAGAACAAGGCTTAGTTTGTGAGTGCGTAAGAGGCGAAACAAAGGAAACAGGCAATTACTATCACAATACCAGATATACAGAATATCTTTACGATGGCGAAGTTGCTATGGAAGTATATGAGGGTAGTATGTTCCCATCTATAAAACTAGAAGGAAAAATCTTGTTGGTAGAAGGTCAATTATACTGTAATGCGGATAGAATGAGTAATCTTATTGAGATTGAGTTGTCATTTGGTAGATTAATTATTGGTGGTTATCATAGAATATTTATCTTACTTAAAACAGATGAATTATTACAATTCGATTATTTCTGGACAGTTAATACAACAAGAAACATATCAGGGTCAGAGACATTTCAACCATATAAGCATACAAGTGAAGAGATTACACAAATCGCAAATACTATCAATAAACCATTCTCTAATGTAGTGTTCTTGTATAGAAACAAAGAAATTGCACTTAATCATAATGAAGTAGTAAAAGAAAACAGAATTGAGACCAATGATAATATCTCTACCGTTATTCTCCCGACATTGAGTGGTTCTGTAGTCAAGATTGATGTACCTAATAGTGGATTGTTTACATTCTACATTAACAATGTTCGAGCAACCAAGAAGAGTATTATGGATAGTGGTGAAGTTGTTTATATGGGATTTGAAATTCAATCATTAAATAATCGTTTAGAGCATTTTAGAGATGTATTAGAAAATCCTATGAAGTATGCTGAATTGCTTAATATTCAGAGTCCGTATGTACCTATTAAGACATTTGTGAACATGTTGTATTCTGACAAACTAGAAACATGGTTTCAAGTATATCCTAATGTACAGGCATTCCAAAACGTTTCTTGGGAATATCTGATTAAATATTATGATTTATTTGACAAAGATAGTTTAGTACGTGACTTAAAGGCTAATTTCTTTAATACACTACCAAAGAGAGATGTTATTTACACATTATCGTTAAAAGCACTTACAGGTATTCGTTTAATGAATATCATGGACAGTGGTGTAGGTATTTATAATGTCATTAAATATTTCTCTACAGAGCAGTTAGAAACAATCGGTTGCCTATGGGTTGATGTATGTGGACTTAAACACCTGGCAAGTGCTTATAGCAAAATGGAATTCCTTTACAAACCAGAGATTGAGAGATATACCGACATTTTAAATAGTATAGACAGTGTTAAAGATTTCACAAATTTATTAAATATCACAACTTCATATAATCAGATTGTATCAGAATTAGAGTCCGCTAAAAACATTTTAAATTATCATGTCTTCGGCAATGAGGAACTATCACCACTAGCATTACATGAAAGATTTAAGAATGTTAATTCTTACTACATTAATGACACAATTAAGATGTACAAGGTTATCAATCGTGACAAAACACTAAAAGACTTCTATAACACGTTAAAGACAACGACTATGGAAGAATTGCATAATAAATACCAACTTGTTTACCAAGCAATCACAAATGCAAAGATTGAACAAGAGTATCAAGAAGTAATTAGTCAATTAGATGTACAAGAATATGATAATGGTGAGTTCTCTATCACTATTCCTAAGACAACACAGGATATTATCAATGAAGGTAAAGCACTCCATCACTGTGTAGGTGTGTATGTCGATAAGGTTATTAGACGAGAAGATATGATTTACTTCCTACGCAAGGATAGAAATGTACCATACGTTACAATCGAAGTTAAAGACAAGAAGGTAACTCAAGTCGAAGGTGACATGAATAATAGATTTATCAGTAAGGGTTCGCCTGAATATGAAGCAATCAAAGAGTGGGCCGCTTTAAATAAGTTTGGAATTCTATAATTTGTGTCTTTACAAACGATGTATGATTGGTGTATAATTATTTTGTAAATAAAAGCGAGGTAATTATATGGGCCATTGTATTGAAATTCTAGTTGTTGATAACGAAAAAGAAATTTTCGCTGATGCTTGTGATTTTGCAGAGCGAAACATGGACCATGAAGAAAGTTCATGTTACCACGGAAATCTATCAGTTTTGAATAGAGAGTTTGATTCATATGAAGAGGCTTGTGATTACCTTGAGCAGTTTAATGGTTCATACAGTGATAAAGCAGTACGCTTCAAAGACTACACATTAAAGAATAAAACACAGACACAGAAAGCACTCGAGAACAAGGTTCAAGAGTGCAGAAAAGAACTTAGTGTATTAAAGAGACCAACACAGAAAACATTAACTTGCCCACATTGTGGTAAGAGGACTAGTCTTAATTATTTTTGGGGTTATCGTTGTGAATATTGCCATTCAGATGTTACACCAAAGACAAAGGCAATCAAGATGCAAAAACTTGAAGAAAAGATTACAACAATGCGTAAAAAGATTGATGAATTAGAGTCAAAACGTAGAACAAAGAAGTTTACAGTAAAGTACGCAGTTAAGGTTGAAGTACATTGCTAAAAAGTAGTGTACTTCATCGTATAGGAGAGAACATGGAAAGAAAAGATTTGAAACCAGCAGAAGAACTTGTGTTAAATTTGTATAATAATACACATGAGGACAAGATTGAATTAGAAAAAGTAAAGCGTATTTACTTCGATGATGGAGAAGCGACCATCCTTACATACAGTGATAACCCAGATGCTGTATGTGGAGAAGATAGAGCATACATAAAAACAACATTCACACAAGAAACAGTAAAAGAATATAATCGGGAACAATATCATCGTGCTATTGAATTGGCAGTTCAAGCAGTCCACGACAACAACGTGTCTTTGCTTCGTTGGTTATCTATTCAAGAGATATATAGCCTTCAAGAGATTTATCACTCATACGGAGATTTATTAGATGAGTATATTACATCTATTGTGTGCAAAGCATCTAATGGATTGGTTATAATTGACACTGATTATGAAAAGATTTTCTGCATTGGCGAATATGTTTCTTTCCATGACTTAGAAGGTACTGAACATAAATTGAAGTTTGCATGGTTCTTGTCACATGAACTTACAGAGTTAAAAGAATACTTTGAGAATTATAAAAAGGTAAATAGACTTCAACAAATTGATAAGTGTAAGGACGATATTGAAAGATACAAAAAGTGGATTTTAGAAAGCGAAGAAACACTCAAGAAACTTGAAGAGGAAGAGGACTAATAATCAGTTCTAAATAACACACAATAATTATAGAGAAAGACAGGTACAAACTTATGCATAAAGTAATTTCAGCATTTCCAGGCATTGGTAAGACAACATTAGTTCAGACAAATAAAAACTATATTGACCTTGAGTCATCAGACTATAAGTGGATTGATATTAATAAAACATTATCTATTGAAGAACGTAAAGGTACAGCAAAAACCATTAATCCTGATTTTCCAGAGAATTATATTAAGAAAATTGTTGAGTTGACTAGTATGGGATATAATGTCTTAATCTCTTCACATAAAGAAGTGAGAGAGGCGTTACAAGCACAAGGTATTAAATACACCATCGTTCTTCCATCATTAGATATGAAAGAAGAGATGATAAACCGTTATTTAAGTCGTGGTAATCAGGAGAACTTTGTAAATTTGCTTAAAGCCAACTACGAGAAATTTATAGAAGACCTGTCTATGGACCCAAATGATAAAATTGTCTTGAAGCACAGGGAATACCTATCTGATATAGTAAAGTAAAGCCTCTATCAGAGGCTCATATGCCCATATAGCATAAGCAGGATAGTGCCACAGTTTCCTAAACTGTTAGGTCCGAGTTCGAGTCTCGGTGTGGGTGCTAAAATAAAAAGTGGGTTCGTTCTTTATGAGCAAGCCCATCATCACGGAAAAGAGGCCTAGAAGATGTCAAATAGTAATAATGAGCAATTAGACAACTGTACGCTAGATACGCTGGAAAAGACCTGCAAAATTGATTGGAAGGCCTATATAGCAAGAGTTAGCCTGGTACTACCGTTTATTGTTGCAGGATTATTCATCATAGCAACAACAGTCAGGAACCCGTTCTATCTTATACTCATCTTCTATGCGATGTATGAGTTGGTTAAACAGACGAAAGAGTGGGATATCAGTAATAAGACAAGTTTAGAACAGTTATACCTCTCATCGTTGCCAGCCCAACGAAGAACCAGTGCATTGGTCAATGAAATTCTCCATCAGTATTTCGCCAACAGGGCGTTGTTTGTAGAATTTAGGCGAGCAGAAGAAAACGATAACGGCATATACTTAATCGCTGATTTCTATGATGTAGACGATAACCTGTGTAGCACGGTTGAATTTACTAAGAATTTCAATGTCTCATTAAATAAGAAGTACACTATTAGGTCACTCATCAATCCTGAAACACCTACGGTGCGTATTAAGAGGAAATACCGACAAGAGAAAGCAGAAAGAGGGAAATAGCATGAAAAAGATATTAGTTGCATTAGTCATCTTTGCCTGTGGTTGTAATATCAATGGTAATAAACTAGTTGCCGATAACACCAAGACAGAGCGAGTACTTGAGGTAACAAAAGCAAAACAAGACATTATCATTAAACGATAGGGAAGAGGTTCATAGCAAGGGTGTGAAGATAATGGCAAATTTTATAGTCAAATTTCCTCTTAAAACGGAAAAGTACCAAGAAGATATTTTAGACAAGCGTTTTGAAATTGGTAGACAGATTTATAATTCCTTAGTGAATATAACCCAAAAACGCTATAAAGAAATGATTAGAACAAAAGAATATAGGAATCTTATCTCCCAGTTATCAGGAGATAAAAATAAAGACAAATCTATTTGGAAACAAATCAATATTATTAGAAGACGGTACGGCATGTCAAAGTTCTCATTTTGTTATGATGTAAAGAAATTACAATACCACTTTTCTAACAACATTGACTCGCATACTGCACGTGGAATTGCAAAGAGTCTTTGGGTAGCATATAACAAACTTTTTTATAGAAATGGCAAGCATATCTATTACAAGAAACATGGTTCTCTCAATTCGTTAGAGAGCGATTCCAACAAAACGGGTATCCGCTTTAAAGATAACACTATTTTATGGAACGGGCTAAAAATACCTGTAGTCATTGATTTCAATAATCATTATGAGAATCAATCGTTAAAATCTGAAATTGCTTATTGTCGTATAATCAGAAAATTCGTCAGACTTAAATACAAATATTACGTTCAAATTGTTTTCAAAGGAAATCCACCACTCAAGATAGATAACGAAACAGGAGAAGTGAGACATTACGTAGGCGATGGTGATGTAGGAATAGATATAGGTACATCTACCACCGCCTACTCCTCTGCCACTGATGCCAAAATCTTAGAACTCGCCGATAAAGTTCAGAATATCGAAGATGAAAAACGAAGATTGCTTAGAAAGATGGATAGAAGTCGTAGAGCAACTAATCCTGATAACTATAACGAAGATGGTACTATCAAGAAACAGGGAAATAAGAAGTTAACTTGGAATAAGTCTAATCACTACTTTAAGTATCAGAATCAGTTGAAAGAATTATACCGTAAGCAAGCAGACGTAAGGAAATACCAACACGAGTGTTTGGCGAACGAGATTATTTCTCTCGGTGACAATATTTATGTAGAAAAGATGAACTTCCAAGGACTTGCGAAGAGGTCTACAAAAACAGAAAAGAATGAACATGGCAGATTTAAACGAAAGAAACGTTTTGGTAAATCTATTGCTAACAGAGCACCTTCGATGTTATTGGGAATTATAGACAGAAAGTTATCCTATTATGGTAGACGATTGATTAAGATAGATACATGGAGTGCGAAGGCAAGCCAGTTTAACCACTTCAATGGAATATACAACAAGAAGAAGTTATCACAGAGATGGAACGACTTCAATGGAATAAAGGTCCAAAGGGATTTGTATTCCGCATTTCTGATAATGAATGTTGCAGAGGATTTAAGAAGTTTTGACATAAGTAAATGTAATGAGAGATTTGAGAATTTTTACCAACTTCATAATTTAGAAGTTGAACGATTAACAGGACATAAAAATTTAAATAGTATAGGAATTTAAAGAAATAAAAGCAGTATAATGTTAAAAGGTTTTGATGCGAGCCTTATGCTATCGTTAATTTACTTATTGGAGTAATTGATAGTGAAAGTCTTATGGAAGTAGATTAGTCTTATGTGCTTTCGAGTACATTTGGAAGTCTGCGTACATAAGAACCCAACATGAGTTGGAGCATCAGCCAGTGTGCAATAAGTTGGTGAAAAGACCGTTAGGTAATTGACAAAAGCGAGTTGGTATGTTAAGATAAATAAGGTAAGAGGTGAAGAGGATGAATAAAACACTTAAAAGAGATATTTTAAATAGTAAAGTCGCATTGGGTATTTCAGATAGCACAGATATCCACAATATTGAAAAATTATTTGATGTTAAGATTTCAAAAGAGTCTAAGATGTTCTTTTATTTCGACGGTAAGCCAATTGCTTTATCAACATACTTCAATGGGTACGGTATGCAAATCGAGGATGCTTCAATCTTAAGAGGTTAATAACAAATGAAATACATTATCAAGGCCAAGAAAATGCCTGAGGACAGAGTTCTTGTATCATTTGTGTCTGAAAATCTGATAGATGATATCCATAGACTACTAACAGTTGACACAAAAAGAGTAAAAGGTATTTATTTCTACATTTATACCTACGAGCCTGTATCAACACGTAAACTATTAGTTGCCATTTCATTAGATGATATTAACATTTACGCTGAAAAGAAAAGCAAATATTTATCTGTTATTAGACGATTTGAAGATTTAAGGAAAGATGTAGAAGAATTAGAAGATATCCTGAATAAAGCATGGAGCAGAATAGAGGAGTTAACATGGAAGAACTAGCAATGATTGATTTTGAACAAGAATTAAACTTGATGGAATTATCAGAGATTGAACAACGTATCGAAAATGGTCCATTAACATCATGGGAAACAGAACATTGGGATGAACTAGAAGAGATGTTGTTTTTAAAGAGAAGAGAAATGGGGGCAGAATAATGCACGTATTCAGAGTAGCAGGAGTAACATTCGAGGGCAGACAAGACTTTTTAGAGGTCTTATTTAAGCGTGATAAACAGTTTGATTTTTCATTAGAAAGAGAACCAGAGAACCCTTACGACAGTAATGCAATCAAGGTAATGGTTAATCTTGAAGGTGAATTATTCAGAGTTGGCTACATGCCGAAGAAAGATAATGTAAGATACATCGGCAAAGAACTACCAACTGTTCATTCTTATCGTATTTTAGATTTTGGTCCAATATATACTAAGGGTATCGAATTGTATGTTCGTTAGTAATAAGAAGATGAAATACCTGCTCACGGGTCTCGTAGCAGGTTTGGCACTTTCTGCTATTTTAGTGTTGACATTTAAAAAATAAGATGCTAGAATAAAGACAGTTAAAGAAGAGGTGAAAACATGTACAAAGTAAGTTTCGACAAAAAGAAGAAGATTGTAATTATCGGTTGTGGTGGTACAGGGTCATACGTAATCGGAAACCTAGCACGTCAAGGACATGAAGTATTCCTAGTTGATGGTGACGTGGTTGAAAATAAGAACTTGATTCGCCAGGAGTTCTTTGAGGGTGACGTAAACAAGTACAAGTCACAAGTATTCGGTGAGCGTTATAATTTACCATACAGCACAGAGTATTTAGATACTCCAGAAGATTTAGCACCATTATTTGATGAAGAGCCTTGTGTACCTATGGTAATCTCATTAGTTGATAACAACGGTACACGTGCATTAATCAACGAAATGTTCCATATGGAAAAGTACCCAGACTTTGTATATATTGGGTCTGGTAATAGTAAGCGTAACGGTCAAGTATATGTTGCTATTAAGAAGAGCAATGAAATTGTCTTTGAAACAGAAGTTGTGCTTGATAAAGCATTACAAGCAACAGATGGTGATAACCGTCGCCCAACCGAAATCTCTTGCGCCGAACACGCAAATATGGTGGGTGGAGAGCAGTCTATCATGGCGAACGTAACAGCAGGATGCTTAGTATCTAACGTTGCAACAAACGTATTAAACAACGGTATCTTAGCAGGTAATAAATTCACGTTCGATTGCAACTTCATTTCATTCAAAACTGAAACAGTCAAGCCAGAGTAGAGTAATCTACTCTTTTTTGATATATCCACTAGAAAGAGAGGATATAATTTATGCCTAGAGTAAGAGCATTAAACACAAACGGCGAAATTACATGGTGTACTGCTAAAGTGCCAGGACACGGTAATTGCAATCACATCTTTCACCAGACAGAAGGTATTAGTGATAAACGATTTCAGCAAGAGGTAGACGAGTATAATGAGAAAATGACAAAACTACTTAATAGCGATTTCTGGTTTAACAGGTTAGAGTGTGCGAGACAAGGATATGGTTTAGAAAAGTTAGTTAATGACAACGATAGCGAAGTACGAGCAGAGGTCGCTAGACAAGGCTATGGCCATGACATCTTAGTGCATGATGAAAATAATTCTGTTCGATATGTGGTTGCACTAAACAGTTATAAGTATGACGATATACTGGTAAATGATAAGCACCACCTTGTACGAGCAGTTGTTGCAAGTCGAGGGCACCATCTCGATAAGTTAATAAATGACCCGGATTGGGATGTCCGTCAAGAAGTAGCAAAACAACAGTATGGCTTAGATACGCTTATTAATGATAAGAGCCCAGAAGTTCGTCAGGAGGTGGCTGCACAAGGATACGGACATGATATTTTAGTTCATGACAGAAACAAATATGTCAGAGGTGAAGTTGCTAGTCAAGGTTCTTATCTTGACATCTTAACTCACGATAAGGACGAGATGGTAAGATATTTAGCAGAAGAGAAGTTAAAAGAATTAGAAGAGTCTAAGAAAAACTAGACTCTTTTTAAATCTTTAAAACCGTTTTATACCCTCGTCCGTGCGACTTTTTAGACCTATTTTAGACCTAAAATCAACGGGCTGATACATTATACAGAAATAACGAAAGTTACTCTTAAAACCGTTCTCCCACACTTGCATAATAAAAATAATCGTGTTATACTAGAGCCATGAAATACATCGCAGATTTAAAAATTACAGACACATACAACCGACAAGTATGCCATATTTACAGAGAAACTACAAACGCTACCTCTGTAAAGAAGGCATTATCTAACTTTAATTTCAGAGCCAAGAAGAAGTTAGGTCTAGTAAACTACACGAAGTTGGTATGTAATGGTGTTATTATGCAAGATGATATTTCATATGAAGTAAAGAACAACAAGGTAGTAGAAGTCGAATACAACATCGTTAAACCAGTTTACAAAGGCAATGTTATTGAAGTAGATGGAAAAGAGTATATCTACAACGAAGATGACGGCGTATATTGGCTAGACGGTATTCAATATTCAGAGTATATTAGATAGAGAGAAAGAGGTATAACATGCTATTAACAGGAAAACAGAGTAAAAACGGAACATTCATCGTAAAGGTTATCAACATCACTATGAGCAACGCTGAACAAACAACATACCAAGAGTATCGTATCAACCATGAATGGTCTGCACCTGTAACGATTAAGCCATTATACGATTATAGTAAGACAGAAGACGGAAAGATTTTCGGTTGTGGTCCAGTTGACCTCAACGAAGATTTATTTGGTTTCGTAATTTCAAGTACAAATGTAGACTACCAAGACAAGCACAAACTTATGGAGTACTATAACGAGGCAAAAGAGTTTGTTGATGAGTTGAATAAATTAGTTGGGGAGATGGTTGCATAACTATCTCTTTTGTGTTAAAATAGATATGTAAACAGAAAGAGGGAACAAGTTATGACAAATACAAAACACTTTAGAAAATGGGTATGCAACGCCGTAAAGACATTGATTCTATTAACAGTATTCTTAGGTATCGCATTAGGTATTAGTACTTCCTATGATTTAGATATTATGTTCTTAGCAGTTGTCTTGATTATTACAGGCTTCTTCTTCGCAAGTAAATATAATGAGTCGAACTTGTTTAAATATTAAAAAGAAGGTGTCATATGAATTTATTAAATTTTGAAAATAATCGAGCAAAGATTTTAAACTATCTAAACAAGAACAGAGAATATAACCAGTTATTATTGTCTATCCACAATATTCTTCCGAACTTAAACGATGATACGGTAGAAATCAGGATAGACAGCACAGGTACAGTTCGTGTAGACCACATTGACGGTAAAGATATGCTATCGTTAATCGTAAAAGACTCTATCGTGTTCACAAGCATTGTGAAGAATGATACAATTAAGCACATGGTATCAGAAGAGTTGTTTAACCTAGAGGACAGGGATTTAGCACACTTTCACTTCAATTTCTTGGTTTCAGATTTCTGTCTAAAGTATATTGAGAGATTCCTTAAGAGTAACGCAACATACTATGGCAAGTCGGTATAATGCCGACTTTTTTGATATAAATAGTACACAAGTTAAAAATAAAAGGAGATTATTAAAACATGAAGAATAAGGACATTTTACTAAGACAGCAAGAAGAGTTAGAGGCTCAACTAAAACAGTTACAAGCAACAATGAAGTTAGTCGACTCTCTAAATGAGGCAGAAGAGATTTTGACAAGTAACGATGTATCAAATATCCAGATGTCATTAACAATCAACACAGAGACTGGTAAAGCAAGTATTAAAGATATGCCTACTGAATTAGTTGAAGAGATTAAGACTATCATTCTAGCGTATGATGCGTATGATGCCTAAAGAAAGAGTACCCCATAACAGGTACTCTTTTTATTTTTCGTCTGTAATTAGAATTTTCTTTGCCTCTAAGTGCTTGTAATGTACACCATTAATTACCACATTGTATAGTGTTTTAGTGCATACAAGTGGTACTTGTACAATCTCACCTTCTGTTGATTTGTAAATAGTATAGACCATAGGAGAAACCGTAATATCTGTATAACGTAAATGCTCTGGTGTTGCAGAGGAAGATGGTGCTCCGAAGTCTTTTAATTTCTGTTCAAAGATAAATGCACCGTCTCTGGCTGCCTCGTAACCGAATTTTGTAACAACGTAGAAATGGACCAGTTCGTGTTTAATGACTCCCAATACTGTATCACGTTTACCAAGCAGTCCGCAGTCAATCATGAATTGCTTATTAACAGTTAATTTCTTACCGTCTTGCAGTACATTGCCGTTATCATCATGGTATATAGAAAATGCTGCCTGTATACTGTTATTCAATTCTTTTAAAACTTCTAACTCAAAATACGAGTCTAATTTATCCATCTTCATCGTATGGACAATAAAGTTAGCAATGTCAGGCCTAAACTCATTAATTAGTGTATCTAACTTAAAGCCCTTTACCATTGTGATGTATTTATCATAATCTATCAGTTTTTTCATAGAAATGTCACCTTTTTTGATATAGACAGTATAACATAAAAGAATAATAAAATCAAGAAGGAGAGAGTATAAAATGCAACATTTAGTAAATGGCGAATGGAAGAAATGCACAGCACAGCCTGGCAACTGCCCTTACGGAAAAGAGGGTGCACCACATCTACACTCCCAAGAAGAGTGTAACAGATTTAATGATAATGTGGTACTGAAATATAACCGCATTAAGAACAAACTAAAATATAAGGTAGAGCCTGAAATTCAAGAAGGTCTTAAACATATTATTGTTGCCATGCAAGATGAGGACGACCAGATTGATGCGGGTGAACTTTTAGCAGAACTATCAAAATATCATGTAACAGACACAACACATCTATCTAATGCAGAGATTGCAAGTGGTTACTGGCTTGCTTACCAAGACGATATTTACGCACAGGCTGGCAGAGCAGTCTTAAAGCACTCACAAGCAGTAGACGACGGTTTCTACGTTATTTGTGCTGACGAAGTTAGCCATAAGAGAGAATTGAACGGTCAGAGCCTAGAAGAGTGGACAGATGAGCAAAAGGTGAATGACTATGCCAAGTTTGTTGCTGATTATGAGTTGTTACCTAAAATCAGAGAAGAACGTAAAAATGATATCTTCGCCGGTAAGGACGAAGAAGATTTTGAGTACCAAATTCAGCGTAAGCATTTAGAGGAATTATTTAGTGATGTAGACTACTCTAAACGTGAGTTGCAAGAGTATAAAGAGGCTTTTAGACTCATTCAAGCAGATTATGATAGAGCAGAAGAGGCTTACCAAAAGAAAATGCAAGAAGTGGAAGAAGAACAGGCCATCTATGATGAGTTGTCACGTCTAGAAGATGTGTACCACGATGAAACGGGTGGTTTCTGGAGTGAAGAGCGTTTTCAAGAAGAATACAATAGAGTAAAAAGTCAAAGAGCAAAGGGGTGATGTAGATGAGTGAAAGAGATAAGGTTCTAGCAGACAAGCAAGAGCAAGAACCTATCAACCAAGAAGAACAGACACCTAAAACAGAAGAGCCTCAGCAAAAAGAAGAAGAACATCAACAAGAAGAAGTGCAACAGCCGGAACAGCCTAATACCGAAGTCCAGCAGTCTAACAATCAACTTCAAGAGCAGGCGAATCAAGTTGTTAATGAATTAATGCAAGATGAGTTTATTAGCAATGCTGTAAATAGAGTAAATAATATCGCCAAGAAGATACAACAGACAGTACATACCATCACACATGTATTGATGTCGATTGTTACGTTTTTAATATCACCAGTAGGATTAATCGGAGAAGGCTTGTTGATTGTGCTGTTGGTAGTTAGTTCAGCCCTACAGGTATATGGTCCTAATGTTATGACTAACGATACATTCTCAACAGAGGCACCTAATGTGGATTTCATCAATGGTGAAGAGAGAGAACACGCTATCGGGTTGTACTTCGCCAATAATGGAGTAAACCCAAGTGCTTCTGCATACTTAGCCAAAGCGTATGGTGATAATCATTATTCAAATATTACTATACCTGATGACTGCAATACATCATGTTTGGTTACAAAACTAAGAAACGGTGAGATGACAGGATTATCTATCGGTGGCTACCAAGCAACAGACACAGACCAGTGGAAAGATGCCTCTGCACTTGTTTTACGAGCATATAAAGCAAATAAACAGTGGTATGATAGTTCTATTCAATTAAAGGCAATGATGGATGTTGTAAACGCCTTAGGTCATACAGAAGGTGCAACACTGTTTACATTAGATAGTACAGATATCTCTGGTGCCAAGACAGCGGTCCGTTCTGAAACAGATTATGATATAGCAGAATTGACAAAGTATATAGAAGAAAACCGTTCTGTTGGCAAGATGTTAGGCTCTGGCTTAGGTAAGTCAAGAGTAAACGGTGGTAAAGCATCTGACACATCTGGTTTCGGTAATGCAAGTTATAATGACGGTACTGTTAAAGTAGATGGTACAGGAACATATAATCCAGCAGACGGAGCAATCTGGACTGATACGAGATTTGAACCTCATGTTGCAAGACGCCAGATAGGTCTACCTGATAGTATTGCACCTTATGCAATCGACCCAACGAAAGTAGGCCTGTTATGGTCAGACGAGGCGTCATGGACTCTAAGATGTTATGACTACGCCAACTGTACGGACGGAACGGCGAACCTGATATATCGTATGTGGTCTAAAGACGGACAGCCTGCAGAAAATGTCATGGGTAATGGTGGGCAAGTAACGTCATTTTGGCAACAAAAAGGTGTGCCTAAAGTGAATACTCCTTCGGCGGGAAATATTTTCAGTGTTGAATACGGGCCGGGGCTCGCCGGGCATACAGGGGTTGTATCACATGTCTTTGAAGACGGGACCATGCTGATTTGGGAGCAGAATGTTGCTGGTTGGTCTGGTGCAGAGAATAACTCGCCTAGAACATGGAACTGGCGTATCCTGCGTCCTGAGGAGTGGCAAGGTAAATATACGTTTACGGATTTTAAATCTGCGGGGTGGACACTAAAAATAGGATATGTAAAATAACGCTGTTAAGGACAAAGGCAGCGTTATTCTTGTATAATATAAGTATGGAACAGTGCAGAATTTGTGGAAAAGAATGTCGTAATATTATGCAGTTGTCATTACATGCTAAATTTTATCACTCACTAGCACCAAAACAATATTACGATAAATATTTAAGAAAGTTTGGCGAAGGCATGTGCCCTGTTTGCGGTCAAGAAACAACTTTTGGTGGTATTAGATATGGCTACAGAAAATACTGTCGACCTTGTACCTTTAAAGATAAAAATGTAAAAGAGAAACTTCAAAAATCACTTATTGAGAATCACGGTGGCATTGGTTTTGCGTCTAAAGAAATATCAGCATCTGTAGAAGAGACATGCTTAGCAAAGTACGGAGTTAAAAACTATTCACAAACAGAGGAATATAATCAACGGGTGAAAGCAATATCGTTGGAGAGATACGGTAAAGAATATTACACGCAGACAGACGAGTATGCGAGGAGAGCAAAACAAACATGGGCCCAAAATCATGGTGGTATAGGTTTTGCATCGCCAGAGATGCGGGGTATGTATAAGCAGTTAATGTTGGCGAAATATGGTGTAGAAAATGCAGCCCAGTCTGATGAAGTGCAAGAAAAGATTAAGCAAACGTGCCTCAAACGCTACGGCGTTGAAAGGGCCTCACAATCTAAAGAAATACAGGAAAAAGTCAAACAGACTAATCTTGAAAGGTACAATGAAACTGCATGGGCAAAAACAAAGGAAGGTAGAGCATTTTTAAGGGACTTTGTTGACTCGGATGAATTTAAAAGCAAACAATACAAAACTAAGAAGAAAAACAAAACATTTAACACCTCTCAAATTGAAAGAGAGTTGGAAACAAGACTTAGGGAACTGTTCTATGATTTGAGGGTACAATACAAATCTGACGTTTATCCGTTTGCCTGCGATTTCTATATTCCGTCATTAGACCTCTACATCGAATATAACGGTTCATGGACTCATGGGGGCAGATTTTTCGACAAGAATAATCAAGAAGATTTAGAATTATTAGAACAGTGGAGAAAAAGTGCCGAAACATCTAAATTTTATGCCAATGCTATAAGTACCTGGACAGTAAGAGATGTTTTAAAACTTGAGACTGCGATTAAAAACAATCTAAACTATATAGCGTGGTTTAATGAAGAACAAGCAAACGACTGGATAGAGTTGCAAAAGAAATATTTTGTTGTATAACATAAGTAAACAACATGAATTGTTGATATATTAAATAGATATTTAAAGGAGACTTTAACATGGAAGATGTAATTAAAATTAGTTTTACAGAAGATACAATGGGTGAATCTATCCTAGACGGTATCACATTCTTTAAGGAACACATTCAACCAGTAGTACCAACTGCTGAATGCAACGTGTTATTTGAATTAAACGCAGATACAGTGCCTACACGATTTGTTTGGGGAGCGTTCACGGCATTTATGGACTATTACATGATGGACCACGAAGATTTGTGCGAGAATATGGGCATTGCCTTTACTGATGCAAGTTTACAAATGGTATTCGACCTCGTGCATATTACATATATTCACTCTGTAAACACTATTATTGATATGGAAGAAGCAGAAGAAGATGAGGAAGAACTTGACGAAGAATCTGCTCCAAAGTTCTATGCGTAAGAGAAAATTAAGAAAACAAGTTAAAATAGTATTAGGGGTTGCTATTGCTATACCCCTTTTGCTATTGGGCTTATTTGTTTTCAAAAATATTCAAGCAACACATATCAATAATGGTAATATGAGTGTAGAAGAGTCATTCCGTGACTTTATGGCAACTACAACCAACTTTAATATGGCAGAAAAGGTCAATACCACAGAGGCAAGAGGCAATAACTACATCAATAAGCAGAAAGAGATTATCAGTATCTTAGACAATAAGACATATAAAGTTAATAGATACACAAGCATTGATAAGGTACCCAACGGAATTTACCCTTTCCCGTATTTTTACTCAACATGGTTTATGAAACAACTAGACATCGACAAGATTACAGATGAGTATATAGACTTTGATTTAACGATAGAGGAAATCGGTTGGCAGACATCAGCATCGCCAGAGCGTGGAGATATTGTGATACCAGATGAGTTCTTGTATAGAACCAAAGCAGAAGAAAAACATATTGTAAATGTTCGGCTGTTTTATAGAATTTTAAACGGACAGGTAGTGTTTGAGATAGATAAGAACTTTGATACGGCATTAGGTCAATATTCAGCAACATGGTCTCATGAGAAAGTCAGAGAATTGGAGTTGGAAAAATATGCCAAGTAAACTAAAAGGCATTTTACTCGTTATAGTCTTAGTAATCGCCACAATAGCAGGTTTATACATATCAGACCACTTCTTAAATGTCCAGAACAAGCAGGTCAGAATGGCAGATGAAGTAGCAACAGAGTTTATTCAAAAGAGTTGCAATCTAAGAGGTAATTACCAAGGTACAGAAGATGAGATTAAGAACAAGGACAGCATACATAGTTTAGTCAGAATAACAGCAAGTGATTTAAGTGCACCTTACCTAGACTTTGCTTACAGCACAGATAGATACTTCACGGGGAAGAAAGTATTTGCAGACAACGTCTTACACTTATCTAACGCAACGGGCATTAAATTAAAACATAGTCAGATATTGCCGAATGGCGATGTTGTATTACACTATAAGGTTGTCATTGAACATACAAAATACAGTACAGACTATGTAGACGGAGTTCTCCAAGAAACAGAAAATCTAACATTTAATGATATAGTTGTTAGAGTAAACAGAGAAGGTAAAATTACTGAAACGAACATCAGCGGTTCAGTAGGTGTTTATAACTGTTTCGGTAGTTAGGAGGCTAGAAGTATGGGTTTATGGAAGTTTTTAACAACACCTGTGCCTACGTTAATAAAAGAGAATAAAGAAAAGAAACGTCAGGAAGAATTATCTAAAAAATATCACATCACCCCGGATGGCCCAAAGTTATGTACTGCATCCGTCAGGGAGTGTAAGTATCATAAGCATTTTCAAGATGTCAATATGGCAATGATGTATTATGACAAATGGCAGTCAGATAAAATGAAATATCCTTTATTACAAGATGAAGAAATCTTGTCGCCAGACAATGATTATACTTGCAATTTAGATAGACTGAAAGACAAGTCATGGATTAGTGATATAGACAACTGTACTCCTGATAGTTTTGCCGTGCTTGTCACAAATGATATGGAAAAGCATGTTAAGGCAAAACTCACAGATGTCTTAATAGATGCCTTTCAGCAGACACATGACTGGCGTAGGCGTAATGAAGGTGGCAGAGATTTCTACAGAGAAGGTTTGGTAAAAGAAAAAGAGCGAGACCCACTCTTTATGGCGAACCAAGAAATGCTGGTAAATATGCAGAATTATTATAAGATGACAGCCCCGTTGTCTGTATCGCCAAGTGCAGAGTTACTAAACCATCAAGGTGATGTGGTTGCTATCTTTAAATACATAGAAGATAAAGACCCGTCAGCATTAGACTTGGTACAGGCATTAAACTATATAGTTGAAGACTACAGCCTTGACGAAAACACAAGGATTAGGGTATTTAAGCATAAAAAGAGAAAGGAAACGGAAGAATGAGTCAATATCATAGATGTAGAGATGGCAGTATCGGTGAATGCCATGCTCAGCCAGGAAGATGTCCGCTCATGCCGATAGAGGCACATTTTAATAGTAAAGAAAAATGCGAAGAGTTTAGTGATAGAGTAAACTTTTTAGAACAAAGTGGCTTTTATGAAGATTTTGTCTTAGCAGACTTCGGTAACAATATGGATTCCGAAAACTGGACAAATGCCTTTATCAGTTCAGACCAAATCGGGTACTTAAAGACAGCCGATTTAATTGTCTTAAAGAGCGTAAACGAGCGTAAGAGTACAGATATTTCCAAGAAAATTCAGAGTGGAGAGAACATCTCTTTTGATATACAGTTAAAATTGGACGAGATGACATTGGTTGATGAGTTGGTGAATAAGGAACTAAAAGTCAGAGCCAAACTTGCAAAAGAAAACGGGTGTGCCGTAATCGGTCGCAATAGTGATGGTACTTACATTTTAGAAAATTAAGAGGGTGTGTTAAACATCCTCTCTCTTTTTATTGTATAATATAAGTAGCGAGGTATTAAATATGGGAATTAGGACAATCACAATAGCGATTGATTTCGATACGTTTGACACATATCAAGAAATATTAGATAAGTTTAACGGTTTTATTGTTATGAGTGATTACGATAATATGGTTCAACGTGGTGATGAAGTAACAATCAACATCATGTCAGGAAATAATATTGAAACACTATTGAATGTAATTGACACTATTTTAACAGACTATGATTATTTATATCCTAGACTTCTGTTTAAGGAGGAACTAGATGCCAGAGATTTGTAACACACAAAAGATTAAAAAAGACTTTATGTCTTATGATAAAGATTTTAGAATTGAGGCTGTTATCCACTCTGGTCAGTGGTACACGATTCATAAATGGGCAAGACTTGCCGTTGTAACAGAGCAAGAACTCTTAACGTATATTACTAACACGTCTACTCCACTTATTGTGGAGCAAAACTCTTATAGAGTTGATACAGCAGAGGTTCTTAGATGGTATAACGAGAACTCACTAGATATCGAAAAAGCAATAGTACCGAACGACTTTAGCCCAAGAGTATGGGGTGGTAAAACAGAGGTAGACGCCTTTTTAGAGGTTCCTCGTCATTATTCAAACATTCTGATGGTGTACGCAGACGGTACAGATGTCTTATTTAAGATTAAAAAGATATTAAGAGGCTATGCGTGGTGTACATATCACGAAATACGTAAATTGCTCAAAATCCATACGACATCACTATCATATATTATGCAGATTTTAGCGACTCAACTAACGCAATTAGAATTTGATAGTTTAACGATTAGAAACGCTACTCAACGCAAATGGCGTAGTTTGTCTGATTTTGATGAAGATTTCCTAGGTGGGTTCCTGATGTTCTATAGTAATTTCAGTAAGCAATGCTTGAAACCACATATGGACACAATTAGAACTTATATCCATAACCATGATGATATCGAGAGCCAGATTCGTGAGTGGATTATGGTGGCGCTAAATCGTTTTGATGAAAAAGAGCCAGTACCGTTTAGTGCTTATTTAACCAATTTCTTACAGTATCGACCTTACGAGTTAAGTACAGATGTTTTAGGCGAAGAGTTAGCCGTATTCCAACGTGAACATAGTAAGTACGCTAAAGAACTAGCAGTTGAACTAGGTGTTGATATTGCAGAGGTAGACGAAAACATGATTAGAGAGCGTATGGGATATGATGATAAGAATAAATACTTTACACTCTTAGAACAAGCCATTGAGTTTAACACACTCAAAAAGGCGAATGATATCAACTGGGATAATAGTACAGAAAAACAGGGCTCTTCTATTTTTACAAAGCAAAAGAAATCAGATGGAGACCGTAAACGTCAAACAGAGATAAGCAGGGCGATTATTCAAGCAACGATTGCTAGTCGCTGTTATGAGGATTTAGACACATTACTTCAAAATAATTTTGAGGCAATTAAGTATTTAGAGATTTCTAATGAGTTTAAGTTAGCACTAGCACAAGCATTGCAGAATAAGTAAGAGAGTAGAAAAAATCTGCTCTTTTTATTTGCCGAAAACCGTTTTATACCCTCGTCCGTGCGACTTTTTAGACCTATTTTAGACCTAAA
>ERZ773050.66-NODE-66-length-64435-cov-6.326577_pt1 | contig 64435 bp, 82 predicted proteins | sample MGYA00580632_ERZ773050 | MGnify/ENA primary metagenome ERZ773050 (study PRJEB29015, sample SAMEA2738123) | human oral metagenome | biome: human oral; feature: human-associated habitat; material: saliva | place: China | collected 2166 ... | reverse complement strand
TATGCGTATCGAAAAACGATTAGGACATAAATTAAATGAAGTTGACTTTTAGGCGAGAGTTCCACTCTTGTCTTTTTTTTTTATTTCCAGTTATATAATAGAAAGGAAGGTATTATATTATGAACCTTAAAGAAAAATTTATTGAAAAACGTGACGCTACTATTGAATGGGTAAGCAACCACAAGATTGAAACTATTGGGTTTGTAGTTGCGACTGTAGCAGGAGTATTTGCTGTGAAGAATGTTATGGATACTAATAAAGTTGATAAGACTTTAGAATTTGTTCCAGAAGATATTGATAACGAAACACCTGTTATTGAAAAACGTAACTCTGACACAGATTTTTGGTCTGGTGATATGTGGCAGTTCAAAGAACGTGACGAAGACAAAATTATAGATTTTTGTGAGGAAAATGCGATTAGTTATAATACAACTTACGGACAAGAAGGTTATACTTACGGAGGAAAAGACTTTGATATTAATGGAGAATTGGTGTTTAAAGAAGAGTAATTTCTGAAGAAGGTTTAATCCTTCTTTTTTTTTATTTCCGCTAGTATAATAGGGAGAGATACCCCTAACTATAATTATTTTTATAAGGAGTTATTTATTATGACTAAAATTATTTCACACGAAGAATACTTGGAAACATTCTACAATGATGATGACACTATTGTTAAAATCAGTGCGAAAGAACTACAAAAAGCTGAAAGTAAAGCTTGGCAGTTCGGATTCGATGCTGGATTAATAACAACAGGTTTAACATTGTTTGTAGGATTTCTAGCGTATATATATGTTGATAAGAAAAATACAGGAAGGAATTTGAGTAACTTTATTACAAAAAATTTAGGAAAATAATCTAAAAACTGAATACTGGTTTCTACTGGTATTCTTTTTTTTATTTCCGCTAGTATAATAGGGAGAGATACCCTAATTAAATATTATTTATAAGGAGTTATTTATTATGACTAATGTAAGATTTAAAGGTACGGACAAAGATGTTATGGAAATTGTTACAAGATGTGCTGCTCAACCAGTACAAGGTGGACGATACGTACATGTCGAAGACGCGGTTAAATTGTCAAAATCTGGACTAGAATTTGGTAAAGATATTGGTAATATTGAACGTGATAGAGATATGGCACTTATCGCACTTGGTATTACGTTGTATGGTGCAGCTTGGATGGCCTATGACTACTTTAAAGACGATATTAAACATGGTTTTAGTAAAATAAAAGACAAATGGAGTAATATTAAGAAATAATCTAAAAAGGATATTAGTTTCGGCTAGTATTCTTTTTTTTTTTAGAAAGGATATTGTTATGAGAAATGAGTTTATTAATAAGGTTTACGAGAAACTAAATCCTGTTGTTAATCGTTGGGCTGTGGAGAATGAGAATTGTGGTAAGGTTGTTGATTATTCCAATGTCTTTCGTAGTGATAAATACCGTGAAGATTATTGGGGCGTTAAGGTTATATGTAAGAATGATTACCGTATTTCATTTCGATTCTATACTGTTGATGTTAATTACAAGCAGATTAAGATTTTTAAGGTTGAGGTTGATGGCCCTGCTATTGTAACAAATTCATATTATTCTACACCTTTAGGTTATCGCATTCCAACCACAACAGATACTTTTTCTAATAGAAGTTGGATTAGTTTTAGCGAAGGTCAATTTGATGTTGACGATGATAGTTGGGTTAACGATGTATTAGAATGCTTAAATAAATGGGTAAACGAAGATAAAGCTAACGTAGAAGGGTTGAAGTGATATTATGAAGAAATTATGGCGTAGTGGAATGATTGATAAGAAGGTGCTTAGAGAGCGTGAGCAAGCGGAATATGTCAATCGATTAGAGAGAACTATCCTTGAGTTGAGTAAACCAGATATTGATGATTTAATTAATGATACTGTCGATAAACCTTTAACGCCTGCAGAATTTGTGAAAAAATGGGGCGACTACGATGCGATTAAACAAGGCGATAATGTCACATTAGAGTTTGGCGAAGGACAATCATTTGTGCGTCTAAAGGATAGTATAAACGACACGTATTCTCGTTGGTTAAAGAATCGCAAACCATACGATAGTGATATTAAGTTTGAGAAGAATACATTAAACGAGATTCGTAAAACTAAAGGATTTAAGGAGAAATAATATGAAAGAAAATGTAGAAGTTGTTGTTAAAGTTGGATTGACTGGTAATGAAGAGAAACTTATGATTATTACTACCACAAGTAGAGATAATGTAAGATACGATACGCTCGATTACGGTGCTACTGGATTTTATAGATTACAAATTAAAAAAGCATCTATTATATCTACTGAACATAGAGAATGGAATGTTGAGTATGGTAAGGAATATTATCAGACTAGAGAAGAAGAATTGTGGGTAATTGAAAGGCCTCGTCCAATTGAGTTTTATATTACTCATACGAAGAATCGTGATGATATAAGAAGCGAGTCTATTAGATTTGATAAAGATGAGGAAGAGTAAGATGCAAGTAATACACGTATTGTATGATAAGAAGAATGACGCCCTTGGTATTGTAGAAGTAGGCGATAAAGACCTCCCAGAGGCTCTGAGAGACGCTGTAGAGTGGCGTTATGAGGGCCGTAGGTATTCCTACAGGTCTTATTTTAGGGCCAACAGAGGGCAAAAGAACGAGTATTTAGACGTTATTATGAAGGAGTATTAGGAGGTATTCAGATAAACGATATCGTACGTTTGAGGGTTTCAATAGTCCTATTAATGATTACAATGTTCGTATCGAGTTGAAGAATGGATACAATATTGGAATTGCTATTGTGACTAGTAAATCTAGGGAGGAATATATGACAACTAAGATATTGCAAATATATGCGACTGGGCCTGGTGTTAAGAAGGTTGATAGAGGTAATGGATGTATCGACACATATCCTGCTAGAGTTATGAAAGAACGTATCATGTTCGTTGATGGTGAATTTGATATTGATGGTGTTGATTTTAATTTAGACATTCTTAATTTCTTGAATAAATACGCTGAGATGGAGAAGGCAGAAGTGGAGGTTGTTGATTAATATGGATATTCTACAATATTTTAATGAGAATGCGAGTAAGGAAGAGTGGAAGTTAGTTCAAGATGTTTATAATCGCGAGCTTGTGGAATTATTGAAAGAACTTGGCATGGAAGGTAAGAAAGAGTTTAACCTTGCTGAGTTGTCTGTTATTTATACACGAACTTGTCTTGAGAAGGATTTAGCACTAGAAGAGTTATATGACCGAGAATATGGTTATGGATATATTTCTGGCATTAAGGCAAGATATATTGATGATTTGCGAGACACATTGGAAGAATACAAGGAGGAAGAGAACAATGGATAATGAATCTATTTTAGAATATTACACTAATAATGCAACACCAGAACAAACAAGACTGGTTAATACTGTTTATAGTTGTGATTACATTAAAGCTCTTATGGATTTAGGTTTTAACGGTAGAAAAGGATTAACTATGGACGAAGTATATCTTTTATTTCTAACAAATAATCTTGAGAAAGATTTGGATGCTATGCAAGAACGAATGTTGGATTTGTCTGTAGGAGATAACAAAGAAACATTTAAAGAGTTTATTGACGGTATGGAGTTACGTTATAATCATATTGTTGAACTTAATGGAGGAAATATAGAATGATTGAAAGTTTGATTTATACATTGTTAACTATTGGTAATTCGTTGTTTGATGCGTTTGTATTTATGTTTGGATGGAATACAGTTGTGCATCATATTGGATTCCCTACGATAGGGTTTGGTTTGAGTTACGGTATTTGTCTCTTTATTGGGTATGTTAAATCGAATGAAAGTGGTTTGGACGATGAAGAAGATAGAAGAGCGTATATTAGGAATAAAGTTTGTATGGCTATTGCTAATAATATTGTTTATCTTGTATTGTTCGTTGTATTTAAATGGTTGATGGGGTATTGATTATGAATATTGAAATGGTTAAGAAACAGTTTGCCTTGTTCTATCCTGTGGCTATGGGGTGGATTGCGGATAATATTAAACATATTGAGAGTTATTATGTTACATTCCCTCATGAGACGGATGATACGATACATGGTAATAATTGTAAGTTTTCTATCGATATATGTATATACAATGGTGATAGATTAACGCTTGATTGTTCTTGTATATGTAATAGCGAATATGAATTTGGTGCACTTTATTCTGAACCGACCTTAAAACATTTTAATAGCTGGTCTGGTGGTGGTAAATTAGTTGAACCTTATATCAAGATTGGTAATGATAATATTAATGTTTTTATTGAAAGATTAAATGATGAACTAGCTAAGATTGTTGGATAGGAATTATTAAAAGGGAGCTCGTTATATACCGATGCTTCTCTTTTTATTAAGATTGAAAGGAATATTGTTGTTATGACTTGGGAATATGGTATTATGAATGTGTTGTTGTGGTTAGGATTTTGCTTTTTTATTGTTGGATTGGACATGAATTTCGAGATAGAAGGCGAGAATATGTTCATTTGGCTTGCTGAGAGAGCGATTCTAGGGTCGTATTTAATTGTTACGAACGTGATTGTAGGGGTAAAACGCGCTGTAAAGGCTGGATTTGAGCTTGTTACAGTGGTTATTGCCTGGATAAATGCTAGATTTTGGGATGAGGAGGAGTGAAATTGTATGGAATCTTGTATTAATATTGTAATAGATGGGGTTGAAATGCCTATTTATGGCAATTATGAGTACGTTTTTTATGATAAATTGGGTTGTTATGTTGTGGATAAGCCTATTTCAATGAACACAAAGTGTCGTTTGGATGAGGATATCCAGGCTAGATTCGATGATATTAGTAAAAATATGTATAATCACTTGAATTTTAACGAGTTTCCACCTTGTAGAGAGGGGTGGAATGAGACATTTGAGCACTTAAAAAAGTATTTTGGGTACGATATTGTGGGTTTGGAAGTACTAAATACGTTCTATTTTACCTTTGAAAGACTGTTTATGTTGTATGCAAATGATATAAATGCTAGTTTTTGGGGGCCAAATCACGATTATTTTGAGAAATATGAGGTGTAAAATGAAGGTAAACCTTACATGCCATGTTAGAAAACCTCACATGAGATGTTAGAAAATGGGTGAATTTATTGATTTTTTCAAAGACCTCTCACTAAACTCGTCAGAATTATTACTAATCTGTAGTCACATTTGGGGTAAAAAAGGGGGTAAAAAGGGGGTATTTTGGGGGTGTTTTTGGGGTAAATGTGACTACGTTTTACCAATAAGTGCGAACGAGTGATTTTTGGAGTTTGTGGATTTTGGGTAAAAAACGGGTAAAAATGACCTATTTTGGGGTAAAAATGGGTGTTTTTTGTGGATTTTTGGGTGTTTTTTATATATTTCCAAATACTTTTCATGGAAAATTTTTCTATAAAAAATATAGAAAAAAAAATATAAAAAAGTTTCTGAGCAATTTACAAAAGATTAGAAAAACATTAGAAAAAGGAGAATATCATGTTAGATAAGCTAAACAATGAAAATATTATGCAAAAGAGGATTAAAGTGTATGATAAGTTCCAATCAAAAGAGATTGGTCGTTTAAATCCGTATTACAATTATAGGATTTTTGCATTCAATAGATACAATGGTAGATTCTTAAAAGATAGAGAGATTGATTTGGTATGTCGGTTCTTTATGTATTTTATAACAGATAACCGTTTGTCTATTAGCGAATGTATGTATAGAATAGCAGACCATTTAAAATATAAACAAACACTTTATGATATTTTAGACAAGTTATATATAAATTTACAAGACATTACTGAGTATGATAGATATATTATGTATATTTATTGTACCAACAATTATAAGATAGATTCTACTGTAAATGTGATGAAACGTCGTCATCATGATGAAAAATATATTATTGATGATATCGAGCATGCATTGGAAGTATTTGGTATTGCTAATATTGTGTGGCATGATGAATATGATAAATTTATATACGACAATTATAAAATTTATTATGATAAATACGATTCTGAGAAATCACTCGATGTGTTAGAGATGCGAAGATTTGCTAAAGATACAACTCATGGTCTTGGAGACCCTGCTATGTTTTCTGTAAAAGACTCAACTTTTAAATACTTTTTAGAAAAATATGGTACAGATTTTATCTTAGAAAATTATTACGACAGGTATGAACGTTATGCGAAATTAGGGAGTTACGGGATTATGTTAGATTCATTAAAGAGAAACGAAGATGATATTAGAGTAGAACGCGTGCAAGAGCTTGTTAATAAAAAATGGCCACTAGCCCTAATTCAACGAGAAATGGGATTCTCTAGTCGCTACGCTCTTAAACGATATCTAGATAAATACGATATCGATTATAGTGGATGTATTAATCGTTCTGGTCGCCCTAGAGGTTCGTTCAAAAACACAACAGCTCGTAATAAAATTTATGAAGACTTTTCTGTAGGATTAGTTCCTGACACAATCTACGACAAGTATAAAGGACAATATAGCAAACGTAGTATCGACCGTATCTACAATGAGTGGAAAGAGGACCAGGCAGGCTTTAAATCTTAAAAACCGCACATATTTTTGCCTTTTCCACTTCTCTAATAGAGAGGAAATAGGAATTTGCCCTATTTCATTCTTTAGAGTAGGTGAAGTCTCACTACTCGTTTCATTTTTTATCATAATATATTATGACAAACAATCTAAAATCTGCTAAAATACAAGATTATACAGTTAGACGCGTCAGAATACGTCTCAGAAGCCACAGAATAGCGTATATTCAACGTTAAGGTATATCGTGCACAATTATACCAGAAACGCGTAAAACGGCTTATACGGCCTCTCAGAGCCTCTCAGAGGCATTCTAAAATAACTGCATTTTTACGTATTTTTAGAAAGGAATTCCTGAAAATGAAAGATTACTACACACCTCAAGAGCTAGCCGAGGTTAGTGAAGAATCACAAGACATTCTTATGCATATTGGTACGGCAACGTCAGGACGATATCCTAAAGGTTCTGGTAAGAATCCATATCAACATATGTCACCAGGTGACCTAGAATGGATTCAACGACACCAACGTCGTCTTAAAGAATTTAAGGCTCAAGGTCTTGACAGTAACGAAGTGTATAAGAAAATCGCAGACCTAGAAGGTATGTCTGTCAATGCATTACGTAGTAAAATCAATATTATGCGTGAACAACAACGCCAATATAATACTGAGCTTGCTAAGAATATGCATGCAGATGGACGACCTGTACGGGAAATTATGGAGAAGACTGGTTGGTCTGAGACAAGTGTTCGTAAGGCTCTTAATCAAGAAACCCTTAAAGAACGTGCTGACCGTATCACAACACAAGAGCTTGTAGCTAGACTCAAAGAGTCTGTAGCACAAACAGGATATCTTGATGTCGGTGAAGGTGTCGAAGCACAACTAGGTGTATCTGAAGACCGTCTTAAGTCTGCTCGTCGTGCGTTGGTAGATACTGGCGAGTACGCATTTTATAAAATTAATGTACCAAATGCCACTAATCCAATGAACAAACCCCAAACTGCTGTGCTTACTACTGCAGATAAGACAATTAAAGATGTCTATGACAACAAGGATAAGATTCGTTCCACTAAATATCGTGCAGATAGTGCTGGAACAACAAATATTCAAAAACTACAAGATGTAACTAGTATTCCATGGAACCGTCTACAAATTAAGTATGCTATTCCAGAAGGTGAGAAAGGTCATGGTACTGATAAGGATGGAGAAACACAAGATGGTGTTATGTATATTCGTCCTGGCTCAAAAGATATTAACTTAGGAGGCAAAAAATATGCCCAGGTTCGTATCGCTGTAGGCGACACTCACTATCTAAAAGGTATGGCTATTTATGGAGACGATAAGATGTTTCCAGACGGTGTCGATGTTATCTTTAACACAAACAAGAAGAAAGGTACGCCTAAAGAGGATGTGCTTAAACCATTGAACCTTATTGATGGTAAGATTAATCAAGACGACCCATTCTCTGCCGCAGTTAAACGACAACCACCTCTTCTAGATAAGAAAGGTAATCCTGTTGTTGATAAAGTTGCAACCGCTGCTGAAGAGAAACGTATTGGTCATAAGCTGTCCACTCCTATCTACAAAGTTGGTAAGGTTAATATTGTCAACGAAGAAGGAGACTGGAACGATTGGTCTAAGACTTTGTCATCTCAGTTCCTGGCTAAACAACCTCGTCCTGTTGTTCGTGAACGTCTACGTACTACATTAAAAGAACACGATACAGACTACGATGAAATCATGAAGGTAGATAATCCTATAGTTAAACGTAAACTATTAGAAGATTATATTCAAACTACCGAGTCTAAGGCTGTACATATTAAAGCCTCAGCTCCTGCTGGTTTCCGTGGTCATGTATTGCTACCAGTTCCTAACATGAAGGAGAACGAAGTATTCGCTCCTCGTTATGAAGATGGTACTCGTGTTATCTTGGTACGTTATCCACACGCTGGTCGCTTCGAAATCCCTGAGCTTATTGTAAACAACAAAGGTCCAGGTAAGAAATTAATTGGTGGTGATTCGCCTGATGCTATTGGTATTCATCCAAAGGTAGCAGGTAAACTATCAGGTGCCGACTTCGATGGTGACGTAGCTTATGTTATTCCTAACAATGAAGGTAAGTATAAGTCTGCTCCTATGCTCAAGGAGTTGAAAGGGTTTGACCCTAAGAAATACAAAGACCCAGCAGGTTCCTTCAAACCTATCAGTAAAGAATATCAACAGAAACAAATGGGTATTGTATCTAATCTTATTACTGATATGACTTTGCGTGGTGCGTCCAATGAAGAGTTAGCTCGAGCAACAAAACATTCAATGGTTGTTATCGACGCATATAAACATGGGCTTAACTATAAACGTAGTGAAAAAGAAAACCGTATCCCTGAACTTCGTAAGAAGTATATGGAACACGTAGATAGAATTGATTACGATAAACTTTCTTATTACGATAAACGTACAAGAAAAGAATTAAAAGTAACCGATTTAAATAAATTAAATAAAGATAAAGATGGTATATCTTTAGGTGCATCTTCTGTATTATCTCGTAGAAAACAAACAGTAAAAGTTGGTGGAGAGAATGTAGAAATCATTGACAAGAATGGTAGGAAGAAGGTCGTCAACCGTGGCGGCATCGATGTGCCTATCACCTCTGTCATCAAGGATGCCTCGGTCTATCTCGGACCAAAGGCTGCTCCTGTAGAAAAAGAATACGTAGATTACATCAACAATCTTAAAGCTCGTCAATCAAAAGCTGAGTCAGAGCTTGCATCTATTAAGACTCCGAAGAAGAGTCCTGTTGCTGCTAAGATTTATACAGATGAAGTTAACTCCCTCAATGAGAAGGTCAAGTTAGCTAAGCTTAATAAACCTAGAGAAAGACAGGCTCAGATTCTAGCTAACTCTAACATCCAACGAGAACTGGACAGAGCTACAGCTAACGGAGAAGAACTATCAAAGGCTGACATTAAAAAGCTTAGAGCTAAAGCTATTACTGCAGCCAGAGAAGAAGTAGGTGCACACAGAAACCCTGTTAAGATTACTGATATAGAATGGGATGCAATACAAGCTAATGCTATCTCTACTACTAAGCTACAGGAACTAATCAAGTACATGGACAGTGACCAACTCAAGAGCTTGGCTACACCACGTCCTACAACTACACTCTCTAAAGCTAGGGCTGATAGAGCGGCTGCTATGATAGCTAATGGTCACACCTATGCTGAGGTTGCTAAGCAGCTTGGTGTTAGTACCTCTACTATCAACCGCTATGTCAACCAGTCCTAGTCACTACAGTCTAGTACACACTACACTGTACCACTACTACAACTAAGGAAGGAGCACACAGTCATGGCACTGACTACTAGTGACAACCCCTACTCACCACTAGACCAGTACGAACAGTGGAGACAGTGGGATGAAGAGCATGGCTACTACCTCGAACGCTACCTCGCTCGCATCTACGACACCAAGCTAGGCGCACAACCATGGTTGAATGATGACGAGGCATGGGCACTGGCAGAGGCAGAGGTCCTAGAGCACAACATCTGGGGCAACATTGTGTACGTTCCATCACCTAAAGAGGATGATGAACCACAACAAGAGCTACAATACGATGCAGATGGCGATCTCATCTATACAGATGATTAATCATCAACCCAGACCATAGGGGGGGGTCGAAAAAATAACCACCCTCCCGTCATCGTCCGGGCTCTCGAAAATTTCCCCGTTGCAAAAATTTGAAAACTGATTTTAGGTCTATACCTATTTCAGTCATGCACACTAGCCATATTTACAGGTCTAAACACACTATGTAAGCAATACTGTGTTAAAAACAATGCGGGTTTCATCCTTTCTCCGTACGTTTCATTCCTTCTGAGTTAAATTTGGGTTTTATTATGCTGGTTCTATGTCGTTGGTACGGCTAGTGTGTGTGGTTGAGATAGGTATGTCTCAAAAACTATACTAAAAGTAAGGAGAAACCCATGTATAATCACTACAAAGTGATTGCACCAGCAGGTGTAATTGTACGTAAAGCACCAGTAGACGACACAACAAGTGAGGATGTACTTCCTGAAGGTACACAGTTCAAAGGTCGTGAAACTGCTGATGGTAAATTCATCGAACTCCTACAAGGTGGCTTTGTTGCTAACTCAGAATTCTCTGTAGAACAAGTCTATCTTGCAAGCAAGGAAGCTGACGCTGAATAGGAGCTAGAGTATGGATGAAACACTACAACCAAAATTCCAGGGACGGACCCCTGAACAATATGACAAGAAGATGCAAGCACTCGCAATGCAAGTATCCGAAGAGCGTCTCCGTAATGGTGAAGCAAGTTCAGCCGAAATTGTGTTTTGGTTAAATCGTGCTTCCCCTACTAATCAACTAAAAGAAGAAAACTTAAGACTACAGAACGAAATGCTCCAGGCTAAAACTGAAGCTATCAACTCTGAACGTAAGTCTAACGAGGCGTACACGGAGGCAATGCGTGCTTTCGCTGGATATTTACCTTCACACGACAAGGAAGAAGGAGACGATTGGCTTGAAGGAGAATTCATGGAAGGTTAGGTCAGCAGAACTAGCCCTCAACAAGGAAGATTGGAATGCTAGACTAGAATATCTAATATTATTAGATGGTAATGCTACTTCTCCACGTCACATGTCCAATCGTTTCTACAAGTCGCGTGAATGGATGCGCGTGCGAGATGAAGTCATCGAACGAGACCTAGGTTGCGACCTTGGCATCTTAGGATTACCAATCGAAGGACCTATTATCGTTCACCATATCAACCCTTTATACGAGGAGGATATCGAGAATTGGAATGTCGAGAAACTCTTCGATAAAGACAACCTAATCTGTTGTTCTATTGCGACACACAATACAATTCACTATGGTAAACCCAAAGAGGAAGAGTATGTCGAAAGAACACCAGGCGATACAATTCTATGGGGTAAATAAATGTCATCTATTTTACAAGATGTTGTCGAACGAGCACCATCGTTGACAAAAGATTTGGTTGTTGATGGTCAGTACGTCTTCTCAATCGAGTCACTAATCTCAACTGCGTTCCTTACACTCAAACAAAATGGTTTGGTAATGGAACAACCTGAGTGGACTGGTGATTGGGACAAAGACGTCAAAATGGAATGGGAAGATGTCGACAATGAAAATCTATTGGAAACTGGTAAACAGTATGTCGTCCAATATATTATGCTGATGTTTGACCCACCACCATCGCAACAACAAACAATCTTAGAAAAATCCCTAGAGCATCTTTTATGGAGGATTAGAATGGAGGTGGAGAATGGCGACTCCTAACGTGAATGAAAATCTTATTTCTACACCACAACATGCCTCTAATGATATCCAACATTGGGGTGTTAAGGGTATGAAATGGGGTATACGCAAAAACAGAGCTAGTGGTTCTAGCACTGCTATTAATCCTAAAACTGGTTCTATCATGCGACGTTTTAGGAAGGTTGAAAACCCAATAGTAGTAAAAGAACGAGAGCGTCAACAGAAATTTGTAAAAGAATACTACAACAGAGACAAGATGTCTGTTAAAGCCATTAAAGCACGTACTGACCGATTGAATGCGGAGTATGCTTTTAAGAAAGCTATCGAGCAACCAATTGTCGAAAAACAAAAAGCAGCTGCAGAAAAAAGAGCAAGAAGAGCAAAACTTGCTATTAAAATTGCTGGCGGTGCTGCTATTGGTGCTTTGGTATATTCTGGTATTAGAGCAAAACAGTTAAGTGGGTCAGAGCCTAATCTCGGACAATTTAACTTAAAAAGAGATGGTGGTACCATTACTGGTAAACGTAGCGATTATAACGATTACTTGAATGCTGTTAAAAAATACAAACAAGCTAAAGATACTGTTAAACTTATCAACAATGCTGCTAGAGTCACTGTTGGCGTTCTACAGGGTAAAATCTTAAAGAATAGTGCTTTAGAAGGTGAAGAAGTTCTTCAGCACCACGGTATCAAAGGTATGAAATGGGGTAGACGTAAAGCTACAAACACTGGTTCGTCTGCAACAATCGTAAATCCTAGAACTGGAGGACTCCTTCGTAAGTTCCGAAAGAAAGATACAACGGTATCTGGTATTCAACCAAGTAAATCTGATAAACGCAAACAACTCGCCAAACGCATAATTACTACTGCTGCTTTGGCTGCCGCTACTGCAGGAGCCGCTTATGCCGTTAATAAATATGCGAGACATAGAGCAATCTATCATAAAATTCCTAAAAAGAATTATAAGTTGAAACAGCCTTTATCACATAAACTTATTAAAAACGGTTTAGGATATCGTGCTCCTAACGGACGAGTTAATAATATCGGCGATAAAGTAGGGATTTACTACGACGGTAATCGTAAACTAAAATACGACCCACATGCTAGCATTAGAGAACTAGAACATAGAGGTCGTCCTAAATACGTTCCTAAGTTTTATGGCGATAAACCATCATCTAGTTATGTTGAGGGTGTGATCAAAAATACATTCTCAGGGTCTCAACCTAAATATCGTTATAAAGGAAAAGTCAAACGTAAGACAACAATTCATTCGCGTACTTTAAACGAAATAAGATACAAAAAATAACGGAGTAACTTATGTTATCTAATACTATGGTCCCGAAATATTATGGCGAGTTTCGCGACTCAGTTCTAAGAGGCGAGACTAGAGTATGCGAAAACATCTCACTCCAAATGAACAGGATTGATGATGATATCGCTAATCCTGACTATTTCTACGACCCTAATGCGATTGATGGTTATGTTCGTTTCTGCGAAGCTGAACTTACTCTAACCGATGGTACTGACTTGACCCTCCTTCCAACATTTAAGATGTGGGCTGAGGATTTATTGTCGTGGTATTACTATTCGGAAGAAGACACGATTGACCCAGCTACTGGGCGTCGTATTACAGTTCGCAAGAAGCGACGTCTTCGTAATAAACAATATTTGATTATCGCTCGTGGTAACTCAAAATCACTTTACGAGACAACCATTCAAGCATATGGTCTATTAACTGATACAAAGACAACACAACAAATCACAACCGCACCTACAATGGCTCAAGCTGAAGAGGTTATGATGCCTTTCTCAACTGCCATTGCTAAGTCTCGTGGTCCGTTGTTCTCTGTATTAACTGATGGTTCTAACAAGTCCCGTTCACAGTACACACAAGCTAAATTGGCATCAACTAAGAAGGGTATCGAGAACAAGATTACCAATTCATACGTTGAGATTCGTCCAATGCGAATTGATAAATTACAAGGTTCTCGTGCCAAGTATTGTACTGTCGATGAGTGGCTCTCTGGTGACGTTAAGGAGGACGTTATCGGTGCGCTAGAACAATCAGCAGCCAAAGGTGGTGTGGACGACTACATTATCTTGGCAGTATCCTCCGAGGGTACAGTTCGTGACTCTGTAGGTGACTCAATCAAAATGGAATTGTTGAAAATCCTACGAGGTGAATACGAAGACCCTCATACATCAATCTGGTATTATCGTCTAGATGACTTGAACGAAGTGAATGACCCTTCAGCCTGGGTTAAAGCCAGCCCTAATATTGGAGTAACTGTATCTTATGACGCTTATATGCGTGACGTAAAACGTGCAGAAGCCAACCCTGCTACAAGGAACGATATTCTTGCTAAGCGTTTTGGTATCCCAGTTGAAGGTTACACTTACTTCTTTACTTACGATGAAATCCAAAGACACCCTTATCAGAACTATGACAAACTGCCATGTTCTATGGGTATGGATGCATCACAAGGGGACGACTTCTGGGCATTCACTTGGGTATTTCCTTTGGGTGGAGAGAGGTTTGGTATCAAGACAAGGTCTTATGTATCTGAATCCAAGTATCAGAAACTCCCTTCTGCCACAAGACACAAATACGATGAATTACAGCAAGAGGGTACTCTGGTAATTATGCCTGGCTCTCTCTTGGATTGGGTGGCAGTCTACGAGGACGTGCGTGATTATATTCATGAACACGACTGGGCTATTCTGTCATTCGGATTTGACCCTTACAACGCTGGAGCTTTCGTTGACCGCTGGTGTATGGAAAACGGTGAGTATGGTGTTGAAACAGTACGACAAGGTGTTAAGACTGAGTCTGTGCCGTTGGGTGAAATCAAAGCACTTGCTGAGGCTCGACAGTTGATATTCGACGAAGAGCTGATGAAATTCGCCATGGGTAATTCTGTAGCATTACAGGATAACAATGGTAACTACAAATTAGATAAGCGTCGCTCTGATGAGAAAATCGATAACGTGGCTGCACTTATGGATGCCTGGGTTGCGATGACTCGTAATAGAGAGATGTTTATGTAGAAAGGTGAACATATGTCGACTTTGCTACATTCGTACAAAACGTACGAGTCTGCGAACGCGATGGGTAATGGTAGTTTCACAGTCGAACCTGGTTCCAATTGGCAATCGATTTCGACATATCATTCTCCTGCGTACATTCAATCAATGAACACCTCTTATGGTAGTGATTTGATTAAATCAATTATCAACCGTATTGCTATTGATGCATCTACAGTTGAATTCAAACACTTGAAGATTGACCCTCTTTCGAAAAATCAAAATGAAATTAAATCTGGTTTGATTGACTGTCTTACCTACAAGGCAAACATTGACCAAACTGGACGAGCATTCATTATTGATTTGGTGTGGTCTTTACTTGATGAAGGTGTTATTGCTATCGTACCAACTGTCACTGATAAAATCATGGACGGCGAGAAGACATTTGACGTGGAATCTGTTCGTGTGGGTAAAATCACACAATGGTTCACTGACGCTGTCAAGGTGCGATATTACAACGAGGACACCGGATTAGAGTTCGAACAATCTCTAAAAAAAGAAGACATTGCTATTATCGAGTCACCGCTCAGTGGTATCTTACAAGATAGTAATCAAACGCTACAACTTCTTAAACAGAAGATTAACTTGATGAACTCGGAAGATAGAAATGCTGCCGCTGGTAAGATTAATGGTTTTATCCAATTCCCTTATCAGACAAACTCTGATTATCATCAGAAGCAGGCGGATAGACGTCGTAAACAGTTGGAAGCAGAGATGAGTAAATCTGCATACGGATTAGCCACATTGGATAACAATGAGAAATTCATTCCGACTGGTGGTAATATACAGAATAATACTCTTGAGGATATTAATAAACTTAAGCAAGATTTCTACAACCAGATTGGTATTACTGAGAATATTATCAACGGTACTCAGTCTGGGGCAGAGCTTAACCTTTATTACAACAGAGTTATTGACCCAATCCTACAAGCAATTGTGGATGCGGTTAATGTTGCTTTCATTAGTAAGACAGCTCGTACTCAAGGACAGATTATTCAGTTTTACCGCGACCCATTCAAGATTCTTCCTATTGAACAACTTGCTAATACAGCAGACTTGTTCTCTCGTAATGCAATCCTTACACCAAATGAGATTCGTGAATTCATTGGTAAAGAACCTCACCCTAATCCTTTGGCCGACCAACTCTACAACCGCAATATTGCTGATGGTAATCAAATGGGTGGTATCGCTACTGCTGGTCAAGGTATTGATGTTCAGAATCAAAATGGTTATAGTGGGAACGTTGAAGACAACCCTAGCCAGTATGTCTATCAAGATGAGAATGGCGACTATGTAGATTATGAAGGTAATCCTGTTGATATATCTGGAAATCCTATTCGGAGGTAATAAATGGATTACAAAGCCTTAATTGAAGATGCTCAAAACTCTTCAGCACCACGGTGTTAGGGGTATGAAGTGGGGTAAACGTAAAGCTAAAGCTGTCGCATGGGGTAAAGAGTTTGGTAAAGCATATGCAAACGCATACCTACACCCAACACACATGGTTGCAGCAGGAAATAAATTAGCATTTAAAAATGGTAAAAATGGAGCGTTAAAGTATAGCGTTTTGCAAGGTAGTACTAACGCTCTTGGATATAAAAACAAAGTTGTAAAAGATAGACTTGCTGCGAAAAAAATCTATAAAGAAGATAAAAAAAACAGCGATGGTAAAAATGCTCAGAAAATAATTAGTGCTGGTAAGAAAGCCGAAAACTTTATTGATAAATCTGGGAATATTAAAAGAAATCTCGATTTAAAAGATATAGCACAAGGCATCGCCGCTGCTAATGATACAGGATTATTTAAGTACGATAATCCTACAAATCCCACTAGACGAGATTATGCTCAATTCCTAGCTAGAGACACTAGAACTCTATCTAAAATGTCGCGCAAACTTACTGCTACAAAATCTTAAACGAGGTAATAAATTGAATAAACCACAAAATTACGATTTCGCTGGTTGGGTTACAAAGAATGACCTCAAGTGCTCAGACGGTGTAACAATCCGTCACGGCGCATTCTCTGGATTGTCTGGAGAAAAAGTACCATTGGTTTGGCAACATTCCTATTCCCAACCAGGAGATACGATCGGATATATCCTTCTTCATTCAAATGACCAAGGTGTATACGGTTATGGATATCTCAATGAAACAGAACGTGGTCAGGATGCCAAAGAACTTTTGCGACACGGAGACGTGAACCAAATGTCTATTGGCGCTCGTAAAATCCAAAAGAGTGGACAAGACGTAATTCATGGAGAAATCTATGAAGTGTCACTAGTACTCAAGGGCGCAAATCCTGGAGCTGTCATCGAAGAGGTTCTTACTCACGGTGACGGTTTTGTCGGCGATGAAGTATTCATCACTACAGGTCTAACACAAGACTTGTTGAAACACTCTAACTCAGAGGAGAACCAAATGGCAACAATTGGACAGGTTATTGAGTCTTTGACAGAAGACCAATCAGATGTTGTAATTAAGGGTCTTGAGAATGGATTCGAAAATCTTTCAAAAGAAGACGCTGAAGTTATCGAAACCCTTACAGACGAACAAGCAACTGCTATTGCCATCATCAATTCTGTAGGCGATACTATGGATGAAGATGAGTTGACAAATGCTAACATTTCTGACTTCGAAACAGTCGAAGAGGGAGAAGAAGCACAAGCAGGAGTTGAAGAAAAACAAGCAGAAGAAACTAAAACCGAAGAAAAAGCTGAAGTTGAAGAAAAATCTGCGGAAGACAAGTCTGAAGAGGGAGAAGAAGCCGACGCAGACGAAGAAGAAATTGAACACTCAGGAGTAGATATGAAACAGAATTCATTTAATCAAAATGGAATTGAAGAGCAAGATATTTTGACTCACGCTGCTCAACTTGCTGATGACGCTGTTCGTGCGGCAGCATCTCTTGGAACAGGCTCAATCAAAGCAGCTTTGGCTGGTGTAGATTCAAGTGGTGAATTCTTGCAACATGGTATCTCTAACATTGATATCTTGTTCCCAGCAGCACAATTGCAAAAGGGCATCCAATCTTACAACCCTAACGCTAAAAACGTCGAAGCTATCCTTAACAAATTTGGTGCTGTATCTTCACCAAATGTTAAAAATATTTATGCTGACTTGACAGAAGAACAAGCTCGTGCCCGCGGTTACATTAAAGGTAATGAAAAACTTAATGCACGCCTTATTAGCTTGTACTATCGTGTAACTACACCACAAACTGTTATCCACAAAACAGCTATCGACCGTGATGATGTAATTGATATTCGTGAAAATGGTATCGATGCAGTTTCATTCTTGAAACAAGTACAATCAATCAAATTTAAAGAAGAACTTGTACGTGCTGCTTTGTTCGGTGACGGACGTGAAGCCCTTGTTGGTGGTAAACCAAACAAAGAAAAAATCAACGAAGAACACATTCGTCCAATTACTAAAGATGATGACTTCTTTACAATCAAAGTCACTTCAGCAGACTGGATGTCTGTAGTTGATGATGTAATCAAGACTCTTCCTGGTTACCAAGGCTCTGGTTCACCTTCACTCATCATCAATCCATTCGACCTTGCTAAACTTAAAACACTTAAGGACAAAAATGGTCGTTACTTGTATGGTTCATCAAGCGACGGTAACCGTCTTGCAACTAACTCAGACCTTGCATCTTACTTCGGATGTTCTGAAGTTATCGAATTCCGTGATATGCCTCAAGGTAAATTCTTGATTGGTAACTTGAATGACTACGTATTTGGTCAATCTCAAGGTGGACAAGTCGTAACATTCGATGATTTCGATATCGACTTTAACCAAATGAAATACCTTATGGAAGCACGTCTTTCAGGTGCTATCATGATCCCACGTGCATTCATCTTTGTAACAGTTACAAATGCTGAAGCTACTAACGAAGATATGCTTAAATTCCGTAAAGATGCCCTTAAGACAAAACCTAACTGGGTTGAAAAACAAGACAAACCTGGTGACAAATACTTGTCTAAACATTCAGACGCTGACGAAGCTGCGAGCCCTGCATCAGGAGCTCCAGGCAGCACAGGACGTACAGGCGGCTAATTTCAAAATGGAATATAGGAGAGTAGCATGAGGACAACTATTGATATCTTAGTTCGCAGTATGGAAGAGGTAAAGGTTCGACCTGGAGTATATTCGTACGAGTACACACGATATCGAAAGGTTCCTGCTACAATTGTCGAAAATAGACGATATGATATTTCTGATTCACAACGAGTCAATGAGAATATTAAGTCTAACTTCGACTTCTCTTTTGTATTCGCTAACGATGATACAGACCGTGTTAGTCGTATCTGGTATGTTATTTACAAGAATCAAGTTTATTCTGTAAGTAAAGTACTCAATTACCAACCACGAGTACGCATTGTACCTGATGGTATCATGAGTCTAGACGACTTAAATGAATTGGGGGTAACTATTAAAGATTATGACTAGAACACACACTGAACTCATCGAAGAACTTGAGACGATTTGTCCAAGGGTCTATTATCAGAAGCCTGATGGTTCTCAGTTGAAATTCCCTTGTATTGTTGTTGAGAAGAACTACCTAGATGTAGAGTCAGCAAACAACGGAGCTTATCGTGCTAATAGGTCTTATATTGTTAATTTCTTTACAAGAATGGACAATGCCTCAATTGAGGATGCCATGCTTGCTAAGTTCCCTTATGTACGTCTTAACAATTACGATGTAGACAACGGTTTATATCAAGAGACGTATAGAGTATATTATTAGAGAGGTTATTATTTCTATGGCAAAATTGCTTTGGGACCAAACTGGTCAAAAAACTTACCAAACAGGTGTAGACCGTGGTGTACTTTTCCCTATGGCCAGTGCTGGTACATATGAAAAAGGTGTAGCTTGGAATGGTTTGACTAAAGTGTCTGAATCACCAGATGGTGGTGACGCTACAGCCAAATACGCTAACAACGGTAAATACTTGAACTTGATTGCGAAAGAATCATTCAAAGGTTCTATCTCAGCTTACACTTATCCTGATGAATTTGCAGCTTGTCTTGGTGAAGTTGACGCTGTTGCTGGTGTTAAACTTACTGCACAAACTCGTAAATCATTCGGTTTCGCATACCGTACTCTTATTGGTAACGATACTGAGTCTACAGGTCACGGATACCTTATCAACTTGGTATACAACGCTACTGCAGGTGTTGCATCTAAAGACTTTGAAACAATCAATGACTCACCAGATGCTATCGAATTCTCTTGGGACTTCACTACAACTCCAGTAGACACAGGTGTTGACAACACTCAATCAATGGCTCACATTATCATCGACTCTACTAAGCTTGAACAAAGCAAACTTAAGAAAGTCGAAGAAGCTATCTACGGTACAGATAGTGCTGACCCTAAACTTCCTACTCCAAAAGAACTTATGGTTCTCCTTGGCGTAGTTACTGGCTAAAAATCAAAATGAACTTGTTTTTATAAGAAAGGATTAATTCAATGATTGTTAAAGAAATTACTTACGTAGAACCACTCTCTGGTGAAGAACTCACTGAGAAGTTCTACTTCCACATTAACAGTGCCGAAGCACTTCGTATCATGGGTCGCTCAGGGAATCGAGACTGGGAGACTTACGTTAAAGACGTTGCGGCATCAGGAGATGCAGACCGCATCATGGACTTCATCGAGCAATTTGTTTCTATTGCCGTTGGGTATAAGAATGCAGACGGGCGCTTTACTAAGACGAAAGATTTTCGCGATGAATTCCTAGCGTCAGAAGCATACGGTAAATTGTTCGTAGATTTCATCCAAGATGAGAACTTTGCACGTAAATTCTTCTCACAATTGATTGAAGAAGGTCGTTCAAATAAAGACAAGGGTCACAATTCTCAGCTTGAGACAGTTGCCAATAAAGGTAACCGTCAACAACGTCGTAGCAAAAAATAGTAGGTAGCAAGTATGCTTGAGATAGTTACAGAGGAGATTTATGACGAAACAACGGGCATGATTCTCCCAGGAAGAGTATACCATTTCGAGCATTCGTTGTTAGCTATTAGTCAATGGGAGATGGTGTTTAAAAAACCGTTTCCCTTTTTAAATGGCTTACAGGCGGAACCTGTCGAGATACTTGCGTATGTCCAATTAATGAATTTAGATAAGACAGGGTTCAACATTGATGATTTGTCTGAATCCAACATTAAGGAGATAATCGAGTATCTTAACAGCAAGCCCACTGCAACTACGATTTCTTCATCGGGAGAAGGTGGTCGTCGTATACTGACTTCAGAAGTCATCTATGCGTATATGGCGAATGCACAAGTACCATACAGTTGTGAAACATGGAATATCCATAGACTACTTGTATTACTTGGGGTTATAGGTGAGTTAAACGCACCTAAGAAGAAACGTAGTAAAGAAGAGACGGCACGCATGTACAAGGATTTAAATGCTAAACGACGTGCTGAGATGGGGACTACAGGTTAAATCAAAATGAAATATTCAATGTCATCAGATAGTAAGTTTCAGAACCTATTCGACGACTTTAAGAAAGAAACCGCTATGGAGAAAATCTATAGAGTGGTCGACACTGAAACCAAAAAAGCTTATGACGGCATTGTTGAGAGTACTCCTGCTAGGTCAGGCTTAACTAAGTCGTCATGGAATAGACGAATTACAATGAGCAAAGACCAGATAGATGTTATCTTTGAAAATTCACATAAAGCTAAGAATGGTAAACCTATTGTTGTATACGTAGTGAATGGACACTACACTCGTATTCATGGTTATGTTAGACCAAACGATTTTGTGTCTCCTAGAACTGATAGTATAACAAGCGATATAGCAAAAGGTTTGTCGGGAGGGAGTAGTTAATGCCTAGTTCTGTAGTAAAAGAACAGATTTATAAACTAAAACTCGACGCCGCTGACTTACAACAGAAACTTCAAAATGCCATCAAAGATGTTGGTAATTTCCAACAAAAGATGGATTCTATCAATGGTAAATCTGTTGATAATGTTGAGAAATCAACTGGTTCTCTGTCAAGTAAACTGGCAGGTCTAGTCTCACATGTCCCAATTCTTGGTAACATTGTGGAGAAGATGACAGGTGTCGGTAATGCCTCCAACACTGCAGCATCTGCTGTGGGTAGAGTTGGAGAAAATGCTGGCTCTGGATTTGGAGCAATCCAATCTGGGGCATCAAATGCCAAAAACTCAATGGAACAATTGGGTTCTGGCGTTGAGGGTGTTAAAAGTAAATTCTCAATGCTAGAAGGTATCGCAACGGTGGCTTTGGGTAATATCGCATCTCGTGCTATTACTACTGGTGCATCGTTGTTAAATAAATGGACTCTTGCTCCTGTAATCCAGGGTTATCAAGAATATGAACGAGAACTTGATTCAACTCGTATTTTGGTAGCTGCCTTGGGTAAGGAAGAACAAGACCATATTACAGCCACAATGCGTGACTTGGAACAATACGCCAAAACAACCAAATATAATTCACAACAAATGAACTCAGCGTTGGCACAATTTGTTAATGCTGGTATTGGATTGGATCAAGCCAATGTCGCTTTGAGAGGATTTGGTAACTTGGCAGCCTCTGCAGGTGCTAGTACTCAAGCGTTTGGTACAGCCTTGCAATTTGGTGTTCAACAAGCCCTGCAAATGGGTTATATGAACCGACAAAACTGGCAGTCGTTAGAAACTGCCCAATTGGCAACCAAAGGGTATAAGGATGCTGTAATTCAAGCAGCTATTGCTCAAGGAACGCTTACACAAGAACAAGTAGATGCTGTTGGTGTGCAAGGATTATTTGTAGAACATCTAAAAGATGGTTGGCTTACTAATGAAGTATTGATGAAATCATTAGAAGAGTATGCAAATAACCCTGTATATCAAGAGATGGCCGAACACGTTTACACATTCAAGGAAGCTATGGAAACTACTGAAGAAGCTGTAAACGACGCTTGGTCTAAGATGTGGGTTGAACTTGCTGGTAAGGGTGATGAAGCTATGGCTATCTGGACACCAGTATCAGAGGTTCTATCCAAAACCGTGTCTTTCATCCCAAACATGATTGCACAAATTGCTCATGCTTTCAACCAGCTCGATGGTCGTACACACCTTATTTCTGCAATTGTCGAATCGTTCAATTCTCTTAAAACAATAGGGGAGGGTGTAAAAAAAGCTATAGCTGGAATGTTCCCAGAAAGTAGCAAATTCAGACAATGGGCTGAAAATGGTGATAAAACTAATATGGTTTTTGTTAAAATAGCAGAAACCATTATAAAAATCACTGACTATTTGAAGAACTTATTCCATATTAATGATGATGTAAGGCCTAAAATTGTTTTGGCTATTCAAAACATAGTAGAGGTATTTCTCAGATTGTGGAATGTTGTTAAGAGTGTAGCAAAAGGTATATTCGCTGCTATTGATTTAATCGTACCAGATAATTTAATTCAAGATTTAATTCTTATTGCTGGTATGGTGGCTAATGTGTTTAATGGTATTGGACGTATATTTGATGGTATTAAAACACAACTAGACGGTTCTGGTATTGTTAACGCCTTCAACACAATTAGGACTGCTCTTCAATCATTCTGGGATTCTGTAACAACCATTCTATCATCTCTATGGGGTAGATTAGATGGTCCTATGGACGCATTCTTCGATGGTGTCGGTGTAAATATCGGTAAATTCCTAAACGATGTGGCTAAAATGTTTGGTTTCGGTAAAGACCCTGATTCGCAAAATAGTTTGTCTTTCTTAGAAAGAATGGCTAATGCGTTTAAGAACTTAACTGATAAATTTGCTGCTTGGGCAGATGCGTTTAAAAATGGGCCTAAGCCTGGAGAAACAGACAAGATTGCTCTGTTCTTCGAGAAAGCAGGACGAGGAGTAAATGTTTTCCTAAATGGTGTAAAACTATTACTATCGCCACTTGCTGTCTTGTATCAGATTGCTAAGTCGTTTATTGTATCTATTTTGCCTGGCGCTGACAAGTCTAAAATTACAGACAATGTTGATAAACTTAGAAATTCTTTAGAGAAAATTCATGGTGTAGCTGAAAAGGCTGGAAAAGCATTATTGAGTTTCTTTAAACCAAATGCTAAGTATGAAGATTCTGCCCTCAAGTCAATTATTGACGCTTTTTCAAAATCAGACACAATCGCAAACGCAATTAAAACTATTTCAGAAGCCTTTAAGACATTTTGGGGTAGTTTTAAAGGTAACATGTCTAAAACAGATGCTGCAGACAAGTTTACGGTTCTAGGCAATATTATCAGAGCCCTTGGCGATACATTAAGAAGTGTATCAGACCAATTCGACAATGTTTCCCATTTCCTTGGCAATACAGTTAAAGCAATATTACATTTTATTGACGATTTGGCAGAAGCTTTGAATGGAAACGGACTGTTGAAGATGGCTGTTTTCTATATCATAATTAATAACCTCAAGAACTTTAAAGAAAAACTTAAAGATACTATCGATAAAATCCTACACCCAATTAGAACACTAAAAGAGTTCCTTTCTGGGGGTCTTGGTTTAGAAAAAATAGGCTTATTTAAAGAGTTGAAAAATACTCTTGGAGCAATGCAAAAATCTATTAAAGCTGAGGCTTTGAAGAAAATTGCTACAGCCTTACTTGAGTTGGCTGGTGCTTTATTTGTAGTAGCCTTAATTCCTTCTGATAAACTATTACCAGCAGTAGGAGCAATTGCTGCAATGGCAACAATACTTACTGGCGTTTATTGGGCAATGAATAAGATTAAAGGTGATAGTGGTGGTAAAGGCGGATTAATAAGCTCCATCATAGAAGGTTTTGGCTTCCCAGAAATAAGTAGTCTTCTTAAAAAGATTGGTGCTGCTACAATGGTTATCGCTTTAGCAACTTCAGTTGTCGCTATAGGTACTGTATTCAACAAACTAGCATCAAATGATTGGGATTCAATCAAACGAGGTCTAGCTGTTGTTGGTGGTATTATGACCGAACTTGTAGCTGCATCATGGCTTACTGGTTTCTCTAAAGCATCTTTAGGCTCTGCTGCTACATTGTATGTCATTTCACAAGCTGTTAAACAGATATCTAAAATCATTAAAGACTTATCAGCTATTGATGGAGATTCTATCGATACTGGTATGACTAGACTTGAAAAAGTTGGTTTAATGATTGCGTCAATAATGGCTCTTATGGGTCTTGATGTTAGTGCAGGTATTGGTGTAAGCGATAAATTCAAAATCGGTGCAAGTTTGTCAACATCAAACCAATCATTCGGTACCGCGGCAACCTTATTTGTTCTTATGCATGAGATGCAGAACATCATGAAAGCGTTGGATTTATTTGCTGGTGAAACAAACCCTGGTAAGATTGAAGCTAAAAAACAATCAATTGATGCAGGTGTGGAAGCTCTTAAATCTATACTTACAGCAATTGCTGGGTTGGTAGCTATCATGGGTGGTTCGTTAACTGCAGGTATTGAAGGAAGTGGTACAGGAGGTAAAATAGCAGGTAAGAATATAGGTAATGCAACTGGTTTGACAGGTTTGAAAATCACAACTGGTAATACTAAATGGTCGATGGTTGCAGTACTTACTACAATCATTATTGGTATTAAAGAAATCAGTAATTCTATTTCTCAATTAGGTTCTTTAGACCCAGATAAACTACAACAAGGAAGTAATGCTTTAACTAAGATCGCATTTGTCTTGGGTGGTTTATATCTTGCTATAACTCTGATAACTGGTAGAATGAAATTCAAAACCAAAGACAAGTCATTTACTGCTGGTAGTGGTACTAACTGGAAATTGGTTGGTGTTATTTCTAGTATTGTTATCGGTGTCAAACTTTTATCTGACGCCTTATTGAAACTTGGAACATCAAGTGTGGATACTCTTAAACGAGGAACATTTGCACTATCTGTTATTTCTGGTATCTTGGTTATTCTAGTATCTGCTATCATCTTGATAGAGAAATACTTAACCAAGAATTCTAACTTCAAGATTTCTAAAGCTTATGTTGCAGCGCTTGTATCATCGATATTAGGTGTAAAACTATTATCAGATACAGTACTAAAACTTGGCAGTGTAGATGCTGGGAAACTCAAACAAGGAGAACTCCATGTATCTATCATAAGCACAATTCTTGTTGGTATAATCGCAGCAATAGTGTTTATTAGCGGATTAGCGACAAAACTAGATGCTAAAGCCAAAACAATTGCCATCCTAACAATAGCGATGGGTGTCATTGTATTAAGTTTACGCTCATTATCTAACACCGTAATGTCGTTGGGTGAAATAGAAAGTAGCAATTTAATTAAAGGTAGTTTGGCGGTATCCGCTATATCTTTAGTACTTCTAGGTATTATGGAAGGTGTTACTCTTATTTCCAAACAAATGAAAGGTTTGTCTGGAATAGCATTTATAGAATTAATTGGTTCTATAGTGATTATCATATTTGGTCTTAAATCGTTAGCTAAACGAGTTAGCGAGTTGGGCGAATTAGATAGTGGCGTATTAGAACAAGGTCTACTTGCTGTAACAGGTATTTCTTTGATACTTTCAGGCGTTCTAGAAGCAATTACTCTAATTTCTAACCAACTAGCAACAAATATATTCTCAGCAGTAACAATTGTAGAAGTTCTAGCTACTCTCATTATTGTGGTTGGCTCTTTATATTTGCTTGGAGCAGAAGTGAAATCTCTAGGTAAAATGAAAGAAGCTGAATCTAAACAAGGGGTAGTCGCTCTAGCGTCAATAGGTGGTATTATTGCCGTATTGACAACAATCGTTTCCTTGCTTGGTATGTTCGCTGGTAATAGCGGTGGTATATCTTTAGCTGGTATGGGACTTGTTATTGGATTAATGATTGCCATAACTGCCGACTTATTCATAATGGCTAAGACTGTTAAAGATTTAGGTTCTATGAGTCTAGGAGATTTAACAAAAGGTGTTGTTGCAATAACATTAATGGGTACTGTGTTGACCGCATTAACTGTTGCTATGGGTGCTATTAGTCTGATTGCAGGATTTTCAGGCATGACGCTTGTCGGTATGGTAGTTCTAATTCCTCTTATTATCAGCCTAGTATGGAGCCTCAAGACAATGGGTGAAACTGTAGCACTTCTTGGTAGTTTATCTGTAGGTGAACTTGTCAAGGGTGGTGTAGCTATCGCTGCTTTAGGTCAGATATTATTTATCATTACAACTGAAATGGGCGTACTTGCACTTCTTGCTGGTTGGTCATTCGGTGCTCTATGGGGCGTTATTCCTGTAATTGCATTGATTGTCGCCATCGTACCAGCATTGAAAGGTATGGGTGATATCGTTATTGCTCTTGCACCACTTTCTATTGGCGATTTGATGTCTGGAGCTGTTGCTATATTGGCATTAGGTGTAATCCTTGTGGTTATCACTGTTTTAGCAACTGTAGTATCTATATTTGGCTCTGTAGCTGGATTTGGTGTTGCTACAACAATCGCTCTCGCTAACGGCATCATAGAAGCTCTACAATCTCTAGCAAACGTCGCTATTGGTCTTATCCCATACGCTGGGATTGACTTGGCCGCATCTGTCATGGTTATTGCTGGTCTTGCGCTCATTCTAGGTGCCTTGTCTGCATTCATGAGTCTTATGTCTAACGTAACAAGTCTTGAGGGTGCTGCTGGTCAAATCATGATTATGCAAGGCATCACAACATCAATACAATCTTTAGCATCTACTGCTATTACTATTGCTAGTGTTGGTGATATCGAAACAATGACTAAAGCTGGACAAATTGTAGCTAAGCTTGGTGATGTTATTGGTTGGAATACTCTCAAGACTGCATTCGGTAGTCTTATTAGTGGTGGAGCTGACAAGATTTCTGGTCAGTTAGCCTCTATGAAGGGTATTGTAACTAACGTTAAAAATCTTGCTGAAATAGCTATTAAGATCGCAAGTTCTGGTACTCCAGAGGATATGGATAAAGCAGCAGACATTGTTGATAAATTAGCAGGCGTTTTGTCTTCTAATTTGTTTACAGAAGATTTGTTGTCTATATTCTCAGATGGTTCTAAAGCTGTTACTCGTATCAAGAATGGTGCAAAAGCTATTGCATCTGTGTCTGACGCTTCTAAATCAGCAGCATCAATGAAATCTATCGATGTTGATGGTGTAAGCGATAAGATGGATGATATGAAAACTATCATGGGTAAAGCTAAATCCATGGGTGACTCTGCTCCTGATGAGACCGCTGTCACTAACATGGGTAACATGAACTCAATCATCAACAAGGTTAAAGACATTGCAACTAATTTGCAGTCTATGCCCTCTGTTGGCCCTGAAGCTACTGTTGCTGTTGATAATATTATCGCAACAATTAACTCAATCTCAACTAAACTACAGTCTATGGAAATGAACCAATCATTTGAGGCTGCTGGTTTGGGTAACATTGGGTCATATGCAACAGGAATTCAAAATGGACTAGGAAATGTAACTGGTTCTGTTGATGGTATTGTAAGTGGGGCTCGTGGACGTTTTGGCTCTGCCAATATGACATCACAAGGTAATAACACTTCAAGCACATTTGGACGAGGCATCAGTGCTTTACTTGGTATGGTTTCTGGCGCTGCTAGTGGAGTTGTAAACGGTGCTAAAGGGATGTTCGGACAAAACGATGTTACTGGTCACGGTAATAAAATGTCTGGCACATTCAAAGGTGGTATCGACCAGGGTAGAAATCCTGTTTCAAATGCCGCTAAAAGCGTTCTTGATGCTGCAAAATCAGCAATGACACCAGATGGTGGGGTTATTTCTAAACTCACACACGCAGGTACATCTATGGTTGATGCTATTGCTAGTGGTATTCGTAGTGCTATTGGTAAAGCTACAAGTGCTATCTCTGACCTTTGGGCTACAGTTAAAGCACACATCCCTAACTCACCAGCCAAGAAAGGACCAATGTCTGGAGCTGGTTGGCGTAAAGTTGAGCATTCAGGTAAAACCATTGTAGAAACAATTGCTAGTGGTATGGGCTCTGCTGCACCTACAGTAATTGGTGCAATGGACAACTTGATGGGTGAAATTCAAAATCAAGTCGATAGAGTCAATGACATGGATTATGACAACATGGACATCAATCCTAAAATCAAACCTATCCTTGATATGAGCCAAGTTGAGACTTCTGCTTTGCAAGCTGTTACAGATTATTCTGGACTCTTGACAGGTCAGACTGCTCTCAACCTACAATACTCATTGCTTAATCCACAAGTTGCACAAATGCTCACAAATAGTGACAATATTAACGCCCTTATCAGTAAAGTTGAAACACTTAACGGACAAATGGGTGAACTTAATGTTGTTAATCAAGAGCAAGCTGGTCTTCTTCGTGAAGGTCAAGTTCTTAATACTTACATTGATGGTAAACGTATCAACAATGTTCTTGCTCCTGGTATGGCTGATGCTCAGCTACAATACAAAGCACGACAAGACAGAATTAATGGAGGTATCGCTTAATGAGTGGTTCTACTGAACTATACTTCGATATCCTGTTGGGTGAAGGTTCCGACCAAGTAAACCTGACAGAGATTATCGAACGTTATCGTGGTGGTGTTACCAAGATTGATAGAGGTCTTGGTGGTGCTAAAACTAACACAACGTCTACTGGTACAGACCGTTATGGTACTCAGCACGCCTATCAAAAATTAGGTGCTAAAACTATCAAGATTGATTTCTTGATTTTTGCTGATACTAATCAACGTGCTCGCTTTAGACGTGAAATGACAGGTGCTCTTGATTTCCCAAATGGGACAAGACACCTACGATTTGAGGATGAACCTAACGGATATTACGATGTAATCTCTGAAGGGCAATTCTCATTTACAGAAAGTCTTAAAGAGGAACAGGCGAGTGGTACTATTTCATTCACTGTTCCTGATGGACTTTGGCATTCGGATACTGGTATTGTTGTGTCTAGTGAAGGCCCACAAACTGAGTATGCGAAATTTACAAAAGATACCGAAGCAAAATGTATTTACGTAGATATTAACAACCCAGCTAACACTGAGGCTTATCCTATTATTACAATTAAGAATAAGACTAACATTGGTTGGATTGGTATCGTAAATCAAAATGGAGTAATGGAATTAGGGTCTACTCAGGCTACTGAAGAAGGTACTCCTCGTTATGTGGATGGTACAGGGTCTGAAGTCCTTTTACAAATTAAAAAGGGCGACTTTGGCCCTAAAGGTTGGGGTATGTTGAAGGAAGGTCGTCACCAATTTGGGGGAAGACCAGTCCTTGGTATTGCGCCTAGTGAGAAATCACAAATTGTAAATAGACTTGTTGTTAAAGAAATGAGTCACAAACACAATCCATCATCAGGATTTGGTGCTGCAGACTATGTAACTAATGGTGTTCATTATCCAGGCGACGATGAAAAAGGGTTTGAAAATAAATGGGCTGAAGCTATCGGATATATTGATATCCCTGCAGACCGTGATGGCGTTAAAGGTGGTACCGATTTTCGTGTCGACTTTAATGCTAAATTTCACGCTTTACAACTTGGACAAACTGGTGTTATTCGTGTTGGTGTGATCAGTGACCGTAACGAGGTCATTGCACAATATGAGATTGGTAAGACAGACCGTTCTGGTAATGTCATGACTGCAAACTTTCAGGTCGATGAACAAGGTAAAGAAAAGTGGTATGAGATGCGTAAGTTCCATGCTAACAATGGTGAATACGAACCAGCTAATAAATCATTCAATACCAGAACTGGCGATGTTTGGTTTATGAAAGAAGGTTCTAAATTAACCTTTATGTTGGATGGGCATTTGTGGGGATATACCAATGAAAAACTAAAGACAATGCGATTTAGTAAGATTGTTATCCAAATGGGACACGTGTATGCTGTACCACAAGTTGAAGTAATGGCGATTGAATCTTTGAGTTTCACAAAACTTAACACTCACCGTTATGCCAATGTGGATAATAAATACAAACCTAATTCCATTGTAACAATTGACAACTGGAATGGTGAAGTATGGATATCTCCAGATGGTACTTCTGAAAAAGGATTTATCTCACAATCCGAAGTTGTTAAAGGTTCTAATTGGGTCATTCTACCTAAGGGTAAATCCAAATTACAATTCAGTTTCTCTAACTGGATGAAGGGCGACTTGCCTGAAATAGAAATAGATTTCAACGAACAATATCTACAGTAAAGGAAAAAATCAAAATGAGGATTACAATTCATAATAATAATCTGGAAGTTGTCGACCATCTTGATAACTCCATCCCAGGAAGTTTGAAGTTCTACAACGACACTCTAGAAATGTATTTGAAGGGTGATGCTGCTACTTTTGACTTCACTGTCGATAAATTTGTAAATGAAAAACTACAAGATAGATTACAATATCTGAAGGCTAACATGTTTGTATCTTTCGTATTTGAAGATAAGGATTTTCTTTTGAGTGTACGCAACATGACTCAGAATGATTATTCTATGACCTTCCAATGCGAAAATGCAACAATGGAACTTCTCAATGAATATCCAAAAGATTTCAAACAAGACGAGAAAAAACCTATGTCTTACACAATCGAGGAATATCTTGATTTGTGTCAAGCCTTCACTAGAACTAAAATCCGAATTGGTATTAATCAACTTGCAGATGTTAAGAAAGTATTATCTATTTCTAGTTCAACTAATATCTATGGTACAATCCTGAATCTTGTTGAAACATTTGGTGGTGAATGTCAAATCATTCCAAGAATGTTTGAAGATGGTCGAGGTTTGAAGGATATTAGTATTAATATCTTTAAAGCTAAAACTAATACAGATTTATATTCTGGTATTGGTACAAACCGTGAAGATGTCATGTTATATATGGATAGACAAGTAAAAGGTGTGTCTTATACTCATGACAGAACTAAACAATACACGGCTGTTAAGATTAAAGATAAAGATGGTAATTATTATCGTGCTAGAAAGAACTATATTGTTAAACACTCTGATGGTAAACACAATGAGTTCTACATGATGCGTAATTCTACAACAATGTATGCTCCTCTAGCAATGCTTGAGTATCCGTCTATGATTCACGCCAATGAGTGTGATAACTGGACTGTGCAAGAGATTAAGACCGATTTAGACCCTTCTGACCATGAAGGACTTTATAAAGCTGGTCTTAAAGCATTGATGGAACATGCCTATGGTGTCAAGAAATACACAATCCAGTTGGATGGTGAAAAGATTCGTAAGAAGTATAGTTTGAATGTAGGTGACATTATCTATATCTCAGATAACAACTTCCTAAACGGTCTTCTACTTCGTGTTCGTGTTGAAAAGATTTCTACTTCGTTGTCTAAACCCTTGATGTACAAGATTGAAGTATCCAATGTTGTTGAAATGGCAAGTCAGCTATCGAGCTCCATGTTGGACAGGTATGCTCGAATGATTGAAGATGCTAAACCATATACAATGAGTGTCCTCACTTCGAACGGTGTTGTGTTCAAGTCCCTCGATGATGAGACTCGTCTCTATCCTAGATTGTATAAAGGTGGCAAATTACAGAAAGAAGATACTGGTCGATATTTCACTTATGAAGTTAACGACCAAGTCATCGGCTCTGGTGATTATCTTGACATTAAATCTAAAGATTATGCTGGTCAAGAGAAGATTGTTGTTAAGGTTAAGGGTTGGGATAATGGTGAAGTCGTATTTCAAAATGACATCACAATCTTTACTGTTAAGGATGGTAAGGATGCATATTCTCTAATTCCTTCGACAAGCAACGGTACTCAGTTTGTTAATGGATATGGTATTTCTGCTGTAACTTTGAAATTACTAAAAGGTACTGAAGAACTCAACCTTGACGATTACGCAATTTCATGGAAAATGAAACATGGTAATGAATCAGGGTTTAGTGACTTCTCATCTTCCAATAAACAGATTTCTGTATCCACAACTGACTTTGTCAAGACTGCGACATATTACGCAACAGTAACCACTAAAAAGGGAGCACTAATCGCAACAACCGAAGTTACATTCTCTAACGTAAAAGACGGTGCTGCTGGTACACCTGGTGCTGTTGGTCGTGATGGTCGTCAGACTTTTATCCATATCGCCTATGCCAACTCTGCTGATGGTCGTAAAGACTTCCATGTCAGTGATGGTACAAACAAGGAATATCTTGGTCAATATACAGACTTTGTACAAGCTGATAGTAATGACCCTACAAGATATACTTGGACTAAAATCAAAGGTGATAAGGGCGACAAAGGTGACCGTGGTAATGACGGTATCGCTGGTAAGCCTGGTGTAGGCGTGCGTTATACAACAATCACTTATGGTATTTCGGACAATGAGAATACTCAACCTGCAAACTGGATTAGCCAACCACCAACCCTCGTTAAAGGTAAATACCTTTGGACTAAGACTCAATGGACATATACTGATAATACAAGCGAGATTGGATATCAGAAAACGTATATTCCACAAAACGGGTCACATGGCACTGATGGTCTTCCAGGTAAAGATGGTGTAGGTATTATCAATACAACATTGCGTTATTGTAAATCAAACAATGGTGTTAATAAACCAGAAGGTCGTATAGTCGCATCGTTCCCAGATGAGATTAGACCCTCTCGTAGCATCATCGATAACAATGTTATGACTGGTAAACGAGTTCATCTTGAACAAGGTAAGATTTATATCTTGTCTGCTGAGACGAATGGTATATTTACTAATGTTCATAATCTAGAACAAAACAGTAACAATGCTACAATCTGGATTGTTAATCCTACATTTAGTACTTGGGCGGTTATCTCAGACTCTAACACTTCTTCAGGTACAAAATACACTCACAATAGACCAACTGGTGACTATGAAATTCGTATTAATAGTTATCACAACGGTAATATCACTTGGGTTAAAAATATCGTATTTGAAGATGGTACTTGGACACCTGATATTCCTATTGTGAATCCTGGTGAATTCCTATGGACAAGAACAACATGGTTCTATTCTGATGGGACTACAGAACAAGGATATTCAGTAGCTAAGATGGGTGAAACTGGTCCTAAAGGTGACCGTGGTGAACAAGGCCCTAAAGGAGCAGATGGTCGTAATGGTAACGATGGAGCTCCTGGTCGAGATGGTAAACCTGGTAAGGATGGTGTAGGTATTCGACAAACAACCATTCGTTATGGTATATCTGACTCAGACAAGACTGAACCTACAACATGGACTGAACAACCACCTACTCTTGTGAAAGAGAAATGGTTCTGGACTAAGACAAGTTGGTCTTATACTGACAACACAGTTGAGACTAGTGTTCAGAAAGTATATATTCCTCGTAATGGTAATGATGGTCTAAATGGTATTCCAGGCAAAGATGGTGTTGGTATTCGTAGTACAGTTGTCGATTATGCCGTATCTAATGATGGTGTAAACAGACCTACTACTGGATGGTCAAGACAAGTTCCAACTGAGAAATTAAACTTCACTTGGATGCGTATGACCTTGACCTATACCGATAATACTTCAGAGTCTGTCTACACTGTTTCTAAGAATGGACAAGATGGTAGACCAGGTCGTGATGGTATTAATGGTCTTCAAGGTCCTAAAGGTGACCAAGGGCTTCCAGGTCGTGATGGAGTAAATGGTGTTTCATCTTACACACACATCGCATATGCCGATAATCAAAATGGCGATGGTTTTAGTCAGACTGATGTTAATAAGCTTTATATTGGTATGTATGTTGACAATATTCAACAAGACTCAACCGATAAAAGAAAATATCGTTGGACTAAATGGCGTGGTCAGGATGGTCAAGCTGGTGTTCCTGGTAAACCTGGTGCTGATGGTAGAACACCGTATGTCCATTTCGCTTATGCAAACTCAGCAGATGGTCGTTCCGATTTTAGTTTAGTTAATACTAACAATAAATTCAGATACATTGGTCATTACACCGATTTCGAATCTGCCGACTCTAGAGACCCAAGTCGATATTCTTGGATTGACATGACTGGTGGCGTTGTTATTGGTGGCGATAACTTTATTAGAAATTCAGCATTTCCTAAGAATCTCAATGATTGGGGTTATTGGGAAATCGGACAACCTAATAATAAATTGAGTGTAGCTAAGCATGGATTTTATTACAATAATACAAGGGAAATTTTCTTACTGACTAACGACACTAACGGTGGTATTCCTGCTGCAACTAGACGATTCCCTGTTAAACGCAATACAACATATTCTCTTAATGTGTCAATGTTTGGTACTGTTAATCTTAAAAAGGTCGATATTTACTTCTTGGGTCGTAAGATTGGTGAAACTCAATCATATACAAAAGTCGTAAATGTTAAATCAATCAACGGTTCACCATCTACAACACAAGTTGTAAGATTTGAAAACATATTCAATTCTGGTGAATGCGACGAAGGATTCATCCGTATCGATAACGCTGGTCGTACTGATAACGGCACGTCTATGTTATTCTTCACTGAATTAGACGTCTATGAAGGAACTACTCCTCGTGTATGGCAGGCATCACCTTATGACTTGTCCGATGTAATTGAGACTAAAGCTGATTCAACTCTAACTAATCAACAGTTACAACTGCTTGCTGAGAATAATGCTAAAATGCGTGCAGAATTACAAGCCAAGGCAGCTGTAGATGAAGTACGAGCTTGGATTGCGGATTATAAGAACTATCTTAAATCATCAGAGGCTAATCGTGTTAAAGCTGAAAGTGACATTGTAACTCAATCACAACGTATCGTCCAACTCCAAACTGCTTTGGGAGATATGGCTAGTAAGACGAGTTTTATCGATTCTTTCATTACACAATCTAACGAGGGTCTTACAATTGGTAAAACGGATGGATCTAGCTCAATCATGTTCTCACCAGCAGGACGTATATCCATGTTCTCTTCTGGTAAAGAAGTAATGTATATTGACAAGGGTATGTTGTATATTGACAATGGTACTTTTGTTAAAACTATTCAAGTGGGCCGTTATAGGACTGAACAATATTTCGCTGACTTGGATATGAACGTTATCCGATATGTCGGTGATATCAATGTGGGAGGTAACTAATGTCAGAACATTGGAGTAATATAGACCGTGGTTATCAGTTAAAACTATGGGTCGATTTATCATCACAAAGTGTTGAAGGTAATACATCAAACTATAGACTTCGTCTATTTTTAATATCAAGAGGATGGTCATTTAGTGGGTATAATTGTACAGGTTATATCCAGTTCGATAATAGACGACTTCCTTTCTCTTGTAGTGCTATTAACCCTAATAGCGAAATTCTGATTTTTGATCAACCTGGACATTGTCTATGGCACGACGCTAATGGTAGTGCAAGTGGGAAGGTTAGTGTTGTATTTAACGGTCAAGGTGGATATTCTCCAGGTCGTTTGGAGATAGCACCTTTTGATTTAACACCACCGCCATTAGCTAAATTGTCTAAAGCTACAGTAGACCGTTATGAAGCTTATTTTGGTGAACAAATAACAATCAATATTAAGTGTCTAAAAGACTCATACAAACATAAACTTCGTTTTGGCTTTGGTAATATTTATCGTGATATTGCTAGTGATGTTGATACGTCTTACACTTGGACTATACCTACAGACCTCGTTAGCCAGCTTGGTCCTACTACCACGTATGGAAATGGTGAACTCTATATTGACACCTATGATGGTACTAATAAAATAGGAACGTCCACAGTATCTATAACCCTAAAAGTTAACACAACTGGGGCGTCAAGTAAACCAACATTTACAGATATTGAATTAACAGACGCAAACGCCACTGTTAAAAACGTCTTAGGAACTCCTAATGTGTTTTTACAAGTATTATCAAATATACAGTGTATTTTCAAAGGAGCAGTAGGAGCATTTGGAGCACCAATAAAAAGATATCATGCTGAGATTGTTGATAAGAACATGTCCATAGACTCAGATAATGATAAGTTTGGTATCATGAATTTTGTAGGAGATATTACGATATCTGCTTATATTGTGGATGAACGTGGTCTTAAATCTGATGTTAAGACGAAGACAGTTAAAGTCTTGCCATATTTCTCACCAAACATATTCTTTACTGCAGAACGTGTAGGACAGAACGCTTCAACAATCAATACAAGAACTACTTGTAAAGTTGCTAATCTAAATATCAATGGCGTACAGAAGAATAGTATTACTGTAAGGTTCTCTACTTCTGCAGATGGTGGCCGCACATTCACACTTAACGGTGGAGATGCTGACTTTGCATCTAATCAAACAATGGAGGCTGTAAATAGACTTGCGTCTCTACGTGGCGATTTTACACCTAAAGCGTCATTTGTGATTCGTGCTACCATTACTGACAAATTATCACCTCCAGTATCATATGATTACCCAATATCGACAGAAGAAGTCGCTATATCATATCATAGAACAGGTGTCGGTATTGGTATGGTACATAATAACGATAAATATCGTGTGCAAGTCGCACCTGGTGATGTTAGTATTGAAAATGGCGTATATCGTATCAAAGATACAGAAATACAAAACCATAAACTAACAGAGACTAATGGTACTTGTATTAAGTATAATTCTGGCGATGCTAACAGCATTCTAAAGACAGGCTTCTACAATGTTAATAATTGTTCTAACATGCCTAACAATGATTTACAATGGTGGTATCTTACGGTTATTGCGAATGCAGATACGTATGTTATGCAACAAGCTAATTCGTTCTTTAATGACAAGATTTACACAAGACAAAAACGTGGTAACCAGTGGTCTAACTGGGTCGCATTACAACAGGAGTCCACCGTTGTTAAGAAAGAACCTGAATGGGTTAAAGTGAATGGGGAGAATGGTTTATACGCACGATACAAAGTTATTGAAGGTGTCGTCTATATCCACCTTATCGCTGATCCATTCACAGAATCAAAAGGTAGTAGTGTTAATCTGCCTGGCGAATTTTGTAAGAACTTTGTAGGTTCTTATATGTTATCGGGTGTTGTTTTTGGTTTAGACCCTTTAAAACACTTATTGATTCAATTTAACCCTAACGGTCAGATTGCGGTTCTTAATGCTGAAAAAGGTAAAACAATGAAACACATGTTTTCATTTGCTATTTAGAAGGAGTAAGATTAGAAATGAGAATACATACAAAAATTGCATTGGCTGGCCTCGTCGGCACAACTGCTATCGGATTGGCTAATATGAATGAACATGCTGAGGCACGTACTCGTAATGTTACTCCCGATAGTAGCGTTATTTTAAACAAAGATAATAATATTGGAACAATTCATAAAGATATTTGTTCTGATGTTGTACAATTTCCTCTTGGAGGTAAGTAACATTGTTATATCTACTCACATCGACACACCCCCCAGCAGATGGATTGGGTAGACTCATAGGATATATCATTGACTTCTATAGCCATGGTATTGATGAACATCTTATGGTAGCTGCTACATTCTGGGTGATTATTCTTGATATTAGTTTGGGATATATCAGAAGCTGGGCTCGTAAGGAATTCTCTTCCACAATAAGCAAAGAGGGTCTTGGTAGTCATGCTTTTATATTTGTGACTGTAGCGATTAGCTACCCTTTAGCTGTATTGGCTAATGTAACAACAGAAGCTGATATGTTTATTTATTATTTATTCTTTTCTTATGCTGCGTCCATTCTAAAAAATGGGGAAGCTATTGGTATTAAAATTCCATTTATTACCAAATACGTGTCGGATAGAGTAGACCCTCATAAGAACGAAGATGAAGTTAAAAAGGAGAAAAATAATGATTAATTTTAAATTACGTTTACAAAACAAAGCCACACTTATCGCTCTTATCTCAGCAGTATTCTTGATGCTGCAACAATTTGGACTTACAATCCCTAGCAATATCCAAGAGGGAGTTAATACTCTTGTTGTTATCTTGGTTATCCTTGGTATTGTTACAGACCCAACAACTAAAGGTGTGGGTGATAGTGAACAAGCCTTGAATTATCATGAACCACGCAAAGACTAAAAAAGGAGTAACCCATGTCTAAATTGATGACGTCCCTCAGACTTATTGATGGTGGCGATGTTATCAAAAGCGGAGACACTTCTTCAGAATTTACATTCGAAATATTAGACGATGACGGAAATGTCTTTCCTCTAACAGGAGATGGTATTGTTACATTGTCTCAACTTGGTGAAATTAAATTCTCTAAGAATGTTAAAGTTGTTGACGGCGTTGTCACATTCGCTCTAGGGAAGAGTTTAGAATATGGTAAGTATCTACTTGAGATTAAAGTGGATGGTCATATCTTCCCTTCTAACAAATATAAAGTCAAAGTAGTACAATCTTCTTTCGGGGGAGATGCTCTTATCCCGCCTGATGTATACGAAGAGAAACTACGTGTCATTGCTAACGATATTAAACAAGCAGGGTTGGTCGATAGCGGTGAAGATTATCTTAACATTTATAACCTTGCTAAGATTTAGGAGGAAATATGTCTAATCTTTCAAATGCTTTCTCAGCCGTAGGTGCTGACATTAAACGTATTGATGCTGCTCTTGCTCAAAAAGCTGACAAGACTGAAGTTGCTAGTCTACCAACAGGTATCACTCAAGAACAACTTAACACTGCTATTGCGCAAGCTAAAACAGACCTTATCGGTGGTGCTCCTGAAGAGCTTGATACTCTTAAAGAGCTTGCTGATAAAATCAATGCTGGTGGTGGTAATGTTGATTCTGGTATTATCACTAAACTTACAGAACATGGTAGTCGTATCGCAGCGATTGAAAATGAAGACTTGGTAGCAGCATATACAGTAGCTAAGGGGTAATAATATATGAGCAATCTAGAGTTTGCTAAAGCTGTAGGTAAAGATATTAAAAAAGCCCAATCTGATATCATCAACAACAAATACGAACTGGTAAACCCTTCTAATGGTGAACGATTTATCAGTCCTATTAGTTATTGGTATCCTGATTTCCAGAAAGCTACATCTAAGTGGAACCAAGCCATTACCATGTCTGACAAACTCGGATTTGTTATTATTAACCCTAATAGCGGGCCTGGTGACCAAAAAGATGATATGTATGTAAAACAATCTATTCGAGCTAAAGCTGTAGGAGCCACTGTAATTGGATATGTCGCAACTGGATACGGTAAAATCGAGATTGACTCTATTATCAGTCAAATCAAACAATACCAAGAATGGTATACAATTGAAGGTGTGTTTCTAGATGAAACAATTAATGGATTTTCACAACAAGCTAGTCTCATTCCTAAATATATTGAGATGGGTAAACGCATCAAAGATGTTTACGGAAAAGACTTTATTGTAGTGGCTAATCCTGGTTCAAATATCGATGAATCATTGTTGGATTCTGCTGATGTGTTCATGAACTTTGAGTCTTCTGCTGATAATTATATTTCTCGTGAAGTAACACCTTCATATTGTCTATCACAACCTTATAACAAGTTCTGGCATTGTATTTACAATGTAACAAAAGACAATTACAAGGCTGTTCTTGATAAAGCTGATAAAGAGCATGTCGGGCATTTATATCTTGTTGATAATAAAAGTTACGGTTCTCCTGCATCGCCTTGGCTACAAGACGCAATGCGAAATTGGGCTAATAAAAACGCCTCTCTTGCAAGAAGTGTTGAAGAATTAAAAACTTCATCATTGTCTGTTAGTCAAGCGTATGGTTTGTTTCCAACATATAATAACTTTTTTCTACAGGTTATGGAACAAAATAAATTCGCGGAAGATCCTATTGTGGTTAAATCTCAATTACCTACAAGAGAAATTGATGCTTTAAAACAGAAGGTCGAAGAGTTAGAGAGAACTATCTCTGAGATTAAACAATCTATTCAAAAATAAATCCAAGGAGGCACTTAAATGAGTGTTCAACAATCTATTGTTAATTGGTTTGTAAATCATCGTGGCCTTGTTACATATTCAATGTACGGGTCTCGTAATGGTTCTGATGGTACTGGGGATTGTTCTGGTACTGTATCACAAGCCTTGAAAGAAGCAGGCATCGGCATTCAAGGTCTTCCTTCAACTGTGACTCTTGGACAACAACTTGCGAATAACGGTTTCTATCGTGTAAGTCGCAATGAATCATGGGATGCACTTCCAGGAGATATTGTTATGATGTCATTTGGTTCTGATATGGCGTCATCTGGTGGTGCTGGTGGACACGTCGGTGTTATGATTGACAGTGTAAACTTCATCTCTTGTGATTATTCAACACAAGGAGCACCTGGGCAAGCTATCAATACTTATCCATGGGATAGCTATTATAGCTGGAACCAATTCCCATATATTGAGGCATGGCGTTATGCTGATTCAGCACCTCAAACTAATAATCAACCTAATACAGTTGTTAATCCACAACAAGAGAAAGCATATTATGAAGCCAATGAAGTTAAATTCGTTAATGGTATTTGGCAAATTAAATGCGATTACCTAGCCCCAATTGGCTTTGACTGGACTGAAAACGGTATTCCAGTTGATATGGTAAACTGGGTTGATGCTGATGGTAACGACCTTCCAGACGGTGAGTCTAAAGATTTTAAAGCTGGAATGTTCTTCTCATTCGCTGGAGATGAAACTAACATTGTAGATACCGAAGACGGTGGATATTATGGTGGATATTACTGGCGTCTGTTCGAATTTGGTCAATTCGGTACAGTATGGCTCTCATGCTGGAACAAGGACGACCTTGTAAATTACTACGAATAAATATTAAGACTGCAAGCTTATTTGACCGCTTGTGGTCTTTTTTCAAGGAGGATTGTTATTTGGTAACAGTAGCAGAAGTTATTAATCGATTTGCAGATATGGCTAATCGTCATACTGGGGTCGATATTGATGGAGCCTACGGCATGCAATGTGTAGACTTACCAAACGCCCTAGCACAATGGTTCTTTGGTAAACGCATGCCTGGGAATGGGATTGATATGTTAGCTGCAGGTCGTGCTAATGGTTGGGCTGTATTACCAGCATCACAATGTGCACCAGGTGATATCTTTTGTAAATCAGAACCTGGACATGGATATGGGCATACAGGTCTCATCATTGCTCGTAATGGTAACAGTATTCGTTCTATTGACCAGAACTATGGTACTAATGGTTATGGTGGGCCTTGTGTATATGTAAATAGACAAATTGATGGGTCATGGCTTGGAGTAACACGACCTCCATATTCTGATGCTGGTCGTTCAAGTGGTGCGTCTGAAGGTGGAGAGAAGAAACCAGGATTTCCTATTCGTGACATCTCGTATGCTGGTCATACACTTCCTGCAAGTATACAATCTGACTTGTTTGGTTGGTGTAGTAAACGTAATCTATTACCTTCAGGCTGTATCTCTCAATTATATCTTGAGTCATGGTGGGGTGCATCTAATGTAGCCCGTGTTGATAATAACTGGGGTGGTATGACTGGTGGAGCTCAAACTCGTCCTTCAGGAGTTGTTGTTACAACGGGTAGTTATCGACCTGCTAATGAAGGTGGTACATATATGCACTATGCGTCTGTAGCAGATTACATGAATGACTGGACATATTTGATTTCTGGACACGGATATAATTGTTCTGGTAAACAAGATATTAATGCGTTCACACTTGGTCTATTTAGGCAAGGTGGAGCAGCGTACGATTATGCTGCAGTAGGATATGGCGGATATGCGCCACAGATGAATAGTATCCGTAATGGAGTAAATGGAGCTAATAGTGGATATTTAGATGCAGTAGACCAAGCTTGGAAGGACGGTACTCTTGGTGAAGGATATGGTGGACAAGGAGAAGGTCCTAGCGAACCTGAAGAAGAATATCCATGCTTCATGTTCAACGCTAAGGGGTATCCTGAATTGTATGAAGAGGGAACCTTATTCTATTACAATGGGCAAATCAATGAAGTGCAACCTATCCACAACCAAGAAGAAATCAAATATCTCAATGAAATCTATACAGACTCGACTGGTCGTAAACTAAAAGATTATCGTTGGGATAAGGGTAAAGACGATGGTGTTAAGAACTTCTTCGGTGTTGTCCATCCAGGAAGTCAAGTAGAAGCTATCAAGAAGAAAATCGATGAGATTATCGCAGAACTAGATGAGGCGGTGGATTAATATGGCAATGTCATTCTTTTTCAATGTAACAGGATATCCGCAATGGTTTGAACCTGGAACATTATATTTCTACAATGGTGCAATCAACGAAGTACAACCCGTACATAATCAAGAAGAAATCAAATGGCTTGGTAATGTATTTAAAGAAACAACAGGTCATGAATTGAAGGATTATCGTTGGACTAATACCTTCCCAGTGCACGTACGTATTTTCTCTGTCTTAAACCCGTCGAGTCAATATGACAAGATACAGAAGGCTCTGGATGCAATACAGAAAAACTTACTAGCGGCGGTAGATTGATATGGGTATTAATTTCTTTTTCAATGTTAAAGGAGACCCTAAGAACTTCGAACCTGGAACTTTGTTTTTCTATAACGGTAATGATAATGTTGTTCAACCTGTACATAATTTAGAAGAACTTAAATGGTTGCAGGGTATTTATGAAGATTGTAATGGTAAGGGTCTTAAAACATATTGGTGGACTAATAATGCACCAGTTCACGTACGCATATTTGGTGTTTTACAACCTGGAACCACAGGTATGTATAGTAAAGAGATACAAGGGAAAATCGCTTATATGAAAGAGAAAGCTAAGGCTTATATCGATATTTACGGCGACCCTACTCATTTTACACCAAAGATTGCAGTTCCTATTCGAGCAGATTGTACAAAGACTGCTGAAATTTTAGGTACTGCTGAAATCGACAAGACTTACCATATGACTAAAACCACAACGGTATGTGATTACCATTGGGGTGCAATTCAATACAATGGTCAAGTCGCATGGATTACAATCGGTGATATTACTGGGGAGACTTATGGCATCCTTGAGAAACGATATAATCACGATTGGTAATATTCTAGGTGTGTTGTTGTGAAAGGTAACACACTTTTATCCTCTCATATAATAGAAAGAGAGGAATTTAAAAATGAATAAATTCAAGAATAAGGGGATGGGAATCATATACGGATTCGCTATTATACTTTTCCATGCTGTTGGGCATTGGTTAACAATACAATATAAATACGATGAGAGTTTTCATCAATTTGTAATTAATCTCAAGAATGCGATATTTAGCTATTTTAATAGCAATATCCCTCTTGAAGTTACAATTGGGATTTCAGGATTCATGTTTATAATGATGATAATCAGCTCATTCTGGAAGTATAGCGAATAGGGATTTACAAGTCCCTTTTTTTTTTCTGCCTGTATAATAGGAGGTAACACTCTGAACAAAAAAAAATAAAAGGAGGACATTGTTATGTCTAAATCAAAAAAAGAAATCAAAGATACTGAAGTTATGGCTGATGCTGTTGAAAACGAAGAAACAGTCAACGTACAAGCTACAGAAGAAGAAACAGTAAACACTGTTGTTAATGAAGAAGAAGAAAAAGATATTCTTGTTCCAAAGAAGAAAAAACGTTTGAAAACGGTAAAAGAATTTTGGAATGATTATAAAAAGACTATCATTACAGTGATTGTTACTGCGTCTGCAACTGTGGCAGGAACGTTGTTAGTTGAAAGCGTTTTATCAGATAATGACAAAACTACAGACATCATTGATGCAGAATTTACAGAAATAGACGGTAATGATGAAACTGTATTTGTAGAAACAGAATAATTGTGTTACGACTGAAAGAACCTTCGGGTTCTTTTTTTTTTTTTTGAAAGGATAAATAAAATGGGAATGATATTGCCCTCAAAACTAAATAATCAAATTTGTAGGATTTTATATAAGCGTACAATGGAATACGTTGAAAACATCGAAGCAGGATTCACATATCCTGACGAAACAGAATTGTATGAATATATGGACGAGTATGGATTATCTGTAAATCCTATGTCTATAATCAACGAACTATGCACGCCTGATGAAATAGACTTACTCATGTCTAATTTACAGATTGTATTGTATTTTATGCCACATATCGAATATCAATGCTTAGATGTATTGGATAAGCGTAATGAACAATGGGACAAGGAGTACCAATCTTATTTGAAAAGGAATAGAAAATGACATTAAAAGACCAGCTAATTGTAAGACCCGTATTATGCGGAAACTATATTGTTTCTGAAGAAGTAATACAACGAAATGAAGACCTTAATCTTATTGTTAATATCGACAAGAACAACCCAGCAGAACCAACTCTAGTAAAAGACTATATTTATGAAACAAATGATACGGTCTATTACTACACAGGAGTATGGCAACGACTACCACACAAACGCTTTGCCTTAATTTTCCGCCCGTATTATAGAAAGGAAGGTAATTAGAATGAAATTACTAAATAAAATTAAAAATGTCGCAGAAGACATTTTCTTTGTTGAGGAACCTATGGTGAAAGCTATGGAGGAAGTTGACGATCTTGTTCTAAATAAGATTGTGGAGAAAGCAGATAATGTTGTCTCGATTGACGCTAAGACGGAAGAAGAATTTAAAGCTCAAATTGAAGAAGCTATTAACATTCGTAAAACTTACAACAATTATAACAATGTAATTGTTAAAGAAGTGAAAACGAAGAAAGAGCTCTCAGACGGTGCTTGGAAATTCTGGGCGACTGTCGTAAGCGGACTCACGAGTGGTATTATTGTTATCTATTCCACATTATATGCGGATGAGGGTAACTTTATCAATGACTTTACAAAAAAGGTCATCAACAAGAAAATTGATGGCGAAAAATTCTGATTTTATTAGTGAAGAGTTTTACGACTCTTCCTTTTTTTTTTTGGAGGATTTTTATGCGTGTTTATATTACTGTGCGAGAGCACGAGTTTCATGAAGACGGATACATTGTAGATAAAGTATTTACAGATTATAAAGAAGCACAAGACTCGCTTCTACAAAAAGGGTTTCGTATTCTTGATGAAGAGGAAGAACTATATTTAAACGAGGGGAGAAAAGATGGATACCAATATGCACGTATCTATCATAGAACTTTATGAGACGATTTGGAATTGATGGCACACTCTATCAATATACAATGTTCGCCAATGGGCATACATTTCGAATTGAGATTGATGATTTATTTGATGACCCACAAGCTGATGCTTTTAACCTAGGGTTAATTCAAAACGACTTCGTTATTCATTTTCGTGATATTTTGGAGAATGTTGATTTTATTGGTAAAGTAACAGATGTAGACCAGCAAATTATTGACAATGGATTTGCTGATAGTAAATTTACAATTGAAGGAGATGTACTATGAATAGTTATATTCCTAGCAACAAGATTGAAATGTTACCTGAGAATTTCTTGTTGATCAATGATAAATATATCGTTGGTGGATTTCTTATGCAAAAGAAAGAGAATTTTGTATATGCGTTTGGTCCATTCTCTGGTTTGCCAGTCGATGAAGAGAAAGATTGTGTAAATGATATTGCAGTCTATCTTAATAGTAAACTTAAAAAAATCACTAACAATGTATACGCCACGTATTCGTATTTTAACCACGACGAAGATCGATGGTATATTCGTTTCGATTCGATCAAACAAGCAAAATAATTTCCACTTGTATAATAGAGATGGTTATGTCTAAGATTGTAAGCTCAGAGGTAGAGCGACAGATTTAATGCGGACGGTGGGTTCGAGTCCCATCACAATCTAAGGCGTTTCCATCTCTAATTTTTTTTATAGGAGGTACCCGATGGGTAAAGATTACGACAAGATTGAACCTAGTCCTGAAAAGGAAAAAGTTCAAGAACCAGCGGAAACTCAGGAAACTGTTGAGGTTACTGAGAAGGTAGAAGTAAGGGAAGTTAAACCAGTCCCTATCAAGAAGAAATCATTGTTCAAACGAGCATTGATTGCCCTAACACCAGAAGGTGGGTTCAAGCAACTCGCACATGACACATTTGTTAATTCGGTTATTCCTGCATCTAAAGATATGCTCTACAATGCAAGTCAAGGTGCTCTCAATGCCATTATTTACGGAGGACGTAATAATGGAGGCAACTGGATTAATGCAGCAGGTCGTGGTGCTGTAGCAGGTGCTCGTAATGGGTTGCAACAACACGCAAATCGTGTTCCTTATAATCAAATGGGAAATACACGTCAGCGTCAACAACAAGCAGCACCTGTGCCACGTCATGAGTATACACAAGTTGAACACTATACTCAAGCTGATGCAGAATATGTACTAGCTACAATGCGTCAGTATATTATTGACCAAGGTTATGTATCTGTAGGTGATTATTATTCAATCTCAGGTGCAGACCAAACAGGTATTTCTGTATCATATACCGACAATACTGTAGGTTGGGTCGACCTTAAAGGAGCCCGTACTGTACGTAATCCTAATGGATATTACGTCATCACACTTCCACCAATCACAAACGTTTAGAAAGGATATTATTATGTTTAAGAATTGGAACAAGAAAAAAGTTATGAAAGTCGTTAAAGTTATTTGCTTCGGAGTCGTGCCATATTTGGTAGACGTAGCAAAAGAATATCTTCATAAACAAGCTGGGTTTAAAAACCTCATTGTTGAAATGCCAAAATAAGAAAGGATCTAAATTATTATGAAATTCAAAGTACCAGTAAAAGTAAATCGTATGTATCATGGAGTATTGCGTTGGGGGCGTCGTAACAGCCCTTATATTTGTACAGGTGTAGGTCTTATTGGTCTAGGCGCATCTGCATATATGTTGTATCAAGCTCGTCCTGCAATTGAAGCAGGTGTTGAAGAACTTGAACGTGCTAAAGCAGGAGAAGAAGGGGCTTCTACAGCCAACGGTGTTAAAACTATTGCTAAAGCTGTAACAGGACCAGTTCTAGGAGCTACAGCCTCAAGTCTTTTGATCCTTAATGGACAACGTATTCTATCACAACGTCTTGCAGCCACAACACTCGCTTACAACACACTCTCAAGTAAGCTTGACAAATACAAAGAATGGTTGAAAGAAAACCATCCAGAAATGGCAACACAAATCACACAAGAACTTGAACGTGTGCCTGAAAACAAAGATGAAGCTAAGAAAAAGAAACCAGTACTCGTGGATACAATCAAAAAACCTAGCCTTGTATCTGAAGCAGGGTTCTTCGTAGAAGCAAGTCCATTGTTGAGTGACTTGCGTGAAGGCGGAGAATATGATTACGGTATTCTTGAATCAGCAGTTATGCGTGTGTTGAACGATGGTAATCCTGAAGCTCGAGACAGTGATACACTTGCCGAACGTGTTGGTATTTATCGTGCTGAAAACGAACAAGGATATGTAACATTGCGTGATGTATTCCTTGCATTCGGTATTCCAAAAGAGTCACTTGCATCTCATCGCGATGCTGCGCCAGTAGACTATCGTCGTGCACGTGACATGGTATGGTCTGCAGGTAGTGCGTCTGGTTCATTCGACTGTCGTGTTGAGGTTGTACCAGTGACTGTAGAAGAAGACGGTGTTGTATTCAAGAAAGACCGTTTCTTCGTATCATTCGCTCGTGCACCACACTACGATTACTACGCAACTAAAGGATAATAAACCTTATATTAGACAGTAAAGCTGTGGTCGTGCTGCTAACAGGCGATGTTAAACAACGACAAGCACTGATATAAGAAGAGGCCTCATGTCGAGAGATTCGGGCATTAGAAAGGATAACACAATGAATAAAAAATCATTACTAGCAATTATTGGATTGGGTGCAGTTTCTACTACTGCCCTAATCTATAATTATTTACAATGGAAATCTAACAAGGAGTTAGAAGAACAACTAGACGTTTTGAATGAAAAACTCGTAGAGCTTAACAATGCTCTTGACAAATATACAAATGTCGAAGTTATGGAAGTAAAACTAGAAGTAGAAGAAGAGCAACCTAAAAAATCCAAGGTTGTTCCTTTATATCAACCACAAGTAACTGGCCCAGCTCCAGTAGAACAGGTTGAAGAAGTGAAGACCATTGTAAACGATGTCAATAAACAAACTGAGAAACGTGACGAATTTCTACAACAGTTTGAAGTTAACCAACGTGAAGAAAAGATTATTGAGGTAGACGATATGAAAATTGATGCGAATAGCCCTCAAGCATTTTCTATTTACAAAGATAATATCTTAGCTAGTATTGTGGAAGAGGCTAGTCGTGTTGATGCAGACCAATATCGTGAGTGGACTCGTGATTTCTATAATCTAGGTCATTACGACACTACCAATATCTCTACACAAGATATTATCAAGCAAATGTACGAAATGTTCGATTATCCAATTGACCCTGACTTGTGGTACGATGACGATGAACAATTCCGCTTGAAGATGCTTGAACAACTTGAAAACTTCTTTGGAACTGGAACAGTGTACAGTGATTTTGTTACTTACGGTAACTTCATTGCTAATACCGTTGATTTCCTTGCACAAGAATATGACGAAATTAGTAAACTTGAAATTGCTGCAATCATGCTACAACAGCTTGATGTGTTTGACCCAGACACAAATGCTGGTATGGTCTTTGACCGTATTAAAGACGCATTCAATCACAACTTGCGTACTGGATATGGTTATGGTGTCCTAGCAATCAACGAAGATAATATTGGTTGGTTTGTAATGGACGACGCCAAGAATGCTATCCGAAACGAAATCAATGATTTCAACAATTATCTATATGATAATATGGACGAGGTATAGGTATGGCTACACCAGGACCAGAAGGAGTCTATGCTATGAGAGTTTATTTTGTTAATGGAGATTGGACTCCGTTACATTTAAACTCTGTAGAATATATGAATTTCCGCAAAGCAGCTAACGATGGGAGTACATATTACTATGGTGATGGTAAGATGATATTCCTTGACAAGATTACACATATCGAAATGTAAGGAGAACGATGAAATACCCTGATGAAGATATTTTGGGGTTTGTTCCAGACTTCTTAGAAATTGTTGTTGGAGAAACTAAGAAAGATAAATATGTTATATATCCAGACTTCAACTTTATCAAAAACAAAGACATTGTCATTAAAGGTGGCGTTGTCTCTGGTTGGTGGACAGGTGAACAATGGATATTAGGTTATGAAGGTCTAACAAAATATATTGATGAAATACTTAAAAAGTATACTAAGCATTTTAGACAGTTAAACGAAGATGTTAATGTTAGTGTTCATCTGATGCAAATGCATTCAAGTGGTGCTATGAAACGCTTTGACGATTTCGTTAACCGTTTTAAATCTGAAGATGATAAGACATTTAATAATAATATATTCTTTCTCTCTGACGAAGTTAAGAAAGAAGATTACTCAACTTACAAATTACCTTATGACCCAACAGAAGGTAAGACGGAAGCATTTAGTGAACTTTTTAACGTGTTGTATGACAAGGAAGAATTAGATAAGATATTGTGGGCTATGGGTGCACTATTGACAGGAAGTATGCCTGATATCCACAAGTTCTTATTCATCTACGGGCCAAAAGGTTCAGGTAAATCTACAATCCTTAAGGTGCTGGAGCTCATTATTGGAGATTACCAAGCGCCTATTGATTTACGCGGATTTACAAGTTCTTCTGAGTTTGCAACAGCAGACGTTAAAGAAGTTCCAGTATTGATGGATACCGATAGCGACTTAAGTAAGATTACAAACGAACAGAACTTGTTGAAACTTACAGCACATGAACCAGTGATTATTCGTAAGCTTTACAAACAAGGTTATCCTGTTATATTTAATGGTCTGCTTATCACAGCCTCTAACGAACGATTTAAATTGCACAATGCCGACTCAGGTATTACTCGTCGTGCTCTCGTTGTATCACCTACAAGAAATAAAGTAGATTATACACGATACAAGCAACTCATGAACTCTATTAAATTTGAAGTACCACAAATTGCGCAATTGTGTATTGACAAGTTTAATGATATGGGTGCAGACTACTACGCAGAAGATGTAGATACTAATATCATCGAGTACTCTGATAAAGTATTTAAATTCTTGCGTGAGTATTACGAGGAATTAGAACACGGTGTTAGTTTTAAACAAGCAGCATCTATGTTCGAGTCGTTCTTGGAAGATATTGGTTGGAACACAACTGGTGTCAAACGTAAGTTGGAATCTGACTTAACTTTATATTTCAATAAGTTTGAGGACAAACATGAAATGCCAGACGGATCTATTGTCCGTAACTGGTACAGTGATTTGAACCGAGAAAAAGTATTCCCTGAATTGTTGAAGGAGAAGCATCAAAAAGCTAGGGAAGAAAAGAAAGAACAACCAGTTATTGAGTTAACTGAACACATAAAGGAGGACAACGTGTTTGATGTAGAATATCACGATGTACCTGCTCAATACGCTACAGAAGACGGTATACCAATGCGTAAATGGGATAACTGTACTACAGTCTTGAGTGACCTAGACCCAACAAGATTACACTTTGTACGTGTCCCATACAACCATATTGTCATTGACTTCGACTTGAAGAATGACAAGGGCGAGAAAGACTTGGCTACGAACTTGGCTAAAGCATCTATATATCCTAAGACTTATACTGAAGTATCTAAGTCTGGAGGAGGCATCCACCTTCATTATATTTATGAGGGTAATGTCGAGGACTTAGCTAATGAGGTTGAACCTGGAATTGAGATTAAGAAATTCACAGGTCATACAAGTCTTCGTCGCAAATATACTAAATCTAACAATGAGTTTATCGCTCATATTTCTTCTGGTCTTCCTTTAAGAAAGGATGAACAAGTGTTTAAAGACGTACAAGATATTGTATGGACTAGTGCAAGTCTACGAGGTTTTGTTGAGAAATGTTTAGCTAAGGAACATCACAATGCGACTAAACCAGAAGTAGATTTTATTGCTAAAGCCATGAAAGATGCAGAAGAACAAGGTCTTAAATACGACTTGTCTGATATGAAGTACAAGGTTAAAGACTTTGCTAAGAGTAGCACTCACCAACGAGACAATGCTTACAAAGTATGGGCATCTATCAACTGGAAGACTATCGAGGAAGAACCAGTAACACAGTCTAAATCGTTATTCGTTCCAGAAGAAGATATTTACTTCTATGACTTGGAAGTATATCCTAACTTGAATATTCTTTGTTTCAAGCGATACGATGGAACATTGTCTGAAGATCCTAAGATTGCACACAAACAATTGTTTGACTCTATTCCTGATGAAGTCTGGGAGTCTGGTGAGTCTTGGACAAGTCCAGATAACAATATTGGTGTATGGTATAATCCAACTCCAGCAATGTGTGCATCTATCATGAACAAAGCTCGTGTAGGATTTAACAACCTTAACTACGATGCTCATATTTTCTACGACATGTATTGTGGTAAGAAACCTATCGAAATCTTTAATCAGTCACAAATGATTATTGATGGACCACGAGCTAAAAACCCAGGTAAGCGTGGGCCTGCATATTCTATTGACTATGCCGATATTTACGAGTTCCATGATATTAAGATGAGTCTTAAGAAATGGGAAATCAAGATTGGATATCCTCACGATGAGTTTGAATTCCCTTGGGACAAACCTCTTGCCAAAGAACACTGGGGTCGTGCTGGTAAGTATTGTATGAACGACGTAGGTGCGACTGAGTTCTTGTGGAAATACCATTTAACACAAGATGCATTCACAGCTCGTAAAATTCTATGTACTTTAACAAATCTACCTCCAATAAACAAGAACCAAACCCTTGCTGCTAAATTCTTATTTGGTGATGATAAGAACCCACAAGACCAATTCAACTGGTACGACTTGTCTAAAGAGTTCCCTGGTTATAAATACGACCCATATGCTAATCCTAAATCAACATATATGGGAGAAGCTACATCGGAAGGCGGATATGTATTTGCTAAACCAGGTGTTTATAGACATGTTGTAGTGTTGGATATCAAATCCATGCACCCACACAGTCTAGGAGCTATGAATTATTTTGGTAAATATACAGGACGATTTATGGCCGTTGTAGAAATGCGTGTGGCTATTAAAGAAGGTCGTATCGAGGATGCTAAGAAGGCGTTTGATGAAGTGGATAAGGCGTTCGGTAATAAGCTGCAACCGTTCTTGGAAAAAGCGGCAGAGGCTTTTGGTCTTGCACACGCTCTTAAGATTGTTGTAAACCTTATTTACGGCATGACTTCTGCGCCATATCCTAATATCTTTAAAGACCCTCGTAATATTGACAACTGTATTGCTAAACGTGGTGCTCTATTTATGGTACAACTTAAACACGAAGTACAAGCAATGGGTTATGAGGTTGTTCATATTAAGACTGACTCAATCAAGATTGCAAATGGCGACCAAGCTATCATTGATTATTGTATGAAACGAGCTCGTGAATACAAATATGAGTTCGACCATGAACATACATATGACCGTATGGCTTTGGTTAATGATGCAGTTCTTATTGCACAAATTGGATGGCCTGAGAAAGAAAAAGGCAAATGGGAAGCAGTTGGTACTCAATTCGCTGTACCATATGTCAAGAAGACCTTATTCACTCACGAAGAAGTTTTACCAGAAGAATTCGCTATGCTTAAACAAGCCAATGGTGGATCTATTTTTATTGGTAATAAATTCGTAGGTAAGAATGCTTATATCTATCCATCTCGTACTGGTGGAGAAGCTATTGTTAAACGCCCTACAGATATTACACAATCTATCAAGTTGCGTTACGACAAACCTATTGAGAGCTATTTACCTAAACGTGATCAAGTTGGAACACCTCAAGAGATTGAACAACGTCGTATTGAGCGTATTGCTAAAGAGGTTAAGGTTGAACCTGAAGTTGTTCAGGAGATTATCGACTCTAACTTCGAGAAATACGTCATCGACAAACCATCAGCTCTTACAGGTTGCTCAGGCTACAAATGGAAGCTCTGGGATGAGTTCAAAGATATTGAAGATGTTGACATGATGTATTACAACGACTTACGTGCTAAAGCGGTTGATGCTATTTACGCAGTAGGTGATGGCAATATCATGTTCAAAGGCACTATGTTTGAAAGGAAGAACAATGAAGAAATGGTTGTTTAACTTTCTAGAGAGGATTAGGTCTCCTATCCTTTATCTAGTTACAGTAAGCCAGGCACAAGCTGGTGACGACGAAAATACAATGGGTATTAAAGTATTCCAACTTGCAATGCCTAAACGAAGTCTGAAAAGACTAACACAAGCGTATGAGCTTTCACCTTTACAACAACCTTTCATTGTTCTGGATTTAGACGATAAAAGTAAGATTAGTATTAATGTGAATGCTGTACGAGAAATCTCTGCGATACCTTGTAAAGATGAGGACGAACTTAGAGAGTTTGTTAAATCATCTGAGTTTACGTACAACAAGATTTGGATTGGTATGCGTGAGGTGATTATTGATGGATGATAAAGATATTGTTCGTTTAATTAACATCATGAAACCTCACATTGAATCTAAACGTAATCGAGCATATATTGATATGGACGAACTACTGTCATTAAAGATGGTTGGTATGTCTGATGCTAAGTGTGCAGATTATTTCAATGTCAGTCCTAGTACGATATATCGCAGAGTACAACAATTAAAGAAAGAAGGTAAACTATGATTTTATCTCATAGATATCTGTATAATATTCCAGATAAACTACATCCGCGACCGTTTAACGAATTGTACAACGTAGTCTCAGACTATAGGACTTTTATTCATATTTGTAGAAACAAGGCAGATATGTCATCGCTAGAGTTCGACTATCAACAATCACTACACACACAAGAAAGTGTTGTGGAAGATGCTTGTAGATTTGAACTTGGAGCTAGTAACAAACGACTATATCTCTTCCAAGGATATTTCAAGATTGATGATTATGTTCGACAAAAGATCAAAGATACTGGCGGAAATTTCTCTGTAGAGATTGAGGCTATTGATGTTGAAGATAGTCACAAGTCAATCTTATTCCGTGGAGATGATAACTACGTCTTGTATGCATCTACAACTTCAAGACCTACAAACAAAGAAAAAGTATATATTGATTCGACTAAAACGTCTGGGGGTTCGTTCGTTAAAGTCAAGTATTCTTCTGGATATTACTACGAGGAGATTATTCCATGATAATTGAAGAACTCAAACCAATACAGCGTGTACTTCAAGGTGGAGGAAAACGTGTATTAGGTGAGCGAAGTAAAAGGGAACGAGACTTATTTGGTAACACAAATTGGATTAACAATAAATACGCATACGCTAGAGCTGATGCTATTACGAATTGGAATCGTCAATATAACGAGCTAAAAGATATTATGGAGTGCGAATATTATCCATCATACGGGTTATCTGTTGAGGATATTACATTCTATATTCATGCTTGTGAAGGTGAGATTGAATTAATTCTACGTAATCCTAACTTGTTAGATGGTAAGAGTCACAATATATTCAACAAGACTGTACGCTATCTACAAGAGTTACCTATATCTCGTTGTGCAAACTACTTGTACAATCACCCTGAACTCCTGGGCTCATTTTTATATGACCCAAATACAAAAACATTCATGTCGAAGTTGTCTGAAGATGAGGTTCGATATGACATTTATTCACAATTAGTAAAACGTAAATATGGACGCTATGTCAGCAATCACAAGAAACTCGACACGGCATTACTAGCAAACTCGTGGGGTGAGGATAGAGTTCCTGAAGACTCTCCTTACAACCACAACAGAAAGAAAGGAAAATAACACCATGGCACTTACAATCAACAACAACCGTATTTCATTCCCTAACTCACGTCTTCGTTTTCGTAATTTTAAAGGGAAAAACAAATTAGGATATGACGAAGCTCGTAACTTCTGTGTGGATATCCAAGATGAAGATATGGTACAAGACCTTATCGATTATGGATTTAATGTTAAATACACAACTCCTATGGATTTACCTACATATGAAAAATATGCAGAAGCAAAAGGTTGGGAGGAACCATTTGATCAATACATTTCAAACTTTGTTCCTACACCATATATTCAAATCAAGGTTACAAACAAACCAGGATTACCTATCAAACCAAATATTCGTATTTATGAAGTTGATGACTCAACAGGTAATGCTATTCGTATAGACCAAAACGATCCTAAACAAGTTGAAGAAATGGATGAAATGTACTACAAACATGCAGACGTTGTAGCATCTGTTTACGAATGGGCATACCAAGGTAACAATGGAGTATCATTGTATCTTTATGGTCTTTATTTCCACACAGAACCATATTCAGGTGGTGGGGACGAGTTCTACCAAAAATACGTACTCGGTCAAGACACTGCTGATGAACCAGAACTCCCATTTGACTAATGCCTTTAGAATCATATCTAGAGCGTAGAGTATGTGCTACTATACGGAAATGGGATGACCATATTTGGGTACAAAAGAACGACCCGAATATTATACAAGGTTTCCCAGACCGTGTCGTATTCTACAAAGGTAAGGTCGCATTTCTTGAATTTAAAAAGAGTAAAAACTCACCAGCAAGACCCAACCAACCATGGTATATTGAGACTCTAAACAAGGAGTTTGGTTTTGCTAGGTTTATATATCCTGAAAACGAGATAGAAGTTCTTGAAGCATTAAAAGAGTTTCTATTATAATCCGACGGGCCATGTCGAGAGATTCGCCCAATAGAGAGGAGAACTATGGACGATTTTTATAAGTATGAAAGATTGATGATTTCGTTCGGGTTTGTTTGGTCTGAGGCTGATAATCTATTTATCAAGGAAGATGATAACTATATTCCTGAAGTCACAGTAGAACAAGCCCAAGATATGTACAAGGTTATCTATGGCGATTAAATTTGGGGAAATCGAATTATACGAAGACCAAGAAATAGCTTTGAATAAATTATCTAGCGGTAATGTCCTTGTAGGTGGAGTTGGTTCGGGGAAGACATTCGTGTCTATATTCTGGTATTTGAAGAACTATCCAGATAGACCATTGTTAGTAATCACAACTCCATCTGCGCGTGATATGGTTAAGAAAGGACATACAAAACCAGATTGGCATGAATCTATTGAGGCTTGTGGTATTAGTGAAGATAGGTATATGGTTGATAGCTGGAATAACATTGAGAAGTACAAGAAAGTGAGAGATGCTTGTATTATCTTTGATGAACAACGAGCTATCGGGTATGGTAAATGGGCTAGAACGTTTATACATCTAGCAAGATTTAACAACAATGCTTGGATAATGACAAGCGCAACTCCAGGCGACGTTTGGATGGATTACGTTCCTCTGTTTTGTGCTAATGGATTTTATAAACACAAGACTGATTTCTGTAATCAACACGTTATTTGGAATCCACATGTGAAGTTCCCTGCAGTACAACGATATGTTGGTACTGGTAGACTAAATGCTCTACGCGAACAAATCCTTGTTAAGATGGATGATAAACGTAAGACAGTAAGACACAAGTCTGTTAAGCATGCATATTACAACGTGGATAAGTATAACCTGATTGTTAAAGAACGATTTAATTATGACACAGGTATGCCTATTCAGAATGCATCGGAATTCACACATTGTCTAAGACGTGTTGTTAATACAAGTCCAACTCGTGCTATATTGTTGTTAGAACTAACTGAAAGATATGATAGAATTATTGTGTTCTACAACTACACTTACGAGTATGAGATGATTGTTGAACAAGCAGAAAAGATAGGTATGAAATGGGCTGCTTGGAATAGAATGAAGCATGAGAATGTACCAACTGGGGATAAATGGTGGTATATTGTCCAGTACAATGCTGCTGAGGCTTGGAATTGTATTACAACTAACTGTATGGTGTTCTGGTCTTTAAACTCGTCTTACCGCAAGATGGAACAAGCTGAAGGTCGTATAGACCGCTTAAACGCTTCGTATAAAGATTTATATTACTATTACTTCTTGTCTGATGCTATCATTGATAAACGAATAATGGTGGCGATTGAGAACAAGAAAGCATTTAACAACTCAGCCTTTGCTAAGAAATATTACGGGCTTGAGTTTAGTAAGGAGAAAACAAATGAAACTAAAACTAACTAACTATGCATGGGATATCGAAACAAAAGATAAAAAAGACATTTCAATGTCAAGTATTGTGGATTTGGATTCAATTCTTATGTTCATTCCTAAATATGCTCTTGGGTTTGGATATCGTAAACCTGTTCTTGCTAACGACGGTAGCGATTTGAATGATCCAACTCCAGCAGGAACTCGTGGTGAACGTGGAGGAATTATGAAACTCTACGATACAGCATTTTCTGGATACGCTGCTCTACCTGTAGGTTACATTGCTGTAATGAAGAATGGTAACTACGTTCCATTTACAGACTTTGAAACACCTTATAACAGTGACAAATGGTCTGTGTATGATAACCTTTCTCTAGAAGATACTAAGCAATGGATGGAAATCCAAAAAGAACAAACACATATTGACCACTCGGTGTTGGACTCTATCACAGATAGTATTGACCTGGAAACTAAATACTACGCGATGTATCAAAAACCATACACACAAAATGTTGTTGAGGTGCTTGATATGGGGCTTGACCATATTCAACGCAAGATTAACGATTTACAAGACGAATTCCTAATCCTTGTTAAAACTGATGAACCAGCTCAGCACGATAATGCTCGTAAGACATTTAAATATCTAGCTAACTTTAACACAATCATCAATGTCACACGTGCATCTACATACCAACCAGATTACAGCACATCTACAAACCAAATTGAGAATCCTTATATTCCTGGATTTGTATTTGATTACACTTGTGATAGTGACGTTATGAAAGCTTTGCAACGTATTACAGGACAATCTGTATCTCAAGGAGCTGATAATATGGCTCTTGATGGTAAAGAATTCTCTGAAGTAACATTCCCTGCACCATATTTCACTTACAATAAATCTAGTGATATTGTTGAATATCGTGCTGGTAATCTATTCCATAATGCTGCTGAGTACTACAAACATTTCACTAACCGTTTTAAATATTAAGGAGTTATTATGACTGCTACATTTGATAAAAATGATTTTAAACTAGTTATTGGATATGCTGAAGCTATGTATATCAAGAACTACGGTTTTGACGATGTTGATTTGAATGGTTGTCTCAATGCTGCTCAGTTTATCAAGAACAGTGAAGGCTATGAACCTATGTTGATGGAACGTTGGGTTAAACAAGACAATGGTGAAATCAACTTCCGTATGGTTAATGCGCCTATTATCCTTGATGGTGTATACGACGCTAATAAGACCATTGCTGGAACTCTCAAGATTAAAGATGGTTCTGGACAAACATTTGGTACCTTCCGTGATGCTATTGTAGCTGAAATGAAGACCGTTATTGAAAAGGTTGCCGAAGAAAACCGTCGTGTTACTATTAACATTAAGAAGGATACTGATGATAAATATTATATCAACAGCGTTGGTTGGGAAGTTGGAGTGATGAACATTACTCAAACTCTTGAAACCCCAATGGAAGCTGACCCAAATCAACACAACTATTCATTACAGAGAGGATATTAAATGGAATGGAATGACCACTGGCGATTAGAAGGACGCCATGCGACACTTAGCCCATCAGGATATCATTGGTTGAATTATGACCCTGATAAGATGCGTCGTGTAACTTGGAATAATTATTCTAAGGAAGACGGCACTAAAATGCACGAACTAGCATCCAATATGATATTGTATAGTATCATGCCTGAAAACAACGAGAATGCTCTTAACCAATTTGTTATTGATGCTCTCACAATGTTTGACGAACCAATGTCGTCTGAAGTATTGTTATATTACTCTGACGAGTGTTTTGGTACGGCTGACGCTATTTACTACGATGAGGAGAAGAAACACTTACAAATACATGATTTGAAGACAGGTGTATCTAAACCATCGTTTAAACAACTCTGGATCTACTGCGCATTGTTCTGTTTGGAATACGACAAGAAACCAGAAGACCTATCATTCGAATGTCGATTGTATCAACTCGGTGCAATGGATATCGATGCACCAGACCCTAAAGATATACGTGCAATCATGAATCAGATTGTATCTATGTCTAATGTTATTGAAGGCGTTCGTATTGAACGTCGTATGCAGGGATTTAAATAAAACTTTTTATTTTCCAGGTGTATAATAGAGAGGAGGATGACTTAGATGTCGTTCTCTTCTTTTTATTTTTGGGCCTACCATGACAAACCCGACAAAAATTTCGCAAAAATAAATTTAGAAGATAATAAAGGATTTCTTTAAGTTGTGCAAGCTAGAAAACTGAAAGTAGTATATCACCTCGACGCAACTATTACACCTGCGTGTTATAAATAGTGTATAGCAACTTAAACGAAATTTAGAAAACAATGTATATCTTAACAACACTTAATACTCTTTTCAACATTGCTAGAACAATCTTGGGCTATTTCCTACTGCCAAAATAACAACCATACTTTTAAGAATCCAATTATCAATCACAAAATCTAAAAGAAAGTAAAACAAATTTTTCATCCTAAAGTGGGTTTTAGATTCGACTAGTAATACAGAATATCACAGTCATGGGTGATACTTTCTGTTGAGCACACAATTGTAGACGAATTAACTTTTTATTCATAACATCTCCAAATTAAAATAGTTAGTTAAAATTTCAGTCAACTTTTCATTTTTCAATGTCCTTTTTACATAATAATTTTCCTTCTTTCTACATTCAAAATTATATAAAACAGGTCTATGATTGTGTGTTCTGCAGAGAGTATCATGCTCTCTCTTAGTAAGAATCGGCTTGCTAAGAACTTTACTATTTTATTATTCTATATCGTGTGTTGATGGATTGAGACCGCAAAGACCAGTCCATCATATTTTGAGTTGCGGAGAGCTATGCTCTCTGTTGAGTATACTAACGGCTAATAATTAACTTCTTATTATTCCCTATTTCCCTATGAAACGATTTTTACCATTAGACGATTTATAATGTACCTCTTATAAAATATAAATATGTTCCGAAAACGGTCGTTAGTATGCTTTACAGAGATTATATCTCTACACTTTATTTGTCTTAAGGAGGAATTGAAATGACAAAGAAAAAAGACAACCTTACGGATTACATTGAAGAACGCCGTAAATGGTTGGAAGACCCTAAAGATGATGCTTGTAATTTTATTGCAGGTGAAATCTTGCCAACTGATTTGATTAACCCGCAAACTATGTTTGACGCGTATCGAAAATTAAATCAAACCTTTGTAGACAAAAACCACGATTATGGTGGTAGCTTTGAGGAGAGTTTAAATGATTTTGGAACAGTTGCTGGCGTTATTCGTATTGGCGATAAGTATAATCGTTTGCGGACGCTTACTAGAATGGATATTGGGGGAAGGGTTAGTGAGTCTCTTGCTGATACTCTTCTTGATATGGCTAATTATGCAGTAATGACTGCTGTATGGCTTCAAGGAATTGAGGAGGAAAGGAAACATCGTAATGAAACTGCTAAAAAGTAAAGGATTGACACAGGCTCTATGTGTAACATTATGCTTATTGTGTACTGTTGTATGTGTTATCTCTACAGGTATTACACAACAAAAAGGAAAACAAGTAAAAGAACCACTCAGCGCTAAGTCTGAACTACCTAAAAACCAGGTGATTGTCTATCGTATTTATTACAACGAAAAAGACTCACCTACAATTAAGGTTGAACACGGCGATGCTAACACACCTATTGATTTGAAAGGAACTGGAAATGGAAGCAACCACGGCGGCTAAGAAGATTACAGGCAAGAAGCTTGTACTTCGTTATATTGGTAAGACTACTGAAATCTTACAAGTAGCAAGTGATGTTCTTGTTACGAAAGATTGCATTATGTTTCTTGAAATGATTGACAATGTTGGACGACTACGTTCAGTATGGTATAGTCTTGATGGATTAGAATCATTCACTTATGGAGGCGATTTGAAGTATCTTGCTAGCGATAAAACAATTAAGATCTCGCCTAATATGTAAGGAGGATTTGTTATGAATGAAATTAAACTAGTTGTAAAACGTGTTGAAGAAGAACGCGATGAGTTGCAGAAGAAAGTTTATAAACTCGAAGCTGGTCTTAAAGTTCTTGACAAAACACCTTATGTTAACATTACTGAGGAACACTTAGAACTACTTAAAGGACAATTATCAGTTATGCATCAATATTTGGATATCTTGGAACGACGTTTAGAGTTGTTCAAGCAAGATATTAAATAACACAAGAAGGAGTTCTTTCCAGGGCTCTTTCTTTTTACCTCTCGTATAATAGAAAGAGAGGAATCATATTATGTTAGAACATTTAAAAGATAAAGATGTTAAGTTTAGATTTAATGAACTTTTTCAAACGTTAAGACGAGAAGTAGGCGTCATAGTAACGTATGCTGAAAGAGAAACAGGATATCTAATAACGGAAATTGATTACTTGTTAAAAGATGATGGATTTCAATTAAAAAGCGGAGGCTGCTATTTAGCAGGATTTGTTGATGATAACAATGATAAGGTGTTTATCATTGTATGTCGCCAAAAACGTATGGGTTATTATTTACAAAAAGCATCTATGTATGGTTTTGAAGTAGAATCTGTATGTTATCCTTGGGGCTACGGTGGTCAAGACTTACATTATCTAGATAAGTTATAATAAATTGCCAGTTCTCTGGCTTTTTTTTATCCAGCTATATAATAGGGAGACATCCCTAAGAAAAAATATTTATAGGAGGTCATTATCATGACTAAAGTTGAAGAAATTGTTACTGGAATTGAAGAGTACGCTAAAGAGAATTTTGATACAGATATTCTGAATCACTTTTCTAATGCGCCAAAAGGGTTACCTAGTGTTACTTCATTGGTGAACGACGATATTGAAGAGTTCATTAAAGAAGCAAACCTAGAAGCCTTGTTTAACGTGGAAGACAAGGATACTCAGAAGAAACTGTTGAGAAAGATTATGTATTTTAGCTACATTCAAGGATTGGGTAATGATGCTCAATCATTTATGTTAAAAGGTCTTATGAAGATTTTAGAAAAAGAAATGTAAGAATAGCACTAGCTTCGGCTGGTGTTATTTTTTTTTTGAAAGGATGTTGTTATGTTTAAATTTGATTATGATGGTTGTCAGATGTATTTCGTTGGATTACACAAGGTTGTTATTAATAAATACAATAATGGTGAGATATTTATTAAGATATTCAACGATACGAATAAAGATGATAAAATTCCTAATGTCATTGTTCGTTGTAAGGAATACGAAATCATCGACAAGAGTAAAGATTTAGAAATTAAGGAGTATTTAAATGGCATGGAGTGATATGTTAGGAGAGATGAAGGGTAAGTTGGATTCGGCTAAGAACGAGATGTCCAACCAAATATCCAGTGCACAAGGGCCTGAGGAATTAAAACAAATACATATCCCTGAGTTCCCTGACGTTAGTAAGATGACTAGTTCGGATATGTCTCAAAGGATTAGCCAGGCTACTGACGGCAATATTAATATCAGTGCGTCCACTATTGATGGTATTAAGAACTTTGCTAAAGGTATGAAGTTAGACTTGCCTGAGAAGAAGATTGAAACGCCAGGGCGTTCGGTTAGTATTGGTGGTATGAAGTTCGATATTAAATCAATCAAGCTTGGAGGGCCAGAGGGTATTAACTTAGATGCTTCTGAGATTAAACTTAACCAGGAACAAGGTAAGGGTGTGATGGAGCAGTTCAATGGTGGTAAGTCTATGGAAGAGATTGAGAACCTTGACTTTGAGAACATGACACCAGAAGAACAACAAGCTAAGATTGACGAGATTATGAATAATCAAAACAAGGGTATGGATATGAACAATATGGAAGCCAGCATGAAACCTAAGTTCGATGAAGGGACTCAGAAGGTTATTGATATGTTCACGAAAGGTAAGGGATTGAAATGATTAAGACTTATGTATTGTGTATTGGTGGTTTCTTTGTAGTATTGTTTATTTGTGACTTGATCAGCAGTGGTTGGAGGAAATGACCTCTTTATTTTATATTGGTATAATAGAAAGAGAGGAATATAATTATGATTAAAATTATTATTATTGTGATTGTTACTTATTTGTTTTCTAGAGATATTAATGTGATGTTGATAGGATTTAATAAGAAGTATAGAGAAAATACAAAACTAGCTATTAAACGAGCAGAGACTTGTGATAAAATGACAAGAAACCATTGGTTTAATTATCATAGTTGGGTAGAACGTGTACTTTATTATATGCTAGGCAAATATCCAGAAAGAATCTTGAAGATGCAAAGAAGAACTGGTTACACTTTTGAATATTTAATTAGTTGTGATTATTTTAAACTTTTTTATTAGTAAGTTTTTTGCTTTTAAGAAGAAAAGTGATAAACAATAGGGGGATATTTTGGATAATCGAACCATACTTAGAAATGCTACTATGGCTTATATGGATATGAGTGATAATATTGATGTTAGACAAGTTATTAAA
>ERZ773050.63-NODE-63-length-66035-cov-9.873477_pt1 | contig 66035 bp, 82 predicted proteins | sample MGYA00580632_ERZ773050 | MGnify/ENA primary metagenome ERZ773050 (study PRJEB29015, sample SAMEA2738123) | human oral metagenome | biome: human oral; feature: human-associated habitat; material: saliva | place: China | collected 2166 ... | reverse complement strand
AGCGACTGCCGGTCACGAGCAGCTCGACGGTCTTCTCGGTCATCTCCTCGGCCTCGAACCGGTCCTCTCCGCCCGCCCGCCCGGCCGCGGCGGCGGGCAGAGCGCCCAGGTCGAGCAGGGCGAGGACCCGCACGAGCTCGACGGCCCGGCCGGGGGCGGCGCGGTGGGCGCGCGCGCCGATGCGCAGCTCGAGCCTGGCGGCGCCGTCGTTCCAGGAGTCCAGGACGCTCGCGGCGGCGGCCAGGGCCAGCTCCTGCTCGGCCCGGTCGGCGTAGGAGCCCGGGCGCGGGTCGAACCAGAGGCGGCGGCGCACCAGCCCGAGGCGCTGACGGGAGGTGACCAGGAGCCGGTCGATGCGGGCCGACTGCTTCCAGTGGATCGTGGCCAGGGAGTCGCCGGGCCGGTAGTCGCGCAGCTCCCCCTGCTCCTCGTCCCTCTCGCGCGCCGGGCCGCGGTCGAGGGCCGGGGCCAGGGCGGCCGGAACCTCCACGCGCTCGGGCAGGACGACGACGTCGAGGGCGCCGACGGCGCGCCGGCGCACGCTCATGAGTCCCAGCGGCTCGTGCAGGACGAGGGTCCGGGCCTCCAGGGGCAGCAGGCCGCGCCCGCCCGTGTCGACCCGCACGTCGGCCACTCGTTCACGACGCCGGCTCTCCCCGCCGCCGCCCGGCGGACCCGACGCCGAGGCGCCCGGGAGGGTGGCCGAGGCGCCCGACGCCGGGGCGCCCGTGCCCGGGGCCGGGGGGTCGAGCGCCGTCGGCCCGGGCGGGGGCGCGAACAGCGACAGGCGCACGCCGGCTCCACCCACCCGCATCCGCAGCTCGCCTTGCACCCAGGGCGGGATGCGGGGCGCCAGCACGGCCTGCCAGCGGCCCGACTCCCCCACCACGACCTGGTCGGGCCCGGCGATGCGCACGAGCGAGCGGCTGGCCGCCCCCAGCAGCAGGGCGGTCAGCGCCGCGACGGCGGCGAGGCAGGCGAGCAGGACCGCGGTCGAACGCACCAGATCCAGGTCCGTCAGGCGCCAGGAGACGCCCAGGGCCAGGGCCAGGGCCAGCAACCACCAGCCGTGCGTCGTCGGGACGACCAGGGGCACGGCGGGGCGCGGCCGTCGGAGGGTCATCGCCGGCCCGGCACCGCGGTCGCGGACACGACCCGCGCCAGGGCCTGCGCCGCGGCCTCGTGGGTGCGGGCCGGGGAGACGTGGCGCTCGGCCGGGATGAGGCGGTGGGTCAGGACCGCGGGGGCGGCCCGGGCGACGTCGTCGGGCGAGACGAAGCCACGTCCGTCCATGGCGGCGCGCGCCCGGGCGTGGGCCAGGAGCTGGAGGCCGGCGCGCGGGCTGGCGCCCAGGAGGAGGGCCGGGTCGCGGCGGGTGGCGGCCACGAGCTCGACGGCGTAGCGGGCGACGGCGGGGTCGACGTGCAGGCCCGCGACGGTGCGGCGGGCGCGCAGGGCCTCGTCCTGGGTGGCGACGGGCCGCAGGGCGTCGAGCGGGTCGGCGCCGCCGCGGGCCAGCAGCATGGCGGCCTCCTCCTCGGGCTCCGGGTAGCCCATGGTCAGGCGGGTCATGAAGCGGTCGCGCTGGGCCTCGGGCAGGCGGTAGGTGCCCTCCATGTCGAGCGGGTTCTGGGTGGCGACCACCATGAAGGGGTCGGGCAGTGGGCGGGTGTCCCCCTCGACGCTCACGTGCCCCTCCCCCATGGCCTCCAGGAGCGCCGACTGGGTGCGGGCGGTGGCGCGGTTGATCTCGTCGGCGACGACGACGCCGGCGAAGATCGGCCCGGGGTGGAAGCGGAAGGTGCGGGTGGACTGGTCGTAGACGCTCACGCCGGTGACGTCGGCGGGCAGGAGGTCGGCGGTGAACTGGATGCGGCTGGCGGTCAGCTCCAGGCAGCGGGCGAGCGCCAGGGCGAGAGTGGTCTTGCCCACGCCGGGGACGTCCTCGACCAGGAGGTGGCCGCCGGCGAGGAAGGTGGCCACGGTCGTCTCGACGGCCTCGCGCTTGCCGACGACGACGCTCTCAATGCTCTCGACGAGGGCACGCGCCAGCGGGGCCGGCGTCTGCGGCGCGTCATCCTGATACGGCGGCGCGCCGCGGTGCGGCGGTGCGGCCCGGCGCGCCGACCCGGTGCGGCGTGGCACGGTGGCGGCCCGCGGGGCCGAAGCGGCCGAGACGGCGGAGGTCGCGGAGGCGGAGGCACCGGGGGCCGAGGAGGCCGAGGCGCCGACGAAGCCGTGGGACCGGGCCGGCGCATAGGGCCCGGGGGGGATCCGGGTCGCGGGGGCGGCCGAGGCCGCGGTGGCTCGGTGCGCGCCGTCGGGCACGACTCCCCCGCCGGAGGCTCCCCTGCTGGAAGGCGTCGTCGGCATGCTCATGACCTCATCCTGCCCGACGCTCCGCCGTCCGGCGAACTCGCCGACGCCGGGCACCGGCCGTCCGCCCGCCTGCGATGGGCGCCGCACCCCGGACTGGAAGCGTCGCCCGGGTCAGCGCCGCGGCCCGGGCCGGGGCCGCTCGCCGTCGTCGCGCCCGTCCGCCCGCGGCCGCCGTCCTCGCCCGAAGGCGCCGCCGTCAGGGCTTGACGTAGGTCCACCCCTCGGCGGTGTACCGGGCGATGGCCGGGATCGCCGCATCGACGGTGGTCAGCCACTCCGGCAGGGTCTGCGGGGGGAGGCGGTGGTTGGCGACGGAGCGGGAGCAGATCTCGAAGGTGGCGCCGTCCCGGGCGGACCGGCGCATCTCCTCCGTCCAGTCGTTGACGCCCTGCACGGCGTAGATCGCCGTCCCGTTGATCATCACCCTCACCCGGGAGGACAGGCCCTGATCGGCGAGGTTGCGCAGGTTGCTGATGACGGCCGGCCAGCGGTCGGCCTGCGTGACGTGAAGGAGGAAGCACGGGTCGCCCATGGGCCGACCCTACCGTCGGCGTCCGCGGCGCGCACCGGCTCCGCGGCGGGTGGGGGAGGGCGAGTCCGACGCCGCGGTCACGGCCGCCGGCACCGGTGCACCGGCTCCGCGGCGGGTGAGCGCCGCCCCGGCCGGCCCTGGCCTCCGGCGCGGAGGCCGACGCGAAGGCGGCGGTGTGAGCCCCGTCCCAATCGGTCCGGCACCGCGCGCAATCGTCCGCGCGGCTCCTTCGCCGGCGGGGTGTCGCGGTTCATTGTTATGGTTCCGGCGGCGCGAAAAGGTGGCCGGCGCATATCTTTGACGCCCCGTCCCCGGACCGCCCGGTTGAAGAATGGCGGAATGACGCCGTTCACCAGACGGCCGAACCCGACGGGCACCCCTAAAAGTACGCGGGAGCCACCTTTTCCACCGCCGATGGGCGGGGCGAGCCCCCTCGACGCGCAGCGCCTCCCCGCAGCCCCGCCGGGAAGGCCGCGCGCGAGTCCTCCCGACGCGCGGCCCGGTGACGGCTCCGAGCCCTTCGGCCGCAGCCGCGAGAAGTCTCGCCGGGAGGTGGCCGGTGACGAGCACGTCACTTAACCCGCGAGCACGTCTGCTAGAGGTACGTGCTCGCGGGTTAAGTGACGATCTCGCGGGTTAAGTGACGTGCTCGCGGACCGGTCTCGCCCCCGCGGACGGCCAGGACCACGGCGCCGACCCCGCCCCGGAGCACCCCGGTGACCCGGTGAGAAGGGCTCACTGCGCCCCATGGGAGCGGACCATCACCATATCGCTCCCCCGGAAACGCGCGCAGACGCCCGCTGAATAACCTTCGGGAATACTGTGAATCTGTCCCCATGCGCCTACAGGCGCGTGATGCTTCCCGAGCCTGGCCTTTAGAGGCGGCGGAAAGGGCCGTTCCCGGGGGCCGGCACGGCAAAGCGCCCGCGGAGCCGGTGTGAACCGGCCGCGCGGGCGCGAACTCAACGCCGTTCCGCGAGCCCGCGCCGGGGCGGGACGCTTCGTGGAGCAGCGGGCATGAGTGGTGGAGATGGGGGGAATCGAACCCCCGTCCGACGGTGGTGCAACAGGACTTCTCCGGGTGCAGTTCGCTGGCGATTTTCTCAGCCCCGGCGTCTCACGCGAACAAGGACGCCGACGGGCTCAGTCACCTGGATGTTCCGAGGCCCCCGATGACGAGGGACCTCAGCAGTGGCTCCCTGGATGACGCCAGGAACCGGGGCGGAAGCAGTCCCCGGGCTGACGGACTTCGGAGCTCGCTCAGGCGGCGAGGGCGAAGTCGGTGCGAGTGTTATCGGCACCTATTGGTTCGCGCAGAGCGTTGACGAGATGACTGCGCATCCTCGACCCGCTTCTCCTGAACCTACGACCGTCGTCGAAACCGATCATCCCCTATGGAGTTGTCCGCCCCGCCGTCGCGGCGGGACCGGAAACGCGCCCCGTTGAGGAGCGGAAGGAAGTGTACCAGAGCCCCGCCCCGCCGTCACCCCCGCCCCGGCGGCCGCCGGGCGTGATGCGCGGAACCGACCTGAACGCCGTCGGCCTGCGAAGATGGGCGCGGGGCGGATCGCACCGACGGGACCGCGACACGAGGAGGACTCATGGAGACCCGGGCACTGACCGCGCTGGACCGGCGGATCGCGGTGATCGGCACCGGCACCTGGCAGCTGGGACTCGACCAGGGCGAGGTCGCCCCCGAGACGGCCGCCGCCGCGCTGGAGGCCGCCGTCGACGCCGGCGTCACCCTCATCGACACCGCCGACGTCTACGGCGACGGGCGCTCGGAGCGCTTCGTCGGCCGGTTCCTCGCCGCCCATCCCGACGCCGGCCTCACCGTCGCCACCAAGATGGGGCGGCGGGCGGCGCAGACCCCCGAGAGCTACACCCGGGAGGGCTTCCTGGCGTGGAACGACCGCTCCCGCGCCAACCTCGGGGTCGAGACCATCGACCTCGTCCAGCTGCACTGCCCGCCCGGCCCGGTCATCGAGGCGCCCCGCACCTGGCAGTGGCTCGACGAGATGGTCGAGGCCGGTCGCATCCGCGCCTACGGCGTGAGCGTGCAGACCTGCGAGCAGGCGCTCGAGGCCATCGGCCACCCGGGCTGCGCGAGCGTGGAGCTGATCGTCAACGTCTTCAGGCAGCGGCCGCTCGAGGCCGTCCTGCCGGCCGCGCGCGCCGCGGGCACCGCCGTGATCGCCCGCACTCCCCTCCCCGAGGGCCTGCTGACCCACAACCGCCGTCGCAATGCCCAGTCCCTGCCGCGCCCCGAGGACGCGCCCGACCTCGGGCGGATCTTCACCGTCGTGCCCGGGGATGCGGGCGCCCGGGCCGCGCGCGAGCTCGCCCGCCTGTGCCGCGAGCTCGGGCCCGAGCACGTGCAGCCGGTCCAGGTGGCGCTGCGGTGGCTGATCGAGCAGGAGGGGATCACGTGCATCCTGCCCGACGCGCGCAGCGCGCACCAGATGCGCTTCAATATCGAGGCGGCCGGGATTGCGCCTCTGGGCGCCGAGATGCACGCCGCACTGGCCGAGCTCTACGACCGGATCATCCGCCCCTACGTCCACGACCGCTGGTGACCGCCGGCCGGGGGCGGCGGCCGCAGCCCCGACGGCGGTCGGCGGTCCGGCTCAGCCCCGACGGCGGTTGGCGGCGGCCACGGCCCGGGCCGCCTCGCGCCTGTCCTGGGCCTCTCGCAGCGCCTGGCGCTTGTCCCAGTCCTGCTTGCCCCGGGCCAGAGCGATCTCCAGCTTGGCCCGCCCATCGACGAAGTACAGCTCGAGCGGGACGATCGTGTACCCCTTGGCCCGCACCTTGACCGCCAGGCGCTCGAGCTCGGCGCGGTGGAGCAGCAGCTTGCGCTTGCGGCGCGGGGCGTGGTTGTTCCAGGTGCCCTGGAGGTACTCGGGGATGTGCGCGCCCTGGAGCCAGGCCTCGCCGCGGCGGTCGATCTCGATCCACGCCTCGGTCAGCGAGGCCCGCCCCATGCGCAGGGCCTTGACCTCGGTCCCCGTCAGCGACAGGCCCGCCTCATAGCGGTCCTCGATGAAATAGTCGTGGGCGGCCCGCCGGTTGCGGGCGACGGTCCTGCGGGCGTCGGAGGCGGCCTTGGCCCGCTCCCCCGCGGTGGGCTTCCTCTCTCCTCTGGGCCTGGCGGCCATGGGCGTCTCCTCTCCTGGTCTGTCCCGGTCCTGGCGCGGTGCGCGGCGCGGGGCCCCAGCCTACGCGGTGGCGCGCCCCGGCGCCGAACCCGGATCCGACGCCGAGCCCCCCGGCCCCGACTCAGAACCCGGGCAGGGTCATGGGGTCGATGTAGACGCCGTCCTGGGCCACCTGGAAGTGGACGTGGGGGCCGGTGGCGTAGCCGGTCGAGCCGGTGAAGCCGATGACGTCGCCCCGGTTGACGTACTGGCCGTTGGCCACATTGCGCCCCGACAGGTGGCACAGGGTGACGACGTAGGAGTGGCCGTCGACGTAGCCGACGTTGAGGTCCAGGCCGATGCCGCAGGAGGCGGAGTCCCAGTAGGTGACGGTCCCGGCGGCCGAGGCGTACTGGGGCGTGCCCTCCGCGGCCGCGAAGTCGACGCCCTGGTGCCCGGTGCTCGCGCCGGTGACGGGGTGGACGCGCCACCCGAAGGGGGAGGTGACGACGAGCCCGCCGGTGATGGGGTGGCCGATGTAGCCCGAGCCGAGGGAGTCGGCGGCGACGGTCGCCGAGGAGACGCCGGTCTGTCCGGCGTCGTAGGCGGCGCGGTTGGCGGCGTCGATCTCGGCGATGCGCGCCGCGGCGGCCTCGGCGTCCGCCGCGCTCTGGCGCAGCTGCTCCTCCAGGTCGCCCTTGCGGGCCTCCAGGTCGGAGGCGGCCGCGGCGGCCTTCGTCTCGAGGTCGGCGACCTCGTCCCGCTTGGTCTGCGCCGCGTCCGCGGCCTCCTGGGCCTGCCTCTCGGCGGTGTCGGCCTCCTCCTTGAGGGCGGCGACCCGCTGCGTCACCGCGTCCTGGCGGGCCTTGCGGTTGGCGTCGCGCGCCCGCTCCGCCTCGGCGGCGGCCAGGGCCGACTCCTGCATGCCGGAGGCTATCTCCATGGTCGAGGCCCGATTGCTCAGGTCCTCCACGGAGTCGGAGGCCAGCACGTAGGTCCAGGAGGTGAACGTGGTGTCGCCCTGGTAGGCGGAGACGACCATGGAGGCGACGGAATCGTTGTGCTCCTGGGCGTTCCGGGCGGACTGGTCGGCCTCGTCGGTGAGGGTGTCCAGGTCGGTCTGGGCGACCGACAGGCGGTCGGCCGCCGTCTGCTGCTCGCGCTGCTTCTGCGCGAGGGTGTCCTCGGCGGCCGTCAGCTCCGCCTCGGCGGTGCTCAGCGCGGTCCGCGCGCTTTGCAGATCGAGGTAGGCCTGCCCGAGCTCGGCCGAGACCCCCTCCAGGGAGGCCGTGAGCTCGGCCTGCTGCTGCTGGGCCTGCTGCTGCGCGTCGACGGCGTCGGAGCGCTCATCGGCCGCCGCGGGCCAGGTGGACGTCGCCAGGGGCGCCGTGCCCAGTGCCGCGGCCACCAGCACGACGGCGACGGCGCGCCACCGCCGACGTCGCCGGGACGGCCCGCCTGACGCGGCGGACGGCCGGGACCCGCCCGGGCGGGGCAGGATCCGGGCGGCGGGGAGCGGGGTGGCCATGGGGATCACACCTTCGTGTACTTCGACAGCGAGAAGGCGGAGGACGCCGCCGCCAGGACGATCGCGGCGAGCAGGAGCCAGGGGGTCAGGCGCAGCACGTCCGTGGTTCTGATGAAGGCGGAGGTGAAGCTGATCGACCTCGCCAGCCACCCCTGGACGAGGTAGTGAACCCCCGCCCACAGCGTGGCCACGGCGAGGATCGCCCCCAGGAGGGCGGCGATCACCCCCTCGAGTATGAAGGGCAGCTGGATGAAGAGGTTGGAGGCCCCGACCAGCCGCATGATGCCGGTCTCCTTGGAACGGTTCATCGCCGACAGCCGGATGGTGGTGGTGATGAGCAGGACGGCGGCCAGGGCCATAATGGCGGCCAGGCCCCCGGTGACCCACGAGGCCCGGTTCATCACCAGGAAGAGCGGCTCCAGGGTGGCGCGCTGGTCGACGACGCGCTCGACGCCGGCGCGCCCGGTGAACTGCTCGGCCACCGCCTGGTACTGCGTGGGATCCACGAGCTTGATGCGGAAGGAGATCGGCATCATGTCCTCGGTGGCGATGCGGCCCAGGGCCTGATCCCCGAAGGCCTTCTGGAACCTGGCGAAGGCCTCCGCCTTGGACTCGATCGTGTAGCTCTTGACGAAGGGGGCCAGGGAGCCGGAGTCGATGAGGGCCGCGACGGCGGCGATCTGCTCCTGGGTGGCCTCCCCGTTCTCGATGCACACGGCCGAGGAGGAGTCCGACGGGCACATGTAGACGCTGACCTCGATCTTGTCGTACCACTCGCCCTTCATGGCGGCGATCTGCGACTGCAGGAGGGAGGAGGCGCCGACGAAGAGCAGCGAGACGAAGGAGACGAGGACGACCGAGATCGTCATCGCCAGGTTGCGGGTCAGGCCCTTGAAGGTCTCGGAGGTGATGAAGCGGAATCGCACAGGGGTCCTCCTTCAGCGGTCCGAGCCGTAGACGCCGCGGGCCTGGTCGCGCACGACCGCGCCGGACTTGAGCTCGATGACGCGTTTGCGCATCTGGTCGACGATCTCGTCGTCGTGGGTGGCCATGACGACGGTGGTGCCCTGACGGTTGATGCGGTCCAGCAGGCGCATGATGCCCACCGACGTGGACGGGTCGAGGTTTCCGGTGGGCTCGTCGGCCAGCAGGAGCTTGGGGCGGTTGACCATGGCGCGGGCGATGGCCACGCGCTGCTGCTCGCCGCCCGACAGCTCGTGGGGCTGGCGCTTCTCCTTGCCGGACAGGCCGACGAGGTCGAGGGCCTCGGGCACGGCGGACAGGATGTAATGACGGGGCTTGCCTATGACCTGGGAGGCCAGGGCCACGTTCTCCAGGACCGTCTTGTTCTCCAGCAGGCGGAAGTCCTGGAAGACGAAGCCCATCTCGCGGCGCAGCTGGGGGACCTTCCAGGTGGAGATCTGCGACAGGTCCCTGCCCAGGGCGTGGACCTTCCCCGAGGTGGGGCGCTCCTCGCGCAGGGTCAGGCGCAGGAAGGTCGACTTCCCGGAGCCGGAGGCGCCCACGAGGAACACGAACTCGCCGCGCTCGATCTCGATGTCGACATCGTCGAGCGCGGGACGGGCTCCTCGTTTGTAGACCTTGGAGACATGGTCGAATCGGATCATCGGTGGATCGCTCCTGGCTGGCACAGGCGCCAATGCGCGCCGGTCACCGCCACGGTACGCAGGGTGAGGACGAATCCGGCCCATGACACGCCCGGCGCGAGCAAGGCGACATCCCTGTGATCCGCCCGGCCCACAGGACCGCCCGCCCGCTAGCCTGGGCGCCATGAATGACCAGGAGGCGCCGACCGCCGCGGACGACCCCTTCACCTCGATGGTGGATCAGGGGTCATGGGCCCGTTTCACGCCGTCGCTGGCCGACTTCCTGGCGGCCCTGGGCGGCGGGGCCCCGGTCACCCCCTCGTCACCGGGCCCCCTCTTCCCCGCGGGGACGATGATCCTCATCACCGCGCCGGCTCCCGTGGCCGACCAGGAGGCCCTCGGCCGGCGCCGGGGGCTGCGCGCGATTCTCGGCGCACGGCACCGCCCGGAGGCCTCCCCCGAGGTGCCGGGGATGATCGTGCTCGGGCGCGGCGGCGGGGTCGAGGTGGACCTGCCGATCCTCGACGAGGCGGGCAGGTTCCTCCTCGACGACGCGATGCGGCAGGCACTCGGCGCCCTGGGGTGGGCCAGCGACGGCGAGGTCATGCGCCAGGCCTTCGACGACGCCGCCCAGGCCGCTGAGATGATGACGCGCGCGCTCATCGAGGTGCTGCGGGTGGCGCACCCCGCCGACCTCGACCACCTCGTCACTCAGGTCTGAGTGGCTCGGGCCTGAGCGGCGCGGGAAATCCCGGCGGATCGCCGGGCCACTACTCCTCCCGCGCGGCCTCGTCGTCGACGACGATGTAGGGCGGCTCCGACTGCTGGGCCGGGGCCTCCTGCTCGACCGGCGCCTCCCAGTGGTCGGCCGGCAGCGGGGCCTCCGGGAGCGGGCCCGGCTCGACGGCGTCGGCCGATCCGGCGCTGGCGGCGCCGGGCGTGGTCGCGCTCCCCGCGCTCGTCGGGCTCGCAGGGGTGGCAGGAGTCGCTTGGGCGTCGGGGAGCTCGTTGCCGTTCTCATCGCGGCGGACCCGGGCGAAGCGGGTGAAGCCGCGGCTGAGGTCGTGGCCGGCGGCGGTGAGGCTGAGCACATTGGTGATGACGACGCCCTTGCCCGAGTCCCACGCCTCCTGGGTCATGCGGCCGGTGAGGAGGACGGGATCACCCTTGCGCAGGGACTCGGCGGTGTTCTGGGCCAGGCTCCCCCAGCACTTGGCGGTGAACCACACCGTCGGGTCGTCGACCCACTGGCCCGTTCGCGTGCGGTGGCGGGTGGTGGTCGCGACCCGGAAGCGGCAGTAGGCCAGGCGCCGCTCATCGGTCCCGGAGAAGCTAAGGACGGGGTTGGTGCCCAGGGTGCCCTGGATGGTGAGGTCGAGCTGGTGCGTCATGATGACTCCTGTGGGTGAGGGAGCCGGCCGAGCGCCGGTTCCCTCCCACGGTGCCGCAGACCCCCAGCCCCGTGGACCATGCGCCCCCAGACGTGCGCGCGCGATGAGCGCGGCGGCGCCTGTGGTTCCCGGGTGCCCCGGCAGCGGGCGCGCCAGCAGCCAGCGCTCAGACGCGCAGCGCCTCGCGCAGCTCCCTGTGGCGGGCGAGCACTCCCTGCGCGGGCGTGGTCAGGCCCCGAGCGGCGACGACGGCCAGTCTCTCGCGCACCCGGTCCGCGTAGTCGTTGGCCTCCTGGTCGGCGCGGGCGATGCGCCGGGCGCCGGACCACAGGAAGAGCAGGGCACCCAGGACGAGCAGCGCGATGGGGAGGAGGAAGTTGCCGCCCTGCGCGATCATGAGGCCTCCCCAGGCGAGTCCCAGGAGGGTGGCCACGAGCCCGCCCCACCAGCCGAGCTCGATGATCGGCGACCGGTGCCCGGGCAGGCGGATCGAGCCGACGGCCTCAGCGGTCTGGGCGGCCAGGGTCTCCGGGCTCATGACCTCGGCGTCGACGCTGCTCAGCCACGCGGCGGGCAATCCCTCTGTGGTGCGGCGCATCCAGGTGGTGCGGATGGCGGTCACGGCCGGGCGGGAGGGGGTCTCCGGGCGGGCCAGGGCGCGCGGCAGCGGCCGCGCCAGCCCCTCGCGGATAGAGGCCTCCACGGCGCGCGCGCCCGAGGCGTGGATGAGGGCCTCGACGGCGGCGGCCTCGTGCTCGGGCGAGGTGCCCACGGGGTGCGCCGCGGCGGCGGGTCGCAGTCGCAGGCAGATGGCGTCGAGCTCGGCGGAGGCGGTGCGCGCGGCGTTGGACTCGCGCGAGACCCGCTCGATGAGGATGTCGCGGACCTCGGTGAGGTTGTCGCCCCGGACCGCGGAGACGGGGATGACCCGGACCTCGTGGAGCCCGTCGGAGTCCAGCAGGGAGCGGATGTCGCGAAGGAGCCGCTCCTGCCCACCGGGGGGCAGGGTGTCGACCTGGTTGACGAGCAGCAGCATGTCCTCCTGGCGGGCGCCAAGTCCGCGCAGATAGCCCTCGTGGAGGGCGGCGTCGGCGTACTTCTGCGGGTCGACCACCCATACGAGCACATCGGCCAGGGGCACGAGCCGGTCCACCTGGAGGGCGTGCTCAGTGGTCACCGAGTCGTAGTCGGGGACGTCGAGGAGGACGAGCCCGGCGAGCTCGTCCTCGTCGTCGGCGTCGAGGAGGGACTCGCGGCGGATGCGGCGCTCGTCGTTGACCCCCAGGAAGTCCAGCAGGGCGACGGCGTCATCGCCCCAGGTGCAGGCAGCGGACTCCGAGGTGGTGGGGCGGCGGGCGCCCACATCGGCGAACTGCAGGCCCGACAGGGCGTTGAAGAGCGAGGACTTCCCCGAGCCGGTTCCTCCCAGGAGAGCCACGACAGTGTGGTCCACGCCCAGGACCAGGCGCTCGCCGACCTCCTCCAGACTGGTGCGCGCGGGCAGGGCGAGGGAGGCGGGGACCTCCGTCGGGCAGGAGTCGATGGCGGCCCGCAGGCGGTTGAGCCGGGCGTCGAGGTGCGCGGCGTCGAGCACCATCGGGGCCTCCTCCTTGGCGGTCGAGGCGGTGGTCCAGGACTGATCGGGCTTGGGAGAGGTGGTCATGCGGTCGCTCCAGGGCGGGTGAAGGGAGTGAGCTCGCCCGAGCGCAGGCGCAGGGCAGCGGCGAGCGCGGGGTCGGGGGCGAGCTTGAGGGCTGTCCCGGGGGGAGCCACGCGGGCCAGGGCGGCGTCGAACGTGGCGGTCAGGGAGGCGCGCGCGGAGGCGACGGCGTCGGCCAGGCGCAGCCTGTCCGTGGCGGTCCGGGCGCCCTCGACCCCGGCGGCGGCCGCGATGATGAGGTCGCCGATCGCCGTCCCCCGCAGGCCACGGGCGGAGGCTCCGGGATTGGCGCGCACGTCGTCGGCCCACTGCGCGATGATCGCCTCGGAGTCGGGAACGGCCGGCAGGAGGCGCCCGGCCGACTCCTCCGCCCCAGCCTCCGTCCAGATCCGCTGGACGTCGTCGGCCAGGGCGACGAGGGCAGCCTCGAGGCGCGAGGCGAGGGCCGCCTGCGCGTCGGCGGCGAGCTTGGCCAGTGCCGCGGTGCGCGCCTTGGCCGCGCGCCCGAACAGGCCCCATGGCAGGCGCGATCCCGTGGCCAGGGGGGCGAGCGGGGCGCCTGAGGAGGCCAGAGTGACCCACCGGGTGGCGGGTGCTCCCTCACCGATCTCCCCGCGCTCCAGGTCGGAGCGGATCTCGGCGCCCGGGTCGACGAGCAGGGCGGCGGTGGCCTCTTCCAGGCGCTTGGCCGCCTCGTCCTGGACGTCGACGGCGTCGGCCAGGGCGGCCAGATCGTTCTTGAGGGCGGACCACAGGCCCCGCCCACCGCGACGCACGAGGCCAGCGGCGCGGTGGCGCCCGGCCAGGAGCTGCAGCCAGTCCCGGATCTCGCCGACGGCGTCTCCCGGCAGGAGGCCCTCGTGCGGGCCGGCGTCGGGGATGACGAAGAAGGGGGCATCGGCCAGCTCGATCTGGTCCAGGCGCGTCATGAGGTCCCTGCGAACCTCGGGCAGGACGTCGGCGCGCACGCGGTTGAGGACGATCGCGATGGGCATCTTCCGCTCCGCGGCGGCCTCCAGCGTGGTCCACGGCGTCTGGTCACCGTAGCGGGCGGCGGTGGTGACGAAGAGCCACAGGTCCGCCGATTCCAGAAGGCGCGCGGCCAGGATCCTGTTGGACTCGTGGACCGAGTCGAGGTCCGAGGCGTCCACGAGGGCCAGGCCCGCGGGCACCGCCGCCGACTCCTGGATCGTGCACACGCTGGCCAGCGAGTGGCCGCTGAGTGACGCGCGGTCCTCTGGGTTGACCACGAGGACGGGGGTGCGCGTCGTCGGGCGCAGGACCCCGGCGACGGAGACCTCCGCGCCGAGCACTGAGTTCACGAGGGTGGATTTGCCAGCACCGGTGGACCCGCCGACGACGACGATCGCCGGGACCTCGGCGTCGGCGATGCGGGGCAGGACGTGGTCACGGATCTGGCAGACGAGGCTGTGGCGCAGGCGGCGAGCGGCCTCCGTCTCGGAAGCGCCCAGCGCCAGATCGAGCCGCTGGAGGTCTCCGACAGTGCTGTTGAGCACCTCGATGAGCTGGGCGCGGCTGAGCGCCGAGGAGGGCAGGCCGTCCCCATGGGGTGCTGGGGATGCCGACGGGGCGGTAGGGGGCATGATCCAACAATATGGGCTTAAGGGCTGATCGCGCTTCATCAATCCGGCGCGGCGACTCCACTCCCTGGGCCCGGTGGCTCGGAAAACGGCGTCATTCCAACGGTGCCCCCACCCGGACTCGAACCGGGAACCTGCGGAATAGACGTCTATTGGACGGCTGGTAGCGGCGATTGACGGCTGAGTGGTGCAACTGGCGGCAACGTGCGGTCATTTCGCGTTGCGTCCAGCGGGCAGCGGCGACGGTGCGTCAATTTCGCGTGGGAAAGCGGTGCGTAAACGTGCCGCCCCACGGTCACGCACCCATGTCTTGCACTACATGCTGTAGTGCACTACAGTAGTGCCATCGGGAGCGACCAATGAGGAGGAACCCACCATGAGCACCAACATCCGCTACCGCGTCCACTGGATCACCGAGCACGACGTCCTCGTCGACGTGGGGTCGCCCGAGGAGCGGGCCACGTCCACCTGCACGTGCATCATCGAGCAGTGGAGCGACGAGTCCGCCGACTGGATCGCCGCCGACGACGACCGCGTCCGGGACGCCATCGATGCCCTGCGCGAGGGCGACGACTGGGAGTCGCCGGACCCCTATGACGACGCCAAGGCGCGACTCCTGGCCAAGGCCGGCCTCACCGAGGCGGACCTCACCGACCCTGACTGCGATGACTGGTGACCACTGCGGGCGGGGCACCCCGCGCGGGCGCCCCGCCCGCGACGACAAGCGGCAAGAGGAAGGGAGAGGATCGTGGACAAGGAGAAGCTGATCGCCGAGGCGGTGCGCCTCGCGTCGAAGGAGCGCGCCGCGCGCGACGCGGCGGATGATCTCCTGGCCCAGCGGGACGAGGCGATGCTGCGCGCCGTCGAGGCCGGCGCATCCGTCTACTCGCTGCGCGAGCCCATGAAGTTCGCGTCGCACAAGAGCGCCTACATCGCCGTCGAGCGCGCCCGCCGCCGACGCGAGGCCGAGGAGTAGGGTGAGGACGACCACCGCCGCGCTCGCGGCCGTCCTCGTCCTCGGCGCGGTCCTCGTGTGGACGACGACGCGCAGCGCACCGAATGTCGCGCTCGCGGCGTGGAGCGCCTGGGCGGCGGCCCTGGCGACCGCCGTCCTGGCGCGCAGGCGCGCCCGCCGGTAGAACGCACTGAACCGCCCCCTCACCACTGCGCGTGGTGAGGGGGCGGTTCAGTGTTACAAACGTAGGTGATTCTGTCCCCGGCTGGGCCGGACGGGATAATTTTCCCTGATGAAAGGTGGTCAGGCCCTGGTCTCCTCGGTCCCGGAGACAGTGACGTGGGCACTCGCCGTCTTGACGAGGTCCCCCGCGTCACCGGGCCCGCGCGTGAGGCGCGTCCCCGATACGGTGACGCGCTCGGCCGGGGCGGCGGCCGCGCCCGCGATCTCCATGTAGGCGCGCCCCCCGGGCAGGCTGAACCCGGTGATGCGGTTGTCGCTGATCGTCACGTCCTGGCATCGCAGTGGGTCGATGGGGACCTCGTGGCCCCAGTCCTGCGCCGCGTTCAGGTCCCCGCCGGCGGGGATGCCCGTCCCGCGCCCGGAGGCGTGGATGAGGATCGTGTCCGCCCCCGTGGTGGAGACGAACTCGCAGTCCTGGACGGTCAGGCCCTTGATGCCTCGCAGCTTGATCACAGCCGTGTCGTAGAGCCCCTTGTTCTCGTGGGGGTCGACGACGCGGCAGCCCCGGATGGTCACGTCCCAGTGCTCGCCGTGCTCCAGCTTGTCGTGGTTGCCGATGATGTTCGGCGCTGGGTAGGTGCGTCCTCCGACCGTGAGCGGCAGGAAGCGGCAGTCCTCGACGATGACGCGTGAGCACGCGACGCCGTCGTAGCCCGTGGCCTGGTTGTGGGAGAGCGTCCCCTGGAGCGAGGCGCCGACCTGGATGTTCTCCTGGAGGGCGCCGTCGCCGACGACGAGGCGGCCGCGCCACTCGCAGTCGGTGAACCGCAGTCCGTCGACGGCGACGGCGTCGACGACGTGCCCGCCGCCGCCGGCGACCTGCTCGAAGATGCACCGCTCGAAGGCGATGTCCCGGGCGTGGTGCAGGGAGGCGACGCACAGTCCCTTCCCGCTGGCGTAGTCCCCCACGATCCTCAGGTCCCGGACGGTGAAGCGTTCCCCGCCGTCGGGGATGTGAGCATTGTTCTCGGCCTTGGAGGCGAAGAGGATGCCGCTGCCCGTCGGTCCCCGCGTGATGGTGGCGCCGTGGCCCTCGATGGTGATCCCGGAGCCGATGCCCTGGACCCACCCATCGATGCGGTAGACGCGCTCTGGGTCGAGGTGGAGGGTGCCCCCACCAGAGCGCTCCAGGCGCCCGAAGGCGGCCTGGAGCGCTGCTGTGTCATCGGTCCTGCCGTCGCCGGCAGCCCCCACCATGGTCGTGGAGACGGCCGGCGCGGGCGAAGGCGGGTCAGCCTTGAACCCACCCCCGGCGTTTGATCTCCCGGGCGATGAACTCGCCCAGGACCTTGTGGCCGGCCGCGTTCATGTGCGTGGCGTCGAACGTCCCCGGCTTCTGCCAGACGTCGCCCATCAGGGACCTCGGCAGGGACCGCTGCGCCAGGTCCTCCCGATCCCCGCTGGTGACAGGCAGTCCGGCGTCGACAAGGGCCTGCTCGCTCGTGAGGTAGCTGGAGATGTCCAGGACCATCGGCCCGAACTCGTTGACGAGCGCGGCGTTGGCCTTGTCCATCGTCTTGCGGCGCGGCGCGTCCCGGTTCTCGCCGCTCATCGGCGGGATGGTCAGGACCATCAGGTGACTCGGCTGGGCGCCCGCGTACTCGGTCCCCAGCCGAGAGATGATGTCCCGCAGATTCTGCATGTACTTCTCGACAAACTGGGCGTCGCCGTAGTGCTGGAAGAGGTCGTTGATGCCCAGCTCGATGATGAACTGGGCGCCCTTGGTCACCGTGGACTCGATCTGCGTCGAGCACCGGTACATCCCGGGCGGCAGGGGGTGAGCCTGCCCATCGGTGTTCCTGGCGAACACGAAGTAGTTCTTGCCCTGCGCCTGGTCCCAGCGAAGCCGCATGTACCCGGGCACACCGTCCAGGGTGACCTGCCAGTACGTGATGTACGTGTTGGCGTCCTTCACGTTGTTGCGGAGCAGCTTGCCGTTCATGACGTCGAGCGGCGGGCTCGACAGGGTGACCCGCTTCTCGACGTTCTTGCCGGCCGGGATCTGGTCCCCGTCGATCGAGGACACGATGAACGGGTGAACACCCGAGTAGATCAGGAAATCACTCGTCAGCTGGCCACTGATCGCCTGGTTCTGGAACGCGAAATTGTTCAGGTCCCGCTTCGCGATGGCGTCCCACCGCTGCGCAGTCGTGTTGGCGCCGCCGCGCTCGGTGACGTTGCCGCCGGACCAGGAGTCGCCCAGGATCGTGATCGGCATCGTCGAGGTCTTGCCCTCACCAGCCCGGAACTTCGCCAGGTACGGCGCCTGGTTGTTCCAGCCGGGGTCGGGCTTGGGGACGAGGAGATCGCCCTCGGGAGCCCCCGGCGCCACCTTCAGGGCCTGCGCGATCGCCTCGCGCACGTAGGCCTCGACGGCCTCACGCGACATGAGCCCGCTCAGCTCCTGCTTCGTGGCCAGTCCCTGAACCGCCGACCGCACCTCCTGCTGCGCGGCCTTCTGCGCCTCAGCGGCGACCTCGTCCTTCTTCGCGAACGCGCTCAGATCAGCCTCAGGAGCCTTGTCCCCGGGCACAGTGACGGTGACGCCACTGACGGACCCCTTGCCCGGCTCCCACCGGGTCCCGTTGAACCGCAGATCCACGCGGGCATGCGTGTTGCCCTGCGTGTCCGACGCCGGGATCACCAGGGACAGGTCCTTACCCGCCTCCCCCGTCGGGTCCACAGTGAACGAGCCGCCCTTGGTCCACACGGCGCGAGGCTGCTCACTCGCGGTCCCATAGGACACCTTCACCTGAAGGCTTGCGGGAACCGCCCCGGTATGCACCACGTGCAGCCCCAGGACGAGGTCCCTGCCGCCGGGCACCTCGAACACCCGAGTGGACACGTCACCGCGCCACGTGTCCGTCGGGGTGGCGATGACGGACGCGGTACCACCGTCGAGGCGGATCGTCTTGGAATCGTAGACCTTGCCGCCCTCAAGGGATCCCACGAGCACTGTCGGCGCCGTCTCGCCCCCCGCCTGGGCGGCCCAGTAGGTGGGCAGCATCCTGGCGGCCCACGCGCTCAGCGGAGCCGTGACGAACGCGGCCGGGGGCGCCGCGTAGGGGGACGAGGCGGGCACGCCGAGCGGATCCGCCCCGGGAGTGAGCCCACGGTCCGTGAGGAACAGCCCATCGGGCCCCTCGGCCTCGGCCCGCTCATAGACAGCCCGGACGTTGCCGGCGGTGACGTCACGGACCATGTGGACGATGTCCACACCGGTGGACACCATCGCAGGAGTGACCCGCAGCCACGCCTTGCGCTCCCCGCTCGCCTTCAGGTACTCCACGGCCGTGTCCTCGAAGGTGCACAGGCCGTCGAACCCGGCGTCCAGCATGGCGTCGGAGACCGCCACACCGGGATTGCCGAAGACGTAGAAGCCAGCCCCGAAGCGCTCACGGATCTTGGTGATGAGCTCGGTGTACCAGGGGACGCGCTCGGCGTGGGAGTCGAGTCCGGAGGAGACCTCGTCGAGGAAGACGCCGTCGAAGACGTCGGCGCCGTAGAAGGTCCTGGCGTAGCCGAGTTGGCGGATGATCTCGTCGTGGCTCCATTTGGCGGCGTCCGGGCGTCCCTCGCCCCACTTGGCTGGGTCACCGGCCATGCCCTTGTGCGTGGGCACGTACCACAGGACGCGGGCGCCTGCTGCTTTGGCGGCCTTGGCGGCCTTGGCGTAGGCGGGGACCTCGACGGACCAGTCATGGTCGGAGTGGTCCATGACAGCGGTGCCCAGGGGCGCGGGGGCCAGCCACGCGCGCCATGCCGAGAGGTCGTCGTCCGGGCGGGGGTAGGACACGGAGAACCACGCGCGGCCGCCCTTGGCCGGCGCAGTGGGGCGCTTCTCGACGGCGCCGATGCGCTCGGCCAGCGCCTCGACGTCCTTCATGCTCGCCTTGGTGTCGAGGTCGCTTGTGCGGGCGTAGCCGCTCAGGTCGACGTCGCCGCCGCCGGGGTGGTCCTCGATCTTCTTGACGCGGGCGCCGAGTGGGGCGATGGCCGCCTTGATGGCGGCGTCCGCCCCGGCCTTGGAGTAGAGGGTGAATGCCATGGGGGTTCTCCTGGTCAGCCGAGGGTGAGGGTGCCGTCGCCGTTGTCACGGATGTTTGCGCCGGGGGATGCCCCGCCGCCGCCCGGCGATGGGGGCTGCGGGGACGGGGGCGGCTGGTTCAGGGCGCTCGCGATGTTGACGGTGCCCCCGTCGGGGACGGTCACGGTCATCGCCAGCTCCTCCGAGCCGGGGATGCGCAGCTCCAGCCGGTAGGTGCCCGGCACGACCTCGACGTCGAGGGCGCCGTCGGTCAGCATGCAGGTCGCCGTTGAGACGACGACGCCCAGCGGGGTGGATTCCAGGAGCCGGGTCGGGGTGATTCGGACGGAGGTCGCTACCCCCGTGTTGTCGGGGAGGATGAACTTCCCCTGGATGCGGCCGAGCGCCATGCGGGGCCCCTTTCTGGTCAGAGGATTGGTGGTGCGGCGTGGCGCCCGCCCTTGATGGTGGCGCCCGGTGGGCAGGAGTCGCATCGGGCCGATTCGAGGGCGTCGAGGCGGTTCTCGACCTCGGCGGCGATGCGAGCGCCCTCCTGCCGGATGGAGGCCTCCTCGGCCTTGGAGCGGGACGCGAGCTTGTCGATCCCGGCCCGGAGGCCGTAGAGGGCCTCACCGATGGTGATCTCGGCGGAGCGCTGCGCCTCGGCGACCTGCGTGACAGCCAGGCGCGTCTGGCGCTGGTCCTCCAGGAGCTCGGAGAACTGCCTGTCCAGGTCCTCCCGCAGAGGGGAGCTGTGATCATTGGTGATCGCGTAGTGGGCGTCCTCGGCGGCGCGCCCGGCGATGTCCGCCGACCGACCCGCCCGCTCGACTTTCTCCTCGATGCGCTTGTTCGCGCGGCGCTGGGGGACCCATGCGGCGATGAGTCCGCTGACGGCACCGACGAGGGCGGTGATGAGCACTGAGACGGCTTGCAGCCACTCCGGGTCCCGCAGTGGGGATCCCGGAGTGGCCGCCTCCGTCAGGAGGATCCCTGTCATCAGGTGGCGGGGGCCTCGTGCTCGCCAGTGGCGCCGCCGCCGATAGCCTTGCCGACGGCGCGGGAGGTGTCGTAGACGCCGGCGCCGCCGGCGGCGAGGAACGCCCCGGTGACGATCGCGCCGTAGACGTCGGTGCCCGCGAGGTAGTGGTCGGCCAGGGACAGGCCGATGCCGAAGACGACGGCGAGGGCGCCGGCGAACTTCGTGGGCAGGCCCAGGTCCTTCGCGAAGGTCACCAGGGCGATGACGGCGAAGGGGGTGGCGAGGGTGGTAGCGGCGTCTGCCATGGGTCAGCCCTCCTTCTTGGTCAGGGTGTCGGTGAGCTTCTCGATGGATGCGCGCATGGCGGCGATGTCGGCGGCCATCTTCTCGGTGCGGGCGTTGGTCGCGAAGCTCTCGCGGGCCATCTGGCCGATGGCGGGGGCCAGGTGGTCGTGCAGGAGAGAGCTGATCGTGTTGACGGTGTCGGTTGCTGCGGACAATTCGTCCTCCTGTGTGTTGGCGGCGCCGGAGGCCCCAGCGCCGGGGTCGGTGTGATCGGTCGTGTAGTAGCGGCGCCAGTCGGCGGCGGAGCCGTGGAAGACGTCGAGGTCCAGGTCACGCGGATAGCCATTGACGCGGCCGGTGCCGGTGTACTGGTGGATGTGAGCGCTCATCGGCCACTGGCCGTGCCACGGGTCGGCGTCCCACCCGGTGGGCTCACTGTCGGCGTACTGGGCGACCCAGCGGCCCGTGTCGAACTGTGTGGCGACTCCCCACGGGTAGGAATCGGCGGGGGCGTAGAGCATGAGCCACCTGCCGCCGACGCGCTCGCTCAGGCGGGCGAGGAAGCGGCGGAGGTAGTCCTCGTCGCCCCATGCCGCGTTGTCCGGCTCCTCCCAGTCGACGCAGATCATCGCGTAGCCGAGCCACGAGCTGATCGTGGCGGCGAAGAGGTCGGCCTCGGCCTCAGCGCTGACCTCACCCTGGATGTAGTGGTAGAGGCCGAGGGGGCGGCCCTGGTTCCAGGCCTGCATGGCTTGGTCGTGCCAGTGCGTGTTGAGGCCGGTGGTGCCCCGGGTGACCTGGACGATCACGAAGTCGGGGTTGACGGCGGCCAGGTCGATGCCAGCCTGGTAGTTGGCGATGTCGATGCCGAGCAGAGTGGTGCGGGTATCCGCTCCTTGTGGCGCGCTCGGGGCGGGGGCGGTCTGGGAGGCCTGCCACGCGGCGGCCTCGGCGACGGACCCGCCGGGGCGGCGCGGCTGGGCCGGGGGCCGCACCGCGCCGTCGGTCAGGGGCAGCTCCATCGACCACCCGCCCGCCGGGTAGGCCGCCGGGGGCCGCAGGATGACCTCCCACGCCCCCGACTGGGTGAAGGGGTGCTCCCAGTAGCCGATGGTGCGGGTCTCCTGCCCGGTCTGATCACCGGGGGCGCCGCCGATGATGTCGTTGTTCTCGTTGATCCACGCCTCGGAGAGGTTGGCGCCGTCGTCGACGCACACGGCGACGTGCCCGGTCTTCCACAGGATGTCGCCCTTGGAGGGCTGCCCGATGGGGACCTCCGCCCAGCCCACGGATGTGAGCTCGGCGCGCATGTCGCCGGTGTAGGACGCCCCGCCGGTGGGGTAGCCGCCCATCTGGGCGCCCCAGATCGTGATGCTTGAGCAGTCACCGGCGCCGCCGGGGCGGATGTCCCAGCGGCCCCCGACGCCGTCGCCCTGCCCATAGCCGCAGGACCACGAGGACGCGGCGGTCCACACCGCGCCCACGTACTGGTTGATGTTCAAATCGGGTTCCTTCCTTCCGATGGGTCGGGCCCCGGCAGTCGCTTCTGCCAGGGCCCGGATGGGTGGTGGGTGTCGTGAGGTCAGCCCATGGATATCGGGAACGCGATGACGTCCAGATAGGTCCACTCGGCGTGCGGGGCGAGTTCGCCGGTGCCTGACGGCTGCCCGCCCCTCAGTCCCATTTGGATTTTGGGGGCGGTTCCGGCCGGCACGTTCGCTACGACGATGACGTTCTGGGTGGAGTCGGTGCCGACGCTGAACCTGGATTTCCCGACGATTCCCTGGGCGTTGATCTCAAGGTCCATGTGCCCGCTGATGTTGCTCATCCACGCGGCGCCGAAGACGATGATCTTCCGGCTGTAGGGGCGCATTTGCAGGGATGAGATGATCATCCCGGAGTAGACGCCGGAGTTGAGGGTGTTCTTCCAGGAGTGCCCGTAGTAGTCGCGGGCGGATTCGATCTGGTTGATCGGCACCAGGTCGATGGTCTCGTCCCCTCCCCTGGCGCCGATCGACCGGTACATGACGCCGTCGATGTCGATGTAGGCGGGGTGGGCGCTTGTCGCCGGGTGCCCCTCGGTCTCGGCCCGGGTGAGGGCGAGTCGGGCGGCGGGGACGGAGGACGCGGACATGATCGTCCCGAGGGCGTCGAGCGCGTTCGGCCATGCGGTGAGCAGGTCGTCTCCGGCCTCCGGGATGGGGGCGCCCTTCCAGTGAGTAGTCGCCACTCTTGTGCTCCTTTCTAGAGTGCCGAGATGAGGCTGATCGCCAGGGAGCAGGCTTGGGCGCCGAGGTTCGCCCCGGTCTCCTGGAGGCCCCACAGTGTGACGACGTCCTTGGCTTTGAGGCGCACGACGTCGGAGAAGGTGATCCATGAGGCCCTGTTGTGGGCCGCCGAGATGACGGTCGAGGCGGAGCCCCATTCGCCGCCGATCTTGTAGGCGACCCCCCTGGGGGTGGATGTGGACGCCCCGAATCCGATCATCCCGGTGACGTTGTAGAGCCCGCCGACGGGGACGGACAGTCCGCCGCCGGATTTGATGACCCCGCCGCCGAGGTCGCCGGTGGCGTTGGAGACGGGCATCGTGTGCCATATCCCTGAGGAGAGCTGGACGACCTGCTGGTAGTGGAGGAGCCCGTACGGCCTGTCCACGAACGTCACCCATGACTGGTGCCGCATGGGGGCCCCGTTCGCGGCGGTGCCGATCTCCTCCGGCGTCATGACAGTCTGAATGCTCTTGGACTGGAACCGGACGGTTGGGAGCCCATTGGCGTTTCGCTCGATGTACAGGCCGCCTCCATTGGCGATGATCGGCGCCGTCTCGATGGAGTCGATGGTGATCCGTGCTCCCTTCGGGATGACAGACCAGTACAGATACATCTGGTACTTCCAGAGAAAATTGTCGTAGGGGAAGGTGGACTCTTTGGGGATCGTGAATACGTGCACGAGTCGAGTCGTCGTGGAATCGACTTCAGTCGCGAATGCCTGAGCCTTAATGCTCCGCTGCGCGTCAGCGTCCCAAATCCACGCCTGCGCACCCTCTTCCACATGAGTCCACTTAGTGTTCTCGATGGTGGCTGTCACTCGCAGCAGCTGCTCGGTTCCCGGCGTGATCCCCCAGTCCCTGATCGACTCGGTGTAGTCGATCTGCGGGTGAGTCTTATCCGCAGCCGTCTTGACGAGCGCCTTGTTGAACGTGAATCGTGGCTTCGTGTAGGAGCCGTCGGTGATGTACTCCGTCGTTACGTCGGCGTACGGCGTCGGGTCGGCGGTCGTCGGCGTCCTCTTGAACGCCCTGAAGTGGGCCGCCGCTGTGGTGTTGAGCCCGACGCGCTTCCAGGCGATCTCGCCGTCCGCGAGCTCTGGCATCGCGATCGTCCCACCCATGAGGGTGTTGCCGATGAGGTCGCCGACGACGGCGTTGCCGGTGATGGTGGCGTTCCCGGCGGTGAGCATCTGGGTGGTCACCTCAAGGTACTGGCCGATGGCGGCGACCATCTCCTTCGTGACGACGAGCTTCTCCACGCCGATCGCCCCGTCCGCGATCATCGGCCCGGGGATCGGCGTCCCGTCGTTCGTGAGCCGGGAGGTTCCGATCGGCGCCTTGGAGAACTTCTCCAGCTCGGCCTTGACGTGCTCGGCGGAGTCCGCGAGCTTCTTCTCGGCGTCCTTGAGCTGGCCCTGGGCGAGGAGCATCTTCCCGGCGGTGGCGCCCACGCCGGTGCCGTCGCCCTTCACCGTGGGGGGCTCCATGATCTGGAGGATGCGGCCGGAGCCGTCCATGAGGACGATGACGACGGCGTCGAGCTCGTAGGTGCCGGCGGCGGGCCCGACCTGTTCCAGGCCCTCGCCCTCGGCGGCGGTGTGCGGGATGCGCACGCGCACCATTCCCGCCGTGGGGTCGATGGCGATCACGCGGGCCGAGACGATCGACCCGGACCGGTTGCCGGAGGACGCGGCCGCGTTCAGCGACGCCGTCGCCCTCCCCGATGAGTTGGGGATGGCGTCCAGCCAGAGGCTCCTCACCATGCGAGTTCCTCCACATCGACTCTCATCGTGCCGTCGGGGGCGCCGACGGGCAGGCTGTAGGCGGTCACGCGCCCGACCAGGTGCTCGGTGGTCCCGTCGTCGTGCTCGATGACGGCGGCGATGACGTCTCCTGTCTCGACACGGGGGTCTGGGACGATCTCCAGGGACCTGGAGGACGCCTTCGCCAGGGCTTCCCGCATGTAGGTCTCGGCGGCCTTCTGGACCTGCTCGCCGCCGGTCGCGGCGTTGAACTCCCGGTGGTCCGTGACCCACCCGTACTCGCTGGGGTGGTAGGGGTCCATGGTGGCGGTGGATTCGCCGGTCCACCGGGTCACGGACTCCTCCTCACCGGATCCCTCCGTGCGGGAGCCGGTGACGTAGACGCGGTTGGGGCGCCGCTTCACGGCGGAGCGGGGCGCGTCCACGAGCAGGTCCCGCGCCGTGTAGGTCGCCTGCGGCTCCCTGGCATCCCGGATCGGGTGGATGTGCAGGGACGCGTCGGCTCCGACGCGGTAGGCGACTCCCTGCGCGGCGCACAGGTCGCGGATCGCCTCGGTGCGGGACGTGCCCCACTGCGTCAGCGATGAGATGGGGACGTCGGACACGCCGTCGTCGAGGACGACGGGCAGGGACCCGGCGAGGCGCTGCGCCTCGGATCTCAGGGTCGCGCCCACCGCCGGGGAGGAGCCCCACGCGAAGGGGTCCTCCTCCAGGGTCTGCATGAGATCCAGGGCGGTCACCGAGACGGCCTCGGCGCCCTCCTTCCAGTCGCTGATCTGGAACCAGCCGAGCTCGACGCGGTCGGTGCGCCCGTGGTGGTCGATCAGGGCGACCACCTGGACGCGCTGCCCGAAGTTGCCCAGCGGGGAGTCGTCGTGGGTGGGGACCCAGTCCCTGGGGGCCTCGAAGGTGACCTGCCCGGGCACCGTCCGCGACGTGGTGACCTCAAGCTTGACCGATCGGACGGGGATACTGACGGCCAGGACGCGTCGCCCGCGGATGGAGGAGACCTCCACGCCGACGGCGACCGCGCCGGCCAGGACGTCCAGGGGCGGGCCGGGCCTCATACCGGCATCCCCTGCACGAGCTGGGCGACCTTGTGGGCGCTGTAGTTCTGCCAGCCGCCCTCCCCGTGGGCGTCGGCGTAGGCCTGCCACTCGCCCCACGTGGTCACGGGCACCGCTCCCATGGCGGCGCTCAGGCCCCGCCCGGTGGTCTCGGGCAGCGCCTGCGTCCAGGCGACCTTGAAGAGGATGAGCCCGTCTGTGACGCGCGTGCGCTTGACCGTGTTGACGATGACGCACCTGGGGGGCACGCCGGGTGTCTGGGCGGCGGGCACGAGGAGGATCGGCGAGTGGGAGCGCAGGGTCGCCCAGACGTCCGCCTCACGGGCGGGGTCGTCCAGGGCGATCTGCCCCTCCCCCGTCACAGGGTCGTCCTCGATCGCCCAGCGCGCCACGCGCGCGTTGAACATCTTGACCGTGGACGCCCAGGAGACCGGGTCGTCGTTGCTCTCGTAGGCGAGCCAGGGCACGGAGCGCCCGGAGGCGTCGCAGACGTGGACTCCCCACCAGTCGCCCTCGGGGCGGACCAGGGTCACCGTCTCCTGGCCCGCCCGGTAGGTGACGGGGACGCCCGGCTCGGCCAGGGCGTCGGCGATCAGGTGCTGCCCCGGGCCGACGACGGCGAGCAGACGGTCATCGGCGAGCACGAGGGTCGTGAGCGCCGTCGTGCTCAGGAACAGGGACGGCAGCCGTGAGACGCGGCCGACCCATCCTGTGAGCGCCATGAGACAGGCCCCCCTCTTCTCTCAGATCGCGTTGATGGCCTGCACGGCCACGTCCGTGGCGCGCTCGTCCACGTAGGCGGTGAACTCGCGGTCACCGACCCGGAGGACCACCGTCTCGGGGAACACCGAGGAGCGGTTCTCCAGGAGGTCCCACTGACTGGAGGTGAACACCGGCTCGGGCTTGCCCGTGGCGTTCTCGACCACCGAGAGCCCGGGCTGGAGGAACCCGCCGCTGTCGTACTTGAAGCGCCCGTATCCTGAGATACCCCCGTACTCGTAGTACTCGCGGACGGGGATCCCGAACGTGGGGGCCTCGATGATGCGGCCGCCGCCCTCGCTGATGGCGACGTGGTAGGCGGGGGAGCCCCAGAAGACGAGGTCGCCCGGCTCCGGGGACGCCACTGGCGCGGAGTTGGCCTGGAAGGAGGCCGCCGTGTGCCGGGGCACGTTGTAGCCCATGGCTCGAAGAGCCCAGACGATCAGACCCGAGCAGTCCACTCCCCCGGGCACGGACACGCCGCCCCACACGTAGGGCGTGCCGAGCGCTTGGAGGGCCTGCCCCACCAGGTCGCTGGACGCGGCCGGTGTGACCGTGTCGGTGAACGACTTGATGAAGGTCTTGATCCCCTCCCAGAGCATGGAGGGGATGTGCCCGCCGAGCTGCTTGAGGAACCCGGCCCCGGGTATCTGGTTGATGAGCGCCTTGACCGGCTTTAACATCAGCTCCTCAAGGGCGCCGAGCGGGTCCTGGATGATGGCCTTGGCGGCCGTGGCCTTGTCGGCCATCCAGTCGATGGCGCCGTCGATGCCGGAGACGACCTTCCCGCCGGTGTTGTCCCAGACCTTCTTGAAGATGCCGCCGTCCCAGAAGTGCTGGGTGAACGGCTGGTATCCACGGTCGCCGCCGGGGATCGGGGAGCCGGAGGCCGCCGCCCGGTTCATGGCGTGCACGGCGGCCGGCCCTCCGACGGCCTTGACCCACTCGGGGCGCATGATGGCCTCTCCCCCGGACAGGGCGAGGCGCCCACCGCCATCGTGGGACACGAAATGGTAGATGTCCCGGCCCGGGGAGTAGCCCGGGAGGACGCCGCCGGAGGCGTACCCGGCGATCGGCGACACGGATGGCAGGCGCGTGTCGAGGCCGATCGTCTCGGCGATCTTGTCGAACGCTTTTTTGATTCCCCCGGTGTAGACCGTGTTGATGACGAAGTTGATCGGCTTCGCCGCGATGCCCTTGATGGCGTCGAACGCGGTCTTGAGGGTGTCCTTGAACTTCGTGAACGCCTCCCCCATCTTCGTGGCCACGGTGGTCACGGTGGGCTTGAGCGTGTTGTTCAGGAAGTCCTTGAACGAGGTCAGCTTCTGGTTGATGAAGTTGAACGCCGGGGAGACCGCGTTGTTCCAGAGCCACATGACGACGGCGCCGACGGCGCGGATGACCGTGTCCGCGACGGACCCCATGAGCCGGAACGTCGGGACGAGGACCACGCCGATGGTGCTGATGAGGGTCCCCAGGACGCTGATGATCGTGCCGAGCACCGTGGACAGGGGCGGCAGGACGGCCGCGATGATGTTGCCCAGGACGCTGACCAGGGTCCCCAGGACCGATGCGAGCACCGGGAGGACCGCCTGCACGATCGGGACGATCGCGTTGATGACCGACTGGAGCGGCGGCATGAGGTTCTGCACGACGGCGAGGATCGCCGGCATGAGGGTCTGCGCCAGGTTCGCCAGGATCGGCGCCAGGAGCTGGATCGCCTGCACGAACAGCCCGGCGATCGTCCCGACGAGCTGGGCGAACACGGGGGCGATCGCCGTCAGCACCTGCGAGAGCACGGGGAACACCGACTGGGCGAGGCTGGTGAGCGCCGGCATCACGGCGGCGAGCGCGGTGGTCAGCGCCTGCCCGACCGTGACCACGAGCCCGGAGAGGATCGGGGCGAGCTGGTTGATGGTCTGGGTCAGGATCGGGAAGATCGTCTGCCCGATCTGGACCAGGCCCGGCATGACCGCCGTCAGGGCGCTGCCGAGCTGGTTGCCCAGGGCCCCGGCGATGGATGCGAAGGCCCCGCCGAGGGCGGCGATCGTGGGCTGCATGGACTGGAAGATCAGGCCCAGGGAGGAGAACGCTGTGCCGACGGCGGAGCGCAGTGCCTCCGACTGCGTCCACATGGAGGCGAACAGGCCGATGACGAGTCCCACAGGGCCGGACAGTCCGCTGAACAGGCCGCCGATGACCGGGAGGTTCGTGGCCAGGCCGCCCAGGGCGCCGACGACGGCGCCGATGATCGGGGCGAGCCCGGCCAGGGGCCCGAGCATGGAGGACAGTCCCTCGCCGCCGCCGGCCTTGATCGCGGTGATGGCGTCGGCGACGCGCTGCCCCATGCCGGTGATCCCGGAGGTGAGCTCGTTGATCTTCGCGGCGATCGCGTCAACGCCGATGGACTCGATGATGGAGGCGAGCGCCTTCTTGATGCGGTTGCCGACGTTGGTGAAGGCGGTGCCGATGCCGCCGGTGGCGGTCTTGGCCTGCTCGGCGAAGGACGCCATCCCGTCCAGGCCCTGCTCGTTGAGGGACAGGAGGGCGTTGTTGAACTGGTCGAAGGAGACCGTCCCTTTTTTCATCGCCGCGTAGAGCTCCGACGTGGTGCCGGAGGCTCCGAGGATCGACTTGGCGATCATGTCCATCTGGCCAGGCATGGCCATGGTCATGGATCGCCACGCCGCCATGTCGACGGTGCCGTTGGCGAGCATCTGCCGGTACTGCTCCATGGCGTTCTCTACCAGGTTGGTGGAGGCGCCGCCGGCGAGGAGCGCGTTGTTGAGGGCCAGGGACACGTCCGTGGCCTTGGTGAGGGACCCGGTCAGGGGTGCCAGGCCTTTGGCGGTCTGCACCAGGGCGTCCGTGGAAGTGGGGAGTCCGTCGAGGGCGCCGCTGATGCGCTTGATCTGCTGGGCGGCCTCCTCGGAGGAGTAGCCGATGTTCCCCATGACCTTGGGGAAGTTGTTGAGCAGGTCGGCGCGCTGGACGGCGCCGCCGAGGTTCCCGGCGATGGTGGCGGAGAGCCCGGCGATGGCGAGCCCTGCGGTGTTGACTCCGGTCTGCACTGTCCCGGAGAGGGCGCCGCCGATGCTGGATCCGATGCGCCCGGCGGTGCTGATGGCGGCGCTCGCCCCACTGGACAGGGCGGAGCCGATGCGCCCGCCAATGCCGCTGAGGGCGCCGCCCACGGACGAGGCGATATGCTGCCCGACGGGGGCCCATGCGGAGCCGATCCGGGACAGGGCGCCGCCGACGGGCCCGAGTCGGCTGCTGATGGCGGTCCCGAGGCCGGACAGGCTGGATCCGACGCGAGACTTGATGGCGTCGCCGACGAGGGCCCACTTCGCGGCCGTCTGCGCGATGACCCCAGACGCCGGGGCGAGGCGCGACGTGATCGCTGACCCGACCCCGGACAGGGCAGAGCCGATGCGCCCGCTGATCGCCGTCCCGAGCCCGCCGAGCGACCCTGCAGCCTTGCCGACGATGCCGGACAGTGGGGCGAGCGCGGTGGACGCCATGCGCCCCACGCTGCCGAGCGCCGTCCGGAGCGGCCCGGTGATGTGGCTGGTGATCGAGGCGAGGGCCCGCCCGATGGGGGCGAGCTCCTTGATCGTCGTCGAGGATGCTTCCCGCGCGTACGCGCCGAGCAGGCGAATGGAGTCGGCGGCGGAGCGGGTCTGGGCGGCGATGGCCTTGCCGATGGAGGGAGCGGATCCGATGGCCTTCGTCATCCCGGCGACGAGGCTCGCGCCGAGGCTCTGCCCCGCCCTCGTGGTGACGGCCTGGGAGCCGCCGAGCGCCTTCGCGATCGCGCCCTCAACGCCCTTGAGGGAGGGGATGATCTGCACGTACGCGGCGGCGAGCTCGACGGTCTCGGTGGCCATGCCATCCCCTCCCTCAGCGCTATTGAGCTCGTTGTGTGCGGGCCTTGAGACGGGCGACCTTGCGCCGCATCCTCTCGTCGTCCCGCTCCTGCTTGGCCTTCCACCCGACCTCCGGTGGGGCGGGCGCGGCAGGCGGCTTCGTGCCCTTCTTCGCGAACAGGGAGAGGACGACGGTCTCCAGGTGCCACAGGCCGCGCAGGATCGCGGCGGTCTCGTCGCTCCAGGCCATATCGCCGCCGTTGACGCGGTGAAGGCCCGCTCCCGGTGGGAGTCCCTTGATGAGGGTCAGGCAGCGGCGGCAGGTCATGCGGCCGCGCCACAGGTCCGCCAGGTCGACGCCGTAGTAGCGCTGGAGGTCGGCCTCGATGACCTCCCCGTGCTCGGCCAGGAGCGCGGGGAGGTCGGTCAGTTTCCCGCGCCGACCGCGTTGAGGAGCTCGGTCGCCATGGCGTGGACGGTGGAGACGCGGAGTCGTCCGTCATCGCTGCGGCATGACTCGATCAGGGCGTCGCGCTTGTCATCGTCATGGATCACGGCCTCAAGGAATCGGTCGGGGACGCCCCTGGTGAGCAGGGTGACGGCCTCGTAGTCGTCGATGTCGTCGGGGTCGATCAGCAGATCGACGTCCCGGAATCGGATGCTGATCGGCGTGCCCTGCGCCTCGGCCTTGGGAAGTCGGTCCTGGGGGGCCTTCGCGCCGGCGGCTTTCGCCCTGGTGGCGGTCTTCTTGGCGGTGGTCTTCTTGGTAGTGGCCACGGTTTCTCTCCTGTCGGTCAGTCGTCGGTCGACTGGGTGTGGTGACCTGGCCCCCGCAGCGGACCGACACGCTGCGGGGGCCAGGAGATCGCTGTCAGGACTTCTTCATGTTCGGGTCATCCGTGATGAGGATGATGTCGGACGCGAAGGTGCCCTTGATGGAGTAGGCGGCGTCGTCGGTGGCGTTGATCGTGAACTCGGAGCGCTCACCGACCTCGAACCGCGAGCACGCGTAGACGTAGGTGTGCCCGTTGGCCTTGACCGTGACGGCGATGGCGCAGGCGTCGATGTCGCGTGCGTTCGACATCGTGTGGGTCGTGATCCCGCCCTGCGTATCGGTGTTCTTGATCTTCCACTGGAGGGACAGGGTCTGGTAGTTCGACTGGAGGGCGATGAACTCGAAGTCCGTCGAGGAGTCGGTCATGACGGTCCGGTAGACGCGGTGGCCCTGGTGGGCCTTGCGCTTGTCGACGGAGTCGTCAGGGCTGAACTTCATCCCGTCCTCGTTGATCCAACCGACCTCTTTCCACGGGTCGGTCAGCGCGCTGAGGTCCGTGGGCAGCTGGGTGCCGAGGGGTGCGAGTGCGACGGCGTCGTCGTCGGATCCGAACTGGAGGATCTGGGTCGCGTCGAGCTTGGCGTAGGTCATGCGGTCTCCTTGGTGGTGTCGCTGGCCTCGCCGCTTGCGGGGTCGGCCTCCTGCTTCCATCCGCCGGGGCCGGCGGTGGTCTCGGTGGCGGGCTCGTCCTGGACGGCCTGCCCGTAATGAATGAGCCGGGCGATCTCGCCCGGCTCGGTGACGTCCACGACGTCCTTGATGCTTCTGGGCTCGCCGTCGACGACGGCGGGCGCGGTGATGCGCATCCTCATGTGTTCTCCCTGATCCGCTGGTGCTTGATGAGGGCCGTCCACCGGTAGCGGTAGGAGCCGGATGCGGTGGGCGGCTGGTAGGAGGGGCCGCCGATCTCGCGGCGCCTGGTGACGCGGATGCCGCCGGGCAGGACGGGCGGCATGGTGAGGGTGACCCAGTCGCGGGCCTGCTGGGCCAGGTCGCTGGCGTCCTTCTTGGAGATGTCGGACCAGGCCTCGAAGGTGAGCATGGGCTCGTCGGAGGACAGGGTGCCGATGCCGCCGGATCGCTCGATGAGCACCCACTTCGGTGGGCGGGGGTTGGAGGTCTGCCCGACGACGGGGACGTGGAGGATCGGGGCCAGGGCCTCGACGAGAGAGTCGATGATGTCCATGTCTGTCAGGCCCTTCCCGCGTCGAGGGCCTTGATGAGGACGTTGTCGTCCGCCTGCCGGAGGATGCTCTCGTGGGTGGAGGTGCGGATCTGCACGCTGTAGCGGCGGATGCGCTTGTCGCGGCGGCGGACCTCGAAGCCGGTGCCGGCGGCGTCGGCGATCTGCTGGGCCTTGCGGTCGAGGAGCGCCTGCACGCCCGGCGAGGTGAGGAGTTCGCGGGCGCCCTTGGAGTTGATCCTGACTCGCACGGTGCTGCTCATTGGTCGCCCTCCCATCGCTTGCACAGGACCTCAAGGTGGTCCAGTCCTCCCAGTGGGGACTCGAAGACGCTGGGCTCGCCGATGACCTCCCAGTCGCGGCCGCCGTCGGGGAACCGGATCCGGGAGCGGGCGGTGCACGTCGAGGCGGGGTCCAGGAAGACCTGGCGGCCGCCGGCGGCCACGTCGCGGCCGCCGGTGGTCTCGATGCCGGACAGCGAGTACCACACGCAGGTCTCGACGGTCTCGACCGGGCTGGTCCAGTCCTCGACCTGCTGCCCCCACTCGACGCGGGTGCCGGGGTTGAGGATGGTGACGGTCTGCGACGCGAACGACGGCAGCATGGACGCCTCACCCTCCTTCTTCAGGCCCAGGATTGGAGTCGGTAGGGGGCGAGCGCGGTCATGTCGTCGCCGTCGAGCTTGAGGCCGGTGCGGGCCCAGGACACGGAGACCTGCCCGGCCTGCTCCCTGGTGGCGCCCATCGGGGATGCGCAGGCGCCCAGGACGGCCTGCGTGATGACGGAGGAGACCGCTGGGGCCTCCTCGAATCCGTGCCGCATGGTGACCTCCACGGCCCGGAATCGTCGCGGGAATGGGGGCCCGTAGGACTCCAGCATCCCGGCCCGGCTCCATCCCCACTGGGTTGGAGCCCACTCGATGCCGTTGACCTTGACGGTCTCGACGTCGACGACTCTTCCCGAGGGCAGTTGGAGCGCGTGGCCGCCGGTGCCGTCCAGGGTGACGGTCTCCCGGATGATGGGGGCGATGTGCCAGCCGCACCACTCCTGGACGGCGTTCTGGGCGGCCCTGATGAGGACAGGGAGGCGGGCGTCTGCCTGGCGGATCTTGCCGCCGGAGGCGATCGCCACGTCGGCGGGGGCCACCATTGCGTGGAGCATGCCGGGCATCGGTCCGCCTCCCCTCGTCCACTTACTTGTTGGATGCGTGACGCGCCTTGTTGTCGCGGGCGGGCGCGTCCTTCGCGTCGGGAGCCGCGCCCTCGGCGGGCTCCTCCGTGTCGGCGGGCTCCTCCGTGTCGGCGGGCTCCTCCGTGTCGGCGGGACTGAGCCCGAACTTGTCGAGCTCGTCGACGCGGTACCGGATGCCCCGGATCGTCACCATGTCGCTCATCAGCCGGCCGCCTTCACCAGGGCCAGGCGGTTCGGGCGCCAGATGACGACGCCGGCCCGCAGCTCGGCGCGCACGTACACGAGGTTGCGCTGCGCGTAGTCCTTGTGCTGGTTGAACGCGGTCACGGACAGGCCCTCGCGGTCGAGGAGCTGGACCTGCTTGAAGTCACCCATGAGCGCCTGGCCCTTGGTGATCTTCTCGCTGGTGATGACCGGGACGCCCCACAGGGTGTTCGGGCCGATGCCGAAGGGCCCCTGGCCGTAGAAGCGCTTCTCGGTGTCCTGGAGGAGGTCGATCTCCTCCTGGTCCTCGGGGTTGAGGAGGATTGCCTGGACGGTGCCGCCGACGCGCGCGATCTTCGTCTTGGCCCGGCGGACGGCCTTGATGATGTCCATGACGCCCTCGGCGGAGGTGTAGGTCTGCTCCTGCACGCCGCTGGTCTTCAGGATGCCCTTGGGCTCCTGGGCGCCGGTGCCGTTGAGGATCTTGTCCTCGATGACCGTGTCCAGGTTGTAGGCCAGGGAGGTCTGCATGTAGGACGCGAAGGCGGGGGCGTCGGAGAGGAGCTGGTTCGTGACGGTGAAGCCGTCGGCGAAGGTGTAGGGGGATGCGGTGGCGAGCGAGGTCTCCATGTCCGAGGTCGGCTTGAGGCCGTCGTTGGGGCTGGTGGCCTCGGCGACGATCGCCGCGTTGTTCGTGACGCTGGTGATCTGCACGTAGTCGAAGGCGCCGGCCATGCGCCCGCGCCCGATGACGTCGAGCAGGGTCAGGGGGCGGCGGTCCACCATGTCCACGGTCGGCATGCGCAGCGTCGCCGGGCGGCTGACCGGGGTGCCGAGCACGTCGCCATCGGCCTTGCGGTTGGCCATGAAGTCGGCCATGTCGCCGATCTTCACGCGCGGCATGGACAGGGGCGTGCCCTCTCCCAGGCCGGTGGGGTTGGTCTTCTGGAACTCGGTGTAGGCGTCGGACTTGATGTACCGGTCGCCGAGCGTGGTGGCGTTCTTGAAGCCGGAGTCGTCACCGGCGTCGTAGGCGTCCTCCTCGGGGGTCTTGGCGATGCCGATGAGGGCGGCGGTCAGGCCCTTGGCCTTGGCGATCTTCTCATCGAGGGCCTTGACCTCGTTGACGGCGTCCTCGACGGCCTTGATCTGCTCGTCGGTGACGTCGCCGCCGGCGGCGTTCATGATGTTCTGGGCGTCGATGGCGGCCTTAGCAGCGGCCTCGCGCGCCTCGGTGAGCGTGGGCAACGGTCACGCTCCTTTCTGCCCGGTGAGGGCGTTGATCTGCTGGTTGAGTCGCGCGACGGCCTCCACCCGTGCCGCCTTACCGCCATCGGGGGCGGCCTCGGAGCCATGGGTGTTGTCGTCGCCTTCCCCCTCCTCGGGGGCGGTCTTGGTGGTGGCCATCCGCTCGGCGGCGATGGCCCGCAGGGTGTTGATCTCGTCGTCGGTCAGCGCGGTGGGCGCGTGCTTGACGTCCTCGATGCTGGTGTCCTGGTTCGCGCCGATCGGGACGACGCTCACCTCGTAGAGGGTGAGATCGCGCAGCTCGCGTGCCTTGGTCTTGTCGTCGAGCGTGACGACGGCGTCCTCGACGACGTCGTAGGCGAAGCTCATCTGGGCGACGGCGCCCGCCTTGAGGAGCCGGTGGACCTGCGCGCCGGTGGGGTTGTCGAGGTCGAGGGAGCATGTGACCTTGAGCCCGTGGTCGTCCTCGATGGCCTCGATGACGACGCCGATGAACATTTCGGGCTGGTCCAGCCTGTGCCTCCACAGGACGGGGATCGGCAGGCCCTTCTCCTTCCACTCCTTGAGGGTGCGGGTGAAGGCGCCCTTGGCGACGATGTCGCCGTAGGCGTCGGGCTCGCGTGTCCAGGTGGAGGCGTAGCCGGTGAACCCGGCCCCGTCGTTCGTGGCCTTGACCTCGACGGCGATGCTCTTGCGCAGCATCATGGGTCCTTTCAGTGGGCGTAGTAGAGGTTCACGGAGCAGGTGCATCCGGCGACCTCGTCGGCGCCGCCGACGGGGTCCCCGGGCCACTGCATGCCGTTGGAGAACGGGGCGTGCGCCGGGGCGATGTCCCCGTTCATCGCGACATGCGAGGGGCGCGGGTTGTCCGCGTAGGTGACCCACTCCTTGACGCACCGGCCCGGGGCGGCCTGCTTGGCCGCCTCGACGACGGCGAATCCGGCCATGGCGGCCGCGAGCGCGCGCCCGGCCGATGTCGAGCGCTGGTTCTCGGCGTTGGTGAACACCTGTGCGATGTCGCCTTCGGCGGCGAGGGCTGCCTCGATCTGTCGTCGGGTGGTCTCGTTGACCCATCGGGCCCGTGACGCCGTGACGGCCTTGAGGTAGTTCAGGGTGCGGTCCTGGTCCCAGTCCTGGTCGGGGTCGAGGCCCAGGGAGCGGACGGCGTCGCGTCCCATCTGCTCGACGCAGGCGGCGGCGAGTCGGTACAGGTCGGCGCCGAGTTCGCGGTCCCATCGGTCCTGGTCCCACCAGTCGGCCTTCGGGCCGATGGAGGCGGTCACGGAGCGGGCCTGGCGGGCGAAGAAGCGGCGCAGGATCTCCTGGGCCTTCTCGTCCCATCCGCCGGTGAGGTCGGCTGATTTGACCAGTGGGGCCCCGTTGGGGGCCTTCGAGGCCGGTGCGGGGGCCGTGCTCTGGTTCTGGGTGCCGGAGTCGGTGGGTGAGGCCTGCCCGCCCACGAGGACGTTGAGCGGGGTGATGAGGTCGTCCCCGCCGTCGATGGCCGGCAGGTTCTGGCGGGCGCGGGCCTCATTGCGGGTGAGCCATGGGGCGCCGGTCGAGGTCTGGAGGATCCGCGCCTGGTCCTCGAAGGAGCCGCGGAGCTTGGCGTCGAGGTGGGCCTCGACGTAGAGGCCGGAGTTGGGCTCCAGGATGTCCACGAGTGGTGCCAGGGCCTGCTCCCAGGCCTCGATGTAGGGGCCCAGGTTGTCGCGGTAGAGGGACTGGCGGAAGGCGTCGACGTTGGAGTAGGTGCCTTCGCGGACGCCGAGGATCTCGGGGGCGATGTGGTAGGCGGTGGCGACCTCGACGTCGGTCAGGCGCCGGGCCTCAAGGTCGTTGAGGTCGGCGGGGCGCCATTCGCGGTCATGCCACTTCATGCCCTCGTCGAGGACCATCACGCCGCCGGCCCGCTCGGCGTGCGCCTCGAAGGAGCGCAGGCTCGTGAGGAAGTTGTCGCGGGCCTCTCTCTTCGGCCAGGGGGTCTCGCGCTCCACCCATCCTGTGTGCAGGGCGGCGCGGCGCATGACCTCGCGGCGGTAGGACACTGATTCGGCGGACTCCCGCAGGAGCGCCGCCAGGGTGTCCACCGGGGAGGTGCCGCGCCCGTGGGACTGGGAGTAGCCGACGTCGAGGAGGAACCCCGCCGGGTCGAGGTCGTGGGCCTGCCCATCGGAGCCGGTGACACGGACGGCGGTGATGCGGTCCAGGCCGTCGGTGACGAGCCGGAAGCGGCGCGGGGGGATCCGCACCAGGCGAGTCCCGCTCTTGTCCTGCTCGACGGCGACGGCCCAGCGGTCGTTGAGGAGGCCGTCGAGGATGACGCGCTCCCAGAACCGCATCTGCGTCTGCCCGGGAGCGTCCGTGGGGCGCGCGATGAGCTCGGCGAGAGCGCCGTCGCGCACGCGGGCGCGGTCGTTGTCGCCGTCGAGCCGGTAGACGTGCAGCGGAATGCTGGCGATGTTGGCAGCGATGAAGCTGGTGACCTTGCGGATCGACGGCTGTGTCCTCCACGCCGAGGCGAGGATCGACTCCCCGCCGTCGTAGTCCACGAGCGGGACGCCGGGGTCCGCGACGTCGAGGCTCACCGCGCCGCGCTCCTCGGCGAAGGCACCGAGCTCCCCAAGAGACTGGAAGATCACGAGACCACCTGCACAGGACACGGGAGCGGGACGATGAGGAGCCCGTCGAGCACGGAGCCGCCGGCTTGCTCGCAGTCGGCGAGGATGATCCAGTCGCGCCCGACCTGGCGGAGGGTCGCCCGGACGGTCTGCCCGTCGACGGCGACGACGACGCGGTGCCCCACATAGGGCCTGAGGGCCTTGCGCATCACGCACTCCATTCGTCACCAGAGGTCCACTGGACCGTCCTCGTAGATCGATTTCTCCTCGGGGACGGTCGTCAGCACGTCCCAGAGGGCTGCGGTCACCGCCACGAGCGGCGCCGCGTTGTGCGGAGAGTTGCGGCGGTCCCATGACCAGCCGTCCCCGTAGATGCGCTGCGCGCCGGTCCTGGCCGGCAGATCCAGCACCTCCTGCCCGCGATGGGACAGGGGCGCCAGCGCCCCGCCCGGGTCGGCGGCCGCCATGACGCGGTCGTAGATCAGTCCGCAGCCGACGGTCAGGTCCGTGCCCTGCCACGGGACCACGGTCACGCCCTCGACGTCGGACAGGGCCTGGATGAGCGTCGCCGCCGGGCATCCCCTGCCCTGCACCACGACGCGCACCGGATGATCCTCATCCGCAATGCTCGCGAACCAGTCGGGCACCCACTCGATCCAGTCCCCGCCGGGACGACCAGCGGCGACCTCGACCTGCGGGCGCCCATCCTCACGGAACCCGGCGACCCCGATGTATGCGCTCCCCCGGTCCCAGTTCACGTCCACGCCGAACGTCACCGGTGCCCCCTCGGGGATCACGCCGTTGACGTCCTCGCACAGACCCCACGCCTCACTGCCGAACGGGCCCTCGACCATGCCGGTGACCCACTGGCACAGGCACTCGGTGCGGAACACCGGCTCCGGATCCGTCGCGCACGCCGACGCCAGGGTCGACTCGGCCATCGTGTACCCCAGTGAGGGATTCGCCTCGGCCCAACCGGCGCGGTCCGCCACCGGGAGCCCCGGACGCGCCGACCACTCGAACAGCCCGAGGGTCCCGTCCGCCGCCGTCAGCGCCTCACCCGAGCAGATCCCGTCAGGGTCACCGACCGCCAGATGCGCCTTCTTGCGCAGGGACATCAGCACCACGGACGAGTCGTCGCCGGCATTGCTCATGCCCCAGATCTGCGCCTTGGGACGGGCCATCGTCGTCTTCGTCACCGCGCCCCAGGAGTCCCAGTTGGTGTGCTCCCGCAGCTCATCGAGGACGACCAGGTCACCGGAGAGCCCGCGCCCCGCCTTGCGGTTCGCGGCCTTCACCTTGTACTTCTGCCCGCCCTTGAGATCCAGGCTCTTCTTGCCGTTGACCTTCACGACGCCCTTGACCTGCTCATTCAGGGCGTCGACCGACTCGACGATCTCCACGCACTCCGACCACACGGTCTCAGCGACGTCGAGGTCCTGCGCCGTGCCGATCACCAGCCCCACCTGGAGCGCGTACAGCGCCCAGATCGTGAGCACCTGCACGACCGTCGACTTGCCGTTCTGCCGGCCGACCAGCAGCACGATCGTGCGGTAGCGGAGCCGATCCCCGGACTCGGCGAGCTCCAGCGCCCGGATCAGCAGGGCCTGCTGCCACGGCAGCAGATCGATCCCCAGGATCTCGTGCGCGAACTCGATCACCTGGTAGCCCAGCGACCTCGACGGTGTCAGGGGGCGCAGCGGAGGAGTGTGCACGCGCGGCTCGGACGACCCGCGCCGGCTCGCGTCCTCCACCAGGGGGCACTCGCGCTCCGCTTTGCGGATGAACCGGTCGTAGTAGGCGCCCGCGTCAGACGGCGTGGAGCTTCTTCGTGCCCTTGCGGAACTTCGCGAGCGCGTCGGCATCGTTCTTCTTCTCCTTCTTCTCCCACACGGCCCGCATCTCGGGGGTGAGCCCGAGTGCTGCCGAGGTCTTGAGGAAGAGGGACTCGCTGACGTTGTCGAAGCGCCCGTCGATCACCGGGAACTCGGGGTCGTCCAGGCGGGCGGCGAGCCGGCGGAGCAGTTCGACCGTGCCGGCGTCGGCGTCGGTGATCCACTCGGCGGCCTGGAGGGCCTCGTCGAGGGTCGCGAGCATGGAGACGTCGGCGGGATGGGTCATAAGTGACTCCTAAGACTGTTTTTCCGCGCGACCCCGGGCATCGCCTCGGGGAGGGGGAGGCCACTGCCCGCCCCTCTCGGGGCCCCGCTCAGCACCCCCGTGATTGTGACCCCCCCTCTCACATCAGACGTCTGAGGTGTGGTCTGCCCCACTGTTGGCTGGTGGTGCCGAGGTCGGGGGTGCTGGTGGTGGCGCCTCGGGATCGGTTGCAGGCGGAGTGGGTGATGCGGAGGTTGGCTGGGTCGAGTCTGAGGTGCGGTGCGTCGCGCCATGGCTTGATGTGGTCGACTTCGGGCGCGTTGGGCTGGTTGGGTCGCGCGCCGTAGTGGATGGGCAAGCCGCATATTGCGCATGGAAGGTTGTGTTGCTTGGCGTCGTTGGTGATGCGTGTTCGGAGGGTCTTCCATGCTCGGCTGTCGCGTCGTGTGGTCATGGGTATGTCCTTTGGTTGGGTGCGGCGAACCCCGCGAACCTGGCCGGGTTGGTGGCGGCCGTGGTTCGCGGGGTCCGTCTTGATCCCGTCGCATCCCTGACGCATCTGCGACTGCGGGTTGTCCTTGGGCGGACTGGTCCCGCTGGCGTTGAGTGTTGCAGGGTGTCTAGCTCATGTCTAGTTGACGGTTGGTTGTGGGCGTGTCGTTGGTGGGTGGGTGTGGTGGGTGGATGCGGTTGAGGACCTGGTGGAGGTGGTAGAGGGTGCGTCCCTGGGGGTCCTTGCCCTGGGGGGTGAGGTGTCCTCGGTGGGCCCAGGTGCGGATGGTGGAGGGGGTGACCCCGGCGGCGAGGGCTGCGGCGTTGGTGTCGACGAGGGGTGTGGTCACTCGCTGGGCTCGTCCTGCTCCTCGACGATGATCTTCAGGATCTTGGATGTCAAGGTGACTGCGAGGAAGAGGTCGGTGAACCTGCGGAGGTTGCGGTGCTGCTGCCAGGCGAGGTAGGCGACGGCGATGGCGAGGATGGTGATGGAGGCGGTGGTGATCATCGGTGGTTCTCCTGGGTCTGTCGTGCGTGGGCGATGAGGTCTGCGGCGTCGAGGAGGAGTTGGGCGGTTTGGTCCCAGGTGAGGGGGTCTTCTTGTTGGAAGGTGAGGGCGACGTCGTTGAAGTGGTCGGTGATCTGGTCGAGTTGGTCTTCTGTCAGCATGTCTTCTTCTCCTGGTCGGGGTGTGCGTGGCGGTGGGTGGGGCAGTAGTAGCCGATCTCCTCGTCTCCTTCGAGGAAGTTGGCGAGGTCGAGCACGGCTTGGTCGGGGGGCAGTTGGTGGAAGTTGAGGTTGGTGTATGGGGTGATGCGTGTGGTGTTGATCTTCCCGGTGTCGTCGTCGATGGTGAGGGTGTAGGTGCGGAGGCTTGAGGTGCTGACGCGCAACCAGGTGGGTCGGCAGAGGACGGTGATGGGTTCGGTGGTGCCGGGGATGCGGCGCATGGCGTTGATGAGGATCTGCCAGGGGGTGGTGGTCATCGGTTCAGAGGGTGGTTGTGATGGTGAGGGTGGTGAGGGCTGCCATGGTGAGTGCGGTGGCGGCGGTGATGATGGAGGCGCAGGTGTCCTGGGTCTTGGTGTCCCAGTGGGCGCCGTGGTGGTGGAGGCGCAGTGGGATGGCGAGGGCGAGCGTGGTGGTGGTCATCGCGGCCGCGACGGTGAGGAGGGTGGCGGCATAGGCCCATTGCGGGAGGTTGGCGAGGGTGGTGAGGGTGTTCATGAGGGGTTGGTTTCCTGTGGGTTAGGTGAGGGTGGTTTGGCCGAGGATGACGAGGAGGAGGACGGCGCTCATGCCGGTGGCGAAGGTGAGGGTGATGGTGTTCGAGGCGCGGGCGTCGAGTTCGGCGGCGTGGAGGTGGGCGGCTCGTCTGGCGGTGAGGATCGCGAGGGCGGTCAGGATGAGGGCCGCGATGAGTCCTGTGGTGGTGGGGGCGGTCATGGTTGGTCCTGGTCGCAGTTGTGGCAGATGAGGGCGGCCGGGGGCTCGCCGGTCATGTCGGTTCCGCAGTGCGGGCAGTAGCCGATGTCGGGGCCGGCGTCGTCGTAGTCGTCTTCGGGGATCATTGGTCTGCTCCTGTCAGAAGGCGGGCTCGCTGTTGCCGGGGCCCCATGGGTCGTTGGCCGGGGGGTGGGGGGCCGGGGTGTCCCATCCGCTGGTCTGGTGGGCGGCGGGGTTGGGGTTGTGGGTTTGTGGGCGGCGGGGGATGACGCCTCGGAATCTGGGGTGGGCGAGTTCGAGGGATTCGCCGGGGGTGCCGTCGCGGCGCGTGTAGGTGCGGCGGATGAGGGTGCCGGTGACGGTGACGCGGTCGCCCTTGGTCAGGGTTTCGGCGGTCTGGGCGTCGTGGTCCCAGAGGGCGCAGCGGATCCACAGTGGGTCGCCCTGCTGCTCGAACTCGCCGGTCTGCCGGTTGAGGCGGGTCATGGTCGCGGCGATGCTGAGGTCGGTGACCTGTTTGCCCTGCGGGGTGAAGCGGGTCTCGGGGTCCTGCCCGAGGTTGCCGGTGATGGTGGCCTCAACGCTCATCGTCGTCCTCCTGCACGTCGTCGTTGTCGTGGTTGTTGTCGAGGTGCTGGGACCAGGACTCGCACCAGGCCGGAAGGTCCCGGTCGGTGGCGTCGCCGAGCCTCATGCCTCCACCTCCTTCTCCGAGGGGCGTGGGGTGTTGCGGAGCCATCCGGCGGCCTCACTGGTCAGGGGGTAGGGGACGGTGCCGTGGAAGCTCCGGGTCTTCGTGGTGGAGCCGGTCTCGAAGAGGAGGAGCATCCATGAGTCGCCGTGGGTCTTGGAGAGGTGGGCGCGGCGGATGCCGTTATCGAAGGAGACGCTCTGGGCGGCGTCGGGGGCCATGGCCTGGATGAGGTGGGCGGCCCAGCCCATGTCGGCGGTGACGCCCTCGTCTTCCAGGAAGTGCTGGTGCATCAGCTGGATGCACGTCGTCACGATGGACGCCGCGCCCTCACTGGTTCCCGGATGCCACTCCCCCTTGCGATAGGTGGTTTCTTCGGCGGTGATGGTCTCTTGGGTGACACGCCAGTATCCGGAGGTGCCGAGTCGGGTGATGCGGAGCCGCTCGTCGCCGATCCGCCAGACGGCGTCGGCATCGTCGCCATGGCAGCGCATGTGCCCGAGTCCGAGGAGGTGGTTGTCCGCGAGCGCTTTGCGCAGGACTCCGGTTGCCGTGGTGGGGTTGTCGTCGGGGAGGCTGGTCTTGATGAGTTTGCGGATCTCCTCAGCGAGGGTGGACGGGGCGAGGCAGCGGAGGAGGTTGAACTCTCGGTCGGTGGTGAGGTCGGAGTAGTTGAGGTTCCAGAAGTCCTCCTCAGCGCTGTACGTGATCTCGGCTTCCATGGCGGGGCCGTAGAGGGTCACGAGGGGTTCGTTGTTGCCGGCGGTGAGGTTGAAGGGTCCCCAGTGGGGGCCTTGGATGCTGGTGATGATGGCGGCGATTCGGTGCCATTGGCTGGTGGCGAGCATGGGCTAGTGGACCTCCGTTGTGTTGTTGGGCTGGCGTGTGGTGGCGAGGAGTGGGGGGAGTGTGGTGATGAGGAGGAGTGCCACGGTGGGCAGGAGGATGTGGGGGGCCCTGGTGATGATGGCGGCGACCAGTCCGGTCAGGGCGATGGTGATGGCGGTCGCCTCGATGCGCTTGGGATTCACCGGTGCGCCTCCCAGTCGGGGTTGTCGAGGTTCTGGCGGAGCAGGGTGAGGAGGTCGCGGATGGCGTCGAGGTTGTCGCCGCGCACGCCGGCGGCGGTGATGTCGAAGCTGAGGACGGTCCCACTCATCCCGGCCTTGTTGGTGGTGATCTCGGCGAGGGGGGTGATGGTGAAGCCGGCGATAGGGATGGTGGGGCCGACGGCGACGCCTTCGTCGGGGTTGACCATCCAGCCCTTGCCGTCTGGGATGAAGCCCGCGTCGTTGCTAGGCTCGTTGTTGAAGGGGGTGTGCATTGCTTCTCCTTCCTCGGCCCTCGCCCGGCTGCATCCCGGGCGGGGGCTCTTCTTGTGTTGTCCGGGTTGTCAGGCGGGTGTTTCGATGACCTCGAAGGCGGTCTCGAATTTGACGGGGTGGTGGGCGAGGATCGCGCCGATGAAGGCGGAGCCGGCGTTGGCGTCGCCCCGCAGCTGCCGTGAGGCGGTGCTCTTGTCGACGCCGATGGCGTGGGCCCAGGCGGTCACTCCCCCGGCGTCCTTGCATGCCCGCTGGACCCACTCAGTGCGGGCGCGCACTGTGTGCGCCATGTCGGACCTCCTTGGTGTTGGGTTGGGCCAACTCGCTGGTTGGGTTGGCCCGTCACGGTCCGACCGTACACCCATCGTTGGCGCGCCACAACTCGAATGTTGCGTCAACCCATATTGCGATTTTGCAACAACGCAACTATGCTTGCGCGTATGAGCAACACGACCTGGTGGGGCTACGTTCAGTCCCTCATCGGAGACGACGCCTACAGCACCGCCGCCGACCGGGCCGGCTTCGACAAGTCCGCGTTCACCCGGTGGGCGCGCGGAGCGGGGGCGGCCCCGGAGTTCGCCGTCAAGCTCGCCCGCGCCTACGGGGCCAACCCGCTGCCCGCGCTGGTGGCGTCCGGGCTCCTGACCGAGGGCGAGGCGGACACGCGCGAGGTCGCGGTCGGCACGCGCGACGCGCTGCGACGGGCGTCCGACGCCGATCTCCTGCGAGAGCTGCTCAGGCGCGTCGATGACGTCGGGGCCCTGGCCGGCCAGTCCGGCACGGGGCGCCGATGACACGGGGCGCGCCACCTCACGAGATGATGATTGGAGACGGGATCATGAGGAAGTCGAAGCAGCCGTACGAGACCGTGACGGTGCGCAAGTCGAAGGAGACCAGCAAGCTGGTCGCGCAGGGATGGGAGGTGGTCTCGACGTCGGGGAAGGAGAACTGGTTCTGGGGGTCGGACTACCGTGCGGTGCTGCGGCGCCCCAACCCGAAGTACAAGGGCCGGGCGCCCATCGCCTAGCAGCGCGCGAATTAGGGGGCCGTCCCCACCCAGTGGTGGGGACGGCCCCCTAATCGTCTTGGACCGGCGGGGCCGGTCGTCGGCGGTTACATCTCGTCGCGCCGGCGGAGCAGGTCGCGGATGTAACCGGAGGCCTCGACCTTCGTCATTCCGCCCTTCTTCTCCCTCTGGGTGAGGGGGAGGTCCGTCTGCGACAGGTACTTGGCGTTCCCGTCATTGACCTGGTTCCAAAGGTCGATGATGTAGCTGGTCTGCTTGTCGGTGGCCCTCATGGTCTCCTCCTGGTGAGTTCGTCGGTGATGATGATCGGTTGTCAGAGCTGCTCGCCGCACTCGGGGCAGTGTCCGGATCGGGTGAGCGCCTGCCCGCACCAGTGGCAGGCGCGGCGGGGCTCCCACGCCGGGGAGGCCGTGACGAAGGCGAGTGCGGCGTCCTTGGCGTCCTCCATGGTGGGGTGGAAGGAGACCTCGCCGCGCTCGTCGAAGCGGTAGGTGCGCAGCTCGTAGCCCCTGCCCGTGGCGGTGCGGTCGAAGATGCTCGCCTGCCAGCCGCGAAGGTAGGTGGAGGTGATGCCCAGCGAGTCGGTGGTGAAGGTGGGCTGGTTCATGGCGGGTTCCTTCCCGGTTCGGGCTGGGGGCTCATCCCCCTGCCGATGCCTCAACCATACCACGAACCTACACCAAAAGAAACCCCCCAAGAGTGATCTGGCGCACTCTTGGGGGTTCTTGTGCTGCGCCCGCACTACCTGGTGGGCGGCAGGACGGCGGGCGTGGCCGCGCGCCCCAGGGTGGCGTCCCTGCTGCCGGTGAGCGCGTCGAGCTCGTCGCCGTAGCCGATGACGACCTCGGGGACGCGCTCGCGGGCCCGGGCCGCGACCGAGCGCCACCACGCCGCGCCCAGGACGCGGGCGGGGCCGGGGGGCATCTCCTCGGTGGTCCGCCACACCAGGACCATGCCCCGCTCCCGGGCAGCCCCGGCGACGGCGTCGACGCACCGGCGGGTGTAGTCCTCCAGGCGCTCTACCTCGGCGGCGACGCCCGACGGCGGGGCGTACTTGCCCTTCTCCCAGTTCTTGACGGTGGCGTCGGAGACCCGCAGGAGCCCCGCGATCCCGGTGATGGTCAGCGACAGGTGCTCCCTGATCGTCTTGAACTCGGCGCTCCTCACGGCGTCCTCCTGCGTCTCGGTCATGGCGCCACCCTCTCGGGGGCGGCGTCCGCGCACGAGGATAGCCACTGGGCCAGGGCGGGGCCCGCCGCCCGCTCGACCTGGTCGCGCATGCGGTCGTAGCGGGCGGTCTGGGACGACGAGGCGTGCCGGGCCGAGATCATCACGAGGCGCTCATCGATGCCGGCCGCCAGGGCGTGGGTGATGAACCCGACGCGCAGCCCGTAGGCCGTGACGTGCGGCAGCCCCGCATCGTCCAGGAGCCGCCGGAGGCGGGCCCGCTCGGAGCACATGGTCCACGGCCAGCCGGTGCGGGGATGGATCAGGAGGACTCCGCTGCGGCGCCCAGCGGCGGCATCGGCCAGGATCCGGGCCGTGGACTCGGGCAGGGCGAGGCGCTCGCGCCCGGGCGTCTTGGTGGCGGGCACCGAGACAGTGGCGACGCCGTCGTAGGAGCCCAGGTCCGTGACGGCCAGCGCGCGCGGCTCACCGGGACGCAGCCCGGACAGCGCCCACAGGTGGACGTGGGCGGACATCTCTCCCCCGGACCAGGTCAGGGACGCCTCCAGCAGGCGGCGCGTGTCCTCGACGCCGAGCCAGGGGCGCTCGGTGCGTCCCCAGGCCGGGCGGCGCACGAGCACGGTCGGGTCGGCGCCGGTGATCCCCTCCTCCATGGCCCATCGGTACAGGCCGTGCAGGTGCCCGAGGTCGGTGCCGATCGTGCGGGCGCCGATGCCGCCGGCGCGGCGCGACGCGATCCACTCCTCGACGTCCTGCCGGGTGGCGCCCAGCAGACGGGTCCCGCGCCCGTCCAGCCAGGCCCGCCACATGCGCAGGCAGCCCGCGTAGTTGTCATGGGTGCGCCCGGTCAGGCGCGCCAGGAACCGGGCGATGAGCTCATCATCCATCATCATCTGTCCTCCTGCGAGAGGCGACGGGGCGGCCCGGCGGGATGACCCGCCGGGCCACTGCCGTCACTCGGCGTAGACCAGGCCGATCACGGTCTCGGCGGCGGCCTCGACGTCGGCGGGCAGGCGCCGATGGCGCACACTCATGGACGCACCGGCCGGCCTCGTCACCCAGCGGGCGACGCCGTCGCCGGACACGGAGATGATGCGCCCGGCGCCCAGGCGCGAGCCGACGGTGATCTCGACCCCGTGCCAGCCAGCGTTGTGGGGCCCATCGATCCGGACGCCGTCGGTGGCGGCGGTGATGGCCTGGGCGAGCTCGTTGAGGTTCATGGCGGGTTCCTTCCCGGTTCGGGCTGGGGGCTCATCCCCCTGCCGATGCCTCAACCATACCACGAACCTACACCAAAAGAAACCCCCCAAGAGTGACGTGCAACATTCATTCTGGTTGGCGGAGCGGCGGCAGCACCGGCACCCACGACGCCCGGCACTGCAGGCACGCCGCCCTCTCCCCGTCGAACAGGACGACGCCGTGCCCGCACTCGGGGCACGGCGGGTCGCAGTCCCGCAGGACGCGCACCGGCTCGGCCAGCCCCTCGACCTGATCGCAGCGCGCCAGCAGGAGCGTCAGCGCCCGCCCGGTGCCCCACAGCACCTCGAAGTCGGCGCGCTCGACCTCGGCCGCCGTGGCCGCCAGGAACGCGCACCCCTCGACCATCCCGAGGCGGGCGAGCCCCGCCCTGAGAACGCCCCGGTGCATGGCCTCGCGCTCGCGGACGATGCGGGCGGCGTCCTGGGCCAGGGCGATGACGGCGTGCCTGGCGGGCGCGCGCCCGGCGAACCTCCCGGCGGCCGGGCCGTGCCCGCTCCTGCCGGGGGTCGGGTCGAGCGCGGCGACGCGGCGGGCGACCTCCGGGGCGCCCCACTGGATCCAGTCCACCCACTCACTCATTGTCCCGTCCTGTTCCGTGCATTTCCTGTGAGCCGATCTGAGGAACTTTTTCCACCCCACCCTTCCCGGGGTGCATCCGACACATTCTGTCGCGTTCTAGGCGGCAGCGGTGGGCGATCCGGGGTGGTTCTGAGCCTGCGGAGGACTTCCCGGGCGCGCTCCGGGCCGGTGAGCCCGCCGAGGACGTCAGGCCCCTCGATCGCCGGCGGCGGGGTCCGCCCGATCGCGTCCCACGCGGCGTCCTCGGCCGAGTCGCGGTCCAGGCCGTCCATGAACCGCTCCTGGGCGATCCGGCGCCAGGCGATCTCGACGGCCGGCTCACGTCCGAGCCCGGCGGGGATGAACTCGCCGTGGGCGGCGATCTCGTCGCGCAGCCTGGCCCGGCGCTCGGCGTAGGAGCCCGAGGGCGCGGACCGCATCGCCTCCAGGAGGTCCCCGGGAGTGACCTTGGGCGCCCTCTCGGATGTCTCGCGGCGCGTGGCGAGCCAGGCGGCGCCGGCCATGAGCCCGGACTCGGTGGCGTCCGGGGCGGCGGCGTTGATGGCCTGGGCCCAGAAGGCGTCCTGGCCCCGCATCGCGAAGTTCAGGTTCGCCAGGGTCAGCGCGTACAGGACGCGGCCCATCGCCTGGGTGGTGATCATGCCGCGCCCCCGATCATCATCGGGAGCGGCGCCGGTTCCTCGGACGGGCGCTGGGAGTCCAGGAAGATCTGCTCGGCCTGGGACAGTCGCGGCGCCCGGTCGCGCTGGGCGGACAGGCGGAGCCGGTCGAATTGTTTGCGCAGCGTCGGCATGGACAGGACGTTGGCGCGCCAGAAGTCGTCGCCCTCGACCCAATCGATGGCGGCGAGGGCGCTGTCGACGGTGACCTGGTCGCGGTCGATCATGAGCCGGGCGCTGGTGCGCCAGGCCCTGGTGATGCGGGGGCGCTTGCCGGTGCGGCGCTGGACGGAGTCGGCCATGGCGTCGCAGACCCGCTCGACGTCCGGGCGGTCCTCGTCGTCGACTCCACCGACGGCGCGCTTGTCCCGGGCGAGCTCTTCGCGCTCGCTGGAGACCAGGGCGACGCCCAGCCCCGGCGGCTCGACGTAGCCGTCGGAGGCCGGGGGCGAGGGCTGCGGCGAATCGGGGTCGGCGATCTCATCGCCGACGAAGAATTTCCCTGTTCCCTGTTCCCTGTTCCCTGTTCCCTGTTCCGGGAGTGAGCCCTCAGTGAGGGTGTCATGAGTACTCACTGAGCCCTCAGTGAGTGTGCAGGTTTCGGCGTCATAGCGCGGATATCTCGGCTTCGACGGGCGATTCACGCGCTGATGTTTGTCCCACGCATTGACCTGTAGATAACTCCCCCCGTCGGGGCCCCGGAATCGGGTGATCAACCCCCTGTTTGAGAGCGTCATGAGGCCTCCGTGAACACTCACTGAGCCCTCAGTGAGTGCGTCGAGAGGGAACAGTGAGCACAGGATGAGCTGCTCACTGTCGCGCCCCACGCCGTTGTCGTCCACATAGGACCACAGGCCTATGAAGAGCAAGCGCTCGAAGTAGGTGAGGGCGGCGATGTCGTCGCTCGTCCAGAAGTCTGGCTTAATGGTCCGGATCCTCATGCTCAGCTCCCAACGTTGGCGTACTCCAGTAGGACGTCGGCGTGGCAGGGGGCGTCGAGCGGGCACCAGCACATGAGGTCGTGCCCGCCGAGCTCCTCCTCGGCGTAGACCTGCCCGAGCAGGTCGTCAGCGAAGATGTCCCGGAAGTAGCAGACGGCGGACGCCTGCGCCGCCTCGTAGTCCAGGTGCGTGTCGAGGACGTCGAGGTAGCCGTGGCAGGCGAGGTCTATGACCTTCCAGTCGTTGGTGTCGCGCACGACCTTGTAGGGGTTGCCCCACTTGGTGCCGCGCCCGACATAGATGGCGGGCTTGCCGCATCCGCAGGAGCACATGGGTGCCCGCCACCCCGTGGCGCGCTTCCTCTGGACCCGCTTGGGTGTCATGCTGCGACCCCCTCGGGGTGGAGTGCCCGGCTGGTGCGCATGCGCCACGTGAACGCTGCCCACTCCTCCTCAGACCACGGGTCCATTCTGTCCTTCGCCTCGGCGTCGCTGGCGTCCTGGTTGAGGCCGTGGAGGTGCGCGGCGATGGCCTCGCGCGCCGCGTCCTCAGTGAGGCGGATCTGTCCTGACAGGACACGGGGCAGATAGTCCGCGTCGCTGGAGTGGCCCAGCATTTCGCTGTGCCACTCGTAGGTCATGCCCCTTGGGTTCTCCTCCCAGAGCTCTTCGGCCCAGTCGATGACGTAGGAGCGGACGTCGAGGCAGGCGGGGCACTCGTTGAATCGCCAGATGCTGCCCTCGTCGGCCACAGTGTCGGAGCCATATCGAGTTCCCGGGGCGATGCGGCGTCCGCAGACGTCGCAGTGGGCGCGGCCTCGGGAGATGGGGCGGGATTCTCGGATGACGCGGTTCATGGTGTCTCCTCAGTGATGTGCAGGGTGAGTCGGTGGGCGCCGGTGGGCAGGTCGGGGATGGCCGCCCCGATGCGCATATCGGGGCCGATCAGGTGCGTGGCATCGTCGTCGGGGAGGAACTCGTAGTCGATGAGCCCGTCCACGGCGGCCTTGATGGTGGGGTATGCGTTGGCGGGGTCTGTGCGTCGGCGTGTGCGGCCGTGCACGAAGACCTCGATGCGGGCCCGGGCCAGGTGCTTGGGGAGGTGGGCTCGGCGGGCCTGCATGCGGGCGATGGCCCGCAGGTCCCGAGTGCGCCGTGACCTCTCAGCCCAGTGGTAGCGGCCGTTGGAGGTGAGCCACAGGGACGCGGGCACGTCGAGGGTGAGGATCATGGGTGAGGTCACAGCAGCCTCCCCGCGATGACCCGGGAGACCGCGCCGGACCCCGGGAAGAGATCGTCCACGGTATCCTCGGCGGGGTCGTAGCCCAGCAGGTCCGCGTGCGGCAGGAGCTCGCCGAGGGTCTTGGCGGACGCCGCCATCGCCCACCCGTCCCAGTGGAGGTCGAGGTCGGTCATGAGCGCCATGTGCCGTTCGGGGTCATCCCACTGGGCGGCATCGGGATGCCACTCCCTATCCGCGACGGTGCGTCCTTTGGCCCTCCCGGGAGTGCCGTAGTGCGGGTGCTGTCCGCCGCCGTACCAGAGGCTGGCGCGTCCCAGGTACGGCGGGTCGGCGATCGCCAGTCTCATCAGCAGGCCTCCCTCGCGATGAGGGATGCGAGCATGTCCGGTGTGCCGATCTCATCCGTCTCCTCGGGGGCGTGCCCCCCCATGGCGGCCCAGCTGGCTAGGACGCTCACGGCGCGGGCCGCCTGCTGGGGGACGACGCCGTTGCCGAGCATCCGCAGCTGCGCGGTGCGGGACACGCCCGGCACGTCGGTGACCCACCCCTCGGGCAGGCCCATCATCCACTCCACGAACCGCGCGCTCAGCCTCCTGCCCCCTGGGGCGGGCTCGGTGGGGGGCGGGCTCGGGCGAGTCAGGGTCTCCCACTGGACGATGGCCGGCTTGTAGGGGCCGTAGTCAATGACGCCGCGCTCAGCGGTACTGACGGCCAGGTCCCCGAGCGAGATCCCGTACCCTGGGGACTGCCGCTGCTCGGGCTGCACCTGCGGGGTCGGCAGGAGCCTCACATCCGAGCGATCACGGTCTGGAGATTCGGGGCGCCCGCCCCGTGGAGGCCGGGGCCAGTCGCTGATGATGCGGAGGGCGTCGGCAGCAGCCTCCCGCCGCGTGGCGAGCAGGAAGAGCCGGGCCCGCCGGTGGGGGGCTCCGACGTCGGAGGCGCGCACAGTCGTCCACTGCGCGTCATACCCGAGGCTGGCCAGGTCTCCTGCCACACGGCCGAGCGCCCGGCATAGGGGCTGCTCCTGGTCCACAGACCAGCCTCGGGCTCCCACGAAATCGTCATCGTCGCTCCTACTCCATGCCGGGGCGGACAGTGCCCCGGCGACGTTCTCCCAGATGACCACCGGCGGGGTGAGCCGGTGAATGGCTGTGGCCATGGACTCCCACAGCCCGGACCGGGTGCCGGGGCGCATGCCCGCCCGGCGCCCCGCAGTTGACAGGTCCTGACACGGGCTGCCGCCGACGATGATGTCCACGGGCTCGACGCGGCCCCAGTCCGCACTGGTGACGTCGCCGAGGTTCGGGGCGTCCGGGTACCGGTGGGCGAGCACCGCGCGGGGGCCGGGCTCGATGTCAGCCACCCACGCGGTGCGCACGGGGCTGAGGAAGCTGAGCGCGAGGTCCAGGCCCCCGTAGCCGCTGAAAAGGCTGCCGACGGTGGTGGTCATAGCACTTCCCCATCGATCAGCGTGCAGACGATGGACGCCACGCCCTCGAATGAGCGCGGAAAGAAGTCGTCAAACACATATGCCATGCCATCCCCACTGAAGAGCGTGTAGACGACGTCGTCAGGTTCCTCAGCGATATAGCAGCACCGGTCGTCCGCCGCCTCTATGACCCCGTCATTGCGCTGTATCACGGGGCATTTGAAGAGAGCGAGCACTCTCACCACTAGTCGCTTCATTTCGAACGCGCTGTACGGCGCGTGAGTGCCCGAGAATACGCGGGAGACTCGCCCATACGGCTCGAAAGGTTTAACGCCGGGTATTTCCGGCGGGAGAAGGAGCTTGAAATCTTCGCCCTGTCGAACTGCATAATTGTGATCCAACGCGTCAGTTGCAATGAGGTCAAGGTCACCAAGCCGTGGTGATAGTCTCAACGTGTCGAAGCCTTCGACGGTGGTGCGTTCCAGCGTCGTCCTCTTCTTTTCGGGGAAAATCATCGCCGGGCCTCGATCCCGAGTTCTTTCGCCTGCTTCTCGGTCATGGGGCGCGCGGTGAACCGCAGGATCATGACGGGGCGCTCCCCGTGGCGGATCTCGGCGGTGACCTGACTGGTCAGCACCATGCGCGCCGACCGCAGCTCGTCCATGAGGTCGGCGATGGCCTCGCACCTCTGGTGGGTCAGGGGGACGCTCTGGAGCATCCTCCACGTCCACTCGCGCTGATCGGCGTTCACGGACGGGCCTCCTCGACGACGGCCTCGCCCACCTCGACGGCCTCGGGGGCCGGTTCGGCGGTCTTGGGCTTGCGCTTCCGGCTGATGCGCACCGGCTCGGTGCTCTCCAGCTCGATGTCCTCCACCGAATAGGCCATGCCCGCGAGCGCGTCCGGGGCGATGCGGCGGCAGGCCTCAGCGGCGCCCTTGGCGTAGAGCATCGCCTGCGGGTCGGAGGCGTACTTCTTGTTGGAGGTGTAGCCGGCCTGCTGGGCGCGCTGGATAGTCCATGTGCAGCGCTCGATGTGCTCGCTGCCGCGTCGCCGTCCGCAGACGGTGACTGACTCTGGGGTGGATTCCTCGGTCCAGATCTCGTGGCCTGCGGCGAGGACGATGGAGACCATGGAGCGGGCGTACAGGCCGGTCTTGCCAGCGACGACGTAGATGGATTCCAGGGCGGTGCTGGGGTCCAGGCCGAGCGCGATGCCCCTCATGATCGCTGCGGCCGCGTCGGCGGGCTTGCCCCTGAAGACCTCGGGGCACTGCGCAGTGCTGGTCAGGGCGTTGGCGAGGGCCTTGGCGAATTGCATGGAGTCGGCCCATGCGGACAGGCTGCGTCGGGCGCTGTCGGCGAGGGCGACGGGGCCGGCCCCGGTGGAGGCTGCGGTATCCAGGTCCTCGCGCAGGCTGGTGGGGTGGGTGTTGATCAGGTCGGTCATTTGTAGGTCCTTGGTCAGTGGGCGGGGGCCCAGGAATCGATGGTGGGGATGAGGCGGGAGACGGCCAGGACGCTGGTGAAGGCCTCCATGGCCGCTTCGATGGGTGGGCCGTCGACGAGGCGGGCACCGTCGGGGGTCAGGTGGACGACGGCGATCCGGTCGACGAGGGGGATGGGGACCTCCTGGTCGTCTTGGACCATGAAGTCGGCGCTGGCGTATGCGGCGAGCTGGAGGAAGTGGGAGCCGTGCACGGATTTGGAGGTCTTCCAGTCGCACAGGGTGGGGGTTCCGTCGACCCAGGCGAAGAGGTCGGCTGTGCCGGCGTACCAGTGGGTGCGGGAGGCCAGGCGTGCCTCGGTGGCGATGGGGCGCACGTCGTGGGCGTCGAGGAAGTCGGCGGCGGCCTGGACGTAGGCGGCCATCTGGGCGGTGACGTCGACGTCGTCGCCGTGGGCCAGGGATTCGGCCAGGGCGTGCACGGCGGTGCCTCGGATGGCTGCCCTGTCTCGCTCGGCCCAGGGGGCGCGCTTGAGGGTCTTGATGACGGCGTCGGCGCCCATGGTCGCCACGTCGTGGGCGAGGGTGCCGGAGGTGTTGACGGCGGTCTCGGCGACGACTTTGGCGGCCCAGTAGGGCAGGGCGGGTTTGGGCAGGGCCTTGCCGATGATCGTGGTGACGCCGGGGACGGGGGAGCCGTCGAGGGTGTAGCGGTGGCGCTTCTCGTCGAAGGTGAGTGTCGTGGTCATGCCGCGTTGCCGATGCTGATCGGGGCGAGGCGGTCGACCTCGTCGCGCGGGATGAGGGTGCCCCGTCCGATGGGGCGGGTGTAGCCGGGCAGGGAGCCGCGCCGGATGGAGGCGTAGATGGTGGATGGGGCGACGCGGAGGCGGCGGGACGCCTCGGCGACGCTGTAGCAGTCGCGCACGCTCAGGTCCGCCGGCAGGGCGTCGAGCTCGCGTGTGGTGGTCGTGATCATCACTGCTCCTAGGCCAGTCATCCACTAGACCGTCTAGTGGATGCAGGCGACACTAGACGCAACTGAGTCGAAAATCAACAACACGCTGCCGCACTGAACCGGACACTGGACGAATTTGCCGGAAATCGTCATCATGGGCGCATGACCGACTCCCTCTCAGCCCTCATCCGCCGGAGCGGGCGCTCATACGCCCAGATCGCCGCCGACGCCGGCATCTCCAAGGCTCGCGTCGGACAGTTCGCCCTGGGTCAGTCCACGACCGCGCCCACCCCCCGCACGGTCCACGGCCTGGCCTACGCCCTCGGTGTGGACTCGCAGACGATCCTGGACGCCATCGCCGGGGAGATCTCCCCGGCGTCGCGCGCCGACGCCATCGCCTCCCGCATCGCATCGCTGCCCGATGACCGCCGCGCCGTCATCGAGGCGACGCTCGCCGCCCTGGAGGCGATGCGCTGATGCCCCGCCCGCCACTGCCCATCGGCACGTGGGGCTCCGTCACCCTGAGACAGACGGGCGGCGCGTGGGAGGCGCGAGCCCGCTTCCGCGACTACGACGGCGTGACCCGCCAGGTGCGCCGCACGGGTTCCTCCCGCGCGGGCGCCCGCAACGCCCTGACCGCCGCCCTGACCGAGCGGGCGCACTCGGTCGGGCACGATCTCACCGCCGACTCTCCCGTGTCCGAGGCGATCGCCCGGTGGCGCACCGGCCTGGCCGACCGCAGCGAGGGCACGCGCCGCCTCTACGCCTGGGCCCTCGACCGGCACCTGGCCCCCGCCGTCGGGCGCCTGCGCCTGCGCGAGCTGACCCCGCAGGCGGCGGACCGCGTCATCACGACCATCAGCGAGCACCACGGGCCCGGCACGGCCCGCACCTGCCGCACGATCCTGTCCCAGGTCATGGGAGAGGCCGTCCGCCTGGACGCCATCGACTCCAACCCCGTCGCCGCGACCAGGGCCCCGCGCGCCGCCAAGCCGGATCCGCGCGCCCTGACGCCCGCCGAGCTCGCGGCCCTGCGCGAGGCCGTCGCCGCGCACGAGGCGCGAGGGCGCTCGAAGTCCGACGTCGCCGACGTCGTCGAGGTGCAGCTCGCGACCGGCATGCGCATCGGCGAGGTCCTGGCCCTGCGATGGCAGGACGTCGACCTGTCCGCCGGGACGGTCACCGTGTCCGGCACGGTGGCGCACACCGCCGAGCGCCCGCGCCGCCCCTTCAGGCAGGACCGTCCCAAGACCTCCTCGTCGAGGCGCACGCTGCGCCTGCCCGGCTTCGGCCTCGACGTGCTCATGCGACGCTCCCTGACGCCCCTCGACGACACGCTGGTCTTCCCGTCGAGGGCGGGGACGGTCAGGGACCCGGAGAGCGTGGAGCGCACGCTGCGCCGCATCCGCGCCGGCATCGGCATGGAGTGGGTCACGACTCACACCCTGCGCCGGACAGTGGCCACGGCGCTGGGCACCCCGGAGGCCGCGAGCGCCCAACTCGGCAACGGGGCGGGCGTCGCTAGACGGCACTACATCCAGCGCCCGGACGTGGCCCCGGACGCCACGGAGGCGCTGGAGGCACTGGCCCCAAAGCGGGGCGTAAACGTGCCCGGGGCCGTCCAGTAGACGAGGGGCGCCGAGGGGAGCATGGCGCGCTACCAGCGGTTATGGTGCCCCCACCCGGACTCGAACCGGGAACCTGCGGATTAGAAGGCCGATGCTCTATCCATTGAGCTATGGAGGCGCGCGCCGGGGCACCCCAGCGGCGACCCCAGCCTACGGCACGCCGCCTCTCGGCCACCTCCGCCCGGTATCGTGGCGTGGGGCGCCGACGCCCGGCTGGGGCGATCTCCCGTCACCACCCATGAGCGCGTCGGCATCCCAATCCAGCCCACACGTGGACCTGTTCTGCCCGTCCGGAAGGATCGCCGTGCCACCGATCGCGCTCGTCGTCCAATCACTGTCCTCCCATGCCTCGGCGGAGCCCAAGACCTTCACCGAGCCGTTCCGGGTGGGCCGCACGCCCGACTGCCAGGTCCAGGTCAACCACCCGCTGGTCTCGCGCCACCACCTCATCGTGCGCCCCGAGCCCGCCGGCTGGTATGTGCTGTGCGAGGGCCGCAACGGCATGCTCGTCGACGGCGTCCCGGTCAGGGAGGCCTTCATCACCCATGGCACGCGCATCCAGCTCGGCGATGCCTCGGGGCCGGCCATCGCGCTGACCCCCGTGGGAGGCCCCGTCGCGCCGCCCATCGCCCCCGGCGGCCCCCAGATGGGGGTGCCGATGGGCCAGCCGCAGGGGCAGCCCATGATGCCGCCGATGGGCGCGCCCGCGGGGCCAGTGCCCGGGCAGACTGGGCAGCCCTTCGTCCAGCCGCCCGCTGGCCCTCCGTCGGGCCAGTACCCGTCCCCGATGGCGCGGCCCCTCGGGCCGCAGGGCCCGCGGGGGATGACGGGCTCCCCCGGCCCAGCGCCCATGGGACCCGCCAGCCAGCCCGGTCAGCCCGGCCCGCAGGAGACTCCCGCCCCGCACGCCGCGAGCGCCTCGGGAAGCACCTGGGTCCCCGGCCCGGCTCAGAACCACCCGGATCGCCCCGAGGAGGGGCCCGGGCGCCCCGGGAGCGCTGGAGAGCCTGGCGGCCCCTCCGTCCCGGAGCCCTCAGCACCGTCCGCGGAGGCGCCCGCAGCGGCCGGGGACTCCTCCCAGAGGCAGAGCGCGGAGACGCTCCTGGGCGTCCCCTCGGCGCCGAGCGCCGGGGCCCCCGCGGACTCCGCGCTCTCCGCCCCCTCGTCCGGGGAGGACGTGGAGCGCATGCGCGCGCCCATGCGCCGCCAGACGATCCAGGCCTTCCGCATCAAGGCGGCGGGGACGATCGGCCGCGCGCCGGACAACGCGCTCGTCCTCGACGACCCGCTCGTCTCCAAGCACCACGCCAGGATCGAGCCGACGCCCCAGGGCATCCTCATCACGGACCTGGGCTCGACCAACGGCATCTACCTGGGTCCGCAGAGGGTGCCGCGCATCCTCGTGACGCAGCCGAGCATCGTCGGCATCGGCTCGACCTTCATCGCGGTCAACCCCGACGGCACCTGCGAGGTGCAGGTCAACGCCGGCACCGGCGGCGAGCTCATCGGCCAGGACCTCGTCTTCGAGGTCAACGGCGGGGATCTGCGACTCCTCGACGGCGTGTCCTTCTCCCTGCCCGGCAATGAGCTGCTCGCCGTCGTGGGCCCCTCCGGTGCGGGCAAGTCCACCCTGCTCAAGGCCCTCACCGGGGAGCAGAAGGCCCAGCAGGGCCAGGTTCTCTTCGACGGGATCGATGTCTACGACCACTACCCGATCATGCGCAACAAGATCGGCGTGGTCCCCCAGAACGACGTCGTCCACCAGGCGCTCACCGTCCAGCAGACGATGGACTACGCCGCCGAGCTCCGCTTCGCCAAGGATGTCTCCAAGGAGGAGCGCCGGCGCAGGATCGCCGAGGTGCTGGAGGACCTCGATCTCACCCAGCACGTGGACAAGCGGGTCAAGAAGCTCTCCGGGGGCCAGCGCAAGCGGGTGTCGACGGCGATCGAGCTGCTCACCCGCCCCTCCCTGCTGTTCCTCGACGAGCCGACGTCGGGGCTCGACCCCCAGCTCGACCGCGACGTCATGGACCTGCTGGCGAGTCTCGCGCATGGCACCCGGCCGGGCGACACGGGGCGCACGGTCGTCGTGGTCACCCACAACGAGAACCACATCGACCGGGCGGACAAGGTCCTCATCCTGGCCGCCGGCGGAAAGCCCGTCTACTACGGCCCGCCCCAGCAGATCCTCGCCCACTTCCGGCAGCGCCACGCCGAGCTCACCAGCCAGGGCCGGCTCAAGCTCTACGCGCCCAAGGGCGACTTCACAGATCCGCCGGCGATCGACGGTTTCGCCGACGTGTACGCCCTCATCCGCAACCACACCCCTGAGCTGAGGCAGTACCTCGAGGCGACCGTGCCCTCGACCCGCCGCGGCGGCGCCCCCGCCAAGGAGCGGGAGGTGGATGCCTCCACGAAGAGGATCCCCAAGCAGTCGGCGCTGCGCCAGATGTCAACCCTCGTGCGCAGGCACCTGCGGATCATCGCGGCGGACCCGTCCTACCTCATGTTCATGCTGGCGCTGCCGGTGGTCATGGGGCTGCTGACCAAGGCGATCCCCGGCAGCGACGGCTTCTCCATGCCGGTGATCCCCGTGCCGACGGCCGAACAGCCCTGCGTCTTCTACTCCAACCAGGCGCTGCAGCTCCTCGTCATCCTAGTCACCGGCGCGGCCTTCTCCGGCATGTCGGTGACGATCCGCGAGCTCATCGGCGAGAGGGACGTGTTCCTGCGGGAGAAGGCGGTCGGACTGCGCTCGGGCTCGTACCTGCTGGCCAAGACCTTCGTGCTCGCGCTCATCGTCACCATCCAGATCAGCCTCATGGTGGGGATCTCCCTGCTACTCAACAAGGCCCCGTCGTCCGCGATCCTCATGGGATCGCCCGTGCTCGAGCTCGCCGTCGGCCTGTGGGCGGTGGCCTTCGCCTCCGGCCTCCTGGGGCTGGCGATCTCCGCGTATGTGTCGAGCTCGGAGCAGGTCATGCCCGTTCTCGTGGTCTCGATCATGGCCCAGCTCGTGCTCTCCGGCGGGATCATCCCTGTGGCGGGCAAGGCGGTCTTCGAGCAGCTCGCGTGGTTCATGCCCTCGCGCTGGGGCTTCGCGATGACGGCCGGGACGGTCGACCTCAACACCATCAACCCGCTCCACGCCGACGACCTGTGGGACCACACCTCGGGCCAGTGGCTGGCGAACCTCGGCGCGCTGGGGATCATCCTCGTCGTCGCGCTGGCCGTGTGCTACACGGGGCTGTGGCGCCGGGGTCGCCGCTGAGCGCGCCCGCGCAGAGCCCGGGATTTGGGGCCCGCCATCGGTGACGATGACGGGCCCCAGTTCGCTGCGAGTGGTCGGCGGGAGGCGCGCTTCAGCCGTTGGCGCGGTAGAGGACGTACTCCCCGGTCACTGTATCGGGCTGCCAGATGAGGAAGAAGTTGCGCAGACCGGCGGGATCGACGCCCGCCGCACGGAGAGCTGAGTCCTTCGCCTCGGCGCCCCGGCCGGGAGCCGCCGCCCAGTCCCCGGGGACGTGCCACTGCTTGGCACCGGTCGATGGGTCGTAGGCGCCGAGGATGTCCCCCTTCCGGGGTGAGCCGTAGATCGATCCGCTCAGTTGAATGAGGATCGTCTTGTCATCGGCGGTCCAGCCGATGGGGTTGAGGGTGCAGTCGTCGCCCACCTCCTTGGACGGGATGGACAGCGAGGCGCTGCCGAGGGTGGCTGTGCAGGCCTTGGCATCCACGGTGAGCACGTCCATCCGGGAGGCCCCCGCCACAAGGGTCTTGCCATCAGAGTTCGGCTTCTGGAGGCTGGGAAACTTCGCGCTCCCCTCGAGCGTGATCTTGTGCCCCTGGATCCCCTCGTCGCCCGCGCGCTCGAGGATCTCCAGGAGGCGCTTGGGACTCACAGGGCCGGAGAGAACCCAGGAACTCCTGCCGGGGTCCGTGGCGGTGCCAGCACTATTGCCGGCCGAGTCGTAGACCGTGCAGGTGCTGCCATCGCAGTTGTAGACGGTCTCCGGACCGGCATCGATACCGATGCCCCCCGGTTGCGGCTTGCTGCCATCGAAGTCCGACGAGCTGCCCGAGGAGCTGGTCACGATCTGCTTCCCGGTGGCCGAGTCGAGGACCATCGTCTGCTTGGACCACGAGTCGTAGGCCTCGATGAAACCGTCGCGGATGATCGCCTTCTGGAACTCGCCGCGCACGGTCCACACGGCGCTCCCAGCGCTGTCCAGGGCCATCAGATTCCCCTCATATCCGCCACTGTGAACGATCGCCCGCGTTCCATCGGAGCCGACGGGCTTGTGGTCCTTGGGCAGGGGGGAGGAGCTCTCCGTCGCCGCGCCATCCGCGCTGAGGGTCACGAGCACGGACGCGCTCTCGTCGTTGCGAAGGCAGAGCACCTGGCGCTCGGTCCAGAAACCCATCACGTCATCGCACTCCCCACTCCACGCCGCCTCCTGGGAGGAAGAGAGGAAGTCATAAAGATAATACTTATTGAAATCGCTGACACCTTGTCCCTTGGCGAGCATTGCCGAGCCCTCAGGGGACAACCGGGAATCGTCGTCCGCGCGCTTGAGCTCTCGGGCGGATTCGGCGCTGCTACCCGCGGCGATGCCCGAGGTCCATCCCATGGCCGAACGGCCTACGGTCCCCGCGTCGCTGCGGAACCACCACCACGCGCCCCCCGCGGCGAGCGAGAGGACGAGGAGGACAGCCAGGCCGCCGAGCACCGCCTTGCGACGACAACGCTTGCGGGGCACGGGCGCAGCATCGGAGGGCAGCCCCGGCGGGGCGTAGAGGGCGGCTGGTGACGAAGGGCTCGCGGCATCCCCTCCGGGCGCCATGCCCGCGCCCTCGTACTGCCCCTGACCGGGGCTGGCGGCGCCACCCACGCCACCCGGCATGACGGCGGTGGTGGGCACGGTCCCCGCCGAGCTCATGAGCGTGGCCTGCTGGCCGCCGTCGTAGGCCGGGGCGCCACCCGCCATGGCGATCGTCGGAGCCGTCTGACCTCCCTGGCCCGCGGGGAGCCAGGGGGCGGCCATGGTCGGTGGCGTGGAGGTGCTCGCGGCCCCTGCCGGGCTGAGCCCGGAGGGCCCGGAGGCCACGGACGGGGCAGAGGCCGCTCCCCCGCTTCCCGCGCCTTGATCCGCCGTCGGGATCTCGTCCCAGCCGTAGGGCATGACCGAGGGGATGGTCGGGGGCGGGGAGACCAGGGCCGCTGTGGCCGGCAGCCCCTGGAGCGCCGGGACCATCTGCTCCAGGCGGGAGGCGACCTGCTCCATGGCGGGGCGGCGGTCGGGGTGCTTGACGAGCATGGAGGCGATGAGCTCCCACAGGTCGTCCGGGATGCCCGCCGGGCGGCCCGGATCGCGCTGGGCGTGCTGGGCGAGCACCTGGACTGGCTGGCCCACATAGGGAGGGACACCGCAGGCGAGCTCGTACAGGACAATGCCCAGGGCGTAGACATCCGCGGCGGGCGCGGGCTGGGCCCCCGCGATCGTCTCGGGGGCCATGTAGAGGGGCGTTCCGACGGCACCGGTGCCGGTGACCGTGGCCAGCGAGTCGCAGATCCTGGCGATCCCGAAGTCCGCGATCCTTGGGATCGGGGCGACGATGCCGCCGTCGCCCCAGGTGGTCACCGCCGAGGGGGTCATCGTGGCGGCGGAGTCGATGGTCTCCTGGGCCGGCGACGCGTCTGGGGAGGCGTGGCGCCCGCGGCGCGCGGCGGTCTGCCAATTCTCCAGAAGGATGTTGGCCGGCTTGATGTCCCGGTGGACCACGCCAGCGGCGTGGACGGCGACGAGCCCCTCGGCGATCCGCGCGCCCAGGCGCGCCAGGGCGGCGGGCGGCAGGGGCCCACTGGACATGACGGCCTCGCGCAGGTCCGACCCCGGCACGTAGTCCATGACGATCGCAAAGGTGGTGCCCTCGACCACCATGTCGCGCACGGCGATGACATAGGGAGAGTGGACGCGCATGAGAGTGGCGCGCTCGCGCACGAAGCGCTCGACGACGCTGGGGTCCTCGATGAGGTCCGAGCGCAGGATCTTGACCGCCAGGGGCTCGGCCGCGCCGTCGGACTCCTCAGTCCTGCTGGCGAGCCAGACCTCGCCCTGGGCGCCGCGCCCGATCCGCTCGTTGAGCAGGTAGGAACTGCCGAGAGGACGCGGCTCGTCAGGGGATGTCATCGAGGAACTCCGTGATCTGCGGGGCAAGGGCTGGCACTGGGACCGAATCTACGTCAGGCAGCGGGGCGATGGGGAGCCGCCGGGAGGGATGGGCGTGCCGGGGGACGAGCCGGACTAGACTGCTGGCCCGTGAGCCGACAGATAACGACCTCGGATCCCCTGGTGTGGATCGACTGCGAGATGACCGGCCTCGACCTGGGCGCCGACGCGCTCATCGAGGTGGCCGTCATCGTCACCGACTACGAGCTGACCCCGCTGGGCGAGGGCATCGACGTGCTCATCAAGCCCCCGGCCGCCGCCCTGGAGCAGATGGGCGACTACGTGCGCTCCATGCACTCCTCCTCGGGCCTGCTCGACGAGCTCGACGGCGGGCGGACGATGGCCGAGGCGCAGCGCGTCGTGCTCGACCATGTCCGCTCCCTCGTCCCCACGGCCCGCACGGCGCAGCTCGCCGGCAACTCGGTGGGGACGGACAAGGCCTTCCTCGCGCGCGACATGCCCGAGCTCATCGACTACCTGCACTACCGGGTGGTGGATGTCTCCTCCATCAAGGAGCTGGCCAAGCGCTGGTTCCCCAGGACCTTCTTCCAGGCCCCGGAGAAGCAGGGCGGGCACCGCGCGCTCGCCGACATCCTGGAGTCCATCGACGAGCTGCGCTACTACCGCGCAGTGCTCTTCCCCGACGGCGAGGGGCCGTCCTCGGACGAGTGCCGGGCCGTCGCCGCCGAGATCCTCGCCCACCCGACGACGGCGGCCGGCCGCCAGGCCTGAGCACCCGGGGCGCTGGCCAGCGGGGCCGCCGGGCAGCTCCGGGGAGCGCCGGGCGGTGGCGTGACGCAGTCCACGGCCCCTGGTTTGCCGGAGGTCTGAGCGAGCCGATACAGTACCGATTCGTTGCGGTCCTGCTCATCGCGGGCACTGCGCATGGTGGCTGTAGCTCAGTTGGCAGAGCGCTTGGTTGTGGTCCAGGAGGTCGCGGGTTCAAGCCCCGTCAGCCACCCCGAAGGTCAATGATTCTCCAGCCTTTCCCTCCTGATGCCAGTTCGAATCGATGGCGAGAAACCTTGTCATGACGGAGCCGCCTCCCCCATCGGGGTCTCAGATCAGGAAGGCTGGCTCCACGATCCGGAGGCACGCTCGCGGCGAGGCGCCGGCGGAGGAGTTCGCTTCCGCTCTGGACGTGGTCCGCCGATACCGAGCCTCCTTCGCCAAACCGCTCTCCGAGGTGACTGATGAGCTACGACGTATCGTCGGCTCACTCAACATCAAGGCTGAGATCTCCCAACGCCTCAAGCGGATGGACACGATCATCGACAAGCTCTCCCAACGCGAGACGGGCCTCAGCCTCGACCGGATGGTCGACCTCGGAGGATGCCGTGTCGTCTTGGACGACGACAGCCTCCACGACCTCAGCCGGATCGGGGAACAGCTGAAGCTCACGTGGGCGGGGGACATGCAGGCCAACCGCGAGAAGGACTACATCTCAGAGCCTCGGGCGTCTGGCTACCGCGCCAAGCACCTTGTCCTCCTCAAGGACGGCCGGCTCATCGAGATCCAGCTCCGCACTGCGCGCATGCACGCCTGGGCCCAAACAATGGAAGCGCTTGGCATGTTGGTCGACCAGAATCTCAAGCAGGACCAGGGGCACAGCCTCCCGCAGGAGTACGGACGCGCCCTGTCCAAGATGTATCAGCAAATCGATGGGAGCTATCGCATGACCGATCAGTATCTCGTGGACTTCCAGCGAATCAGCGAAGAGCTATCCTTTATGTTTGAGAAGATGTTCGATGAGAGGAGGCTCGCAGATGGCCATTGAGACCAGCACTACCAGGCAGTTCCTCCTGGTGTACGACCGCAAGCGGGACTTCTTGGCGGAGCAGAGGGACTTCGGCGCGGACATGGACGCGGCTGTCGATGCGTTCCGGGAGGCCGAGCTGCGCTACCAGGATCAGCCGGAGATGGACATCGTCCTCATCGGCTCCGATTCCATCGAGACGATCAAGCGAACGCACTCCACATACTTCAAGGGGTTCAGCAGCCAGGTCCTTGAGGACATCCGCGCGCCCCTCGAGCAACAACTGATCCGCCAAAGCGCCTGACAACCGCGCCTCTCCCAGCCCTTGGTGACGAGCGGCACGTATCGCCGGTAGCCTCGAAGCATGGAGACGACGACCACCTCTTCACCACGGCCGATCGTGGGCTGGAGCCTCATGGCGATCGGCATGCTCCACACCCTCACCGGCCTCGCCTCCCAGTGGTCGCGGATCACCACGGCCCTCGCCGAGGACGGGGTCGGGACCTGGGCATCGAGCGCGGAGACTGCTGCCGCCTACTGGTTCCTCGTCGCCGGGGCGGCCCTCATCCTCCTGGGAGGAACCATCGCCGCGCTCGAGCGCCATGAGCCAGCGCTGCCGAGGGGAGTCCTCGCGGGACTGGCGGCCCTGACGATCGGCGGCATCATCACAATGCCGGCCTCAGGCTTCTGGTTCCTGACGATCCCGCTGGTCCTCGGGCTCCTGCGCCGGCGCGGCCAGGCGGGCCCGACCGCCAGCGCGGGCTGACGCCGGCTCGGATCAGCCCCGCTGCCGCCACTAGCTCCTGGCGCGACCTGTCATGGCCGCCCTCCGCACAACACCCTTCGCCAGCGGGTTTGCCCGACTCCCAACACTGGGTTAGGTTCCCCATACTTGATCGCTCGCGAGCGGGCGCGGACAGCTCTCGCTCCTCCTCCGAGACCGCTTCCCCGTCCCCTACCCCGACCCCGTTCCATGCAGCGCAGAGACTTCATGCTCCTCCTCGCCCTCGGGACCGCCACGGCCACCGGGGGATGCTCGCTCCTTCCCGGCAAGGACGGTGCCACCGCGAGCCCCTCCCCCACGCCGTCGTCATCGGGGACCATGGCCGCCGAGGCCTCGTCACCCTCCCCCACACCGTCGCCCACCCCGTCCCGCAGTCCTCTCTGGCTCCAGGACGGCCCACCATCACTGCCCGCCCCCATTGCCCCGGACGGCGTGATCACCGGGCTGCCCGACGGGGTCGCTGATGGAACGCGGATCCGGCTGTGGACGATCCCCGCGCGCACGCAGGGACAGGCTGGCAATCAGGCGCGCGAGATCGAGGGGACCTTCACCTTCGTGCGTCGGATCGAGGCCTCGTCCCAGTCGCACCGTGGCCAGCGGATCGAGATCCTCGCGAACGCCCAGTCCATGCCGGTCCTCCTCGCCGCGCAGTCCTCGACCGACGAGTTAGCCGCCGTCCCCGTGGGGGCGCCGTGAGCTCCGTCCACGGGGTCGTCATCCTCGCCGATCAGCGCTACGAGGCACCCCTCATCCAGGCGATTCAGGGCCGATCGGATGTCCTTGCCATCGTCCGGCGCTGCGCTGACCTGGCTGAGGTCGTCGCCGCGGCCCGCGCCGGCCTCGCCGACCTCGCGGTCATCGACGGATCCGACCCCGACCTGACGATCGAGACCGTTGAATCGCTCCGCGCTTGCGGCATGGTCGTCGTTGCCCTTGCGCCCCATCACGAGCGCTCCCGCCTCATCGCTCTGGGGGTCGCCTCGGTCGCCGCGCCCGGCAGCCCCGACCAGGTCGTCAACTCTCTCATCGCGGCGACGCGCACGCGCCCCTCGACCCCTGCCACGGCCTCGTCCGCGCCACCGCCGCCTCCTCCGCCCTCCGCTCCGGGCAGCGTGCTGGCCGTCTGGGGGACATCCGGTGCGCCCGGGCGTACGACCCTCGCTGCCGGCATCGCGACCGCGCTGTCCGCCCACGGACCCACCCTCCTCGTCGATGCGGACACCGCCAACCCGACGATTGCGCACCTGCTGGGCCTTCCCGTCCATGCGTCGGGTCTGTCAACCCTCGCGCGTACGGCCTCGCGCGGCCCCATCACGCCCGCGGACACGCTCGGGGCAGCCGTCATGCGCTCCGAGAACCTGCACGTCATCACGGGCCTCGTGACGCCACACCGCTGGCGAGAAGTGAGCAAACCCGGTATCGAATCCATCGTCGGGGCACTGCGCCTGAGCGCCCGTTACTCGGTCGTTGATATTGCGTCGACCTCGCTGGAAAAGGCCTCGCGCGGGGCCA